>Ga0068857_100000613_pt1 | contig 26259 bp, 22 predicted proteins | sample KBSCornC72_FD_66591 | JGI IMG/M metagenome (GOLD analysis project Ga0068857, IMG submission 66591) | Corn rhizosphere microbial communities from Kellogg Biological Station, Michigan, USA - KBS Corn C7-2 | ecosystem: Host-associated > Plants > Roots > Rhizosphere > Soil ...
AAAACAGCGTGAATTGCCGGTGTTAATTTATGAGTGTTCGTAGTTATTCTCGAATCCAGCCGAGCTTGCCTGCGCGCCAGTCGCGAATGCCTTTCCAGATACCGACGGCGTTTTTCGGACAGAGGAGCAGCACGAAGAGGAGCATCTTCAACGGGCAAACGACAAACAAGTAAACCAGCAGAGAAAGAGGATAATAGCCGATTCGGTGCTTCTGAATAATGTAGAGGCTGTTGCGCGTGCTGTATTGAAGTTGGAGCGGCCGATTCTTGGAAAGGGTGGTTTCGGTTTTGTGCCACATGACCGCGCCAGGGATATAGACGATTTTGTAGCCTTGCTCACGGACGCGATAGCAGAGGTCCGCATCTTCGCAATAGAAAATGAGGTCGGGATTGAGAAAGTTGACTTTTTTAGCGACGTCGGAACGGACTAGAATACCGCAACCGGTAACAAAATCGCACTCGCGAATGTGGTTGTAGCGAGGGGCATCTCTGCGGTTCCAGGCGAAATGAGTGACGTGCGCGTGAATCGGGTTGATGACTCCGCCGGCGCTCCATAGAAGATCGTCTTTGCCGAAGTAGTAGATTTTACAGCCGAGGATGCCGGCGTCGGGATTTTTTTCCGCGTAATCGACCAGGACGTTGATCATTTCGGGAGCGACGATGACGTCATTGGACGTGCTGAAGATGTATTTGCTTTTGTCGGCCAGGAATTCCATGCCGAGCGCGGCCGCTTTCGCGTAGCCTTTTTCGGGATCGTGAGGGAGTAAATGGACCTCGGGAAATTCCTTGCGCACCATTTCGCGGGAGCCATCGGTTGAGGCGTTATCGGAAACGACGATTTGAAGACCCGGATAATTGACTTTGCGAAATGATAGGAGGGTTTCGCGAAGGGAATCCTTCAAATTGTGATTTACAATAACGACGCCAACCGGCGGTCGATTGGTAGCAGAATCCATAATGACGGGCTAGAGTTTCAAATCATCGAGGAATGGCAGTCCTTCGCGATACTTGCGGAGGTTGGCTAAATCGAATTGAGCGGAGATGATGCCCTCGGTGGTTCCGGCGTCGGCGAGAATTGTACCGAGAGGATCGACGATGAGGGAGCGGCCGCAGTAATTGTAATATGGGTCTGTGCCGATGCGGTTCACGCCGATGACGTAGGCCTGGTTTTCAATAGCGCGGGCCTGCAACAGAGCGACCCAGTGGTGAATGCGCTTGTCAGGCCAGCTTGCAATGACGACGAAGAGTTCGGGCCGATGCGAGGCAGCGGCTTCACGAAATAATTCGGGGAATCGCAAATCATAGCAGACGAAGGGCGAGACGGTGATTTCGTTCCAGTGGAAGGTGATTGAATGTTCACCGGCAACATAATGATCTTTTTCGCCGCCAGGCGCGAAGGGGCGCATCTTGGCGTAAAAGGCGAGCAGTTCACCTGATGGCGAAAAAACGAGGGCTTTATTTCGGGCACGTCCGTCGCGGGCACGCATCGGCGCGCCGGCGACGAGATAGATGCCATATTCCTTTGCAGTGGAGGAGAGAAACTGTTCGGTATCGCCACCGTAAGATTCGGCAACAGCATCAACGTTCATGCTGAAACCCGTGGCGAACATTTCCGGCAAAACGACGAGCGAATCTTTCTGTGGCGACGTTTGCGTCAGCAGTCGCCGAACGGTTGAGAAATTCGCGGGTTTGTTTTCCCAGGCGATGTCAAATTGAAGACCGACTATATTCAACATCACGCAGTATAAGAGCCGGACGCGGTGGTGCCGCCGTGGCCGGTCCAGTTGCTGTGAAAGAATTGGCCGCGCGGTTGATCGATGCGTTCGTAGGTATGCGCGCCGAAATAATCGCGCTGAGCTTGCAACAAGTTGGCCGGCAAACGCTCGTTTCGATATTGATCGTAAAACGCGAGGGCGGTGCTGAAAGCCGGTACGGGAATGCCTTTTTTGGCGGCGGCGGCAACGACGTTGCGCCAGGAACGTTGCGATTCTTTGATCGCTTTTCGGAAGAAGGGATCGAGCAGCAGGTTGGTGAGCTTGGAGTTTTTGTCGAAGGCTTCTTTGATTTTGCCGAGGAACACGCTGCGAATGATGCAGCCGCCGCGCCACATTAGAGCAACGCCGCCGTAGTTCAGGTTCCAGTTGTACTGTTTGGCGGCGGCGCGCATCAGCATGTAACCCTGCGCATAGGAAATGATCTTCGAGGCGTAGAGAGCGAGGCGGATGTCTTCGACGAATTTTTTGTGATCGCCTTTAATGGTTGGTTTTGGACCTTTCAACTTTTTTGCAGCGGCAACACGCTCATCTTTTAGAGCGGAAATCGATCGGGAATAAACTGCCTCAGCAATCAAGGTGATAGGAATTCCGAGTTCCTGAGAAGAAATGACGGTCCATTTGCCGGTGCCCTTTTGACCGGCGGTGTCGAGGATTTTATCGACGAGCGGTTGACCGTCTGTGTCTTTGAAAGCGAGGATGTCGCGAGTGATCTGAATGAGATAAGAATCAAGTTCGCCTTTATTCCATTCGGCGAAGACTTCGTGCATTTGCTCGGCAGTCATTCCGAGGCCGGTCTTCATTAGATTGTAGGCTTCGCAGATGAGCTGCATGTCGCCGTATTCGATCCCGTTGTGGACCATTTTGACGTAATGGCCAGCGCCGTTCTCGCCGACCCAATCGCAGCACGGGGAACCGTCTTCGACTTTAGCGGCGATTTTCTGGAAGATGTCTTTGACGTGCGGCCAGGCGCCGGGTGAGCCGCCGGGCATGATGCTTGGGCCGTTGCGCGCGCCTTCTTCGCCGCCGGAAACGCCGGTGCCGATGAATTGAAGGCCTTTGGACTCGACGTATTTCGTTCGGCGAATGGTGTCTTCGAAAAGGGAATTGCCACCGTCGATAATGATGTCACCGGACTCGAGATGTGGCAGGAGTTGCTCGATGAATTCATCGACGGGTGATCCGGCCTTTACCATGAGCATGACGCGGCGTGGTTTTTTGAGGAGGCTGACCATTTCCGGTATCGAATGCGCGCCGATGATGTTGGTGCCTTTGGCTTCTTTGTTGAGAAATTCATCCACCTTGGACACGGTGCGATTGAAGGCGACGACGGTGAAACCGTGGTCGTTCATGTTGAGAATCAAATTCTGGCCCATGACGGCCAGGCCGATGAGAGCGATATCACCTTTAGGTTCCATGATTATCCATTTCGTTGAGAATCCAATTTAGCCAATAGTGACTGAACAATAGCGCAGTCATGGAGTGGCGCTAGGAAATTTTGGTGTGAGAAGCACAACAGAATCATGAAACGAGCCAGAATCATAAGAACTTCAGATTTGAGTGTTTTAAGGCAGAGGGCTGGTCAAAATTAGCCAGAAACTTTATGATTTCTTCACCTTTACTTTACCGGGAGCGAGAGGGGTAGCTGGACTTGGTTGGACTGGCCTGGACTAGCCTTGACTGGCCTGGACTTAGACGGGTCGAACTGGTGAGACAGGCAGGACCGGTCAAACGGGTTGGAGAGAGGGAATGGCGAGTGCGTTGAGAGCAGGGACTCTGGGCACCAATATGTGATTGGATGTTCATAGTTTTGATTTGTCGTTTTAGATGAAGTCAGTATTTCATTTCCACATGCACAACATTGTAAGGGAGGGGGTGGGACATTTACGGGGTAAGGGGGGCTAAATTTTTTTTGTGGATGGATAAGGGATGCTGATGATGGAAAGACAGGAAGGGAGAGTAAGAGTATGAGTAAGAAGTGAGAGTGAACGACTATGAAAAGGCAAACTGCTGTTGTGGTGAATCCGACGTTCGGCGGGACGACGTCTTTGGATTTGGGTCAGTTGCAGCCGCTGCTCGAAGACAACTGGCTGGTGAATAGCACGTGCGCTTCGACGAATGGGGCGATTCTGGTGATTCTGGAGAGGGAGGAAGAAGAGAAGTGAGGAGCCGCGAGAGAACGCACAGAACGCAAAGGGAAAAACTGCTAAAGCGGTTTTTTGGCGGCTGGCCGCTTTAACTCGAACAGTCGTGTTTTTAAGCCGGCATCCTTTGCCAACTCCGCCTGGGTGGTATCGCATGTCCAGAATTCGTCTATCCCGTTCAGCAAATTTAGTTTACGAGCGGCCGCGACGTGCAAGTAATCAGCACTGCCGCAATCGAATTTGTTCGATTTGTCAGCACTGAGATCTTCTCCCGCGTCCAGTGTCTTGTCCATCGTCAGTTCGGATTGCCAACGCAGTCGCGATGCGGTTTTCTCGGCTGCTCGTAAGGCGCGCCACGCGACTTCACCATCCGAATCGACGCGACTCAAGCGGAGATTGTGGCGTAATTCAAAGCGGAGAAATGGCCAATAGACGAAATCCGGAGAAAGCTTTTGGACTGGAGCGTCCACCAAGGCTGAGAATTCGTCACGCGGATGAAAGCAAGCGAACAATACCGAGCTATCGGCGTAAACGAGCGGCATGATTGCGCTTTTTTCTTTCGGCTAATATAGGATTAGGACGGGGCCGTTTGCCCTGTGCTCTAGCTTTTCGGACCTCCGCCATGATTTCGTCCCAAGGCGGATCGATCTGATCAGTTGCTGGTACCAACAAAGCGTCTGTCTCACCGCCGCGGATGACTCGGAACCGCTGCCCCTGTTTCACCCGATCCAAAAAAGCAGCGGTTTGCTCGTGTAACTGTTTTGACGTGATTGACGTCATGCTGAGAATAGACACCAAAAAGGGGACACCGTCAACTGAGTTCCCACAGAAGAGAGTACTTCAGACTTTGCGCAGCGGGTAGTTTCGGTCGTAAAATCCGGTATCATTATCTCTGGTTTGCCGCGAATGAAAAGTTAGGCGATTCTCCTGGTGTGTCAGAACTGAAAACTAAATGCAGAAGCTGCGGCGTGGAAATTCTGCAGGCGACTGCCGAATTAACTGGCGGAATATGCATGCCATGCAAAGACGGCCGTCCGCGTCCAGTTACCCTGAGTGCGCAAGAGGCTCAGGCAGAGCTGGAAATTGCCGCTGCCTCGTTGGAAGCTCGCGCCAAATTACTCCGGGTCCACAGCAAACGAATAACCTTGGAAGAGTGGAGAGCCTTGCCTCCGCACCTTCAGGATTTTGTGCCTCATTGGTACCGTGAATTATTGTCGCGTCTCTCGCTATATGGAGTCGCTTTGGAATGCCATGAAAAGCCTGACCGATTTGTCTGCGGGTTCACCTTGATTGGTCCGGCAGATTATCGCGCCGTGATGAAGCGAAACTCCGTTTACTCTCCCCTTCAGACACACGGGTTTGTGCCTATCGGCGATGATCCATATGGGGATGGCAATTTATGGGTCGTTGAAATGCCCGCGACTACCGCGTCGATCGTGTATCAACTCGTGCTTTCGGAGTGGGACGGCAGTAAACCGACAAGAGAGAACGGTCTCAAGTTTGCATCCAGTCGATTAAGTCTCTTGCTCTGTAGCATGGGTATCAGCGAAGCCAGCTACCACGTTTCACCTTCGGGAGTAACGTCCGTGATGTGGCATGAAGACCGTGAAATTCCGCGTTCGCAAATTTCGAATCCGGAACAAGAATGATGGCAAGAAGACGGCGTGCAAAAATAAGAAACCGCAGAGACGCGATGAACGCGGAGAAGAAGCATTAGAAGAATCGTCGCAGCTTGCGTACGTGTTGGGCTATGGCAGTACAAAGGACACAAGATGGAAACCGCTGAAGCGGTTGGGAAAATAGTGGTCAGCGCAACCCACCTTGCTGAAGCAACGTGTTAATGAGAGAGCGAGGACGACGAACGCGGATGCAGCAGCGCAGACCGCCAAACCTGATCGAGGAGGAGGACGAGGACGAAAATGTCAGTCTATTAGGCGTTTGGTGAGGTCGCCATAGGCATCGATGCGGCGATCGCGCAGGAAGGGCCAGTGGGTGCGGGTCTGGTCCACCTTGCTGAGATCGAGTTCGACCAAGAGGGTTTCTTCTTTTTCAGAGCCGGCCTTGGCGAGGATTTCGCCTGAGGTGCCAGCGACGAAGCTTTGGCCCCAGAATTTGATGCCGTCGCCGGAGATTTTTTCATGGCCGATGCGGTTTGGAACGGCGACGTAGCAACCGTTAGCGACGGCGTGGCTGCGTTGAATGGTTTCCCATGCGGTATGTTGTTTTTCGTGCTCGGATTTTTCGGTGGGATGCCAACCAATTGCTGTGGGATAGAAAAGAATTTCAGCACCTTGCATGGCGGTCAGTCGCGCGGCTTCGGGATACCATTGATCCCAGCAAACCAGGACGCCGATTTTGCCATACTTGGTTTGCCAGGCGCGAAAGCCGAGATCGCCGGGGGTGAAATAAAATTTTTCGTAATAAAGCGGGTCGTCGGGAATGTGCATCTTACGATAGACGCCGAGAAGTGAGCCGTCGGCATCGATGACTGCGGCGGTGTTGTGATAGAGGCCGGAGGCGCGTTTTTCGAAGAGAGAAGCGATGACGACAACTTTGTTCTGTTTAGCGAGCTTCTGAAATGCTTTCGTGGTGGGACCGGGGATGGATTCGGCGAGTTTGAAATTATCGTGGTCTTCGGTTTGGCAGAAATATTGAGAGCGGAAAAGTTCCTGGGTGCAGATGATTTGAGCGCCTTGCTTGGCAGCGCGTTGGGCGGCGGCGAGTGTTTTTTTGAGGTTGGCGGATGGATCGGACGAGCAAGCGGTTTGGATGAGGCCGATGGTGACTTTGTTTCGGGAGGGCATGATTCTCAATTTTTTCGTAATCTTAATCGTAATCCTAATCGTGATCTAAGCAAGAAACGGGATTAAGATTAGGATTACGATTAAGATTACGAATGAAAACTCACCGTGGCGCGAGGCCCCCGGCGCGATTATTCAGGACCACGGTGCTGCCTTTTTCAATTTGGGCGACCTGGATCTGACCGAACAATTCGCGGATATATTTGCCCATCGTCTCGTTTGTGGGGCCGTAGCCGGAATGGTAGATGTAATGCTCAAGATCGTAGAGCAGCTCGTCGCCGGTTGGGTAGCGCTTGTCGAGGTCGCGGGAGAGAGCGCGCTGGAGGATTTCGTTCAAGCGATTATCCACTCGCTCGTCCAGAGTGCGGAAATCTGGAATTGGCATGCTGAGCATGTGGTTGCGGGATTCTTCGGCGGAGTTGCCTTTGAATACGTTCCGTCCCAGGACAAGATGGGCCAGCACTACGCCGGCGGAGAAGAGGTCTGAGCGTTTATCGGTGATTTGAAAATTGGCCTGCTCCGGACTCATGTAATCTGCTTTCCCGGCGACAACTTCGCCTTCGTTATCGATGAGGAAACCTTTGGCTTTGGCGATGCCAAAGTCGGTCAGTTTCACATCGCCTTCGAAGGCGATCATGATGTTTTTGAAACTGACATCGCGATGGACGATGCCGAGGGGCTTGCCATTTTTGTCGGTTTTAGCATGCGCGTAGGCGAGGCCGCGCGCGATGCGGCTGACGATAAAGACAGCGAGTTCGCGAGGGAGGACGCGGCGTCTGTCGGCCAGTTGTTGTGCGAATTGTTCGAGGTTGACGCCGCGAATCAATTCCATGGCGATGAAGTAGACGCCGCGAGTTTCGCCGAGATGATAGGTCTGGACGATGTTGGTGTGGATCAGGTCGGCGACGAGCTTGGCTTCGCCAATGAAATTCTCGATGAACTGTTTTTGGTCGGCATAGTTCTGGCGAATGACCTTGATGGCGACGCGTTTGACGAAGTCGCGGGTGCCGTGCTGCTCGGCTTCATACACGATGCCCATGCCGCCCTCAAAAATTTTGCGGACGATGTCGTAGCGGAATTCGTTCTGAATGGTGAAGAGCGCCACGGAACGATGTTGGTTAATCTGAGCCTTAAGTCAAGCGGGCAAAGAGGGCGTTGAAACGTTGAAAGGTTGGGAAGAGGACGAGCCGTTGCCGTTCGATAATCTTTGGAAGCCCAGGACTGTAAACCAGATCGAGGACGACGACGAAATGTGGCTCACAGAGAGCTCCGACATGCCGAAAGTGCCATTAGAACGATGAACCGAAGTGCGGATTGAGGGTAAGAGAAGAAGTGAGAGTAAGAGTGTGACTCATGGAAAGCCGCAAGAAGGCTTAAAAAACCCAAGAAAATTGTTATTTTCTGCTTGCGCGGGTTGATTGAAGCGATTTAATTCCAGCCGAGTCGAACGACTTTGAGCAAAAACCAAATAACAATTAAACACACTTAACACGCTAAATAGACTATGGCTAAAGCACTCTCCAAATCCCAAATCGCCGCAAGCATCGCCGAGAAATCCGAGATCAGCAAGAAACAGGCGACGGAGATTCTCGATCATATTGCGCAACTTGCTTACAAGCATGCGAAGGACACTTTCACGCTGCCGGGCATTGGCAAACTGGTGTTGAGAAACGTTCCGTCCCGTCAGATGACCATGCAGTTCGGCCCCAAGAAAGGCCAGACCATCACGGTTCCTGCGAAGCGCGTTGTCAAGTTCCGCGTCGCGAAGGCCGCCAAGGAAGCGATTCTCAAGAAGTAATCGAAGCTTTCTCACTTAAGGCACTCTGATGCGCTCAGAGTGCCTTTTTTGCTGAAAGACTGGAGTGATGGAGCAATGGAGTGTTGGAGTGATGGAAAATACCAAATTGGTGCACGAGGGTCCGTTTCCTGCGCGTTTCTTGTCGCGGAGATGTCTTCACAGTCAACACTCCGCTACTCCACTACTCGAACGCTCCATTTCCTATGAAAATTGCGGTTGTTGGATGCGGGGCTGTGGGGAGTTACTATGGCGCAAGGCTCGCTCATGATGGACACGAGGTGCATTTCCTTTTGCGGTCCGATTATGAGGCGGTTCGGCGCAACGGTGTTTCTGTTCGGAGTCCGCAGGGTGATTTTCAAGTCCGACCGCGTTGTGCGCGAATGCCCGAAGAAGTCGGTCATAGCGATGTAGTTCTTATTGGACTGAAGACGACGGCGAACGAGCAGTTCCCGAAATTGTTGCCGCCTTTAATTGAGTCATCGACTGCAGTGCTTACACTTCAGAATGGCCTCGGCAACGAGGAACAACTTGCCCGCCTGTTTCCCGTCGAACAAATCATGGGTGGTCTTTGTTTTGTTTGCCTGAATCGCCTTGGACCCGGCTTAATCCATCACATTGATCATGGACTGGTGATGCTGGGAGAATTTCACCGCTGGCCCGAGCCGCGCACGCATGACATCGCGAGTGCGTTTCGTCACGCGGGAATACCGTGCAAAGTCACCGCGAATCTCGCGCAGGCTCATTGGGAGAAGCTGGTGTGGAATGTTCCGTTTAATGGATTGGGTGTGGCGGGCGTGGCAGGGTTTGAGGCGGTAATCAAAGGGAGGATCGAGGACCCGCCTTCACTCGGAAACTTCGGCGCGGCAGGCGAGGACGAATCAAAACGACCCGAATGTCTGACCACCAATAAACTGCTTGGCGATGCGCATTGGGAAAAACTTGTCCGCGAAGTAATGCTCGAAGTTATCAGCGCTGCCCGAGCTCTAGGATACGATTTGTCGGATTCGCTGGCGGATAAGCAAATTGAACGGACGCGAACCATGGGCGCTTACAAAGCTTCGACGTTGTTGGATTTTGAAAAAGGATTGCCATTGGAATTGGAAAGCCTGTTTCTGGAACCGTTGCGCCAGGCGAAACAAGCGGGAGCTGCGGTTCCTCGGCTTGAGGCAATGTGCGGAATCCTGCAGCAGTTGAGTCCTGGAAAGTAGAGGCGCGTGGTAAACCGGAAGTGCAGCGCGCGGTTGCGGTTCAGAAATGTCGCACAATAGTCGTGCACAGTTAAACGGGAAAAGTTTGGTGCCTAAAATCCGGTGTGGAAGTGTTCCTTCCTGGGACACTTTTCCGTGACGTGATTGCTGGTGCGACAGGAGCCTGCGCGCGGTGCTCTATCTCGCCTGGCTGAGCCCGAGGCGCTGGCGATGCGCATTCATGCGGCGATTGCGGCGCTTTTCCTCGATTGTAAGGGAGGTCAAGTACGCGACCACCAGCAGTGAAACCACCGCCATCCAGGCAATTATGACCATTTCAAAGGTGTTCATAATCTGACAGGGGTTTGGAGAGCATGGAGAGGGCCAAATAGTGTGACAGGTCCGACGGGGCGGACCAGTCGGACGGGGCAGACCTCGCGGTGGCAAGACAAGTTAGCTATTGCTCGGCACTTGCCTTGGGGTGGGAAGCAACGCATCGTAACGCGACGATGAAAGTTCGCGTTCGATTTGCCCCGAGCCCGACCGGTTTTCTCCACATTGGCGGAGCCCGTACGGCTCTATTCAATTGGCTTTATGTGCGTCATACCGGCGGCACGTTCATATTGCGCATCGAAGACACCGATGTGGCGCGCAACACGCAGGAAGCCGTTGAAGTCATTCTTTCCGGCCTACGGTGGCTCGGGCTCGATTGGGACGAGGGGCCTATCAGCGGCGATGCGACTGGCCCGAGCCAAGGCGATTTCGGACCTTACTTTCAGAGCCAGCGGAAAGAGAATTATCAGCGTCGAGTCGAGGCGTTGCTTTCGCGAGGCCTGGCTTACGAACATGAAGGCGCGGTTAAATTCAAAATGCCGCGGGAACCAATTCTGATTCCCGATCTGGTAGTGGGCGATGTGAAGCGTGAATTGACCGATAGGGAGCAGGTAGATCCAGACTTCGTTATCGTTCGTTCAGACGGCCAGCCGGTCTTTCATCTTGTGAACGTAATCGACGATCTGGAAATGAACATCACACACGTGATTCGGGGTGAGGATCATCTTAGTAATACTGCCAAACACATTGCGCTCTTTCGCGCCTTTGGAGTCGAGCCGCCGAAATACGCGCATATTCCGCTAATACTGAATATTGATGGCACGAAGATGAGCAAACGCGACAAGGGCGCATCGTTGACGTCGTACATGGAAGAAGGGTACGCGCCGGAAGCCATTGTGAATTATTTGTGCCTGCTCGGCTGGTCGCCTAAGAACAATCGCGAAAAAATGGCGATTTCGGAAGTGATTGAGACTTTCGATCTGCCACAAATTCTTCGGCACAACGCGCGCTTTGATATGGCCAAGCTGCTTTGGTTGAATGGCGAGTATCTGCGCGAGACGAGCCAGGATCGGTTTTACGAATTATCGATTCATGCGCTAAAGCGTGCGGGATTGGATACAAACAAATATCCGGTGGAATATGTGAAAGCTGCGCTTGATACCTGCAAAGGCAAAATCAAAGTCTTTAGCGAGCTTCCTGCTTATGCGGGTTTCTATTTCAAGGACGAGATCGAATATAGCGCCGAGGCCGCTGCGAAGGATTTCGTGCCGGAGAACAAACTACGGCTGGAAAAATTGCGCGATGCGCTGGCAAAATTGCCGTCCTTCGATGCCGTCAGCGTCGAAAGCGGGCTGAAAGGAGTCGCAGCGGAACTGGGTGTGAAAGCAGGCATGCTGGTTCATCCGACGCGGCTCGCTTGCACGGGTGCTTCGGCGGGGCCGAGTTTGTATCATTTAATGGAGATTATAGGGAAAGAGCGGACGTTGGAACGAATTGAGCGCGCGATTGGTAAAATTGGGTCGTGACTGCGTAAAACTCGAAATTCGAAATTCGAAACAAATTCGAAAATCGAATTTGAAAACGTCCAAAGAGCGCCTGATAGCGAATTGTCCGCGCGACCGTATTTCAAAATTCGAGTCTGTTTCGAGCTTCGGGTTGCGAATTTCGAATTTCAGGGCAGGCGACGAGATCGTTCGACAACATTTTGTGGATTAGTTCTTCGACGCCGGCGCCGTTTCGGCCTTGGGTGACGAGATCGGCTTGGTCCTTGAGGGCAGGAATGGCGTTGGCGACGGCTGCGGAATAACCGCAGATCGCCACGAACACAGAATCGTTTTCGGCATCGCCGACGCCGACGACTTCGCTTGGCTCGAGGTGCAGTTCCGAAAGAGCGGCTCGCAAGCCAGTCGCTTTGTCCACGTTGGTCGGAAGAATCATCAGCGCGCCTTTGTTCGGGATGGCCTGAAGCGGAAGGCCCAGTTCTTGAATGGTTTCGCGCACGACTCCGCTATAGAGTTCACTGGTCGCAACAATTCCCAAACCGATCGAAAGGGGAGTGACCCCGCAAGCCCGCAAAGCATCAACAAATTCCTCGGTTGGTTCAGGGGCGAGGATTTTCGAAGATTGATCGGCCGGATGGTAAAGCAACGCGCCGTTTTCTGCGACGATGCGATCGAAGAGATCGGTGAAATGACAGACCTTGAGCAAGTCAGGCATCTCGCGCCCGGTCACAAGCACCCGTCTTCTGCCGGCCTCTCGCAGTTCCTTCAAGGCAGCGACTGTTGAGTCTTCGACATCCCCGTGCTGGGCGAGTGTGCCATCGTAATCGGTTGCAAGGCAGAGAAACTTCTTCATCGTCCGTTACGGTTGCGTTTGCGCGAATCTTGCAATGCGCGATGAGCGGCACCGAGTGCGACTGCCGCGCCATGGAGTTTGCCTGGTTTTACACGAACCTTTTTGCTGATTTCGGGCATGAGATGTTCGCGCAAGCCGGCTTCAATTTCACTGAGGACAAGTTTGGGCATTTCGTCCACCAGGCCTCCACCCAAAACGACCACTTCAGGATTGAGAAAGTTGACGAGGCTTGAGAGCGCGATGCCGACGACTCGCATTCGGGCGCGAAGCATTTCATCAATACGTGTGTCTCCATGTTTGATGGCGCGCTTGAGAATTCCCCAGGTGACGTTTGATAAATCGGTGCCGACGCGATGGTGCAGGTAAGGCGCCCAATCTTTGACTGCCATGACGAGGGCTTCGCCGGCGATGGCGGCTTTGCTGGCGATGCGATCCACGATGCCGTGGCTCAAGGCAGCTTCCCGCCCGCCGACCGGTTGAGCGAGAATATGGCCGATTTGACCGCCAAGCCCGGAAGCGCCAGTGTAAATTTCTCCATTAAGAACCGCCGCCCCGCCAACTCCAGTGCCGAAAAAAGCGCCGAGTACGTAGGAACAACCCTTCGCTGCGCCAAGCTGATGCTCGGCGTAAAGGCCCATGTGGACATCATTGTCAATTGTCACTTTCGTCTTAATCGCCCGCCGCAGGTGTTTGGCAATGGGAAAGTCCTCGAGGCAAATCAGATTTGGCGCAGCCAGGATACGGCCACCAATCTTGTCAACTGAACCCGCGCAGCCGACTCCGATCCCAGTGATTCTAAGTTTTTGGCGGTCCGATATTGATTTTAGTTCCCTGACGGAATGAAGGAGGTTCTCGGTAAACTCTCGACGTCCCTCTTCGGGCGCGGTTTTGAATTTAATTTGCTCGATTGGCTCGCAATGATCGTTGACGAGGAGGCACAAGGTTTTCGTGCCACCCACGTCGATGCCCAGAGCTGCCAATTTATTCATGCAGCGAGATCGCAAACCCGATCGCGATCCTCTTACCTCATGTTAGTTCGGCGAAGGATTCGGGCATATGAGGCAAAGTCCTACAGGCAGTTGCAGGTTGAAAGTTGCAAGTTGGGAACGGTTACAGCCAGCGTCTGAGTTTTTCCTTTAGCAATCTCCGGGCTCGATAGAGGCGCGACTCGACAGCACGCGAAGTGGTCTGCAAAACGGCGGCCGCATCTGCCGCGGACATTTCTTCCCATTCGCACAGGACCAGCGCTTCGCGCAGCTCTTCCGGAAGTTCGGCGACGGCCGCGCGGACAGCTTCATGCTGTTCTTGTGCTTCAGCCGCTTCGCGCGGCCCTGGATTTGAGGCGGGCAAGACGTTGTTCAATGTGCCCTCGCTGTCATCGCTTTTTGCATTCAGCGATACGACTGGATGACGCCCGCGCCGGCGATACTCATTTCGAGCGAGATTGCCGGCGATCGTATAAAGCCACGTTGTGAATTTGCCGCCGTCAAATCGCTCGCGGTGTCGATAGATGCGAACGAATGTTTCTTGCGTCAGGTCGTTGGCATCCTGCTCGTCTCCAAGCATGCGGTAGAGGAATTGAAAGACTGGACCGGAATGGCGCTCCATCAAGGCGTTTAGCGCGGCGTCGTGCCCATGGGCGAGCCGCTCCATGTCGGCTTTGTCAATAGCTTCGGTATCAATGGTCTCCATGCATATGTCCGGAGTGCGGACTTGCGCCCATTGAATTCTCGATTTGTTCGTGAAAGCCTAACGTCAGCCGCTGCATTTCGGCGAGATAACGTTTGCCCTGTTCCGCGGGCATTGCGCGGCTGACTTCCTCGAAATGATGCAGCATTTGCGCCTGGCATTCAGCGCGGAGCGTGCCGAGTTCGATCAGCTTTTGTTCAGTTGAATTCGTGGTGCCGCCATTGGCGAGTACGGCCTCAACCTCTTTTTGCTTGGTGGCGATGCGTCCGCACATTTCGCGGCATTTTGGAAGGTAACCTTCATGCAATTGGCGAATGCGCAGCATCTCCGCATCGCTGAGTCGAAATTCGTGTCGCAACCATGCGAGGTCGTCGTCACGAGCCATATGGTGCGAGCAGAAATGCATCGCGCCAAAATAAGCCAATGCCCCGGAACAGAGCGCAACCAGGGTTGCAATTAGAACGAGTTTAACCGACCGGCTCATGTTCCGATTCAATGCGGGGCGTACGAAGGGTCAACTGACGCCACATAGCGATCGCGGGCTTCAGTAACGCCTGCGCTCGCGCCACGGACGGCTCCAAGAGTTGCAGCCAGGAGAACGATGGCTGCAAGCGCGCCGAACGCAACTCGCGGAATTACAAGCCAGCTGGCGAATCGATCCAGGATGGGTTCGGGTTTTTGCTCGAGCTTTTCTATCCGTTGCCAAACGCGATTTTGAAAGCCGGGAGGCAATTCGCCAACAGGCCGCGACATTTTCAGCAAACCGTTCAGCTTTTCGTCTGATGCATCAAAGTTCTGTTTCATTCCTGTTCAAATGTTTTCAATTTTCGGCTTTATAAGGAAGCCATCATGGGACTCTAGAACTCACATATTTGATACCCCATTGGCGTGAAAAATACGCAAGAAATCTTTCTCAAAGATTTCGCGTAGAAAGCTCAACCGCGGTGTTCGATAAGTGCGGGCAAGATGCCCAACGGAAAAAGTAAAATAGAAAGGCAAAATATGAAATCCATTACTCGCTTCTCTCTTGTCGTCACCGCTGTGTCAACTCTCGCGATCTCGAATTTCGGCCTCAGTGCCGTCGCCTCGGAAAAAGGCGCGGAACTGTTGATCAAACGCAACACTCCTGCTGCGGTCGCCATTGCGAAACCGGCGGGAATGAATTGCGCGAGCTGCGCGGATTCGTTGGTGAAGGTCGTGGACAAAGGCACAAAAGGGCCTCGTCACGAAATCAACAATGTCGTGCGTCACAATTGCGCAAGCTGTGACACGAAAATTGTTACCAAAGGCTCTGGAAAAAGCGCGGTGAATGTTGCAGTGCATAGCTGCGGGACTGGTTCAGCCATGTGCGCGACTCCCTAGTCGAATTAATCAGTAATCAAGGCCCGGAGCCGCAAATTGGCCCGGGCCTTTTTGTTATGGTTCCGAGACCGACTTGATTTTGGCCGTATCGGTGTTGCGGCGGTAAATGAAATTCCAGAACCATAAGGTTCCCAATGCGCCGCAAATTGCCGCGCCAACAAAGTTCGCCACCGGCCCAATACTCCATAGCCACGCGCCGAGAAATGAGCCAGTCGTGACGACGCAATCGCGGATGAGGTAATAGGCTCCGTATGTTCTTGCGCGCAATTCGGGAAGCGCCTCGCCGATGATCAAAGCTTTGCGGGCGGGTTCGCCGAATTCCTTGAGACCGCGAATCACAAAGGCTAGCGCGAGGGAGCCAAAGGAATTTGCGCCTATCAACGAAAGGGGAAATAGAGTGAAAAACATGAACGTGATGAGGACAAAAATGCGTCGGCCATATTTGTCTGCGAGATGGGCGACCGGGATATAGCAAACCATGGCCGTAATCATTTCGCACGATACCAGGATGCCGAACTGGCGAGCGCTCAATCCGGCGTGGTTCATCGCCCATAAGATGACAAATGCGTATGGGATGCGCTCGCAGAAGCGAATCAAAATGTCACTGACGAGCAACTCGCGCAGGCCGGGTGAAAAGGATTTTACGATGCCGAAAAAATTCTTCGTGTTTGCAACGGCCACATTTGAGTGCATGACTGGTTCCTTTTCGAAAATCAGCCACTGAAATGCCATCGTCAGGAGGCTCAGGAGGATGCAGCCCAGAAGCGCGTACTGAATTCCTGTGGTCCAGCCGAAGCGGGTGATAATCCAGCCGCCGATTAATGGTCCCAACATCATAGGAATGCGGCGAACCATGGATTGAATGCCGATACCCATGGTATGCTGTCGCGACTCGAGAGATGTCGCTACAATCGTGAAGGTCGTCGGCAAAGAAAGGGCGGTCCACGCCAGATAAAGAAAGGCGCCGACGACCAGCGCGAGCCAGTGATGCCAGAGCAGCACCAAAATGTAGCCCGCAAGAGAAAGCGCGCTGAAGAGCATCAGCGCCCGGCGTTGCCCGAGGGAATCCGTCAACCAGCCGCCCGGGTAGGCATAGACGGCACCGAGCAATGTCTGGAGAGCGTCAAACAAACCGATGATGAAAACGCCTGCTCCAAGGAATTGAAGATATTTGGGAGCGAATCCGAGCCAAAGCTTTTCGCCCGTCCCAGCCAGAACAAGAGCGATTAGCAATAAGCTTGTATTCCGCCTGAGAGCCAGGAATTCGGCGAGGTTGTGCCACTGATTGGATTTTGCTCTCACGTGAGTTCTGCCACGCTTTGTAATAGGAGATTGACAGCCCGAAATCAATAGACGATAACCGACTACGGTTATCGTAAAATTTTGAAGACAGCCACGCGCGAAATTCTGCTCGCATTTTGGAAAGTGCATATCCTGCACCATGCCAGTGAGGGGCCGGTTCATGGACAGTGGATAAGCAACGAATTGCGACGGCATGGATATGAGATTAGCCCAGGTACGCTTTATCCGTTGCTGAACCGGATGGCGCGGTATGGTTGGCTGAGTTGCCGTCGAGGGTCTGGAGGCGCTCGCGCCCGGAAAAATTATCGGCTGACCGCCACCGGTCGCAAAGTGTTGGCACTGGTCAAAGAACAACTGCACGAGTTATACGGGGAAGTGCTGGCTGAGGCCAAAGGACGCAAGTGAATCTCACAACTCCATCTCTGCGCCGACCAATCACGGTCATTGTGCTGGTGATTGCGATTGCACTCGGTGCCTGGGTCGCGTTGGAGCGGATGACGCGGGACATTTTTCCGCCACTCGGTGTGCCGACGATTTATGTCGCGCAACCCTATGGCGGGATGGATCCGGCGCAAATGGAAGGTTACCTGACCTACTACTACGAATATCACTTTCTTTACATCACGGGCATCGAACACGTCGAATCGAAATCGATTCAAGGGGCTTCGCTGATGAAGCTGCAGTTTCATCCTGGGACGGATATGTCCCAGGCGCTTTCGGAGACGATTGGCTATGTCAATCGCGCACGCGCGTTCATGCCCCCGGGAACCGTGCCGCCGTTTGTAATGCGATTTGATGCCGGCAGCGTTCCGGTCGGTTATCTGGTCTTTTCTACAGCCAACGAAACCCGAACGGTGGGACAGATGCAGGATGCGGCGCTGAATCTGGTTCGGCCTTTGTTTGCGACGCTGCCAGGGGTCTCTGCGCCGCCTCCATTTGGCGGCAGCGCGCGCACCATTTTGATCAACGTGAAGCCGGACAGGATGCGCGCCTGCAATCTTTCACCCGACGATATTGTCCAAGCAATGACTCAAGCGAATACCATCAGTCCGTCGGGCAACATGAACCTGGGAAATCTTTATCCGATCGTTCCCGTTAATTCGATCGTGAAGAACATTAAAGATCTCGAAGGGGTTGTGCTGCGGTCGTTCGGCAATGATGCGGTTTATTTGCGAGACGTCGCAACGGTCGAGGATGGTTCTGACATTGTGACTTCCTACGCATTAGCGAATGGGCGACGCACAGTCTACATCCCGGTCACAAAGCGCGCCGATGCTTCGACTCTTTCCGTCGTCAATCTGGTTAGGAAAAACATACCTAAATTTCAAAGCGTCGTGCCCGACGATGTAAAGGTCAGCTACGAATTTGATCAGTCACCGGTCGTGCTTCGAGCGATTGAAGATCTCGCCAAGGAAGGAGGACTGGGCGCAATCCTGACCGGCCTTATGGTTCTGCTTTTCCTTCGCGATTGGCGCACTGCCTTCATCGTGGTTCTCAATATTCCACTTGCACTGCTGGCTGCGACGTTTGCGCTCTGGATCACGCGCCAGAACATCAATCTGATGACTCTCGGCGGTCTGGCGCTTGCGGTCGGTATTCTTGTCGATGAAGCGACAGTCACCATCGAAAATATTCATGCACATTTGGCCCGGGGCAGCAACATCGGTGTTGCCGCGCACGAGGCGACGGTGGAAACAGCAGGGCCGCGATTGCTGGCGATGCTTTGCGTCGTCGCGGTTTTTGCTCCGGCATTTTTCATGACGGGGGCAGCGAAAGCGCTTTTCGTTCCGCTGGCGTTGGCGGTGGGATTTTCAATGCTCGCGTCGTACCTGCTCTCAAGCAGCCTTGTGCCGATTTTCGCGATCTGGTTTTTGCGCCGTTCATCGCGCGCCAGCGGTGGTGCGCATGCGGCTTCCCCGGGCACATTCGCTCGATTTCAATCTCGCTATGCAAGCGTGGCGACCATTTTTGTTCGGTTCCGCTGGCCGCTGATTCTCATTTATCTTCTTGGGGCGGGGCTGATTATTTTTTTTGTTGGGAGACAACTGGGGATAGAAATCTTTCCGGATGTCGATACGGGCCAGATGGCGCTGCGCTTGAGGGCTCCCGCAGGGACGAAAGTCGAGGACACCGAACAGATTGCTCTGAAAGTCCTGAACATCATCAAACGCGAAGTTGGTTCGAACAATGTCGCACTTACGATGGGGTTGATCGGTGTTCATGGTGCAAATTATCCCGTTAATCTCATTCATCTCTGGAATGGCGGTCCCGAAGAGGGCTGGCTCGCCGTGCAGCTTAAAGCCGATGCGCCGTTCAAAATCGCGGCACTGCGCGAACGGCTTCGGGCCGTGTTTGCCGCCGAGCTGCCCGATGTGCGGATTTCATTCGAACCGAACGATATTGTAAATCGTGTCATGAGTTTTGGTTCCAGCACGCCGATTGAGGTGGCGGTAAGCGGACCAAACCTGGCTGCGAGTCGAGAACACGCGCAAAAACTGTTCGAGAAGTTAAAGGAAATTAGGTCACTGAGAGATGTGCAGTTTGTGCAGGCATTGGATTTTCCAACCGTGGATATCAACGTAAATCGTGAGCGCGCGGGCCTACTGGGCGTTAAAGTCTCGGATGTTACGCGATCGCTTGTTGCCGCGACGACATCGAGCCGTTTTACCGTTGCTAATTTTTGGGCTGATCCGAACAGCGGCGTCAGTTACAATCTTCAAGTTCAAATTCCGCAGACAAAAACCACCACGCTTGAGGATTTGAAAGATGTGCCGGTGACGACGGCGACGGGAAAACCGTCGCTGCTACGGAATGTCGCCGCTGTGGCTCCAGGAACGGCAGTCGGACAGTACGAGCGATACAATATGGCGCGGGTCGTGAGTATCACTGCGAATATTCATGGCTCAGACCTTGGAACAGTAACGCGGGAAATCGGGAAAGCCATTGCTGATGTGGGCTCGCCGCCAGCCAAGACAAGCGTGGCTTTGCGCGGCCAGGTCGTGCCGCTGCAGGAATTGCTGACAGGATTCCGGTCGGGCCTCTTAACTGCGATCGCCGTCATTTTTCTGATGCTGGCGGCAAATTTTCAATCGTTGCGTCTCTCTATCGCGGTTGTTTCCACCGTGCCAGCAGTGATTGCGGGAGTGGTGGTAGCGCTTTGGGCGACGCATACGACTTTAAATATTCAATCTGCGATGGGCGCGATCATGGCGGTGGGTGTGGCGGTTGCGAATGCGATTCTGCTGGTCACATTCGCCGAGCGCGCGAGAACCGAATCCAAACCGGACGGCTCGTTGCTCGCCGCGACGGAGGCTGCTCTTGATGGCGCGAAGAGTCGGTTGCGTCCGATTTTGATGACGAGCCTCGCGATGATTGCTGGAATGACTCCGATGGCGATCGGGTTCGGGCGCGGTGGGGAACAAACAGCGCCGCTGGGGCGGGCTGTCATTGGCGGACTTGCGTTTGCCACGATCGCGACGTTGTTGATGCTGCCAGCGGTGTTTGCAGTGATGCAAGCGCGTGCCGGGCGGAGTGCAAGTTTACTGGAGGCGAGCGGGCCAAATCGGATTAAGACATGAGAAAAAGTTTTTTATCCCGGATATGTCCGAACAAAAGCAGGTGCCGAAATCAGGCGGACTGTTTTGAGCTTAGATTGAATCCGACGGGCGATGCAGAACAGGCGCAAACCCTTCAGGGTTGTCAACAACCGCCGGCTCAAACCCAGGGTAGCTCGTTCCTCGCAACCCTGGGCTGGAGGGCGCAATCCCTTCGGGATTGTTGCTCGGGAATCACGGGTCTTGCGGCGGAATCCCGGGGGAATTTTCAGAAATGGAAGCGATTAGTTCAAACGGGCGCATTCAGCGGACTTATGGTGCTTACTGGGTGCAACCAAAAGAGCCAGGAAACGGCCAGGCCCACACTGCCGACGCTGTCCGTTAAGCTCGTCGCAGTCAAGAAAGGGGACGCGACTCGCAGCATTTTGTTGCCGGCAAATGCACTCCCGTACCAACAGGCAACACTTTACGCCAAGGTGGCCGGCTATGTGAAAACGGTCAATGTGGATAAGGGCGACTCGGTCCAGGCTGGTGCGTTGCTGGCGGACATTGAAGTGCCGGAACTCATCGCCGACCAGGCTAAATACAAAGCCGAACTGGAAGTGGCGAACCTGGATTATAAACGGACCAGCGATGCGCAAAAGAAAGCGCCGGACCTGGTAGTGCCATTGACGGTCGATACTGCGAAAAGCAAATTCGACGTCGCAAAGGCAAATCTGGAGCGCACTGAGACATTGCTGGCCTTCGCAAAAATCACAGCTCCCTTCTCCGGCGTGATCACGAGGCGATTTGTAGATCCTGGAGCGTTCATTCCGGCGGCGACTTCGGGCAGCACTGCTGAGAGCGCTGCGTTGTTTACGGTAATGGATTTTACGAGGGTTCGCGTTCAAGCCGCCGTCCCCGAGATGGAAGTGCCGTTCATCAAGGCAGGTCTCCCTGTGAAAGTGATGGTGGAAGAACTGCCGTCGGCGAAAACCGAAGGAACGCTGACTCGTTTCAGTCACGCGTTGGATGAAGCGACAAAGACAATGCTGGCAGAAATTGAACTGCCCAATCCGGATGGCAATTTGCGCCCCGGCATGTATGCAAATGTACGCGTCACAGTTGAACGCAAGCCGGAGGCACTGGTACTTCCGGCTGACGCCGTGCTGTTCGAGAAGGGGCGAACGTCGGTGTTTACGGTGGTGGATAACAAAGCGAAGCGGGTGACGGTGAAAACCGGGTTCAATGACAACGGAACGGTGGAAGTTTTGGAAGGAGTTAAACCGGGTGACTCGGTAATAGTTATCGGGAAGCAAATGATTGCGGATGGGCAGCCGGTGAAGGTCGGGGAATTATGATCGAGGCGAATCGTTTACTTCTCACGCAAAGGTCGCGAAGTCCGCAAAGGAAGGATGTGAAAAATGATTCGCTGCTTGCTGGCATATCCAAGCGGTTCGAAAGCGGCATAGGGCTGCCGCGCTCCAAGACGCTGGCGCGCGGTCCAATAGCCAACTTCCTCCGCAAGATCCTGGAGTGCGGCAGCCCTACGCCGCTTTTTATTATCGCGTGGCTCACATCGGCCGCTCTGATATATGGCCAACCGAAAAACACGATTCATGAAATTGATTTACCCACAACGCTGCGACTTGTCGGCGCGCAGAATCTCGATGTGCAGATTGCGCGCGAACGGCTGGTCGAAGCAAAGGCGAATCATGCTGCCGCGCTCGCGCAATTTTTCCCATGGATTTCGCCGAGTTTCACTTATCACCAACATGACGACAAGTTGCAGGATGTCGAAGGCAACATCATAAACGTTCACAAGTATTCTTACGCACCCGGTACAACTTTGGCGGCGCAAGTGGATATCGGCGACGCGCTCTATAAATCCCTCGCAGCGAAGCAATTGGTGAAGGCTGCTGATCACGCTTTTGAAGCGCAACGGCAGGACTCGGTGATTGCGGCAGCTCAGGGATACTACGAACTGGCCTTTGCGCAAGGCGCGGTTGGGGTCGCCAGGGAGTCCCTGAGAATCAATTCTGATTACGAAGAGCAGATTGGTCATGCATTGGATGCCGGCATCGCTTTTAAAGGCGATGCGCTGCGAATCACCGTGCAGAAACAACGAAGCCAATTGGCTTTGCGACAAGCGATGGAGCAGCAGCGCGTCAGCGCAGCGAGACTCGCCCAGGTGTTGCATCTTGATCCAACTGTCGAACTGATGGCTTTGGACACAGATCTTGCTCCGCTTGCGCTCATCGAAACCAACGCGGCACTTGATTCGCTGGTGCAACAGAGTTTGTCGCGACGGCCGGAACTCAAACAAAACGACGCATTGTTGAGGGCTTCGCGCGATGCAAGCCGGGGCGCCACTTATGGTCCTTTGATTCCGACCATCGGCGCGCAAGGCTTCTTCGGAGGACTCGGCGGCGGCAGAGACGGAGTTGGGGACACTTTCGGAGCGCAGGAAGATTATGCCGTGGGAGTGAGCTGGCGAATTGGGCCAGGCGGGCTGTTCGATTTTACGCGAACGCGGGCCACCGAATCCCGAGTCAAAATTTCTGAGTTCGCCCTAAGCAAGCTTCATGATGAAGTGACACGGGAAGTGGTCGAAGCATTTACCCACTGGCAGTCGCTGAATGATCAACTCACGGTGACGAAAAAAACGCTGGAAGCAGCCGAAGAAGGATTGCGGCTGGCGCAACAGCGCAAGGAATTCGCAGTTGGTATCGTGCTGGAAAATATTCAGACGGAGCAGGATTTGACCCGGGCACGGCTTGATTATCTCAAAACCGTGGCCGATTTTGATCGGGCCCAATATGCATTGCTGAAAGCGATTGGAAGGTTGTGAAGTACGCGAGTTGAAAAATGTTGGGGGCATCTTGTCGGGACCACCACATCCTTTTCTACTGAAATTCGAAATTCGAAACCGGAAACTCGAAACAAATTCGAAATCCGAACCAGGCGCCTCCCGAGACACGCGTGGACTTTGAACATTTCTGAATTTGAATTTTGAATTTGTTTTAGTGTCAGCGATTCAAATTGCTCTCTTCACTTGCAACTCTAGATTGGCTGTGTTACAAAAGGCGTGAGCAATTAATTCAAGGTGTGAAAATAATTCTGTTGTCCAGGGTCGTCGTTTCATTTCTTCTGCTCGCGCCGTTCGCCGACGCTGCTGAGAGGCAAGTATTGCATGGCCATGTGCCAATTGCCGCAAAGGGACTGGTGCCGATCAAGCGCATGGAAGGGACAAACCAGCTAGAGCTCAGCATCGCACTGCCGCTGCGAAATGCCGCGCGATTAAACAAATTCCTCGAAGACATTTATGACCCGTCGAGCGTCTCTTATCATCGTTATTTGACACCGCAGGAGTTCGCGAAGCAGTTTGGTCCGTCGGAATCGGATTACAACGCCCTGATAGGTTTCGCCAAATCCCACAACTTCGCAATCGCCGGCACGCATCCCAACTGTACATTGCTGGATGTAAAGGGTTCGGTAGCGGAGATCGAAAAGGCATTTCATATCAATTTGCGCGTGTATAAGCATCCGACTGAGCGTCGAAATTTTCACGCGCCAGACACGGAACCTTCGCTGGATTTAAACGTGCAGGTGCTAAGTATCAGCGGTCTAGATGATTTTAATCTGCCGCGACCGATGAGCACTCGATTTCAGAAAATTCTTGAGCGTACGGATCCCAAGACTTTGCGCGGTCCGCTGGGGAACCCTGGCCGGGCGAACCAATCGCGCCCTGGCTCTGCCACGTCGAAAAGTGATGCTATTTCGTACGCAACCGGCTCCGGTCCTCGTGCAACTTTCATGGGCGAAGATTTCAGAACCGCTTATGCTCCCGGCGTTTCGTTGGATGGGGCCGGACAGACCATCGGATTATTTGAACTCGACGGTTATTTTCCAAGCGACATCACCGAATACGAAAAGCTCGCGGGCTTGCCGAACGTTCCGATAACGAACGTGCTGGTTAACGGATTCAACGGCCGGCCGGGATTTGATAATATGGAAGTGGCGCTCGACATTGATATGGTGATTTCCATGGCGCCAGGACTTTCCAAAGTCATCGTTTATCAGGGGAACGCGGTAAACGCCAACGCTGTCTTGAACCGAATGGCGACGGATAATCTGGCGAAACAACTCAGTTCGTCGTGGGGATTCGGGCCGCAAGTGGATCCGGCCCGCGAACAAATTTTCCAGCAATTCGCGGCGCAGGGGCAATCCATGTTGCAGGCGTCGGGGGATTTGGGCGCCTGGCCGGCGGCCGTCACTCCTCCGTCGGATGACGTTTGGCTGACGGTCGTCGGCGGTACGTCATTGAGCACAGTCACCTCTGGAGGCGCGTGGCAATCGGAAACTACATGGCCCGGCAGCGGAGGCGGCATTAGCACCAGCTACACAATTCCAATTTGGCAACAGGGTCTCGACATGACGACCAATCTAGGCTCAGCCACAATGAGAAACATCCCCGATATCGCAGCCCATTCTGACATCAGCATCTGGGTCATCGTCAATAATGGGGAGGAAGGCCCAGTCGGCGGAACGAGCGCTGCAGCGCCGTTGTGGGCTGCTTTTACTGCGCTCGCGAATCAGCAGGCAGCGGCCAATGGCAAGCCAAGCGTCGGGTTTTTAAATCCGGCAATCTATGCGATCGGCAAAGGTCCGACTTACACTGCGAACTTTCACGATATCACCACCGGCAACAACACAAACGCCGTCAGTACGAATAAATTCTTTGCGGTTCCCGGTTACGATCTTTGCACTGGTTGGGGAACGCCAAGCGGGAGCAATCTAATTGCTTCACTTGTGACGCCACCGGACACCTTGCGCATCTCGCCAACCGTAGATTTTCTGGCCAGCGGCCCGGCAGGCGGCCCGTTCATTCCAGCGTCGCAAATTTATACGCTTACGAACTTCGGCTCAGCGCCGGTGAACTGGACTCTGGCAAACACATCGCTTTGGCTGAATGCATCGGTCAACAGCGGGACGCTCCTGGCCGGTGGTCCGGCAACGAATGTCTTTTTGGGTCTGAATACGGCGGCCAGCAATCTGGTGGCTGGAAGTTATACCGCGACGCTTCTTTTTACGAACGTCGCGGAACAAACCGTGCAAAGCCGAAAGTTTACGCTGGCTGTCGTAACGTCCCCAGTGATCACTTCGCAACCTGTCAATCAGGCGATATTCGAAGGTGTCACAGTGTCATTCAATGTTGGAACGGCGTCCAACGCGCTCTTATACTACCAGTGGCGACGCGATGGCGGCACTGGGCCGACCAATTTGATGGATTCAGGCAACGTTTCTGGCTCGAGCACGAACAGCCTCACGGTTAGCAATGTTTCGACGGCGAATGCCGGAGTGTATTCGGTAATTGTCACCAACGCCGCGGGTGTTGCTCTCAGCTCCAATGCGTTCCTGACAATTATTCCGTGGCGTCCAGCGATCGCCGTGCAACCGACGAATCGGACAGTCCTGGTTGGTGAGACGACGATGTTTGCGGTCAGCGCAACGGGAAGCAAACCGCTTTCCTACCGGTGGCAACGGGCCGGAACGAATTTGAACGACGGCGGCAACATTTCCGGCGCTGCGACAAGCATTCTTACAGTCGGCAATGCATCGAGTGCCGACGTTGGAACTTACACGGTACGCGTCACAAACACACTTGGGTCCGAGACGAGTTCTGGAGCCACCCTGAGTGTTATTTCTTCAAATGCAACTAATATCAAATTAAGCACGGTGTATTCGTTCTCGGGTGGAGTCGATGGAGCGAATCCAAATGGCTTAACGCTCGGAACCAACGGAATTTTGTATGGCACCACCCAGCACGGCGGCAGTAACGACATTGGAACGGTTTTCCAATTTAATTCCGGAGGTGTTCTGACAAGTCTTCATACCTTCGGCGGCGAGAGTGATGGAGCGATCCCGTTCGCCGCTTTGACTCAGGGCCCGGACGGTGGTTTTTACGGGACGGCTTTTCAAGG
>Ga0068857_100000617_pt1 | contig 26156 bp, 24 predicted proteins | sample KBSCornC72_FD_66591 | JGI IMG/M metagenome (GOLD analysis project Ga0068857, IMG submission 66591) | Corn rhizosphere microbial communities from Kellogg Biological Station, Michigan, USA - KBS Corn C7-2 | ecosystem: Host-associated > Plants > Roots > Rhizosphere > Soil ...
CCTTCGTCCAGGCCCTTCTTCACTGCCGCCTCAATGGCTTTTTGTTCCTCCGCGGTGGCAGGACGATTTGTTGCGGCGTCCCGCGGCAGGAATTCGCCGCTATCGTGCATGACGGCCATGCGTGCCGGAATGTGCCCCGAACTGGCGCCGAAGTTGATCAGCGACTTGCCTTCGCGGGCGGCGTACCATTCACTCACGGGTGAAACACCAACTTCCAGTTCCAGCGCGGTGGTGACGCCGTCCATGGCTTTGAAGCCGGCGGCTTCCGGGGTTTGCGAGTGCTGGTGGAGATCGATAAAACCGGGCGCGATCACCAGGCCGGCGGCATCCACTTCCACCTTGCCGCGGAGCGGGTCGACGGAGATCGCGGCGATCTTGCTACCGGTGATGCCGACGCTGCGAACGGCATCCAGACCGGATTCAGGGTCCATCACGCGGCCGTGTTGCAGAACGATGTCATAGGTCTGCGCGGCGAGTAAGGAGGGCAGGAAAAACAGCAGGAATCGCATGAGGCTAGTCTACAAGAGGTTGCGGGAGTTAGCATGAAAGCTCACGGGATTCATGAGACTTATCAGCATCGGCGAGATCTTGTGGGACGTGATTGGAGGCCAGGAACACCTTGGCGGCGCACTGCTGAACCTTTCGGTGCACGCCGCACGTCTAGGACACGAGGTGTCTCTATTGAGTGCGGTGGGCGCAGACCAGCGTGGCGACCGCGCGATCGAAGCGATGTCCGCCTTGGGTCTTTCGATCGATCTGGTTCAGCGCTCGGATAAATGGCCCACGGGAATCGTGACAGTAACGGTAGCTGATGATGGACAACCTGAATTTGAAATCCACCGGCCGGCCGCCTATGATTCCATGAAGCTCGACAGGCATGGCCTGGAACGTCTCGCTTCGTGGAATCCGGATTGGGTTTGCTACGGGACTCTGCTTTCTCTGGATCCGCGGGGACGGAATTTGCTGTTTGAGACTATGGATGCGATTCCACGCGCACGCCGTTTTTACGACGTGAATCTACGCCCCAAGTCTTTCACCTCCGCCTTGGTGCTGGAATTGCTGGGATGGGCAACTGTCGTGAAGTTGAATCAGGACGAAGTGCGCTCGGTCGACGAGATGTTTCAGGGAAGCACCCGAACGCTCGAGGAGTTTTGCCGCGATCACGCGGAGCGCTGGGGCTGGGAAGCGGTCTGTATTACTCGCGGCGAATTGGGGTGCGCGATACTCGCACGCGATCAGTACGTGGAAGTACCTGGGTACCGCGTGCAGGTCGCGGACACAGTAGGCGCGGGCGACGCCTTCGCTGCCGCGTTTCTGCACGGTCTAAACGCCGGCTGGCCCGCGGCTCAGATCGGCGATTTTGCGAATCGTCTGGGTGCTTTCGTCGCCAGCCGTCCGGGCGGCGCCGCGCCGTGGTCGCTCGATCAGATTGAGGCGCTATCGCGGTCCGGTTAGCGGCACTGGATCCAAGCCACTCTCCTTGATGACGGGATAGGCGGCTGGTGAGGCCAGCCACCGCATCAGGGCCTTGGCGGCTTCCGGATGCTTTGACGTCGTCGGGATTCCGGCGGCGAAAATCGTGACTTTCTGCACCCCCGGCGGCAGTGGTCCCACGATATCGATGCCCTTCACCGGACGCAGCTCGCTGATCTGCTGAAAGCCGATCTCGATCTCTCCCCTCGCCACCGCTTCGCCCACCGGGTCGGCTTCGATCTTCTTGCTCTTGCCCCGGATCTGATCGGCGATCCCGAGTTTCGGAAACAATTCGGTGGAGAGGTAGACGCCGCTGGCGCTATCGGAATATGCAATCGACTTGGCATTCAGCAGAGTCCGCTTCAGTGCGTCGACGGTGCCGATGTCGGGCTTGGGCGCTCCGGCCTTGACGGCCATGCCGATGCGGGATTCGACCAGATCGACGCGGCTGCCGGCCTGGACCTTGCCCTGTTTCATCAGCTCGGCGAGCGCGGGCGCCGCCATGATGACGACATCGATCGCCTCTCCGCGTTCCAGGCGCAGCGGAATGGCATTGTGGGTGGTTCCCATGGAGGGTCCGAACTCGGTCACCAGTTTGTGGTGAGCGGCGCGCTCATATTCGGGAACGAGTTTCAAGTAGGCGGCCGTGAATGCCCCGGAAGTCACCACTTTGATCTCGGCCGCACGTACCGTAGCAGCGGTGAATAGCGCACAGGTCACGGCCAGTAGCTTGGCCCGGGCGAAACGTCTATTAAAAATGGTTTTCATGGTTTCGTATCATTATGGTCCAAACGCTCACGGCGTGGTGCTTCATGCCGCGGATGCCGTTCACAGACCCTGCTTGGATGTAGAATATCTGCATGCCGCGCCGCATCGTTTTGCTGCTCATCTCCACGCTGGCCTATGCCGGCGTTACCCGCGTCGAGATTACCCAGCGCCATGATCTTGCCATGCTGAACTATGAAGAGGTCATTGGCAAAGTCTATTTTGCCGTGGATCCCAAGCTTCCTCATAACCAGATCATTGTCGATCTCGATCGCGCTCCGCGCAATGCGCAAGGACTGGTCGAATTCTCTTCCGATCTGTATGTGCTGAAGCCGAAGGATGCCGCCAAGAGCAACGGCACCGCGTTGCTCGAAATCTCCAATCGCGGCGGTAAGGGAATACTGGGCATGTTCGACCTCGCGCAGGGGTCGGTGCCTCCTCGCACCGCGGCCGATCTCGGCGATCCTCTGCTGTTCCAATCCGGCTACACGCTGGTATGGGTTGGGTGGGAGTTCGATGTTCCCGACAGCACGAATATGAAGCTCTACGCGCCCGTGATCCGCGGGATCACGGGACCGGTGCGAGCTGAGATCATCGTGGATCAACGCGCCACCGCCGCCTCGCTCGCCGATCGCAGACAAATCCCCTACGCGGTCGCCGACCAAGCCTCCGCGAGGCTCACAGTGCGCGATCAGCCCACCGGTCCGGTCACGGCTATACCGCGCGATCAGTGGAAATTCAACGCAAGTGCTACCGGCATCGAATACCCCGCCGGTTTCGAGCCGGGTCGCATTTACGACGTGGTTTATACTGCGAAGGACCCAGCCGTGACGGGCCTGGGGCCCGCCGCCATCCGCGATTACATTGCTTATATGAAGGAACACGGCGAGGTGAAGCGAGCCATTGGCTTCGGCACCTCACAAAGCGGCCGCTTCCTGCGCAAGTTTCTCTATGATGGCTTCAATGCCGATGAACAAGGTCGGCGGGTCTTCGACGGCTTGTGGGCCCACGTTGCCGGCGCCGGCCGGGGCAGCTTCAATCATCGCTTCGCCCAGCCCTCGCGCGACGGCCATACGTGGATGAACTTTCTTTACCCCACGGATCTGTTCCCCTTCACCGACGAACCGGAAAGCGACGGCGGCATCACCGACAGCATGCTCGCGCGCGCAAGAAAGGACGGCGTGGTGCCGAAAGTTTTCTATACCAACGGATCTTATGAATATTGGGGGCGCGATGCCGGCCTGATTCATACCAGTCCCGACGGGAAGAAGACGATCGCGCCGCCGCCCACCACGCGTATCTATTACATCGCCGGGACGCAGCACGGCGCCAACGCGAAGCCCGAAAAGAATGGCACCCAAAACCGCGCCAATCCGCAGGATTATCGCTACGCGATGCGCGCGCTGTTGGTCGCCATGAACTCCTGGATCACGAATGGAACCGCGCCGCCCGAGTCGCAAATCCCACGCGTGGATAAGGACAACCTGGTCGCCCCAGGCGCTCTGGCCTTTCCGAAAATCCCCGGCGTGAAGCTTCCCTCTGAACCCAACTTCGCCTTGCGTCTGGATTTCGGTCCCGATTTCGCGTCCAAAGGCATCGTCGCCTATGAGCCGCCAAAAGTCGGCAAGCCGTTCCCCACGCTGGTTCCGCAAGTGAACGGCGACGGCAATGAAACCAGCGGGATTCAGTTACCGGAACTCGCCGTTCCGCTTGCAACCTATACCGGATGGAACCTGCGCGATGCCTCCGTCGGCGCGCCAGAGGAGATCCAGAGTATGGTTGGGTCCTTCATACCCTTTGCCCGCACCAGAGCGGAGCGCGAAAGAACCGGCGATCCCCGGCCGTCGATTGAAGAGCGCTACACAAGCAAGGAGGATTACTTAAAAAGAGTGGAGACTGCGGGCAAACAATTGGCTCAAGAACACTTGCTGCTCGACAGTGACGTCGAAAGAATCAGGGCAAGGGCCAGCGCGCGCTGGGATTCACTGATGCAGTAATGCGAGCTGTTAGGTATCGAGCAAGCTCACGGGGCCGCGCGCTGGACTTTTCAATCTGCGAACATCGGCGGAGGTGAGGCATCATGGCTGGGACCGACATATTCGTCGAGAGCCCGGTCCAACAATTCCACGCGCCAGTTTAAGTCCTGAATATGATTGAGCAAGTACCGCCTACTCTGAGGCCGTCCGGACTTTAACTTTCTGCAGAGCCGTTGCTCCAGAGTGCGAATCCCGATCAGTTCATCGGCGATCCATGAGGTTCTGCTTAATATCATAGGATCCTGTCGCATATGATTCTTGTGGGTCTTCACGGTGGTCGTCATAGCACCTTGAGATCCAAAGCGCGCTGCCGCTCGCCTCCAGCCACGCCGTTTGTAAAGCCTTAGTTTTGATGTATTCTGACGTTCGCTGGGTGGATTCACGCAGTCGAGTCGGAGGCACTGCAGTTATTTCGCGCCTGGAGTGTCAGAATTGCTGGCCTAGGGCGTTTAGGCACCTCTTTGTCATGTGTTCTCTTATGCTTCAGGCTGGCATTTAACTTGCCTTGGTACTTGTAATTCGCCTGCGCCATTCGGCGGCTGGATTCATCCGGGCGAACAAAGAGAGAACAAAATCAGAGTCGGTGCCGATGCCGACTCGGCGGAGCGATCAGAATGCTTGGATGGTTGACGGTCTTTGGAATGTTGACGTTGGGCAGTTCCATGACGATGATTTTGGGAAAGGCTCCGACCGTATCGACCGTGACGGCTAGTTTACTGTTTGCGCTTCTATTTTTCCTCTGTCTCTTGACGCGGGTGGTGCGCGGCCGCGCTTGACGTTCTAGGGTCACATGACGGCCCAGCGTCGCATGACATCCTTACGAGTGGTACTTGCCATCTATTCTTCCGGCGAAGAAGCCGAAAGAGCGTATCGAACAGTGTGCTCGGCGGGACGCGGGCGCGTCTGTTTGCTGCTGACGCCGAGCGCCAAACCCAACTTGCGGTCAAAGTTGAGCAGCTATCGCGCGCTCCAGTTTGACGGCGAGAATGTGGTTATTGTAGAGTCCCCGCATTCCCAAGTTCAGGCCATTGTCAAAGAGCTCCGGCAGGCGGGTGAGCCTTCAATTTTCATGCTGGCGGGGCAGGCTCCCGAAACCTCGTCCGCAACGACAACCGGCGCTACTCCGGCGTCGATTGAAGAAATGGCGCGAAATTGTTCCGAGCGCCATAATGCTTCTCCGCTGCTCAAGAAGGAGATCCTGTCTCGCTTGGGCCGTTGCGAGACTGGACTCGAATCAGTCCGCCAAAACTTATCCGAGGCCGCGCGCCTGGACCACACACTGACCGCGTCCGCGGAATGGCTGCTTGACAATGCCTATCTAACCCGCACCAGCATTGCAGAGATTCGTCGATCCCTGCCACGGAATCATATTCGGACTCATTCCGGGCAGTACGGTTATCTTTGCGTCTACGAGTTGGCGGCCGACCTGGCACGATATTCGGACAATGTCGTGGATGAAGCCAACGTTTCGCAGGCGCTTACTGAGTATCAGAAGTGGTCGCCACTCTCTATCGCCGAGCTGTGGTCGTTTCCTCTGCTGCTTCGCTTGTCTCTGATCGAATCGCTGACGACGCTCGCCAGAGGAGTGGATCACGCTCAACAGATTCGGGAAGCCGGCTATTTCTGGGCGAATCGATTAGCCGTCAGTTCGCGCCGCGACCCCGAGCTATTTGACGGCATCCTCCACCTGATGGAGTCCGAACCCGTAGCGGGTGAGCCGTATTTTGCGACTTGCCTTGTGGAACAGCTCCAGGATGAAGACCGCGCGCTTGCGCCCGCGCAGCAGTGGATCGAAGCCCGGCTCGGAATGCCGCTCGCTGAAGTGGTTCGAAACGAACACAATCGAGAGGCCGCGGAGCGCCTGTCGATCGCCAATGCATTTGGCAGTTTGCGCGCGCTTGCGAGACTGGACTTTAGAAAAATCTTTGAAGCGACCAGTTTGGTGGAAGCGGAGCTGCGCACCGATCCCACGCATGCACATAGCGATTTTGCGACGCGCGACCGGTCGAGGAAAATTGTAGAACAGCTTTCACGACACTGCGGAACCGGGGAAGTGGGAGTAGCTCGCCGCGCGGTCGTCCTGGCCCGGCAAGCCAATCGACCGGAAGCGGCATCGGTATCGTATTTTCTCTTGGCGGAAGGCGTCACGGAACTGGAGCGGGACCTTGGCGCTCGGATGCCTTTCCGGATCCGCGTGACCCGCGCCGTCCGGCGCAAAGCGACACCAATCTATCTCGGCAGCTTAGTGGGTCTGACCGTGTGGTTCTTAGCCTTATCTCTGGCATTTGCCTGGGACTTGGGTGTTCAGCAGCCGCTCATGCTCGTCATCCTGGGCGCGCTGGCGCTGTTTCCATTAAGTGAATTGACGGTTCAGATCATCAATGCCCTGGTGATTTCGCTGTTGCCACCCGATCCGCTGCCAAAAATGGAATACAAGGACGGAATTCCTGGCGATCACGCAACGCTAGTAGTCGTTCCTATGATGTTGTCGAGCGCAGAGGTGGTGCGCCTCGAAGTGGAAAAACTGGAAGTCCGCTTTCTGGCGAATCAGGAAGCCAACGTTTTCTTCGGGCTTTTTTCGGACTTCACAGATGCTCCGGAAGCCACGGCGTTTGGAGATGTCGAAGTTCTCGCGGCAGCTCGGCAGGGTATTGAACAGCTGAATAACCGTTATAGCGGCGGCCGCTTTCTTCTGTTTCATCGGCCGCGGGTATGGTCTGAAAGCGAGAGACGCTGGATCGGGCGCGAGCGCAAGCGAGGCAAACTCGAAGACTTGAACGCATTCCTATGCGGCGAAGGCGACGCTTCGATCAAGATCGTGGGCGACTTGCCGCTGCCTATTCGCTATGTGATCACATTGGATGCCGATACCCAGTTGCCTCCCGAAAGCGGAAGGCGTCTGATTGAGACGCTGGCTCACCCGTTAAACCAAGCGGTCCTCGACCCGGTAACGCGAGTCCGCACGCGCGGGTATGCGATTATTCAGCCGCGAGTGAGCATCTCATTGCCGGGTGCGACGGCGACCCACTTCACACGTGTATTCGCGGACAGCCTGGGTACGGACCCTTATTGCCAGACCGTCTCAGACGCGCAACAGGACCTGTTCGGAGAGGCCATCTTCCACGGCAAGGCGATTTACGACGTGCGATCCTTCCGCGAGAGTGTCGGCGACCGCTTCCCACCCGAGACCCTGCTGAGTCACGATTTGATTGAAGGGGCTTATGCCGGAGTGGGTCTCGCCAGCGATATCGAGTTGTTCGAACACATGCCGTGCGACTATGCGACTTACAGCAAGCGCCAGCATCGCTGGATACGCGGCGATTGGCAGATCGCGCCGTGGATGTTGGGACGCGTGCCTTCCGCCCACGGGGGCTGGGAACGAAATCCGCTGAGTGTTATCAATCGCTGGCGGATTTTCGACAATTTGAGGCGCAGTCTGGTCCCTAGCGCCTCCATGCTGCTCCTGCTTTTTGGCTGGCTGACTTCCAAGGCGCCTGGGGTCTGGAGCCTGCTGGTCGGTCTGGCGGTGGCGATTCCCGCCGTCGCGCCATTGTTCGAACGCTCCGCCAGATACCTACATGGATCCATACGCGGCTGGCGGGGAGCGTTCGACGAAGTCGTGCGGGCGGCCGTGATGTTGGCGTTCCTGCCGCATCAGGCCTGGCTGTCAATGGATGCGATTGTGCGTGTGGTCTATCGACGATGGATCAGCCACCATCACCTGCTGGAATGGCAAACCACTGACAGCGCTTCCCGGAGCCAATCCGCCCTCAGCTCGACCATGCGCCACATGCTGGTAGTGTACGGATTCGCGGTTGCCCTCATGATTGTAATGCGGGTGCAGAACGCATTCGCTCCTACCGCGTTCTTCCTGGGGCTTTGGGCGCTTTCCCCGCTGTTGATGCATTGGTTATCGCGTCCCGCCCGCGACTCTCGCCGCCATCGTTTTGAAATCGGGAGCAACGCGTTCTTGCGGATTGTGGCGCGCCGTACGTGGCGCTATTTTGACGATCTGGTGGGTCCTTCGATGAACTGGCTGCCGCCGGATAACTCGCAGTTGGCGCTGCATATCGAGGTGGCCCCCCGTACGTCGCCTACAAATATCGGTCTATGGCTCACTTCGGCGCTGGCGGCACGCGATTTTGGATATCTGACGCCGGACGATTTCTGGCGCCGGTGCTCGCAGACCATGACCACGCTCGATCGCCTGGAACGATATGAAGGGCATTTGCTGAACTGGTACGACACGCGAACACTCGCTCCCTTGGACCCACGCTATATTTCGACCGCCGACAGCGGCAATTTGCTGGCCTGCCTATGGGTGCTGGAACAAGGATGCCAGGACACGCTGCGCGCGCCGGTGCTAGGTCATCAAAGCCTGCGCGGACTCGCGGATACTCTATCGGTGCTCCGGGAAGCCTGCGAATCGGATCCGCTCACCGCCGTTCACATGAGTGCACTGCGCCGCCTGCTGCGCGGCAAGTCGGAGGGCTACGCGGTGATCGGCCGGCTGCGGCTGGCTCTGGCGCCCATCCAACAATTGCGGGAAATGCAGACCGGCGAGGAGGTTGGCTACTGGGCGTCGCGTCTCGAGGTCGAGTTGAAATCCTGGACCGAAACCGTGGATCTTTACCTCAAGTGGATGGAGACTCTGATGCGTGCCCCCGAGGCAACGGTGCGTGTCCTGGGCGAACAAGTCGGCAGGTTGCGGCGCCGCGCGGTACGCACGGTCCCCTCGCTGAATGCGTTGGCCTGCGGCCATTCAGGCCCGGTGGATGAAATCTTGACACGCCGCCTGGACCCGGGGTTGCCCTCGGAAGTTGCGGGATGGCTCCGTCAGCTTAACGCGGAATACCAGGAAGCCCGCGCTAACGCGGCACGAGCAGTGGCCAATTTGGAGCACCTAGCCGCCTCCGCCGAGAGACTGGCAAACGGCATGAACATGCGCTTTCTGTATGACCGGGACCGGCGCATGTTCGGCATCGGATACGCCGTGGGCTCTCCCGTGGCGTTCACCAGCCACTATGACTTACTGGCTAGCGAATCCCGAATCGCAAGTCTGGTTGCCATGGCTAAAGGTGACGTTCCGGTGGAGCACTGGTATTCCTTGGCCCGCCCATGTGTGCCGTCGCGTGGCGGGCAGACGCTGCTGTCGTGGAGCGGCACTGCCTTCGAATATTTGATGCCGGCCCTATTCACCCGCCTGTTCGCGAACTCGCTGCTGGAAGACGCCTGCAGGGACTGCGTTGGCCGGCAGATCGATTATGGAAACCGGATGAGCGTTCCCTGGGGCATTTCAGAATCTGCTTACAGCGCCTTGGACGCCAATCAGACGTATCAATATCAGGCCTTCGGCGTGCCGCAACTGGCGCTAAAACCCGGCCTGGATGCCGAAGGGCTAGTGATCTCGCCCTATTCAACGATGCTGTCGCTTCCTGTGGAGCCCAGCGCTGCGGTGGGGAACTTGAAACGTCTGGAAGATCTGGGGCTAGTGGGACCGATGGGATTTTACGAAGCCATCGATTTTACTCGCGCGGCAAAGCGCCAAGGTGAACGAGGCGTAATCATTTACACCTACATGGCGCATCACCAGGGAATGAGTCTGTTGGCGCTCGATAATACCGTGCACCGCTGCGTCATGCAACGCCGCTTTCACGCCGATCTGCGCGTTCGCGCGATCGAGTCGGTTTTGTTCGAGCGCATTCCCCTGACGCATCCGTCACTGGAGAAAGAAACTAGCATTACGCCGACGGTGCGTCCGTCGACGGCCGAGGAGCCGGCCGAGCGCATCTGGAAGGGCACGACTGCCGTCCCGCGCGTCCATTTTTACGGCAACGGCCGCTATTCACTCATGATGACGGATTCAGGAGGCAGCTACAGCCGTTGGAACGATCTGGATTTATCCCGCTGGCGTTCCGATACGACGCTCGATGCGTGGGGCAGCTTCCTTTACATCCGCGATACGCGATCCGACGCGCTGTGGGCCGCAGCCGCCAAGCCGGCCGGGAGCCAACTGGGCTCTTCGGAGGCACATTTCTCGGCCGACCGCGCCGAATATCATCGCCAGGTCTTCGGCATTGAGACCATCATGGAAGTGACTGTCGCCCCCGAGGACGACGTGGAGTTGCGGCGGGTGAAAGTGATGAATCGCTCGATTCGAACCCGGCCGCTGGAATTTACCAGCTATTGCGAGCTGGCGCTGACGCCCCACGCGGCCGACAAAGCCCATCCCGCCTTCGCCAAAATGTTCATCGAAACCGAGCGAACACCTGATGACATTCTGCTGGCTCAGCGGCGTCAGCGCTCGCCCGACGAGCCGCAAGTGTGGGCGGCCCATTTCCTGGTAGGGGTACCAGGCAAGCTGCAATCCGAGACTGATCGCGCAAAATTTCTGGGCCGCGGTAATACCGTCGAATATGCGGAAGCCTTGCGGCGTCCGCTGACGGGTTCGGCCGGAATTGTTCTAGACCCGGTGTTCAGCCTGCGCTGCCGTGTCACTCTGGAACCGCTCGACCAATTAGAATTTGTGCTGGTGACGCTGATTGCGAAGTCCCGTGATGAGGTGCTGGCCCTCGCGGCAAAATATCACCGTCCCGAATCCATCACGCGAGCCTTCGAAATGGCTTGGACCCGCAGCCAACTGGAGTTTCGGTACCTCGGAATCGGTCCTGCAAAGAGTCACCGTTTCCAGGAACTCGCCGGCAACCTGCTCTACGCTAATCCTAACCTTCGAGTGCCGGGAGTGAGGCTGCAAAGGAACCGGCTGGGACAGTCCGCACTGTGGGGCTATGGAATTTCCGGCGATCTCCCCATACTCACGGTGATCATCGCCGACGCCCGCTCTATGCCTCTGGTTCGCGAGCTGCTGCTGGCGCATACCTATTGGCAAATGCGCGGGTTCCGCGCCGACCTGATTGTTCTTAATCAGGAGGGTCCCAGTTACGATCATCCGCTGCACCACCAGCTCCAGCGTCAAATCGACGCCCATTCGGGGAGAACCGGCGATAACAAGCGGGGCGGCGTGTTTCTGTGCGATTGGAGTGCGATGCCCGAGGACCACCTCGACTTACTCCTGGCCGCTTCCCGCGTAGTGCTGAGCGGCAGCCGCGGGGCGCTGCAACAGCAGCTCGCGATCGCCGGGAAGAGTCCGGAACAGCCGGCGTTTGTTCGAACCGGCAGCGGCGCGGAGGAGCCTTCCGTTCCCTTGCCGTTCCTCGAACTCCCCTACTTCAACGGGCTGGGCGGTTTCACGAAAGACGGGCGCGAATATGCCATCTATCTGGCTCCCGGAAGCAAAACTCCCGGGCCTTGGGCTAACGTAATGGCCAATGCAAACTTCGGCACGCTGCTGAGCGAAAGTGGCTTGGGATTCACATGGCGCGGCAACAGCCAGACGAACCGGCTGACGCCCTGGCACAACGATCCGGTGACCGACCCGCAGTCAGAAGTCATTTACTTGCGCGACAACGACAGCGGCGCGTGCTGGAGCCCCACGCCGCAGCCCATTCGCGAGAATGACGCCTATCGGGCCCGCCACGGCCAAGGCTACACGGTGTTCGAGCACAATAGCCACGCCATCGGGCAAGAGCTCACGGTATTTGTTCCATTGAACGACGATGGAACCGGTGATCCGGTAAAGGTGTACCGCCTGCGGCTGCGTAACGACTCCTCCCGCCGCCGACAAGTCACGGCGTTCTATTTCGCCGAGTGGGTGCTGGGGACGAATCGCGAGGATCAACAGCCGCACATACAAACCATTTACGATCAGGAATCTGGCGCCCTTTTCGCCAGACAGTCGTGGAATGGCAGTCAGCCCAATCAAATTGCATTTGCGGCCGCCAGCCCCCGCGCGGCATCTTATTCCGGCGACCGCACCGCGGTCCTGGGACGCAACCGCTCGGCGTCCAGGCCCGCGGCGCTGGAACGGATGCATCTCGACAACCGCGCAGGCGCCGGCTTAGATCCAGCGGCTGCGCTTCAGCTTGAAGTTTCCCTCGAACGCGGCGGACAAGTGGAAGTCGTTTTCCTCTTGGGAGAAGCCGGAAGCGCCGAAGAGGCACGGGCGATCATCAGCCGCTATCAAAACCGGGATCAAGTGCACCAGGCCTTGGCTGTGACGCGCAAGTCTTGGGATTCGACGCTCGGCGTGTTGCAAGTGCGAACGCCAGTTCTTTCCACTGACTTCCTTTTGAATCGGTGGTTGCCATACCAGGCCCTGAGCTGCCGCTTTTGGGCCCGCTCGGGGTTCTATCAATCCAGCGGGGCTTTCGGCTTCCGCGATCAGCTTCAGGATTCGATGGCGTTCATGTATGCGCGGCCGGAGATCACGCGGGCACACATTCTGCTTTCGGCGAGCCGGCAATTCGTTGAAGGTGACGTGCAGCATTGGTGGCACACCAACACCGGGATGGGCGTGCGCACCCTCTGTTCCGACGACTTATTATGGCTGCCCTACGTGGTGGCGCATTACATTGCCGTCACGGGGGACACCGGAATCCTCGACGAAGAGGTTACATTCCTGGAAGGCGAGCCTCTCAAGGCCGGGGAACACGAGCGACTGTTCGTTCCGGCGGTTTCCGCCCACGCCGCCCCGCTATGGGAACACTGCCGGCGCGCGATAGATCGCGGCTGGCGGCTCGGGTCCCATGGACTGCCTTTGTTCGGCAACGGAGATTGGAACGACGGGATGAATCGCGTCGGGATAGAAGGGAAAGGAGAAAGCGTTTGGCTGGCATGGTTCCTTTGTGTTGCAGTGGATTCGTTTGCCCCGTGGATTGAAGAAAGGGAACCCAGCGTAGTTGCGGAATGGCGCGGACGGGCGGCAATGCTAAGAGATGCGGTCGAATTTTTCGGCTGGGATGGCGATTGGTATCTTCGCGGGTTTTTCGACAGCGGCGCTCCCCTGGGTTCCCATGCAAATGAGGAGGCCCGCATCGATTCCATCGCGCAATCCTGGGCTGTGATGGCCCACGCCCCTCCCACACGTGTCCGCCGCGCCATGGAATCCGCCGACCGGATTTTAGTAGACGAGGCGAATCACCTGGTGCGCCTTTTTACACCGCCGTTCGATCATTCGACGCCGCATCCCGGCTATATCATGGGTTATCCGCCAGGCTTGCGTGAGAATGGCGGACAGTACACTCATGGCTCCTTATGGATGGCGATGGCGTGGGCCCGGCTGGGCGAGGGCGGCGCTGCGGTGCGCGTGCTCACGATGATGAATCCGGCAGAGCACAGCCGCAACCTCGAGGATGCGGCCCGTTATCGCGGAGAACCCTACATTGCCGCAGCTGATGTGTCGACCGCGGTGGGCAGAGAGGGACAAGCCGGCTGGACCTGGTACACGGGATCGGCCGGTGTGATGTATCGTGCCTGGATCGAAGAGGTGCTGGGGTTCAAGCTGCATGGCGATCTTCTGACGCTTAGCCCGGTGTTGCCGGCAGATTGGCCCGGTTTCGAAATCACTTATCGCTATCGTTCGAGCTTGTATCAAATCACAGTGCAAAAAGATCCGTCCATCGGATCGACGACAATGTCAGTGGACGGCGGGACGCCTGCAATGCGGGATACGCTTCAGCTGAACGGCGACGGCGGCACGCATCGCGTCGACGTGCGGATTCCCGGTAGAGTGCAGCCACGTCGGCCTGCGGAGGAGGCGACTCAGATCGGAGCCGGCGATGGTGCCGATCAGGCCAAAAAAGTTCTATCTCTCTCGTGACAGATTGGCGCTATCGGCCAGTCCGGCTCGGGCGCGCGCTGGGCGCGTCCGCAGGATATATTGTATGGAGGCATACGTTCCCTGTTGAAGAAGGAGATCCCCATGCGCGCCTGGAAATACGCTCTTTTGATTCCGCTCGCGGTTGGCCTGCTGACGGCAGCCTATGAGCGCACGCGCACCGACCAACTCATGGTCGACGCCGCCAGAAACTATCTGGCGTCGCTCAGCCCAGAACAGCGCAAGCTAACCTCGTTCGCGCTCGACAACATGGACGAACGCACGCACTGGCTTTATACGCCGTTCCTGCGCCACGGTCTGACGCTCCGTGAAATGACATCGACGCAGCAGAGTCTGGCTGAGGCGCTGGTAGCCGCCGGGCTCTCCGCACAAGGACTAGTCAAAGCACACACCATCAGGAGTCTCGAAGAGATTCTCTTTATCCTTGAGAAGAACGGTGACTTAGAGCGCGATCCCAACAAGTATTTTGTCTCGATTTTCGGTGAGCCTTCCGAACATGGCGTCTGGGGATACCGCTTCGAAGGCCATCACGTGAGCCTCAACTACACCATCGTCGATGGCAAGATCGCTTCGTCACCTAGCTTCTTCGGCTCGAATCCGGCTCAGATCCTGGACGGGCGGCGCAAGGGCTTGCGCGCTCTCGCACGCGAGGACGACCTGGGGTATAAGCTGGTGGACTCGCTGACGGGTGAACAGCGCGCCATCGCCGTTGTCGATAAAGTAGCCCCCGCGGACTTACTCACTACCAACTCGCGCAAGGCCGCATTGAACGGCCAGCCCAATGGACTGGCTTACGCGAAGATGACGGCGCCGCAGAAGGAAGCCATGGACGCGCTGATTGCCGAATACGCCAACGATTTTCCGCCGGAGATCGCGTCCCAACGCGTGGAGCAGTTCCGCCGGTTGCAAGGTAACGCATTTTTCGCCTGGTCGGGTCCTGTGGAACCGGGCCAAAAGCACTACTACCGCGTGCAGACGCCTGAGTTCCTAATCGAGTTTGACGACACGCAGGACAACGGTAACCATATCCACAGCGTGTGGCGCGATTACAAGAACGATTGGGGCGAGGATCTTCTCGCTGCCCATTACAAGACCAGCCATTGAGCTAGGGCAGCACGTAGATTTCGATGCGCGGTGTAGCCGGGTTAAAATAGGCGCGCTGGGTATATCCGGATCCCGTCAGTTGACCCTGCCGCTCCGTGACCGAGTTCTTGGGTTCATACGGACTTACCGCCAAAGCTACACGCGGGTGTGGACCGGGTGCGCATTCGCGATTCGTGAGATCCGGCACGAAAAACGCGTAGAGCAGACGCGAATCCGGCGGCGAATAGACGACACATGGCTCGCTGGCCAGGATAAACGCGGCGCTGCGCCAGTCCTCGCGCGGGCGGCGAAAGAAGCTGACGTTGCCGACTACTAGTGCGATCAGAAGCGCGGCCGTGAGTATCGCGGCGGGTCGCCGAGGCAACGCTTCCACTCCTGCGGTGAACAGCAGCGCCAAGGGCGTCAGCACAAAGATCATCTGCCGGATGGCGAGGAAGTAACCGAACGAAGCATCGGCCGCCACGGCGCAGACAATCGGCGCGATCGAATAAAACAGCCACAGCTCCCAGTCTTGCCGCCGTGTCAAACCGTATCCGAAACCAGCCAAGACCAACAGGGAACCGATGTAGCCGGCGCCTACCAATTCCCGCAAGATCATCGGGACGGCGCGGATAGTAATGGTCCCCTTGAGCTGGCCGATCACCACCGCCGTGCGCCATGATGCGGCGGAATGCAAATACCAGGGCGCGAATATCAATCCTGCGATCCCCACGGCAAGCGACGCCGCCAGCAACGGCTGCCATCGCCGTGTTCTGTACGATACTAAAGCCGCCCACATGAGATGCGCCAAGGGCACGAACAGGATATAGGGGAACGTAAACAGGCCGGCGGCTACGCTCAACCCGTACAACCCTGCACGCGACGCGGATTCCGGCCGGTCTAACACGCGCAAGAATGCAACTGTCGCCCAGACGCTGAGGCATAGGGCCAATTCGTAAGGCCGGGCTTCGAGCGCATAGCGGAGTTGCAGTGGACACAACGCGAATATCCCGGCCGCGAGCAGGGGCCGGCGCAGGCCCATCCTCTTTGCCAGAACGAACACCCCGGCGCACGCCACTACGCTGGAGATGGCCGATGGCAGACGGCCCGTGAAGGCCGAGAAGCCTAGCAGGTGCACGCTCGCGAACTGGATTACGTAGTTGAGGGGGACATTGCCGGAGACGCGGGGCACGTAGGCCAGCACATCCATAAGATGGCCCATGCGCGCGACGATCAGGTCATAGATCTCATCGAGCCACAGGGACAGGACCGGCAGCAGCGCCGCGAGCGCGCACGAATAGACCGCCAGAAATAGAAAAAGCCCGGCTCGCGAGTTGCCTGTGAGCCGGGCCTTCATACTTATGAGTTACTGGGGATCGCTATTCGGCGGGCGCTTCGCCTTCGTCCTTGCCTTGGCGCAGCGCGTTCATACGCTCCTCGCGCCGCTTCGCGCGTTCGGTCGCGCGTTTGACCAGTTCCGAACCCACTAGCTCGAGCATCGCCTGTTCGGCGCCATCGCCTTTGCGAAAGCCCAAGCGAACGACGCGCGTGTAGCCGCCGCTACGCTGGCCGAAACGGGTCCCCAGCTTGTCGAACAACTTCTGGACCGCCGCAGGAGTCTCCAGAAACGATGCCGCCTGCCGCCGCGAGTGCAGGGTGTCGCGTTTTGCCAGCGTAATCATTTTGTCCACCAATGGCTGCACCGCCTTGGCCTTGGGGATCGTGGTAATGACGCGCTCATGCTCGATGACGCTAGTCACCAAACCCTTGAGCAGCGCCTTGCGCGAACCTGCATCGCGCTTGAGTTTGTAACCGGATACTCTGTGTTTCATATAGTTTCCACCCTCTGATCCGGCTTATTCAACCGCGGGACTGGCCTCTTCCTCATCCTCTTCTTCGTCGTCGACGTCGTCGATGCTATATTCGCTCGGAGAAAGCGGGGTACCGATCTGTGCCGGGGCGCCGCTCGGTGAAATCAAGCGGCCCTGCGCGTCGAACTTCATGCCGAAGGTCAAGCCCAGACCGGAGAGAATCTCCTTGATCTCGTTCAGTGATTTGCGGCCGAAGTTCTTGGTGCGTAGCATCTCGGCTTCCGATTTCTGCACCAAATCGCCAATGGTTTGAATATTGGCGTTCTTCAGGCAGTTGTAGGACCGGACGCTCAACTCCAACTCTTCCACCGAACGATTCAGAACCTCGTTCATCTGACTTAAGGCGCGCTCGGCCGGCTCCTCGGTGGCATCCGCTACTTCCTCAAAGTTAATGAAGATAGCCATGTGATCCTTCAGCAGCTTGGCCGCCTGGCCGATGGCGTCGGCCGGCGAGATAGCGCCGTTGGTCCACACTTCGATGGTCAATTTGTCGTAGTCGGTGGTTTGGCCCAGACGCGCGGCTTCCACCGCGAAGTTCACTTTGCGCACCGGCGAATGAACCGAGTCGATCGGAATGTAGCCGACTGCCAGGTCCTCATCGTTATTGCGGTCCGCCGCCACATAGCCGCGCCCCGATTTCAGGCGCATTTCGATATTGAGTTTGCCGCCCGGCCCGATGGTGGCGATGTGCATGTTGCGATCCAGCACTTCGATATCCTGATCGGTCTCGATCTGGCCGCTCAGCACCGGCCCCGGGGTCGTCGCCTTGAGACGCACGGTGCGGGTTCCCTCGCCCATCATCTTGAATGGAACCTGTTTCAGGTTCAGGATGATGTCGGTGGCGTCTTCGACCACGCTGGGGATAGGACTGAACTCGTGGGCCACTCCGTCGATACGCACCGCCGTAATGGCCGCGCCTTCAATCGAGCTCAGCAGCACGCGCCGTAGCCCGGTACCGATAGTCGAGCCGAATCCGCGCTCGAACGGCTGCGCGATGAACATGCCGTAGCGCTCGGTGAGCGTTTCGGTATTCGCAACTAACCTTTTTGGTTTTTGAAATCCTTTGAACATTCTTTGGCTCCTGTATTTTCCGAACGCCTACTTGGAATACAACTCGACGATGAGCTGCTCGTTCAACTGGATCTGCACCAGGTCTTCGCGCTTGGGCTGTCCCAGCACGCGGGACCGCAGATTCTCGCGATCCACCTCCAGCCAGTTGGGGCTGGGCGAGTGCGCGGTGGCTTCCGTGGCGTGCAAAACCGTGGGGTTCTTCTTGCTCGATTCTTGAATTTCAATCACGTCGTTGGGTTTCACCAGGAACGACGGGATATCCACGCGGCGTCCGTTCACCTGCACATGGCCATGGCGAACCAGCTGCCGGCTCTGCGCGCGCGAGGTGCCGAAGCCCATGCGGTAAATCACGTTGTCCAGGCGGCGCTCCAGCATGTTCAGCATGTTGTCGCCGGTGATGCCCTTCATGCCGCTGGCCTTCTCGAACAGATTGCGGAATTGGCCTTCGAGCAACTGATAATAACGGCGCGCCTTTTGTTTTTCGCGCAGCTGCAAACCGTAGCCAACGATCTTGGGCTTGCGATCCTTGCCGTGCTGACCGGGAATAAAATTGCGCTTTTCGATAGCGCACTTCTCGGTGTGGCAGCGTTCGCCTTTCAGGAATAACTTCATGCCCTCGCGCCGGCACTGCCGGCAGACGGGACCAATATATCGTGCCAAATCAAACCTCCCTAAACTTCAGTCAGGTGCAGTTTACAACCCCAGGGTCTTCTTCCTGCTTTACTTCTTCAGCCCGTCACCGGGCTGCAAAATCAAACTCTACGCTTCTTCGGCGGACGGCAGCCATTGTGCGGAATAGGCGTGAGATCCTTGATGATTCTCACTTCCAGCCCCGCCGTCGACAGCGCGCGCACCGCCGACTCGCGGCCCGCACCCGGACCGCTCACTTCCACATTCACTGTCCGCAAGCCCGATTCCTTGGCTTTGTTGGCGGCGGTCAGCGAAGCCTGCTGCGCCGCAAAGGGCGTGCCCTTGCGCGATCCCCGGAATCCCAGCGAACCAGAGCTCGACCACGACAGCACGTTTCCCATAGGGTCCGTGATGGTGATGATGGTGTTGTTGAAAGACGCCTGCACGTGGACCACGCCCACGGGGACCATCTTCTTTTCCTTCTTTTTGAAGGTCTTCTTCTTGCCGCCTTTGGCCGCTGTCTTCGCTGGTGCTTTGGTCGCCATGTGTAGTTTTCAGCTCTCTTTAGGTCTTCGCGCTGGCTTTCTTCTTGTTGGCCACGGTGCCGCGACGCGGGCCCTTACGGGTGCGAGCGTTGGTGTGGGTGCGCTGTCCCCGCACCGGCAGGCCGCGGCGGTGCCGCATTCCGCGATACGAACCCATCTCGATCAGGCGCTTGATATTCATCGAGATCTCTTTGCGTAGGTCGCCTTCGACGGCGCCTTCAGCTTCAAGAATCTGGCGGATGTGATTGATTTCATCCTCCGTCAGCTCCGACACCTTCTTGTTGGGATCTACCCCCGCCCGGTGGCATAGCGACTTGCTGCGCGTCCGCCCGATACCGTAGATGTAGGTGAGACCGATCTCGGTCCGCTTCTTCGCTGGTAGATCAACGCCCGCTAAGCGCGCCATATGGTTAACCCTGCCTCTGTTTATGCTTCGGATTCGTGCAGATCACCCGCACCACGCCTTCGCGGTGAACGATCTTGCACTTGTCGCACATCACTTTTACTGAAGCTCTTACCTTCATATCAACCTTTCGTCAATAACTCGACAATCCTGCCCCGCGTCCGGTCGTGCGGCGAAAGCTCCACCCGCACTCGATCCCCGGGACGCACTCTCACAAAATTCACCGTGGCCGCGCCTGCTGCATGCGCTACCACCAAATCCTCATTCGCCAGTTTCAGCCGGTACGCGGCGCTAGGCAATAATTCGACCACTACCGCTTCTTCACTGGTACCCGGCTTCACGGCCTGGTCAAAACCCAGGGCCCTTCGGCTGTCACCGCCACCGTATGCTCGAAATGCGCCGAGTACTTACCATCCTCGGTCACCGCCGTCCACTTGTCCGGCCTCACCCGGCTCCCCGGCGCTCCGGCGTTCACCATCGGCTCGATCGCCAGAACCATTCCTTCTTTCAACCGCGGATTCTCATTCCGACGGTCAACGTAGTTGGGAACCTGCGGCTCTTCGTGCATCTGCGTTCCGATGCCGTGGCCCACAAACTCCCGCACTACTGAAAACCCGTTGGCGGTCACGTGCCGCTCCACCGTCCCGCAAACATCGAATAGCCGATTGCCCGGCCGCATTTTGTCGATAGCCAGTTCCAGCGATTCGCGGGTCACTTCGATCAACCGCTTGGCCTCTTCGGAAATCTCGCCCACCGGGACGGTAATCGCCGAATCGCCGTAATATCCGTTCAACTGCACGCCGGTGTCGATCGACACGATATCGCCGTTGTTCAAAATCTTCTTCTGCGACGGCATGCCATGCACAATCTCATCGTTCACCGACACACACAACACAAAGGGGAACTTGCTCCCCGCCGCCGGGTTCGGATAACCCTTGAAGGCCGGACGGGCACCCCCTTCGGTGATCATCTTCTCCGCGGCCAGTTCCAGGTCATAGGTCGAAACGCCTTCCTTGACCATGCTCTTCAAGGTGCTCAGAACCTTGTATACCAGCAGTCCCGCGGCGCGCATTTTTTCGAGCTCGGGTTGATTCTTGCGAACGATCATGATCCAGCGGCCAACTTCAGCCCAACTCTCAGCTTCGATACCCTTTGTCTTTCAACATCCCTTGAATCAGCCGGGCGATTGCCTGCGGACCACCCGCTCCCGCGCCATCTACTTCCCAGACGTCAAATCCGGATGCCCGGAAATACTCCAAGACCGGCGTCGTCTGGCGGTCATACCCCTTCATCCGCTCGGTTACTACCTCTTCCCGGTCGTCGTCACGAACCACCAACGTCGATCCGTCGTAATCGCAAACTTCCGAAACTGTGGGAGCATTCGGAGACAAACTATACAAGGCACCACACACCGGACATTGCCGTCGCCCGGCAAGTCTTGCCACAATAACATTATAGTCGACCTTCAGGTGCACCACCACGGTCGCGATCGCCTGCGCTTTCAACATCCCAGCCAGGATCTCCGCCTGGCTCACCGTCCTCGGATAGCCGTCCAGCATAAAGCCCGGCTCGCAATCCGGCTGCTCAATTCTCTCCGCTACCAGGGCATTCACCGTCGCGTCCGGCACCAATCCGCCGGCCTGGAGCGTTTTCTCCACCTGCAGCCCCAACTTGTCCCGCCGCGCGACCCTCTCCCGCAGCATGTCGCCGGTCGAGATGTGTGGCAACCCAAGCACGTTCTTCAACAGCTTGGCTTGCGTGCCCTTGCCGGAACCCGGGGCACCGAAAAGGATCAGGCACAGCCGGTTCATCTACGGGGTGTTCCGGCGGCAGCTTAGATCCCGCTCCGCCGGCCGCGGATCCGTCCCGCCCGCGGAGTAAAGCCCTCATAGTGGCGCATGATCAACTGCGCTTCAATTTGGTTCACAGTATCCATCGCCACCCCCACGACGATCAGCAAGCTGGTTCCGCCGAAGTAAAAATTCACACCCAGACCGTCCAGCAACCAGCGCGGAAAAGTTGCGTCGATCCAATTGCCGATCGCCGGGAGCCGCTGCAGTTTTATGCCGGAAATCATGATCTGCGGCAGCAGCGATAGAATCGATAGATACAGTCCGCCCACTACCGTAATCTTGGTCAAAATATTGTTCATGTAGTCGGCGGTATTCTTGCCCGGCCGGATGCCCGGGATAAACCCGCCGTACTTGCGCATGTTATCCGCCGCTTCGTTAGGATTAAAGATGATCGAGACGTAGAAGAAACAGAAGAACATGATCAGCGCGGTGTAGAGCAAATAGTACAGGGGTGTCGAGCCCGCCATCGCGCCCAGCATTCCGCTCAGCACCGGCGAGTCCTTGACAAACTGCGCCGTCGCCAGCGTCTGCGGAAACGCCAGCAGCGAACTGGCGAAGATCACCGGAATCACGCCCCCGGCGTTCACCTTCAGAGGCAGGTGCGTCGACTGTCCGCCCATCATGCGCCGTCCGATGACGCGCTTGGCATATTGCACCGGAATCCGGCGCTCGCCGCGCTCGACCAAGACAATGAAGCCCACCACGGCGATCATCATCACCAGGATGATGATTACCTGCAGCGCGTTCCAGTCGCCGCTGCTTACCTTGGTCCACATTTCAAGAATGGCGGCGGGCAGTCCCACCACGATGCCGGTAAAGATGATCAGCGACATTCCGTTGCCGATACCGCGCTCCGTGATCTGTTCACCCAGCCACATGATGAAGGCCGTGCCGGTGGTCAGGCTGAGCACCGTCATCAGCACGAATCCGACTCCCGGACTGGTAACGAAGCCCTGCTGCGCGCCTTGCAGCGCCATGGCAATGCCGAAGGACTGGATCACGGCCAGGATGACTGTCAGGTAACGGGTCCACTGGGTGATTTTGCGCCTTCCCAGTTCGCCTTCCTTCTGCAGTTTTTCCAGGGTCGGCACCACTACCGTCAACAATTGCAAAATAATCGACGAGGTGATGTAGGGCATGATGCCCAGCGCGAAAATGGTCAGCCGGCGAAAGCTCCCACCGCTGAACACATCCAGGTAGCCGAACAAAGTGCCTTGATTCTGCCGGAAGAACTCTTCCAGTTTGTTGGTATCGATACCGGGGGTGGGAATGTGCCCGCCCAGGCGATACACCGCCAGCAAAGCCAGTGCGAACAGAAGCCGCTTACGCAGATCCGGTACGCGAAAGACGTTGGTAAAGGCTTCGAGGAACTTCATGCCTGTTGACTCCTGGTCTTAAGACCCAGCCGCTTACGCCTCACTCCCGAGCACTTCAGCCGTGCCGCCGGCTGCCTGAATCTTTTCCAGCGCCGACTTGGAGAAAATATCCGCTTTCACGGTGATCTTGCGCGTCAGATCACCCGATCCTAGCACCTTCAGCCCGTCGTTCTTGAGCTTGCGGATCACGCCGAGCTTCAGCAGCGATTGCGCATCGAAGCTGTCGCCTTCCAGTTTCTCGAGCGAACTCACGTTTACGATGGCGTATTCTTTCTTGAAAATATTGGTGAAGCCGCGCTTGGGCAGGCGGCGGTGCAGCGGCATCTGGCCGCCTTCAAAGCCGCGCATGCGCGAGTAGCCCGAAATAGACTTGGCGCCCTTCGCGCCGCGGCCCGAGAATTTTCCGCGACCGGTGCCCATACCCTGACCCAGGCGGCGCTTCTTGTGCCTCTGTCCGGGTGGCGGTTTCAGTTGACTGAGGTTCATGTTGTTGTCCTCGCGTGCCTATTCGACGATCGCCAAAAGATGCGGGATCTTCTTCACCATGCCGCGGAAGGCCGGCGTATCCGGACGCTCCACGATACGGTTGATCTTCTTCAATCCCAGCGCTCTAACAATTACTTTATGTTTTTCGGGCGTGCAGATTGGACTGCGCACCAATTTGATTTTAATGGTTCCCGCCATGACTATCTCACCTTATCCAGCGCCAGGCCGCGCATGTCCGCCACTTCGCCCTTATCCCGCAGCCCTTCGAGCGCGTTAATGGTAGCTTTCACCACGTTGTGCGGGTTACGCGAGCCAATGGTTTTGGTCAGCACGTTCGGAATTCCTACCGCCTGAATCACGGCGCGCACCGGGCCGCCTGCAATCACTCCGGTTCCAGCCGGAGCGGGCTTCAGCAGAACGCGTCCGCTGCCGAACTGCCCCAGCACCGGATGCTGAATGGTAGTCGCCAGCACATGAATCCTGCGCAAATTCTTCTTGGCCGCCTCAATGCCTTTCTTGATCGCGGCCGGCACTTCCTTGGCTTTGCCGGTGCCGAAGCCCACAATCTTGGCGCCGGGATCACCCACCACCACCAGTGCCGAAAAGCTCAAATTCTTGCCGCCCTTGACGACCTTGGTGACACGGTTGATCGACACCACCTGTTCCTTGAGGTTCAGGCTGTTGGCGTCAATACGCTTGGCTGTAGTTGTCGACATGCTGATTTAGAACTCCAATCCCGCTTCACGGGCCGCCTCGGCCAGCGCTTTGACGCGGCCGTGATAATGATACCCGCCGCGGTCGAATACCACGGCCTTGATGCCTTTGTCCTTGGCCCGCTCGGCCACCAGTTTGCCGATAGCTTTCGCGCCGGAGAGGTTGCCACCGCTTTTGCCGGTTGCAGCTACCTTCTCCGACGATGACGCCGCGACCACAGTGTGACCGGCAGTATCGTCAATCACCTGCGCGTAGATATGTTTCACGCTGCGAAACACCGCTAGACGCGGGCGCTCCGGCGTTCCCTTGACCTTGCGGCGAATGCGGGTGTGAATCCGCAGGCGAATGACATTTTTCGAGTCGCGTGCCATGCTACTTGCCTCCCGACGCGCCGGTCTTGCCGACCTTCTTGCGCAATAATTCGCCGACGTAACGGATGCCCTTGTTCTTGTAAGGATCTGGCGGACGCAGCGCACGCATCTTCGCCGCCACTTGCCCGACAATTTGCTTGTCGGATCCGGTGATCGTCAGCGGCGTCAAATTATTGGCCGGCTTGTCGACTTTCAAATCGACCCCATCCGGCAGATAGAACTCAATCGGATGCGAATAACCCAGCGTGAAGGTGGCGATCCGGCCCTTCACATCGCAGCGGTAACCGATCCCGAAGATGGCCAACTCGCGCGTGAAGCCGGTCGAAACACCCTGGATCGCATTGGCGGTGAGCGCGCGGGTCAAGCCATGTAGCGCGGCTTTGTCGTCGCCGTCGCGCAGCACCGTGAGCACGCCGTCTTTTTCCGAAAATGTAATGCCTTTGGGCACCGGAACAGTTTGCTTCCCTTTGGGCCCTTCCACTGTCAACTGATCGCCGACCTTGATCTTCACGCCCTTAGGCATCGGAATCAGCTTTTTCCCAACTCTAGACATAAAATTCTCCGCAGCCTACCAAACGTGACACAGCACTTCGCCGCCGACGCCTTCCTTGCGCGCCGTCGAACCCGTCATCACGCCCCTTGGCGTGGTCAGGATGTTGATGCCCAAGCCGCCCAAAACACGCGGCACTTCTTTTGACCCGACATACACCCGGCAGCCCGGCCGCGACACGCGCTCGATCCGCGAGATCACCGGCACGTTGCCCGGCGTATACTTCAGATAAATGCGGATGGACTTCTTGTTGCCTTCTTCTGTCAGCTTGAAGTTGGCAATGTAGCCTTCGTCCTTCAGGATCTTGGCGATGTCCGTTTTCAGCTTCGATGAAGGCACGTCCACTTTCGCATGGCGCGTGGCCATGGCGTTGCGAATGCGTGTCAGCATGTCGGCGATCGGATCGGATGTGGTCATTCCTTGTCGTCCTCCTGCATCTCTTCTATACAGCCCCTACCAACTGGCCTTAATCACGCCGGGAACTTCCCCGGCGAGCGCCAGCGCTCGGAAGCAGATGCGGCACAGCTTGAATTTTCGTAAATAACCCCGCGGCCGCCCGCAGCGCAAACAGCGGTTGCGATGCCGGCCTTGCAGCTTGGGCGTTTTCTTCTCTTTGGCGATCGCCAGTTTGGTGTCGCGCGCAATCTTCGCAGTAGTCGCCATGAAATCCTTTACTTGCTGAAGGGCATTCCCATGTGCTTCAGCAGCGCCTGTCCCTCCGCATCGGTGCGAGCGGTGGTGGTAATGCAAATATTCATTCCCTTGGTTTTCTCGACTTTGTTGTAGTCGATCTCCGGAAAAATCAATTGATCCTTCAATCCCAGCGTATAGTTGCCGCGGCCATCGAAGGACTTGGTCGAAACGCCACGGAAGTCGCGCACGCGAGGCAGCGCTACGTTTACCAAGCGGTCGAGGAACTCATACATGCGGTCGCCGCGCAGTGTCACCGCGCAGCCGATGGACATGTTCTCGCGCAGCTTGAACGCCGCGATCGACTTACGCGCCTTGGTGATCACCGGCTTCTGTCCGGCGATGGCCGTCAGCTCGTTCACTGCGCCATCGATCAGCTTGCTGTTCTGCGTCGCCTCGCCCATCCCTACGTTGAGCGAAATCTTTTCAATTTTGGGCACTGCCATGGGGTTCTTATAATCGAACTCCTTGGTCAGCGCCGGAACCACTGTTTTGAGGTAAAG
>Ga0068857_100000622_pt1 | contig 26058 bp, 36 predicted proteins | sample KBSCornC72_FD_66591 | JGI IMG/M metagenome (GOLD analysis project Ga0068857, IMG submission 66591) | Corn rhizosphere microbial communities from Kellogg Biological Station, Michigan, USA - KBS Corn C7-2 | ecosystem: Host-associated > Plants > Roots > Rhizosphere > Soil ...
CTCTCTGAGTCATGCCGCCCCTACTCCGGCGGCTTTTTGGGTCACCTTGGAACGTATGGGGTACGACTTATCGAACGTCAAAGCGATCTATGTCGGAGATTCTCATCGCCACGCCAATGACGTATTCCGACGGTCACACATGGAGGGGCCACCTCTCAGCTGCACTCGTTTGGTCAATTTCGATGCCCATCATGACCTAACGTACGATATCAAGTCCTTCGAGAAGGAGGCCCTGAGGAATACGGTTACCTGCGAAAATTGGCTCCTGATGACACACTTGTCTCAGCTTCAGCTCCAATCACTCATCGTATACCCCGAGTGGAAAGGGATGCGGGATTGGCAGAATACCTTTGGAGAGATCCCTGAAGTCGACGCCTCTTTGAGGAGGTACACAGAGCCCTGTGTCTGGCCTAGCTCAAAGGTAGCGGAAGCGGCCGGAGAGGTAGAAATGATCTACATCTGTCGGTCGAGTGCGTGGTCGCCTCCCTGGCATGACCCAGCGTTCAAGAATTTCGTACTAACGCTTCACGATCGAACCGGCGTGACCGTCAGTGCCCCGTTCGAGGAACACGTGGACCCTCTGAACCAACGACGCATTGATTACGAGCATGTCCACCAACTTTCTAAGTTCGACGGGATAGCTCAACTTGCCTATCAAATGGAGAACTTGTCAGAGAGAAGCCGGGCTAAAGTGCATAAAAGGGCCTTGGAACTAGTCTTGGAGGAAGCATGAGTATCCTTCTCTACGTTCAAATGGAAACGCTCACCTGGGGCCAATTTGTCGCCAGGGCGCCTAGATTTTCGATCGCTTTGGATGGGTACGTTTCGGGCGGCCCTAGGTTCGATGCCCTCACGCCGAAAGCCAGCTTCAATCACCATGACGAGGTGGATCGGTTGGCCACCCGCGCCACTTGTGGTCAAGTCCTAATGGCGCTTCGTCAGGGGCTGTTCGGCTGCTTCCGAGACGAGCAGGGGCCTCACGCCGTAGTCTTCGTGAACGATTGCGATGAGGATGTCTGCACCTCTTGGACCCTCTTGAAGCACCACTACCTGGCAGAGGGGGCGATGAACCCTCTGCTGAACCGTCTGGTGGCGATGGAGGACGCTTTGGACTGTACGGCGGGGGCTTACCCCTTCCCCAAGGATCTGCCCGCTCTGAGGGAACTGGCGTGGGTCTTCGAGCCCTATCGTCAATTCCGGACCAGTGGCCGCTTGGGTCTAAAGAACGTAGGCGAGTATCGTTCGGTCATCGTCGATGTCGAGCACCGAATCCTGCAGCATATAGCTGGCCGAGGCAAAGAGATAGCCCTCGATACGCGCTATGAGCGGATCGGTGGTGGGCAGAAGTGGGCCTTGGTCAAAGAGGTCGGAGCCCAATCTCGAACCGGCATGTTCTCGGATGGTGTGCGGGTCTTCGTCTCGGCCAAAGAGCTGCCCAACGGACGAATGCAATACATTGTCGGGAAGATGGATCACTTCAATCCCCTCAACTTGGTCAAATTGACCAAGCACTTGAACGAGTTGGATGGGTGTAAGGCCGACGACTGTTGGGGCGGCGGCAACATGATCATGGGCAGCCCTAGGAATGCTGGATCCAACCTGACGATCGAGCAGATTTCGGATCTGATGAATAAGGCCATGTCGGGCCAGCTGGTGTAATACAGTGGGATGCTCGAGTCTCCCACTGAACCCATCGTCTTTGCAAAGCCTTTCTTGAAATGGGTTGGGGGCAAGACGCAGTTACTCCCAGAGTTGCTCAAGGCCTTTCCCAAGGAAATAGGGACTTACTACGAACCGTTCGTCGGAGGGGGGTCGGTCTTCTTCAACCTGGCCAACAGCGGCCAGTTCAAGAACGCCATCATCAACGATTGGAATCTTGAGCTGGTGACGTGCTATCGGGTCATCAAGAAGCAGCCTCAAGCGTTGATGGCTGCGCTTGACCTCCTGCACTACGACAAGACGTTGTTCTTGGCTCAGCGAGCCCTGAGACCAGAGGGTCTATCGGATGTCGACCGGGCGGCCCGCATGATCTTCCTCAACAAATGCGGCTTCAACGGGCTCTACCGTGTCAACAAGAGCGGACAGTTCAATGTCCCTTTTGGATCCTACAAGACCCCTCCCACCTTGTATGTGGAGCCGAACATCCGGGCCTGCAGCGCTGCACTTCAACACGTCAACATCTACAACACAGATTTCGACGATATTCTGGAGCATGCAGGGCCAGGGGATCTGGTTTACTTTGATCCTCCTTACGTGCCACTCAATCCTACGTCCGATTTCACCAGCTATACCTCGGTTGGATTTGGAATGGCTGACCAAATACGCTTGGCCGATCGCGTGAAGGACTTGGCCAATCGAAAAGTCAAGGTGGTGTTGTCAAACAGTGACACCCCCTTGGTCAGAAAGCTCTATCAGGACTTCGAAATACGTGAGATAATGGCCCGTAGGAGCATCAATTCCAAGGCCGAAGGTCGAGGGGCCATCACAGAAATTCTAGTGGTGACGCCCTAACTCACATGAAATACAAGATTTGCAATTTGCCACTGTGGACTGGAAAGGCCAAAGCACGCCTCGCCAAAGCTCTCGCTCGTCGCTGTAGCACTTGGGCATTCAGTCAAGATAAGCGTTTCACTACGCTCAAAATCGGAGATGTGATTAACGACTGCTCTGGCTACAATCATGTGGTCAAAGAGATCACACCTAAGTACCTAAAAGTTGGCAAAGGCCACGTTCTATGTGACATCACCTTCACTACCGATAATGGAGGGAGATGTTCACTTACTAGCTGCGGTGTCGAAGTCAATGTTTCCAGAGAGATTATTGAGAAACGGCATTTAGAGTACTATGAAACTTGGGTCAAGGGTGCGGGTGGTCAAACATGGTATGGCCCTGAGGACACTTGGACTGATCAAACAAGAGCTGACATGGCTTTGGCAGATCGTAGAGCGGAAACCCTCAAATCTGGGGGACACATCTGCGATGAACAAGGCTTCTTACTAGAAGAGTTTACCAGACATGAGCTACCATCTCCGTCCGATCAAAGTTAAAGGTGTGTTCGGCAAGACTTCGAAGATTCACGAAGAGCTGGATGAGCTTGAAGAGGCGTTGGAGCAGAACAACCGGATCCTTGCCCTTTGCGAGCTGTCAGACATTTTCGGAGCCCTTGCGGGTGTTGCGGAAAGCTTGGGGACCAACATCACCGAGGTAGCCAAGATGTCCGAAGCGACTCATCGAGCCTTCAAGTCAGGGGCTAGGGTGCGAAAATGATCATCTGGGGGAATGTCCTCAAGGCGATCGAGCACTACCGGAAGCGTGGCTACACCTACGTCGAGGTTCCGTGGATCGTCAGTCAAGAGGCCATCCAGGTGACGATTCCTTCTGGCAAGGAACCTCTGGTATGTCAGTACGGTAGTCTCGTTGGCTCGGCTGAGCAGTCTTTCATCCAGTTGATGATGACTGGAGAATGCCCGACGGGAAAGTTCATGGCCGCCACGCCGTGTTTCCGGGATGACGAAGTCGATTTGCTGCACCAGAAGACCTTCTTCAAGGTCGAGCTGATCGAGGTCCGTAATTCAGGCCTAGATGGTAGCGCTATGTGGACCGAAGAGGCCCTGGGCCACATGGTGAAAGATGCCCTGGATTGTTACCATAGCCTCATCAACGGTGCGAATGCGTACATTGCCGCAACCACTCAGGGGATCGATATCAAGCTCAAAGGGATTGAGCTGGGCAGCTATGGCATCCGTCGTCACGAAAATTGGGTCTGGGTGTACGGGACAGGGTACGCCGACCCACGGTACAACACAGCCTGCTTGGCTTCAATCCCAGGATTGCTCTGAGTAGATGAAGATCAGGACTCGACAATAGCAACGTGAAAGGATCATACAATGAAGCTGACTGAATCTGAACGATTGATCTTGAAAAATCAACATGAAATTCTGGCTATATTGCAACCAGAAGCTGCTGCAAATCACTTACAATACGCTAGAGCCTATGAATTAGGGATAGAGTCTTGGTATTACACCCCCGACTCGCCTGTCTCGGCAAAAGTAAGCCGGGAGGTTGCTAATATATTGGATATCTACAGATGGCTCGATTACTACTCCTCCGAACTTTCTGACCTTGGCTTTTCGGATCTAAATTTCCCAGGATTCTACGACAAGGATGGAGAGCACTTCGATTACTGCTCTTTCTTGGAAGACCATACAGATCGATGGGAAAAAATCTTAGGGAATAGAACAGACGGAAGCGGTGGCTTTCATACGGACAACCACACCCTGATCCGTTATCGCCAAATGTTGGCAGAAATGAAGAAAAGCCCTCAGATTACGCCGACACCAGATATCCTAGTACATGTTCTTCTGGCTGGAGGATATACTTCGACCGTAGCTCAATCCCAGCCCACACCGTCGTCCAGCAGCTGAGGGTGCAGTCCTGCGTGCACTTCTCGATGACAGTTGCTACAGAGAAGTACAACGTGCTGCAACTCTGGCAAGATGGATTCCCAGCTCGACTTGCTGCTGATCTCGAAGTCCTTCTGGCCTGGATGGTGAAACTCGAGCGCCGCTAGACAGCGGTCGTATGGACACAGACGGCACTTGCCTCCCAACAGCTGTACCGCCCGTTCCTTGAGTGCTGTGCGGCGTTGAGTGGCTTTGAAGTTACGTTGCCAACGAGCGTCTAGGTCTGTCTTCACGCATTGGGGCTGCGTACAAACGGTGTATGAAAGAGGATGATCATCTCCTTTCGCAGCGATGTCTTGAACCGTGATTGCATTCAGGTCCTATTGACTCCAGAACAAATAGCCTCGGCTAGTGAGATTGGGAGAAAGCGTAACAAGCTACAACGTCTAGCTAAACGCAAGGACGACATTGTTCATGGTAGTTCCTCGATAGAGCGAGATATTGCTGGAGCCCAAGCGGAACTAGCGGCTTCACTGGGGTTAGGCGTGCAGTGGGCAGGACCTTTACTAGAAATTGAGGCATGGGACCGATGGAAAAAAGACGGTCATGACCTAGGCTACCAGATCGAAGTCAAGTCCACGGAGCACGCCAATGGATGTCTACTTCTTCAAGAAAAGCATGACCCCAATCTACGCTATGTGATGGTAGTTACCAGGTACTCCCCGGAGTTTCTACTCATAGGATGGGAGTTAGGGTCGGCCATCAAGCAACAAAGCCATTGGGACAAAGAGGCAGACCGCCCTTGCTATAAACTTATGCAATCAGCTCTACGGCCCTTGTCAGAGCTATTGGCTGCCATCAATAAGCCTATGCCACCAAATCCAGGGGCTGATCTTGAACAAGTATTGGCAATTTGTCAGGACTTCGAATCAATAAATTGATTCACGCAACTGCTTCCTTGATCTCGTCAGGCACATCCCCCGCGGCGATTTCAGACCACTGGTCGGCTCCCATACCGCCTGGACGAACGCTATCTTTCTTGGCCTTCGGAGTCTTACGGTCAAACTTGATCATCAGACCAGACCAGCCGCCATTCTTCTGCTCGGCTTTGACCAGGAAGTAGGTCTCCCCCACATGCTTGTGCTTGTACCATTTGCCTACTTCCATGCGGGCACTGGCAGACTTGAAACGATCGACGACTCGAATAGAAATGCTTTTGCTCATGGTTTCACTCCGGTACAGGCGCGTCAAGATTAGCACGGTCCCAGCCACGACCCCATTCGGTCATCGCCGAAACCTTAGAGCCATTGCCATCCGGCAGACCTCTCAAGGCTCGCATCAAGTTGGGATCGCTTGACGGCACCCTAGGAAGACCATTTTTGAACGCCCTCTGGCCCATACCGAAGAAGTCGAGCTGATGCAGGTCCCGACGTGGTCTTTCGGTAGGAGGGGCGGGCGCTTCTTCGCCACCTTGTGGACCAAAATAGAGGGTGATCTTGCCCGGGTCGTTGACCTGTATCCGGGTCAGACCATTGCGCAACAAGATCTTCATGTCGGTCATGTTGATCGAGAAGCGTTCGTTCGACGGGACCGTGAACAGATGGGGCTCTTCTGGAGAGGCTGGGTAGAATTTGTAGGTTGGAGTCCCACTTAAGGAACGCTTGACCAAAGCCAAAAGTTGGGATGGAGGAGCGTCTTTCGCCTCCTTGTACCGTTGAACTACCTTGGGGATATTGGTCATACCTGATCCTACTTGAAAAGTGGTTTACTGTAAGCCTTCGAGGACATCCTTTGGAGCCCATTGTTCCAAAGGATCGCCTTTCTTCCATGATTCTGGGACATGTACTTCTACCGTCTGGATGCCGACGTTCTTGCCTTCTTCGTGGAGCTTCTTGGCCTGTTCCCTGAGCTTGTCATCTTTCCTGGGTACTATTTTCGTGTAGGCTTCTCCAGTGCGGATGTCCACAATTCTGAAGCCAAGCTTTACCTTCTTGCTACGTTCGGCGGTCTTGAATCGCGCTACAACGATTGAGGCCAATCGGACACCACCAGACCCTACGGCCCGTTTGAACAAATCTAAAGTCTCTTCGTTCAACGCTTGGGGACCTTTGGTGCAATAGAGTCGGAAAGCTTCTGCGAACCCCTCCACAGGGTCACCATCAGCCGCATAATCTGACAACAGTTCTGGGTTCTTTAGACCCTCGTTCCAGGCCGCTCGACCCTGACTGCCCATCTGTTTGAACCAATAGCGGTGACCCATCTCGTGAGTGAAGGTACCGGTCATTTGAGCCAAGGACTCGTGCATGCCCGCCATACCCAGAGGATAGATCATCATTCGGTCCTGGGAGGGGCTGTATTGAGCATTCGTAAGGGTCTCTCCCGCCGCTGGATCAAAATTGACGATGATTCGAACCCCATCGATCGCCCTCTTGAATCCAGCGTGAAGCATCGGCTGAGCCATTGCCTTGAGGTTGCGGAGGAACCGATCGAGGTCGGCTTCTCCGCCTCCTTCGTAGAGTTCTCGACCGTACCCCTGTACCACCACCGTCATCCCGGCAATGTCGTACACTTCATCCGTATCCCGGACGATCTTGTTACCCTTGGTGTCCAGATACTCGTCAATCGTCTTGAGGGCCTTGTTGAAGGCCGTTTGGTAGCGCTTGATGTTCTGGTCCCGTTTGCCCTTTAGCTCCCAAGGAGCGGGCTTCCTGGACTTACCATCACCATCCCAGACCGACGGGAATAGCTGTCCCACGTCTATCGTGTAGCGAGCATCCCATGCCTGCTTGGCAATGTCCCGGTGATAGAACCCCTCTTGTCCCTTCTCTACCTTGGGCAATACGATCTTGTAGACCCAATGCTCCCAGTTGTTCTTGAAGGTGACGAACAGCTTCTGCGCTTGCTCCCAAATGGCCGTTTCTTTCGGAGTCACTTCGGAGTCGAGATCGATCGACTTGTAGATTTTGGTCATCAGCTTCAAGTCTCGGCGCCATTTGTCTACCGACTCAGGAGTGACCTCCGCCATCGCGGCCTTGTACCGCTTGACCACAGAAGCAGAGTCGCCAGCCGACGCCATCTTCAGGACCGACTTGAACGACTCGATTTGATCTCTGGTCATATCTTTGTCCATCACATAGTGAGCGAACACTTCAGCCCACGCTTCATCTATGTTACTTTGGCCATAATCAGAGACGGGGGTTACAGGACGAGTGTCCCCATCCAACTCTGTCTCCCAGTTCTTTGTTGCCTGTTCAACACGATCGGCCTCAGCCTTATTGAAGGCTTGAACGGAAGCATCGATGTAAATGTAGGCCGTAGCAACGACCTCATCGATCTTCTGTTCAATAGCTTTGATCCAATGATCACGGACCTTGTCGAAGACTTCCCACCAATACTTATCCAAGTTCTTTGGACGCTTCGCCGGCTCTGGTTCCTTGTGCAATGGATCGAGGATCCCATCCTGCATATTCTGGCATGCTCTGAGAAGATCACCCCTGGCATTCAGAGCGTCCTCGAATAGACCCTTGACCTCAGGGTTTATGGTCGCGTTGGCTCCTGGCTTGTGCATTGCATCAAGCACAGCATTGTTCATATCCCAAGCAAGGTTGGGGATCAGCGTTTCGAATTTGGTGTAGGTGTCCTTCCACCATTTAGTGTGCCCTTGAGCAAAATCTTTCAGTGCTTCTCTCAGAGGGGCGACAGCCTTATCGACAGCCCACTTACCTTCTTCGGGATAGACCTTCTTCTCTCGCCATGTTGGCTTGGGCCCCTTCCGGACCTTTATCAAAGACTTGAATCGCTCACGCTGGCCCGAAGACATCTGCTTGAACCAGTAACGGTGCCCAAGCTCATGCGCCATCAGCTCGACAATGAATTGTCCAGGACGGATAAAAACCTGAACGGTGTCCTTGTCGATATGATAGTTCCCGCCGACTCCAAGGTCAGGCCCATTTTGGTTGACCCCTCCACAAGATTCACACTGAATGAAAACAGTCCCATACCAAGCCTTGGCAAAACCTTTGGCCTTCATGCGGGCATAGGCTTCGTCCAAGAAATTGATGTACCGTTTGATCTCGGTAGGAGTTACGGTTCGGTCGTCTATGACGACCTTCATCCCATATAGGTCAAATTGCTTGAAGACTGATTTGTCCTGAAAGGGATCCTCTGGATTATTGGTGTTGTGCTCCACCACCCGTTGAGCGTCTTCCCGTAGAAGCTTCATCAGCTTATCGAAGATCTTCAGCATCTCCTTGCCGCCGGCCGCTTCGAAGAAGTCCTTCTTGTAGAGGGAGAGCATATGCAGGCCTTCCTCTTGACGGAATCCAGGCAGTATATTCCTGCCATTGGCCGTACTATCCCAATGTTCGGCTTTGCGACGTTCGTCACCCACAGCCTCGAGGAGCTGCTTGATCAGCGCTTCCGCCTGCTGACCCTCTGTCATTGTCAAAACGCCCGTATAGGGCCCACGGCGGGCGAAGAACAGCTGTTCTTTTAGGTTCTCCAGGAATCTCTTCAGAGTATCAAAACTCTCATGGATGTCGGCCCAGTCCCTAGGATGACGGTCCCATACCTTGAGCCAGCCACGCCGGACCCCCATCAGCCAGCTCTTGGTCAGCACATCCGCTGTCTTCACGGAAGCTTGCTTAGAGGCCAACTCCATTGACAATATCTGCTCGTTGGGCTTGAACAACAAGGCTTGCCTTGTCCCGATCACTTTATTCTGGACCGTACTGACGACAGCGTCATAGCCATTTCGTTTGAGCAAAGGCACGAATTTTCCCTTTGGCCCCTGCATCTTCTGCTCTAGACTTTTGGAATCGTTGTTCATAACGAATGGGTTATTGAGCCGTACTTTCATCTTGAGAAGAGCCCTACCGCCCTGGGCCCATTCAGATGGCGTATCGACGACAAACAATCCGGGATGCTCTGAGATTCGGCCCTTGTGGAACAGCTCAATCAATGCCTCGGCTCTTTCAATCGTCTCATCCCAACGATAGGCTGTAAATGTTACAGACTTGCTCGTCTGCATGTTCTCAAAGGCAAGCGCATATTTGTAGCGATTGATTACAGAAGAGGTCTTTTCACGCTCCCAATCGGCCAGCGCTTGGTAAACCGCTTTGAGCACCTTCTGGCGATTCCGTTCGGTCCAGTAGGGACTTACTCGAATCCAAGTGTCGGACATGTTCAACAGCATTCCTAGAGCTTTTTGCCCAAATCTACTCCTGAGCTTCTCATAGTGAACAAACCGGTTGCTCACTTGATCCACCACCTCTTGCATGTAGGCGTGCATTTCAGATGGATTGTTGTAGTAGGCCGCCGGATTGTTACGAAGCTGTTCTTCCGTAAGACCTCGCCCCCCTTGACCCACGCCTCTGGTATACTTGTCAGCTACATGCGTGAACTCGTGCAGCAACAGATTGTACAGCTGTATCTTGACGATATGAGTTTCAGAACCCTTTTGGATAGCATCTGCATCCAAGCTACCATTGATCTGCACCACCACAATCGGTGTACCTCGTAGGAAGCCTACCCCGCCGTCGAGCACATAGTTAGGTTCCTTCGTGGGCACCGTTTCGAATCGTACGTAGGTCGTAATCTCTGTGCCATCTACCGTTCGAATCTCATAAGGCCACTGACCCAGCTTCATGCGGCCAAAAGGGCCAGCATGCTTGGAGGCCAGCTCAGCCAGTTTTTTCTCCAAAAACTCTGTGAAGTGCATGATGCTGGACTTGTCCAGAGGGATCGCACGGGCGGTCTTCAGGACCGACTTGAACGACTCGATCTGGTCCCTGAACCTTCCCGCTACCTTCTGAGCCGAGTCCATCACATGGACATCCGCCTTACAAGGAATGCTGCTCTCCAGACAGATGACTTCGCGCTCTAGCCGCAAACCACGCAATTGAGACAGCCCGTAGAGAGGTTGCATGTCGAGCCAATGTCCCCTAGGAGAGGCCTCATAGATGACCTCTACGGGAAAGCTGGAGTCCCCGTAGCTATGGTATTGGGCTTGTTCGTAATCAGTAGACCAGGAACTTCCAGGAACGAGGCTCAAATTTACGTTCCCACTGATGGGGTCGTGCCCTGTGTCCTTGTGGAATCGATCGGGGGTCGTATGATCTCCTCGATACACTTTGGACGTTGCCTTGACGAAAAGCTGTGAATGTAGCCCATTATCCAAGAAGTGCTTGATCAAGGAGATGGCTCGACTGGGCAGGCGCTTATTGTGGTTGCCGTGCTCGATCAGAGCTTCCACCACAAACTTCAGATCCTCGTCCTGGTCTTCTTCAGGCGACAGAAATCGACTGACAACCTTGGAAGCGATCACCTTGAGATAGCCTTGAAACGATAGATAATGCTGGCCTCTTTCATCCCCTTCATGACCGTACCATCCTTTAGGAAGGTATCTTCCAAACCAGGTGTCAGGTATTGGTTTTTGAGGGTTGAGGGCTCGTGCCCCACATCATCCGCAACTTCCTCGAGTGCTTCCTTGAACTCATCCTTGAGCTGCTTCTCACGTTCCTTCTTGTCCTCAAGCAGCTTGCCACCTTTGGAACGGGCCTTCTTTAGGGCTTCCCGCATATCAGCGTTGGCGTGAAATCCTCGTAGGTCTTTGGCCGTGATGTCGAAATCCTTGAGGTAGTCATTCACCGTTGAACCGGTGATCTTACCGTCCTCTGTGCAGAAGATCCCTCCATCCTTGCACGTTTCGTGGGCCTTCTTCAAAGCCGAGACGATGGCGGAATCCGTCACCTTCTTCTCATGCTTGACGCCAGACTTGCCCGTGTATTTGATGGTAGCTGAACTTCCATTGAAGGTGATGTGCTTCGTTTTCCAGGTCGTCACCCCGAAGTGTGCTTCACCCTTGTCATTCAGGTCACCCTTGGCTGATGCCTCAGAACCGACCCGCTCGGCCGTCGCATCCATCAGCGCCACCGCCAGAGCCGTAAGGGCGGTCTTTTGATCCTTGCTCTTCAGATCCTTCTTGACCTGTGCCCGAATCTTGTGGATCTTCCCGCTCAGCTTCTCGAGCCTGTCAGCCTTGGCCTTGTTGCGCTCAGCGATCTGCTTCTCGGAATACACGTAGACCGTGGTGGTGCCCTTTCCATTGGCCTTGGGCACTTCCTTCTTCTTCTGAAACTTGGCCACTACCCGGGAGGCAGCCGTGACGGTCGTTTCGTACATGGTGTCGATCTCTTCTGGAGACATAACTGCCACATTCTGTCCCGGCGAGGGGCAGATACTAATAGAGTTTGGACCCATAAATCCGCAGACACACTCGTATCTGTCCCTACCGTCATTGTAGGTCATGGGGGATCTACAGTCTGGGCAAATGCACGACATCACAGGAGCATTCCGATAGATAGCCTAGCAACCCTTAATTTCACCAAAGGCTGCCCGTATTACAGGGCATCAACCCACCAACAAAGGTCCCATGAGAGCCGCATCCACCGCCACCATCTCTTTTGGTTTAGTTGCAGTACCAGTGAAATTATACCTCGCTGCTTCGGACAAGTCCGTCAGCATGAACTTGCTGACCAAGTCGGGTAACCACGTGAAGCAGAAGTACCACGATGCCGTCACGGACGAAGTGGTGGACTACAAAGAGCTGGATCGCGGCTACGAATTCGCCAAAGGGCAATTCGTCAAGTTCACGGAGGACGAGCTGAAGGCCCTCCAACTGCAAACCTCTCAAAGCATCGACATCAAGGAGTTCGTGCCAGAGAGCGAAATCGATGTCCTCCGGATCGAGAAGACCTACTACTTGGGCCCCGATAAGGGCGCTGACAAGGGTTATGAGCTGCTCTCGAGCATCATGAGCCTGGAGGGCAAGGTGGCCGTCGCTCAGTGGGGTACTAAGGGCAAACAGCACCTGGTCATCCTTCGTCCGTACGCTCACGGCATGATCCTCCAAGTTCTGTACTATGATGAGGAAGTACGGGACTTCTCGGAGGTCCAAGTGCGCAAGAGTCTTATCTCGGATGGCGAGATGGAGCTGGCGCGAAAACTCGTTGGCCATCTGTCCAAAGACAGGCTCGATATGAAGGCCTATCGAGACGAGTATGCCCACAATGTCGCTACGGCGGTCGAGATCAAAGTCAGTGGCAAAGAAGTCACGGTGGTCGAAGTGACCGTCAATCCGACCATCATCGATCTCTTCGAGGCACTGAAGCGTAGCCTCCCCTCTACGGCAAAAAGGCCCAAGAAATGAGTGTCAAGCCCCTCACTCCGCCTGACAAAAAACGGTGTCAGGCGGAGGTGCCGAATGGAAATTCGTTCATGACGCTTGGAGGCCGTCCTGGTCGTGTTCGTTGTTCGAACGTCCCTGCCTTCATCGCTAAAGAGAAACGGGCTGGCAAGGACGGCCGCAAAGGCAGCATGTCGCTCTGCGAGGAATGTTCGAAAGTATTCAGCGCACAAATGGGGCCCAACTATGCGGACCTGAAGCCAATTGGAGCAAAAAAATGAAATTCGAGTACCGAACTACCCATGGTGAGTTGTTTAAAAGCATGTATGATCATCATGAGGATATCTATTCTGAAACGCCACCGGATCATCCCATCTCTCCAGAAGGCACGGGCTGGGAAATGGTCGGCTTCACGGCCAGTACCAAGAAGTTGTATTGGGCTTGGCGCCGGCCAATCCGGGCCAAAAAGAGAGGCCCAAAATGAACCCACATGATCCCAAACCTGTCCCCAAGATCGAGATGGTGAACGTGCTTGATCTTAGGCCCTACAGCCGTCGGCCCGATGTGTGTCTGACGGAAGTGCTAGTCCAAACGGGCTGGAGTTCGGAGATGACCCTCTGGATTCAAGCCGGAGAAGCTAGTATTCGAATTAACGATCACAACCAAACGGCTGATCTGAAGGTCTATTGGGATGGCGTGCAGGATGCAGAGCACGATTCGGCATACATCCTCGTCTTGCCCCTAATTGGGGTGAAGATGACCCTCCTGCACTGCCACACGGTCTCCCTCATTGCGTGGATTGACCCCAACGAGTACGAAGGCTTTAATGTACCTTTGCCGGGCTATCCAAGCCCCAATGACACTCGTAAGTGTCTGCGAAATGATTGCAAAGGAGACCGGGCTCATCTGATTGGGCCCTACATCCCCAAGGTGAACACGGAATTGTTCACCTTGATGCGAGGCCGGCGGGTCGAAATCAATATTGGCCCGCCTCGAGAAACCCTTTAGGGAAATAGGGATAGTTGCCTTGGATCGGGCGCGTTCCAGACATCTTTCCATAGCCTCACGCTAGAGAGCTTGGCGAACACTTCAGCGGGTTCTTTGATTTCCTTGAAGGTGGGTGAGGTGAAAATCTTCACCCACTCCTCTTCGACCTTCTCGTATTGGGCCAGCAGCATCTCTGCCAGAGCGTATGGCTGAGGCGTATGGTGCTGCAAAAACTGAGGGAACCCAGCCGCATTGGTGTGTCCGCCACCGCCATAAGCAGCACTGAAGGCCGAGCAATCGAATGAGCCTCGAGACCGGGTGGAGTAGATCAATTTCTGCTTGCCATCCTCGACCAAGAACATGAAACCCATCGTCAGGTCGACACTATCCGCCATCTTCTCGGCCGCATCACTGGTGGGTTTGGTTCCCTCAAACACCATGACACGTCGGCCGCCAGGGGATACGAATCGATGAGCTTTTTCGATGCTCTTGTCGACTCGAGTCAGACTGCGACCATAGAGGATCGGGCCTATTTCCAGCAAGTCTTTCCATTGGCGCCAACTGGCGCTTTCTATTTTCTCCCATGGCCAGAACGTAAGGGCGTCGGCTTGTTCGCAGGCTTCACGAAAGCGAGGGCTCTCTTTGACCCACGTGTCCCGAATGCCAGCCGTGATGGCTAGCTCGGATACCGTTCGCCGATGCGCCGCCGCCGTGTCGTCCTCTTCTCCTAGACTAGAGTGGAATGCCTTCCAGACCTCTGTATAGGCCAAGCTGGCGCCGCATACACCACGGTTCAGGACCTCATCACCGAAAGCCCCCAGACCCGCTTCCACGAAGGGCGCCACTATTGATTTGGCTGTCCTGTGGTGGTCCAACACCAGCGTACCAACGTCCAGAAACTGTTTGACGGTGTCCGGATGAGGCGAGAAATCACAGAACAACATGCCAGGCTCGGCCGGCAAACTCTTGTGATGGTCTGTATTGTACTGGGCGAACGTCACCTTCACATGCGGCATCACATCCCTGATGATCATGGCGCTGGCCCGGCCGTCGGGACAGTCGGCATGTGTCACGAGATGGTTCACCGCACGGAGTTTTTCAATGTCGATCATGAGGACTTCCAATCCGTAGGAGGAGCGGCTCAGGCCGTGATGCTCTGAATATTGTTCAGGTGAATATGGACCTGGACGAGAGTCAGGCTTATGTCGAGCATTTGATCGAGACTATCGACCAAGTATACATTCGACAGACCCAAGTCTTTGAGGTGGCCTTTGACGAGCGCCCTCGAACTCCTCGAAGCTTTGGCGCGAGCCGCATCCTGCTGCTTCAATGCATCCGTTACATCATCGTCGATCATCACCACGAATGAACGATACTTGTTTTGACGAATGGCCTTGAGTGGGCCGAAGCCTATCTCTGAAAGAGAACCCAGACCGTAGGATTCCTTCAAGACTGGGAAAATGATGATGGGGTCCTCGGCCCGGTGCTTCGCCTCGAGAGGGATCATACCGGGATGCCAGTCGTCAACCATTGGGTTGAAGTAGGCGATGCCCTCTTCGGCATACTTTGCCATGAAGGCGTCGCGCCACCGGACGTTGTCACATGTGCCGAATAGGCCCACACAGATCTCTGAATCTTTCATTTGCATCTCTTCAGTTAGAAAGGTTGTTCTTCTTGTTTCGAATCGCATCAAATAGCGAGTTTCTGAGCTTTTGACTGGTGACCTTGTCCATCTGAGGTCGGCTTGCACGATACCAGCTGTCCAGCCCGTCCTTGGTATTGATGAATGTCAGATCGGCCATGAGGGTGCTGTAGATGGCCGCTTCTTCCCCGTGTGCGGAGTAATCTCGCTCATCTACGAGTTTCGCCGCTTCAGCACTGCGTTCCTCAGCTGGGATCTGCTCGACCTGCGTCATCACATTTTTGAGTTGCTTGGCCGTATCGAGAACACGGTCAAGAGCATCTCGGCTCTGAATCGCTACAGCGGTGTTGCCACTGAAGTAGGAATCGAGTGTGAGGACGAGCGCTTCGAAAGCCGTCATGAAGAGCTGGAATTGGCCTTCCGTCTTGATGTTGGGCATCTTATTCCTAAGAGCCTCAGCCATCGTCGCTGCAGCTGGCCCTTGAGGATCAGGGGTCAGTTTGAACTTCTCCAAATCAAGCTCTGGAAAAGTCTTGCGGGCAATTTCCTCCCCTTGAGGTGTAGAGAGCATCGATCGGACGACGCGATCCCTAGCCATCATATAGGGCTCTTCGCCGCTCTCTTCTCGTATTTTATTGAGAGCTGAAAGTGTCTGTTCGAGGGTAAGCTTCATGACTTAGGACTTCCTCACGGCATGCTTGGCCAGCCAGTGCTTGTAGCGCTCAGCCAGGTCTTTGGCATTCGATACACCGATCTTACGCAGATTGAGATGCACAAGGCCGCTGATAAAATCTGGAGCGGTAGCCGGATCTGACAATATGCGCCAACAAGGCTTGCAGTACGTGTACTGCTCAAGCGGTTTCGAACCCGACTTGAGTAGGAATTCCCGTTCCTGAGCCGTAAGTTTGATGATGTGGGCTTGATTCTCAGTGCAATCCTTCGAACAGATCAGACAATTAGCCATTACTCGCCTCGATGAGATTCACCCAAAGCGTTTTGGCCGAATCTTCTAAGTCCAATTCCCCTTTGGCGATCCGTTCCCCGTAAAGGACGGCCTCTGCCATGGGTATCCGGAAGTGATTGAGGCCGTGCCGCTTGAGAAGTGGGACTTCTACATTGGCTAGGCGCTCTAGCACTTCGCGCTTGGGCACGATGCGAGTATTGTCGCCTATTTGGTGTGGATGGCACTGTTCAGGGTCGCCTACAGAGTAGGTGATCTGACAGGAGAAGGGGCGGGCCTCATAGGCGCCACACAGGCCGTCTTTCGTCAGGAGTGGACAAGGTATCATGCTGAGCAGCCAAACCTCAAAGGAGAGGTTTCTAGTGCGGTCAGCGTGGGCTTTGAACGTCTCCTTGAGAGCGGTAGTCCAAAGGCGTTGTTCACTTAGCCATCTGTACAGAGCAACGCCCTCGAGCAACGACAACAGGACAGGATGATAGCAGCAGTTGTGGCAGCCCTTCGTACACGTGATGCCCTCGTCTGAAAGCTGAGACTGGAGCTGTGCGAAAAACGAGCTGGCCAGCTCTTGGGAAGCCGCTTTTGCTTGAGTGACGGTGCGCTCGACCAGGAGGGGAAGATGCGTTTTCAATCGTCATCCCCAAACATCTTGCCATCCAAGATGCGGTCGTAAGAAGAAGGCATGGGCTTTGGTACTGCCTTCGTCGCCCTAGCTTTCTTTCGTTGCACCGTCCCAAATGCTTTGGTGATGGTGATCCGGCTCAGGCGACCGCTCTTGTGCTGGACAGCTAGGATTTCGCCCGTCTTGAGACGCAGGTAGGGGTTGAAGAAGATAGCCCCTCCTGGCCGAATAAAGTCACTGGGCACCCAATCTATCATGGGAGATAGGACCCTCGCGCCTCGTCTGATCTCGATGACGGGTCCCGATTGTTGGGACATCTTGGCGATGGCAAAGGGCCAGGAGTCAGCAGGGTTGGACAGCACCGACAGAATCGGCTTATCCCCTGTATCGCTGTCGTCCGGCACTTCCACCTTCGAACCCTCTAGGTTCATCAGGGTAAAAAGGCGCAACTCTCTGGAGAAGCTGAGGACCTTCCAACGAGAATCCCCGTATTGGACAACATCGCCTATTTTCATGGTCAACCTAGGGTGGGACGGAAATCGTGAAGCTTTCGAGAAATCCACCTAGGGTCGACATCCTGATGTACGAAAAAGGAGAAGATGTCAGCCCTAGCTTGTCGGAAGGCTAGCTTTGAAGCGATGTCCAACAAGGTTCGGCAAATAGAACTGGAGGCCCAGCAGGCACGGACATTCAACCATGCCGCTAGGGCCTCCTGCTCTACACCTTCTTCGTACGTGATGATAGAGCCCCAGACGGGCTCTTCTTCATTTTTCAAGCGGCAAAGGTATAATCGCAGGCGGCTCTTCAATAGCCGCCTCGCGATCATAACAGTTGTCTGGAACAGGAGATCGTCCATTCTACCTTGGGAGGATGAACGAAAGAATCCCCGAACTGGCTCAGAACGGGTTGGCCTTAACACCGTTTTTGCCGATTCCCAGGTCTTCCAGCTCTTCATCGATGGCGCTTGATGTAGGCGGAGCATCGATCTCTGTCACCGGGCCGCCAGATACGAGGTCTGCTTCTTGAGTCGACTCATCTGCTTTCACAGTCGGCTCCTTGGCAGTCTCGTTGTTCTTGCTAGCGGCCCGAGGCGCTTTTCCCAGTTTGGTCCCGCTCTTGATCTCCTTGAGCGCACCTTCGAGGACCCGGTACTGTCCACGGGCAACGCGCTCGAAGATCTCGGGGTTGTTGCTGAGGGTGTAGCTCACGTACGTCTGAAGACCTTCGGGAGGCGTGTTGGGCTGCCAATTCCTTTCACGCAATCCTTCGACCACCTCCGATGCGCCGAGAGTCTTGTTGCCAATCACCAAGGCGATGGCATGAGCAAACTTCGGACGGTCACCATTCGCTACCGCTTGACGCCCCGTCGCAACGGCGTTGGAGGGCGTTCGCTGAGCTTTCGGAGCAGCCGTCGTGGGGGAGGCGTGACGTTGAGCTGGCTTTGAACCCTTTGCCGTTTTCGCACGACGCTGGGTTGTGGTGTCGGAGATGATGTCCGAAATACCGCGGGCGTGGGGGATTTTCGGAGCGGGCATCGTTTGGATCATATCCAAGCCACGGCCCAACGCGGCTAATGCTTTCTCGAATGACATTTGATCTTTTTTCCTATCTACATTTGAGCCTACACGGGTAGGCGGGTCACCCTATTGATTAGCCCTTATACTTCTTTGGGTCAAGACCCTAAAAACAATTTCAAGGCTCTTTTGTGTCTTAGGGTCAAGTCAGACGACTTGAAGTTTTTGAAGTAGCACTGCTTCATTTGTAGGCAAGTCGCCACCACATCGGGCCCTGCTTTGAGACCCTCACATCGGTGACAGCGTTCGGTACCGAAGTGAGTCTCGAAGCGAGCTTTGGCCGCCTCACGAACTGTATCGTGAGTTAGGTTTACCAATTGTCGTGCGATTTCGTATACTTTTGACGGGTCACCTTCTTGAAAGGCTGCCATCAAGGTAACGTCCAGATCGTCTACGACTTGAGGGGTGGGAACTCCCTCAGGATATCGTTTTCGCAGATAATCCCCATCCGACGAAGGGTCGCTTCGGTCTTGCCGGTCGGGATGGCCGCCTTGAGCATCGCTAGTCGCCTGTCCTGTAGCGCTTCTGCTCTGGTCAACACTATCTGCATCAGGCGTTGCCAATCGATCGGCGAGGAGGGGGCTCGTTGGTCGGTCGGTTGTAGCAAGCGGGTCTTGGTCATGTGGGCTCACGATCCCTCCGGGGTATGTCGGCGAGTTCGAGGCTTGGTGCCTCAAAATCTTCTACCGAGTCTTCCCCTAGTTGCAAGATCGTCAAGGCCCGCTGGTTGAAGCTATCACTCTGTTGAGAACAGAGGAGCCGAATCACTTGAGCCTGACGTTCCAGCTGGCTCTGCGTCTCAACCAACAACACCTTGACCTCTTCAAGAAGGCGGGATGGGTCCGCCTGTTCGAGGACCTTGAGGGCCGAGGTGAGTTGCTGCGTTGCCTGGGCTACCCCATTGCGACGCATTTGCTGGCGCTTGATCTTACGTGAAGAACTCATTGGGCGAATGGTGGCTGACCACGGAAGAGGGTATAGAAGGGAATGGTATTCTGGTTGATTTCCTTCTGAAGCTCATCCCCTTCGTTGACCTTCGGAAGACGTGGCACAGTAGCGGCCAACTTGTGCAGCTCTGGGTTACTCGTTACCCTACAAAGGTCCTGACGAGCCCGCTCATCCCGCTGAATAATATCCACGATCTGCTGTTCGCAAAGCGTGTCTAGGAGACAGATCCCTCCAACACCGTTCGAGTCCACCGCTCCTTCAACCCAAACGTTGTTCCTGCGGTCCCGATCACATGCGGTGCAGGGTTGTTCCGGGGTGACGGGGCCGGTAGGCAACGCATTACAGCCACACCCTTGGTGAGTTGTATCGGGGCAACTACCACCACAAGCACAGTCACTTTGACAAGACATTGGTTCTATCCTTAAAGGCCCCTCAAATGGGGACTAGCCAATCAAGCCGAAAAACCAAGACTTTATCTGAGTTGAAGGTGACCAAGCCATAGAAGTACGGCTTTCTTCGCCGGAGTGCGTAGTGAAGTGGCATCCCCTCTGCACTGATTTTCTCGATGAATTCCACAGAGCTTGTCGTCTGGACGGCCCGACTCACATCAGCGTCCGTGAGGTCCTCGGAATCCTCATCAAGATTTAGCGGAACGTCGTGCTTCATCTAGACCCTTGTAGCACACGAAGGTGCTTCGTGGTGTTGCGCTTCTTGGTATAAAGACTCGTGTCGGCAGCGTAACAGTAAGTGCAGCCAAAAGAGCACGATTCATTCACCGTGAACGGGTCGACTGCCATCACGCAGCCACATCCCTCTGCTGGAGGCACCTTTCGATTGGACAGAGAGAAGTCCTCAGGAGGTGCGCAGACTCCTGAGGCCAAGTTCCAATGCTTTTCTCGAGTCTGGCCGGCCAATAGACGGTCCTCGTTGCACAGGTCCACTCGAATCCTTCGAGCGGCCGCCATTTTGGCCATCTCGTTCAAGAGAGCCCTACGGACATCTGCTGAACGAGTCTCGGGAAGGAGTTCATTGGTCTGAAGGAACGATACGTAGACCGACTTCAATCCGGCCGCTTCGGCTGCCCAAGCGATCCGCTCAAACCGTTGAGCCGCATCTTCTACCAAAGGGATAGGGGAGAATCGCCACGAGACGTTCGCCGCTCCGAAGATCTTCACCGCCGAACGTAAAAGGGCTGCTCCTTCGTCGAGAGTTGGAGCGCCTTTCTCGACTTCTTCCCAACCTGTAACGGTCACGTGGACTTTCGTCCTGTAGGCCTTCAAACGAGAGGCTTCTTGAAAAAGGTTGGTCGGATCTTTGGTCCAAAAAATGAGGCCCAATGTGTCCTCGGGTTTTAGGGACCATCGGGCTGGAATAGAGGTTCGCTGATCAAAGGCTGTCATCCAACCTTGTTTCAGTTGCTCGAGGAACCACGCCCATTTGTTGGCGCTACCAGGAATGTCGGTCCACCTAGACAGCGAGTAGGGGAGGTTCTCCGTGATGCCTTTGCGAGTATTGACCACACAAAGACCATACACCAAAGATTAGGCTTTAGCTTTAGCCTTTTTGATCAGCCCAGTCACCGTTGCATTGACGGACTTCACCCAAGCTTGTAATGCTTTGTCCCACTCTTTGAGCCTTGCGATGCTGTAGGTGATCTCTTCCTGACCTGTGGCCGGGTGGACCCCGAATTCAATGTCCGCAATCGCGTAATCTGTCTCAGATTTGCGGGGCCGAATGAGGGCGCTTCGGGCCTGCAGGGCTAGGTCAGACAGCTTTTTGTCGTCCAAGTAGATGTCGTCAAGAGATTGGCGAATCTCCTGGAGGCGGTCCATGGCGCTATCCATGTCCCTGAAATAATTGACGAAGCGTGTCTGCCAGACTCGCTTGTCGGCGTCCGCCAGATCCTCCGATTCGTGCCTCGCCGTAACGAGAGTGCGATCGAAGTTGTTCAGGATCGTCTGCAGTTCTTTCATCTTCTGAAGGATATCCTCCAGGAGGTCGGGAAAGGTGGTGGCGGTGGCCTGATGAGACTTCCAGGCCAGCTTCTGCTTCTCACCCTTCTCTTCTTCCGACCCTTCGTTGACGGCTTCGATCACATCATCGTCGCTGAGCTGGTCAAGAGCTTCCACCACATACTTCATGACCAGGGCCGCCAGAGCTTCTTCGGGACTCACCCCCTCATCATCCTGCTCATCTGCTGCGAACTTTTCCATCAATTCGGAAATGCCGTGGATTGCATGATGCCCTACATGCCCCAGTTCGCCCAAAACGTGGACATTTTCCATCGCCTTAGCGACGCCCTTCATGGCGATCTTCTTGGCCATCGCCTTACCGACGAACGCCGCACCTGCAAAGATGCTCGTGGACGATAGAGCGGCCGCCGCTAGCGTGATGCCCATGTGGACCGCGACCGTCCGAATGGCTTTCTTCTGGTGCTTATCGAGCTTCTTGCCTTGGATCAGGGACTTAACCGCGCCTCCCGCCTCCTTGAACTCGTGCACTTCTTCCTTGGCCACATGGACTAAGTTTTTCGCATAGCTCCTAGGCGAGCCCATTACGGCTTTACCCGCATCAGAGAGGACTCGCTTCCGGTGATCTCCATCCGCTACGAACTTCTGGACAGCAGCTGGAGCGCCTTTTAGGAAAGCTTTGGCTTTCTCCGAAACGCTCTTGAAGACGTTCTTCTTGGGAGCGTGTTCACCGTGCTCGTCCTCCTCCGGCTTGGCCCTAGTCTTATCCGGATGTTCGCCCTCTGGCTTGGCCTTATCAGGGTGGTCTTTCACCACGTGATTGGACGGGTCAGCTTTTGGATGTTCCTTGAGGTAACGTTCCCGATCCTTTTCGGACGGGTGCTCCATGGCGAAACGATACCTAGCAACTATTTGAGCGGGTTTCACTTAGGGTACCTGCCTAAGTGAAACCCATAAGTAGCTTTTCAGCCTACAGAAGAAGCCAGGGCCTTGGTGGCTGGAGCCTCCAGTTGAAGGTCTAAGGACTCCCGCACCACCACCGCTTCACCCGATTTCACTGTATCCTCGGTGATTCGGATGACCTTTAGGGTGGGGTCGCTGGGCGCTTCAAAAGCATAGGGCTTGAGGATCTTCTCAACGATACCTCGGAGAGCCCTTGCCCCAGTCTGCCGTCCTTTGGCCACCGAGCCAATAGCACGCAAGGCTTCGTCATCGAACTGCAAATCCACGCCATCCATCGAGAATAGCGCTTTGAATTGCCGTGTGATCGCATCTTTTGGTTCGGTCAAAATCCGAACCATTTCTTCTTCTGTCAGTTCCAGCGTGGTAGTGCGGATGGGGATCCTACCGACGAATTCAGGAATGAGGCCGAATTCAAGGATGTCGTCCTCTTCGACCATGAGATAAGTGTCGGCTTCTCTGGTCTTTTGACGCACTGTCGCTCCGAAACCAACCGTTGATCTCTTGTTGATGCGCCGCGACACCACTTCGCCCATGCCGGCAAAAGACCCTGCGCAGATGAACAGGATGTTGGTGGTGTCGATTGTGACCATCTCAGGCATGGCCATAGGATTCTTGGATCCGATAGAGACGGACATGACCGACCCTTCGAGCATCTTGAGCAACGCCTGTTGGACGCCCTCGCCCGAAACATCGCGGTAGCCAGAGCCATTTGAGCCACTCTTTCGAGCGATCTTGTCGACTTCATCCATATAGATGATGCCCCATTCGGCCTTTTCCACATCGCCGTCTGCCGCCGTCAACAGGCCTTGAATGAGCGATTCCACGTCCTCACCCACGTAGCCTGCTTGGGTTAGGCGGGTAGCGTCACCCACGAAGAACGGGACCCCTAAAATCTTAGCCAAGGTGCGGGCGATTTGCGTCTTTCCCGTACCAGAGGGCCCCATGATCAGGATGTTGCTCTTCTGGATTTCGGCGAAATCAGACCCAAGTTTTGAGGCGTTCTTCAGTGCTTCACGACGTTTGAAGTGGTTGTAAACCGCCACCGCTACGTCGGTCTTGGCGTGTTCTTGGCCAATCACGTACTCATTCAACAGAGAGAAGATCTCCTTGGGCTTCGGGAGCGTCTTGAAATCCTCTTGAATCCGACCCTTGACATTATCGCCCAATGTTTGGTTGGCGAGTGTGATGCACCCATTACAGATGCAGGGCCCGTCTTTTGTGAATTGGACGAGCTTCTTTACTTCATTTTCAGGGCGACCGCAGTGATGACAGTTTCTCACAATCCTATCCTACACCGAAAATCCTTTTCTGAGTACTCCTTCGTGAATGACTTCGAGAAGTAGCTCCCGCCGTGTAGCCGCCCGTTGGGCTCGTCTTCGAGCTTCCGAGGGAGCTGTGCCCATCCCAAGCGAGGTCCTGAGCTTCTTTGAAGTTCGCCTAGCTTACATGCCCAATACCGAGGAAGGATTGGCACTTCAAGAGGCTCAGACCTCCGTCGACCTCTTTCTGCCCAAAATCCTCGAGCTGTTGTTCCGTAAGCAAGGGGATCGCTACTACCTGAGTGCCAGCGAGAGTCGGGGCCGTATCTTCTACTATTTCGCTCCCAGGCATCCCATTGACGCCTTCAACTTAGGCGTGGCGATCCGTAATGGACGGGCGCACCTCTTCTTTGGGTATACCCCAGCCAAGCTCGATGGGACACTGGATCTTCACGGGATGATCCAAGAAAAAACATCCGCAGAGCCCGAAATGGCTGGGCTGGCCGTCATGCGGCTTGTCCGGTCGATCCTGAGCCAGGTTTAAAGTCTTCATAGGCGGCCCTGTGTATGAAAGTGGCCACCATTCAGTTTGCTCCGGTACTCAAAGACGTTGAGGGCAATCTAAGGACAGTCGCCAAGATGATCATTGAGGCGGCCGAAAATGGAGCCGAATTGATCGTGTGCCCAGAAATGTGCACCACGGGCTACAGCTTCATGAGCGAGGCAGATGCCGAACCTTATGCAGAGGTCATCTCGAACTACATGAGGTCAGGCACCCCACCACGTTCGATGGAAGTGATGGGGGCTCTTGCCAAGAAGTATCAAGCGGCGATTGCCTGGGGAGTGATGGAGAAGGACTACGTCTCCGGCAAGCTCTACAACAGCCAAGTCCTGATACTGCCCAGTCAGAAGTTTGTCTCTTGCCACAAGCTAAATAAGTGGGGCAATGATTGGCTGTGGGCAGAAGGCGGCACCTCCAGTCCCCCCATCATCGACTTCTTGGGCAAGAAGATAGGTCTCTTGATCTGTCGAGACATCCGGAACAAGGCCTCGGGCTTCACGGAGTTCTACGAACCTGGTGACGCTGACGTGGTCTGCTTCAGCTCAAACTTCGGTGATGGCGGCTTCCCTAGTGTAACCTGGATGGACTTCGCCATGGACAACAAGGTCTGGTTGATTGTCTCAAACCGTTACGGAATAGAGACTTGCAACGACTTTGGCGAAGGAGGTATCTGTGTGATATCCCCCAAGGGTAAGGTCACCTGTGAAGGTCTTCAGTGGGACAAGCCCTGCATCGTCTATGCAGACATCCCCTAACTGGCCGACTCAGTTCAAAACGGGAAGGAACTGGCGTTCCCAAAACTGCACTGCTGGGCCACGATATTGACGCTTCACCGTTGGGTCAGCGATCGAAGTCATCGTCGCCACCCCAATCGGGCCCTTCTGTCCAGTGGGGAACTTGACCGTGTAGCCGCCACCTTCTTGGTGGATCACACCCCGACCATCAACCAATAGATGACCCAGGATCTCTGGCAGGTCTTTACTATCTGTCCGGAACCGGACGAACTTGTGCCGGCCCACCTGAATCACACCAAACACCTCGAGTGAACTGAACTTCAGGTCCTTGGCGTGGGCTAGGTTCATGAGACTACCCACTGTCTGATGGGAGGTCTCACCCTCCTTGAATTGAATCGCTGCGAAAGACATTTTCATCCCTGGTTGGTGACATCAAAAGTTTCTCGGTCATTTCAGCCTGCTCTGACGGAGGAACCAGTAGCACGCTAAAGAGCGTTTCAACCACAGCATCCGCCATTCGAAGATACTTCGATCGCTCTTCGGGTGAAACGTCCCTCCAAGGGTTAGTGGGCTCAGTCGGTGCTGAATAGCGATACATTTGGTTCGCTACCAGTTCCACCAACTGAACCACACGTTCTTTCAGAGAGGGCAAGCTGGACATGCCCAGCCTTACACCGGTTTACTCGCCCAGGATAAGTTTCTTCAGGTCTTTGACGCCTGCCGCCATCTCCTGAAGGCATCCCCGAATTTGCTCATGCTTCTCGGAGAGCTGTGGAGCCTCCGGCTGAGCCTTGAGGGCGGAGTGGATCATGGCGAGATCTTCATGTATGACCTCGATGGTCTTCATGTTGGTTTGCGGCGCGGACGTATTTTCATTGTTCATTTGTGCATTCCTTGGTTACTTTGACTTGAAGGACTTCCGGAGTGATATCGGGAAATCTCAAGACAATACTTCTTGCTTTGGCGACAGCTTGACCGATCGCTGGACCTTCCAAATTGGCTTCCTTCATCAAGCGTCGAGTGTCCAACGGTGGCTTTAGAAACCGTTGGTAGAGTGCGTCCAGATCTTCGTCGGAGTTTAGCCAAGAGTATTCTAGCAGCAGACGGTGCTCTTCCTTGTTGAGAGGGTGCCCCATCACGGCTGGACTGGTGAGGTTCATCAGCTTGAGCAAAGTCCTGGTGTCGCTGACGACTCCGTTGATGCCCCGCTTGAGGCGGCCTTTAGGCACCATATCGAAGATGATCGAGATC
>Ga0068857_100000625_pt1 | contig 26018 bp, 22 predicted proteins | sample KBSCornC72_FD_66591 | JGI IMG/M metagenome (GOLD analysis project Ga0068857, IMG submission 66591) | Corn rhizosphere microbial communities from Kellogg Biological Station, Michigan, USA - KBS Corn C7-2 | ecosystem: Host-associated > Plants > Roots > Rhizosphere > Soil ...
CGCGCGCTTGTCGAACTGCTGGCCGGACGTCTCGGTTATGACGGCGATCGGATGGACTATGACGATGCGCGCAACGCCGACATGATGGCGGTGATCGACCGGCGGCGTGGATTGCCCGTGGCGCTCGGCATTCTCTATATGCACGCGGCGCGCGCCGCAGGCATGCTCGCCAGCGGCCTCAACACCCAGAGCCATTTTGTGCTCAGGCTCAGTCATCGCGGCGACGATCTGACGATCGATCCCTTCCATGGCGGTCAGGCGATCGACCGCGAGCACCTCCCGGTCGAGCTTCGGCCCGACGATAGGGGTCTTGCGCAACCGGTCAGCGATACCGATGTCTTGTTGCGCTTGCAGAACAATCTCAAGATGCGTGCGCTCGGCGCGGGCGACGGCGAGCGCGCCCTGGAACTGACCCGCCGAATGGTGCTGGTGGCGCCCTCGCGGCCGGATCTGTGGTTCGATCTGGCGCGACTGAACGAGGCTGTCGGCGTCCTTGGGGCGGCACGGGACGCATATGAAAAGTGTCTGGACCGGGCGCCTTCGGGCCAGGCCCTGCATAACGAGGCTGCAATCCTTCTGTCGCAGCTCAAACGACGATTGAACTAGGGGACCCTCATGCTCACCGTCGCCATTCAGATGGATCCGATCGACAAAATCGACATCGCCGGCGATTCGACGTTTGCGATGGCGCTCGAAGCCCAGAGCCGCGGTCATGCGCTGATCTATTATGGCCCGCGCGACCTGACGTTTCGCGAAGGAAAGGTCACCGCTCGTGTGCGTTCGCTGTCGGTGCGCTCGGTGAAGGGCGACCATTTCACGCTTGGCGAGGCGAAGGTCTTTGACCTGTCACAGGCTGACGTCGTCCTGATGCGTCAGGATCCGCCGTTCGACATGGCCTACATTACGGCGACGCATATCCTCGAACACATCCATCCCAAGACCTTGGTCGTCAACGATCCGGCCCATGTGCGCAATGCGCCCGAAAAAATCTTCGTGACGCAGTTTCGCGATCTCATGCCGCCGACCTTGATCACCTCCGACCGGCGCGAGATCAACGAGTTTCGCGCCCAGCACAAGGACATCATCTTAAAGCCGCTTTACGGCAACGGCGGAGCGGGCGTCTTCCGCGTCAAGCCGGACGATGAAAATCTCGGCGCGCTCTTAGAGATGTTCACGCAATTCTATCGCGAACCGGTGATCGTGCAGCGCTATCTCCCCGAGGTGCGCAAGGGCGACAAGCGCATCATCCTGGTCGATGGCGTGTTCGCCGGCGCGATCAACCGCGTTCCTGCAGTGGGCGAAGCGCGCTCGAACATGCATGTCGGCGGCAAGCCGGAGGCGACGAAATTGACGAAGCGCGAACAGGACATCTGCGCTGCCCTTGGCCCGGAACTGAAAAAGCGCGGCCTCATTTTCACGGGCATCGACGTGATCGGCGACTATTTGACCGAGATCAACGTCACCTCGCCGACGGGCATCCTCGAAGTCCGCCGCTTCGGCGGGCCTGACATCGCCAAGCTGATCTGGGACGCGATCGAACGCCGCAAGCAGGTATAATGGCTGTGCCTTTAAGGGCTGTATCGCCGGCCCTACATCGACGCTGCAACCATTTGCCCTGACAAACCATGATCACCCTTCGCAAATCCAAGGAACGCGGCCAAACCAAGATCGATTGGCTTGATTCGCGGCATTCCTTCTCCTTCGGCGACTATTACGATCCCAAGCATGTCAGCTTCGGGCCGTTGCGCGTCATCAACGAGGATTGGATCGCGGGCGGCGGCGGCTTTCAGCCCCATGGCCATCGCGACATGGAAATCGTCACCTATCTCATCGATGGTGCGCTCCAGCACCAGGATTCCATCGGCGGCGGCGGCATCATTCGCCCCGGCGAGATCCAGCGCATGAGCGCGGGACGGGGCATCGTTCATTCCGAGTTCAACGCGTCTCGCGACCAAGCCGCGCATCTGCTTCAGATCTGGATCACGCCGTCGCAGAGCGGTCTCGAACCGTCCTACGAACAGAAGGCGATCGCGCCCGAAGCCGTACATAACAAACTCGCTCGGATCGCCGCGCCCGCTCCCAAAGAGGGCGAGGTGCGTCTCGTCCAGGATGCCGAGATCTGGGCTGCCAAACTCGATCAGGATGTCGCTGTCGTGCATCCTCTGGCTTCGGGCCGGCGCTGCTGGATACAACTCGTCAGCGGCGCGCTCGAACTCGGCGAGATGACTTTGAAGCCGGGCGATGCCGCGGCGATCACCGGCGAGCGCGAAGTCCGCGTGCGCGCGCTGGCGCCCAGCGAGGTCCTCTTGTTCGATTTGGGCTAGTGTCCCGATTGCGAAATTCGCTCGGGCTCGATATCGGTAGCTTGCGAATTTCGAAACCGCGACACTAAGTGGTCAGGCCGAAGCGGCTCTTGTAGCGCGCGTCGATGTGCGACAGCGGGAAATAGATAAAGACATCGATGGTCGCGAATTGACGATCGATGACCGCGCCGTCGCCGATAAAGGCGCCCGCTCTGAGATAACCTTTCAAGAGCGGTGGACAGGCGCGTAAGCCCTCCTTGGGATCGATCGCATCCTTGGCCATGCGATTCATCGGGACACAAATTTCCGGGCGTGCCCGCACCGCGACATTCGCCGGCATGGCATGGAAATGATGCATGTAGGATAGCGGCAGCGCGATGGCGTCGGGATCGGTGCCTGCGAATGAGGCGCAACCGAACATCAAATCGATCGAAAACCGCGCCACGAAGGCCATCAGGCCTTTCCATAGAAGCTGCATGGTGGTGGTTCGATTGCGATAGGACTTCAGCACGCAGGAGCGGCCGAGTTCGAGGACGCGCATTCCCGCATTGCCGTCCAGCATCTTGGAGATATCGAATTCGCCCGACGTATAGAACCCGCCGACGCGGGCGGCATCGACATCGCGCATCAGCCGATAGGTGCCAACGACAAGCGGCTGGCCATCGTCCGTGTGGACCGAACGGTCGACGACGAGAAGGTGATCGCAGACTTCGTCGAACTTGTCGAAGTCGCGCCGCTCTTCGCGCATCTCCGGCGACGGCACGGCGGACATTTCTTCATAAAAAATGTGATAGCGCAGGCGCTGCGCCTGCTCGACTTCGGCTTCGGTTTCCGCAAGCCGCACTTCTAGAGCGCCGGCCACCGCCAGAACGGGCCATTGCGCAAGTCTGCCCTCAAGCGGGCCAGGCTCGTGAATGTTGACCAAGCAACCGGATCCTTTGGGATGGCGCCGACTCTTTAAGCCAGCTGGCCGGTTCCCGAGACTTCGCAATTTTACCGGAGCGCCCCCAATGAGGCAAACAGACTCCGTTTGTGCGTCAGGCGGCGGAAGCAGACACCCTTCGGTTGTGCTGGCGGATCAGGATCGCGAACAGGAGCAACGCGGGGATGCCGATCGCGCCGGCGCCCATGAAGAAGAAGGCATAGGCCTTCATCAGGCCAACCGTCGTGCTCAGACCTTCGACGACGCTGCCCGATAGCCCCTTTAGTATCTTGCCAAGCCAAACATAAGCCGATGCGAGCAAGGCATATTGCGTGGCGGTGTAACCAAGACTCGTCAGGCTCGACATATAGGAGACAAGGGCGACGCCGGCGAAGCTTGTCGAAAAACTGTCAAACGCCATGATGAAGGCGAAGAGCGCAAAAGTCGGGTGCGGCGCGGCAAGCAGCGCGAAACAGGCGATCGAGACGGCCTGGAGGATGCCGCCCGCAATCAGCGCCCGCTCATAACCGAAGCGAAGCGCGGCGAAACCGCCGATCGCGATGCCGACCAGCGACGCGGCCAGTCCGAACGAGGCGCGTACCGCTCCGACCAGATCCTTGGTCATTCCGATGTCGTGATAGAACGGGTTGGCCATCGGCCCCATCACGAAATCGGGAAGCCGGTAGAGACTGATGGCGGCGAGCATGAGCACCGCGAGCACGCCGTGTGTCTTGAAGAACATGATGAAGGGCCCGGCGATGGCGTCATAGAGGCCGCGCAGGCTCGACAAGGGCAACGTCTGCGCTTTGGCGTTCATCACGTCATCGGCCCGCGAAGGTTCGGGCGCAAGAAACGTCGCGACCAGTCCGATCCCCATCAGGGCGCCATAAAGGGCATAGGAAACGGACCAACTCGTATGTTCGGCCACGACGAGTATGACCGCATCGGTCGCCAGCAAAGCAATGCGGTAACCGAACTGGTAGGCCGATGAGAGCAGCCCAAGCTCATCATTGTCGCGCGCCGACTCGATGCGCCACGCATCGATGACGATGTCCTGCGTCGCCGCGCAGAAGGCCGCCAAGAGGGCAAAGACGCCCAGCAGTACGAGTCCGTGCGCGGTTCCGATCAGTGCCATCGCAACAAAAGCCACACCGACGGCAATCTGTGAGATCGCCATCCAGCCGCGCCGTCGCCCGAGCGCACTGAAGCCGGGCGCGCTCACGCGATCGATGATCGGAGCCCACAGGATTTTCAGCGAGTATGCGATGCCGACCCAGGAGAGAAATCCGATCGCGGAGAGCGAGGTTCCTTCGTCGCGCAGCCAATAGCCAAGCGTGTTACCCACCAGCAGAAACGGCAGGCCGGAGGAAAACCCCAACACCAGCATCAAGAGCGTCTTGGGCTCAAGATAGGCGGCCAGTGTTCGACGCGTGGAATCCGCGGCGCCTCGAGACTTCATGCGGCGGCGATGCGCGGACGACTCGCTTCGGCAATGAGACTGCTGAACATGGCATCCAACTGCGAGGGATCGACGGGCTTGGTGAGGAAACCATCCATCCCGGCGTCTTTGCAAGCCCGCATTCCGGTTTCCAGCGCGTCCGCCGTCAGCGCGACGATCGGCGTGCGGCGCCGGCCGCAGTGTGATTCGCGCGCCCGGATCGCGCGCGAGGCTTCGATCCCGTCCATGCCGGGCATGTGAATGTCGGTGAGCAGCATGTCGAAAGAATCGTTTTCCATCGCTTTCAGCGCGGCGTCCCCCGACGTAACCTCGGTCACATGGTGGCCGCGGCGGCGCAGCAATTCTCGCGTCAGAAGCGCGTTGATCGGATTGTCTTCGGCAAGCAGGATCCTGAGACCGCGTGGCGGGCGCTGCACGGAAGAAGTCTCGGTGTTGTGAGGCGCGATTTTGCGCGCCGGTTCGGACGCTGTCTCTGTGGATGGTGTCGGCCGTGCTCCTCCCGACAACGGCCGATGCACAAGCTGCTCGATCAAGCTCGATGGCCGCAGCGGCTTGACGAGATAACCGGCAAATCCCATTCCCATCAGTTGGGCGGACCTTGTGGCAGACGTCACGAGGACGAAGGTGGGCACGGTCGGGTCAGGGACCGCTGCCGCCGCGCGGGCACTTGTTCCGGCGTCGGCCAATAGGACGTCCGCGCGCTCGCCCGTGGCGTTCGCCGGAAGCACGCTGCCGCCCGCGGCCTCGATTTGCGACGTGAGTCCGGCGCGCAACACCGGATTTCGCGTGACGATGCCGACGCGCATGCCGCTCATCGGCATATTCGGCGCTGCCGCCGGTCGCACGACGACTTGCGGAATCGTGAACCAGAATCGGCTGCCTCCACCGGGGGCTTCTTCGATCCCGATTTCGCCGCCCATCGCTTCCACCAGCTTGCGCGAGATGGCCAAGCCAAGCCCGGTCCCGCCGAATTTGCGCGCGTGCGTCGAGTCGGCCTGCACGAATTCGTTGAAGATTTCGTCACGTTTGGCGATCGGAACGCCGACTCCGGTGTCGCTGACGTCGAAGCGGACGAAGTGGCGCTCGTGCGCTTTGATGACTCCCACATCGATCCGCACACCACCCTTCTGCGTGAACTTGACCGCATTTCCGACCAGATTGGTCAGAACCTGGCGTAACCGGACTCTGTCTGAGCGCACCACGCTCGGAACCTCAGCCTGCGCGACGGCGACAAGCTCGATGTCCTTGTCATGCGCCCGTGGACAGGCCAGCTCGACGACGCCCTCGACAAGCTGTCGCAACTCGACCTCATCCTCGTCCAGCGTGAAGGTCCCCGATTCGATCTTGGAGAAGTCCAGAATGTCGCCAATCAGAGCCAGCAGGGATTCGCCCGACTGGCTGATGGCTTCGACATATGTGCGCTGCTCGGGGCGCAACTCGGTCTCGAGAAGCAATCGCGCCATGCCGAGAACGCCGTTCATCGGCGTGCGGATCTCGTGACTCATGACGGCGAGAAAGCCCGACTTGGCCCGGCTGCCCGCTTCGGCCTTGTCGCGCGCGATCGCAATCGCATCCTCAAGCGCCTTGCGCTCGGTGATGTCGCGTCCCACGCTCTGAATCTCGACCATGTTGCCGCGGCTGTCGCGCACGGCAAAGTCTTCCCAGGAAATCCAGCGCCAGCCGAAGACCGTGCGCACATGCTGATCATGGCGCACACAGCTGCTTCCCGTTTCGAGCGCCGCGAAACTGCAGAACTCCGGAGCGCGGGAGTCGGGACGCGATTCCGGCGAAAACATCTGGCCGACGCTATGCTGCGCCTTCAGGCCGAACATTTTGTAGAACGCGTCGTTGCCGTAAGTCAGCTTGCCGTCCGGCGTACGACGGAAGATCGCGTCGCCCTGCGCATCGACCAATCCCTTGTAGCGCGCTTCGCTCTGGTTGAGTTTGACGTTCATCGCCGCCGCAGCCGCCAGCGATTGCTGCAGGCGCGTGCTGGCGAGCTTCATCTCCGCCGCCTGTTTGCGCATCAAATCGAGTCGCTGCCGCGCGCCAGCAAATTCGTGCAGCAGAAACGACAAGACGACGACGACAAGGGCCTCGAAAACCCAAGGGGCGGTTAATGTGAAATGGCCGGTGATTAAGACGTCGCCCAGCAACGCGACGAGCATCGCCAGCGCAAGCAGTCCGAAACCGATTCGAAGAATGACCAAGGCCCCGCCCGCTTTTTCGCCAAGTTGGCGTAAGCATTGGGCCGGCAACGGTAATCTTCAAAGCAATCGATTAAGGTAAGGTTGAAGATGGCTTAATCGCCTGCGCGCGCGCCTCTGCCGCAAGGCAAGGCGAGGTAAACGCAGGCGCCAAAATGGGTACGAGAATTAACCCTCGAACGCGCCGGCGTTTAGGGACGCTCCGCCGTATCGGTTCAGCACGCTTGCGCAGGATTCCAGGCCAGGTCCATGGTCTCGCGCCACAGGATTTTGTCCAAGCCATTCAAATCGTTAGGCCAGTATCCGGGGTGCGGCTCCAGCTGTCACAAAAGCTTTGCAAAACTGTGATGGTGGTGGCGCGCAACGCCGGTGGGATGGGTTTGTGGTTCATTTCGGACGGTTTTTCGGCTGCGAAGCGGACTCGTCCAGAACTGGCGTGCGCGGAATCCCATGGCCGAAATCGCTCTTGCCGAACAGATGAGCAGGGTCCCGGAGCGAACCCTCGCCGTGCGCAAGGGCGGCGCGCGCGACACGCGTTTCCGCCTTCTCACGCTTGCGGCGGCGCTTCTCGTTCTGGCGATTTTTGCGGGCGTCATGGCGTCGTTGTTGATCGGCGCCTATCCGGCGATGCGGCAGTTCGGCTGGGGCTTCGTCACGAACGAAGCATGGAATCCGGTGACGGAGAAATTTGGCGCGTTGGCGTCGATCTACGGAACGCTCGTCACCTCCGTGCTGGCGATGTTCGTTGCGGTCCCGGTCGGTATCGGCATTGCGATCTTCCTGACGGAGATTTGCCCGCGTCCCCTGCGCCGGCCGATCGGCATCGCGATTGAGTTGCTCGCCGGTATTCCCAGCATCATCTACGGCATCTGGGGCTTGTTCATCTTCGCGCCCTGGTTTCAGGAACATGTGCAGACCTGGATGATCGAGCTCTTCGCGGATATCCCCTATCTGCGCGATCTGTTCGCAGGCCCGCCTTACGGCATCGGCATCTTCACCGCGGCGCTCATCCTTTCGATCATGGTGCTGCCCTTCATTTCCGCGGTCACACGCGATGTGTTCGAGACCGTGCCAAGCGTGCTCAAGGAAGCCGCCTATGGACTGGGCTGCACGACCTGGGAGGTGATGTGGCGCGTGGTGCTGCCGTTCGCGCGTTCGGGTGTGGTCGGGGGTTCGATGCTGGCGCTCGGCCGTGCGCTCGGTGAGACCATGGCCGTCACCTTCGTGATCGGCAACGCGCATCACATCAAGAGTTCGGTCTTCGCGCCGGGAACGACAATCTCGGCGACCATCGCCAACGAATTCACCGAGGCCGTCGGCGATCTCTATTTTTCGTCGTTGATCGAGTTGGGCCTGATCCTGTTCTTCATCACTTTCATCGTGCTCGCCAGTGCGCAACTGATGTTGCGGGCGCTCGAGGCGCGCGCAGGGAGCGCCAGCTGATGATGAACAAAGCACTCTATGGGCGCCGCAAGCTGTGGAACGGGTTCTTCCTGACGCTATCCGTGCTCGCGGCAGGGTTCGGACTGCTCTGGCTGGGCTTCATCCTTGGCGCTCTTTTCTACAATGGCGCCGTGGCGTTTTCGTCCAAGCTCTTTCTCGAAACGACGCCTGTGCCGGGCGAGGATGGCGGTCTGGCGAATGCCATTCTTGGCAGCGTGATGATGAGTGCGCTTGCCGTCTTGGCTGGCACGCCGCTCGGTCTCTTTGCCGGAACCTATCTCGCCGAATATGGCCGCTATACGCGCCTCGCCTTCTTCGTGCGCTTCGTGAACGACATCCTGTTGAGCGCCCCTTCGATCGTCACAGGTCTCTTCATTTATGAGATTCTCGTGGTGAAGATGGGGCATTTCTCCGCTTGGGCGGGTGCGGCGTCGCTCATGGTCATCGTCATTCCCGTCGTCGTGCGCACCACGGAAAACATGCTGCTGCTTGTTCCGAACGGACTTCGCGAAGCCGCAGCCGCCCTGGGCGCGCCCCTGAGTTCGGTCATCCAGTCCGTCACCTGGCGCGCGGCGCGCGCCGGCATCGTGACCGGCGTGCTTCTTGCCATTGCGCGCATCTCGGGCGAGACGGCGCCGCTTCTCTTCACCGCGCTCAACAACCAGTTCTGGAGCACCAATCCCAACGCGCCGATGGCAAGCCTTCCGGTCGTCATCTTCCAGTTCGCCATGTCGCCTTACGAAGACTGGCACAAGCTCGCCTGGGCGGGTGCGCTTCTCATCACCGCGACGGTGCTCACCATCAGCATTGTTGCGCGCGTCCTGCAGCCGAAACGGAGTCACTGATGAATGCCGCGACAATCGACACCAACATCAAGGTCGACATCCGCGACTTGAGCTTCTTCTATGGCACCACCAAGGCCTTGAAGAATGTCACGCTTCCGCTTCACAGCCGTCAGGTCACGGCCTTCATCGGTCCATCGGGATGCGGAAAGTCGACATTGTTGCGCGTTCTCAACCGCATCTACGAGCTTTACCCCAATCAGCGCGCCGAGGGTGAAGTCGTCCTGGACGGCGAGAACATCCTGACGGCGAAGCTCGACACCAATCTCCTGCGCAGCCGCGTCGGCATGGTGTTCCAGAAGCCGACGCCGTTCCCGATGACGATCTACGACAATGTCGCTTTCGGAATCAGGCTCTATGAGCGGATGGCGAAATCGGAACTCGACGGCCGCATCGAAAGCGCGCTGCAACGAGCGGCACTTTGGAACGAGGTCAAGGACAAGCTCAAGGAATCGGGCCTGAGCCTCTCCGGCGGACAGCAACAACGTCTGTGCATCGCAAGAACCGTCGCGACGCATCCGGAAGTAATTCTGCTGGATGAGCCCTGCTCGGCTCTCGACCCGATTTCGACGGCGAAGATCGAGGAATTGATCGACGAACTGTCGAACGAGTACACCATCGTCATCGTCACGCACAATATGCAACAGGCGTCGCGCACCTCCGATCACACCGCCTTCATGTATCTCGGCGAACTCGTGGAATTCGGCCCGACGGAGAAAGTCTTCACCGCGCCGGAGAAAAAGCAGACCGAGCAGTACATCACGGGCCGCTTCGGCTAGAGCGCAATCGGGTGAAGTGTGCAACGGTTCACCCGACAAATTGAGCGACGAATCTAAGCGTAGTCGGCTTCTTGCGTCGCGTCGCTCGGCGGCGTGCGCAACACGGCATTGAACAGCCAGCTGAACGCAACACTGACCGCCAAGTTCAGAAGCAAGGACGACACAGCGGCGTAGCAAGGCACGATGACGCCGAAAATGTGCAGCGGATAGATCGAGATCTTGAAGGCGTTCTCGAATGCCATCCAGGTGCCGCTCGCCATGCCTGCGAGCCAGCCCAGAAGCAGGGCCCAGGGATTGAGCTTGCTGGTGTAGAGGCCGAGCAAGACCGCCGGTGCCGTCTGAATGATCAGGATCCCGCCCAGGAGCTGGAACTGGATTGCATAAGCCGTCGGAAGTTCAAGGACGAAGAACAATGCGCCCAGCTTCACGACCAGCGAGACGATCTTGGCGACTTGCGCCTCGCGCGCCGGCGAACAGTCCGGCGCCAGATATTCGCGGTAGATGTTGCGGGTAAAGAGATTGGCGCAGGCGATCGACATGATGGCCGCAGGAACAAGCGCGCCGATAGCGATCGCGGCGAAGGCGATGCCCACGAACCAGCCGGGAAACATCTGCAGGAAGAGCGCAGGCACGGCGAACTGATTGCCGAAGGTCTTGAAGCCGTCGGCATATTGCGGCATCGCTTTGACGCCCGACGCCACGGCCATCGTGCCCAGCAGTGCGATCAATCCCAAAGCGAAGGAATAGGCGGGCAGCGCCACGGCGTTGCGCTTGATCACGTGCCGGCTCGAAGAACTGAGAAGCCCCGTCACCGCGTGCGGATAGAGAAACAAGGCCAGTGTCGAACCGAGCGCGAGGGTTGCATAGGCGGATTGCGGACCGAGATTGGCGGCCGACGCCGGCGCGAGAATGAGCGTCTTGGGATCGGCGGCGGCGAAGATTTTGCCGAAACCGCCAAGCTTCGCCGGAATGACGACGACCGCCGCGATAACGGTCGCGTAGAGCAGGAAATCCTTGACCACGGCGATCAATGCCGGCGCGCGCAGTCCGCTCGAATAGGTGTAGAGCGCCAAGACGATGAAGGCGATGAGAAGGGGAAAGTCGTGCACCGTCCCGATGAGCGGCAAAGACGGACTCATGTTGATGCCAAGTCCGGCGATCACGACTTCCATGCCGACGAGCTGCAGCGCGATATAAGGCATGGTCGCGACGATCCCCGTCAGCGCGACGGCGAGCGCCAGCGTGCCGTTGCCGAAGCGTCCGCGCACGAAATCTGCAGCCGTCACATAACCCTTCGCCTTGGCCACGGCCCAGAGCCGCGGATAGACGACGAAGAGGAGCGGATAGACGAGAATCGTATAAGGCACGGCAAAGAAGCCGGTCGCGCCTGCGCCGAACAAGACAGCTGGGACCGCGATGAAGGTGTAGGCGGTGTAGAGATCGCCGCCGAGCAGGAACCAGGTGACGACGGTGCCGAAACGCCGTCCGCCAAGACCCCACTCGCTCAACAGGTTGAGATCGCCGCGCCGCCAGCGCGCCGCGAAAAATCCGACAACCGTGACGAAAACAAAAAGCGCAACGAATATCGCGATGGCGATCGAGTTCGACGCGATCACTTGCGGCGTTCCTCGCGGAAATAGACCGGCAGCATCACCGCCACGCCCAGGACGATCCACAACATCTGATACCAGTAGAAGAAGGGGATGCCGGCGAGCTCCGGCTCGATGCGGTTGTAGGACGGCACCCACATCATGGCGGCGTACGGTATAAGGAGCAGCAAATAGAGCGGGCGCAGGCCCTTGCGCTTGGTTTTGCTCGCCACTTTCGACTCCCCCGCTGATCCAACGATGCTTACGGCATTGGCCGAGCCCAGCCAAGTTTTCGCATTGCACCATCTCTTTTCGCTGCTTTTGCCATGCGCTCGGCTATGATCGGCGCGACCGCATTGTGGGGGACATCATGCGCACTCTGCTCGCCGGCATTGCGGCCGGCATCGCCATGTTCATCTGGTCGTCGATCGCCCATGTCGCAACACCGCTCGGCATGATCGGCATCAGCACGTTGCCGGACGAAAGCGTGACCGTCGGCAACCTGGCATCCGCCATCGGCGACAAAGGCGGTCTTTATCTCTTTCCCATGCCGAGCGGCGGCTCGGCGCCGAGCAGCTCGGCCGCGACCGCACCGGGCGGATTTCTGGTCTTCAACCCCAAGTCCGCAACTTCGATGGCGCCGAAGAATCTCATCGTCGAGTTTCTCACGGAACTTGCCGAAGGCTTGATCGCGGCATGGCTTCTGGCCCAGACCGCGATTCTGGGATTCGCCGCGCGGGTGGGCTTCGTGACCGCCGTCGGTCTGGCCGCGGCCATTACGACCAATATCCCGTACCTGAACTGGTACAGTTTTCCGCTCGACTACACGCTCGCCTACAGCTTCATCGAGTTGGCCGGGTATTTCGTCGCGGGTTTGGTGCTCGCGGCGATTCTCAAACCTGGGGCGGTCGCAACCTAAAGAGCGATCTGCGAGCGAAACGCGAAGGTGTTGAAGTTCTGGCCGACCTCGGCGTTGGGGAACGCGCCATGGCCGAAGCCTGCCGGGATCGTGCCGATCCGGCTGATCTGATCGTCCTGCCATTGCAGCGAGAATTTGAGCGCGCCGTTGGGATACCAATTGAGCGCAGCGGTGAAGATCCGCTGGTCGCCGCCGCGAATCCCGCCGAGCGGGACGGGACTTCCCAAAACGCCTGGCCGATCGTTGAGATCGAGGTCGCTGTAGCGTGCCGCAATCTCCCACGCTCCCAGGCCCCAGCTGTCGAGCGAGAAAGGGATTCTCGGCTTCGGATTCGCGAAGGCTCCGTTGGCGGCGTTGTACGGCCTGCTCTCACCGGTCAGAAGCCACGTCCCCTGGACGTACCAGCCGTCGAAACTGAGCGTTCGCGCGCCTGCGGTGCGCTGATCCATGCCGAAGCCGAGATAGCCGCCTTGCGCATAGAGATTTCTCCACTCTGCAGCACCTTCGAGCGCATAGTTCCAGGCGCTTTCACTGTTGATTGCGCCGGTCGAGACGAGTCGCGCGCTGTTGTCGTCGATGTTGAGCTCCGGGCCGTCCTGCAGCGTGATGTTGCGGGCCGAGCCTTTGCCCGCCGTGGCGTCGCCGCCTCTGAAAACGTAGGAGCCTGCCAGCGACGCCATCAGCTTCCAATCGTCGTCCGCGTAGAAGACATCGCTGACGCGGCTGACGAGTGCCTGTTGTTCGTCGAAGAAGAGACTGGAGTCTGCCGCCTTGCCGCCCGTGTAGACGAGCGAGGCGAACACGGACTCTCCCGCATAGATGACGCCGATGCCGTCGCGGCCGTCGCCGCCTGCCAGGTTGCGTGACAGATCGTCGGCTGCATTGCGCTCGAGGAAGATCACGTCGGCAGCGCTCGTTGCGTCGTCGAGATTGGCGCTGGGTGGAAAGGCGCCGACGCGAAACGCAAACGGTGCAAGCCCGGCATACTCGACATAGGCCTGCTGGATGCGGCCTTGCAATTCGTTGCCGCTGGATGCGCCGCTGCCGAATTCATAATTGAAGTAGTAGTTCCAGTCGCCGAACACCTTGCCTTGGACGCCCAGTTGCGCACGCCGCCAGTTCGAGCCGCTGGAGAGATCGGGCGCGTTCGCCGCGGCGAGTTGGAGCGCATGCGCGCCTTGCATGAAATAGCCGGTGTCGTATTGGCCGAGCACGCGGATCGCGAGCGCGAAGCGGCCGTCCGCCGATGTCACGCTCGGTCGCCCGCCCGCGATGCTCCAGACCGGCCGGTCGGCTTTCTCGATGCGCGCGCGATCCTCGGTCTCGGCGAACTTGTCGATCAGACTGTTGATCTCGACCTGCTGTTGAGCCACTTGTGATTCGATCGACGTGGGCGCGGCCGGCACGGGCGCGGGATTGTCTTGCGCCGCGACTGCAACCGGCGCGATCTTCACACCCTTGCGCTTCAGCGCATTTTTCAACGCCGTGATTTCACCGCGCTGGGCCGCGATCTGCTTCTGTTGCAGCTCCATCATGCGTTGCATGGCATCAAGCCGCTTCAGGATCGCCGCGTCGTCGGCGAGGGCGGGCGCCGTCAGGCTCGCAAGGGCAACGCCGCCTAGAAGAAAGTTTCGAAAACTCATGGCCGTCCCCCCAGAATGATGAAGCCGTCTTTTTCGAAGATGGCACGCGCCTCCGGTCCGCTCAGGAAGTCGAGAAAACCTTTGGCTCCCGGCTTTGCGTCGCGCGTCAACGCGATCGGATAGACGATCGGGGCGTGGCTGCTTTCGGGAAATGTGCCGACGATGTGCACGCGCTTCTCGCCGAGTGCGTCGGTCGCATAAACGATGCCAAGCGGCGCTTCGCCGCGTGCGACATAGGCGAGCGCCACGCGCACATTTTCGGCGTTGACGGTCAGATCGACCACGCTGTTCCACACGCCGAGCGTGGTGAGTGCCGTCTTGGCATATTTGCCGGCCGGCACGCTGTCGGGATCGGCAATGGCCAGACGCCCACCATGCAACGCGCCCACGAGATCGAAGTGCGGCGCGACCGCCAACGTCACGTGCGTCTCGGCTGGCGCGATCAGCACGAGACGATTGCCAAGCAGGTTCTTGCGCGTCTCGTGGGCAATCAGGCCGCGGTTGTCGAGATAATCCATCCAGTCGCTGTCGGCCGACACGAAGATGTCGGCGCCGCCCGACGCCTCGATCTGTCGCGCCAAAGTCGATGATGCGGCGAAGGAGAGGGACGGCAACGTCCCCGTTTTTGCCTGGTACGCCTTCCCGATCTCGCTCAACGCGTCGCTCAGGGACGCCGCCGCAAGGACCGTGACGGTCTCCGCGATCGCCGCCGACCCGGCAAAGCTCCATAGCGCCACGGCGAGCGCCGCGGCGAGCCAACGTCTCTGTCTCATATGCCCCTCGCATGCATGCGTGATATACACGCGGATATCACGAGGACAATGTATGAGACTTGGACCAAGCTCGTAAAGTGGCAACCGGGTTAGCCGCTGGGCGGACCAAAATCAAATTCAAATTTGATTGGTGACGGTCTGCACTGTATTTTGCGCTTGGACTCGATCACGAAGGGCGCCTCCCACAATGACTCGACGCACGCTTGGTCATGCCCGGCGCTCGAAAGACGAGGACCGTCGCGGCACACGCGAACACTTGCTCGAAGCTGCGGGCGAGGTGTTTGCGGAAAAAGGTTTCAGCGGGGCGACGGCTAAGGAAATCTCCGAGCGAGCCAAAACCAATTCCGCGGCGGTGAACTATTATTTTGGTGGCATAGAGCCGCTCTACGCCGCGGTCCTGGAAGAAGCGCAGAACCGGGTCCTTTCCGTACAAGCCATCGAGAAGGCCATCGAAGGAATTACCGACCCGAAGAAACGTTTTGAGGCGATTGTCGGCGTGGTGGTCCAGACACTGCTGGGTCCGGTGTCGTCGTCATGGGTGCTCCGCGTGATCGCGCGCGACATGGTCACCCCCTCACCGACGAGAGATGCGGTGAAAGAGAGGGTGATTCTGCCCAGAGCACGCCTGCTGCGCCAGTTTCTGGGCAACCTCCTGCGGTTGCCGGAAGATGACCCCGCCGTTGCGCGGGCATGTGTCACCCTTATGGCGCCCCTGTTTCTCCTGGTGCTGGGTGATCGCCGCATGCTGAAACGCGCTCTTCCCAGCCTCGGCCTCGATGCCGACGATGCGCCGGCTTTGGCACGCCACATCGCGCGCTATGCACTGGCAGGACTGGAAGCAACAGGCCAGGACGCCCGCAAACGGCGCTGATCGCTACGGCATCAACAAAATTTAACATTAAAATGCAAATTTGAATTTGACTCCCTGACTGCGCGCCAATACCGTCGCCTTCAGGAGGCCATCAATTTGCAACGCGTCGTCAGGTATAGCCCGCTCCTCGTTGTCCTGCATTGGCTGTTCGCCGTGCTCGTTGTCGTGGCACTCACGGGAGGCGCGCTCGTACTCGTCAAGATTCCAAACTCAGATCCGGCGAAAATCCCGGCGCTGCGCAACCATTTCGAGGGCGGAATATTGTTGGCAAGCCTGATGCTGGTCCGCTTTCTCGTGCGCGTACGCACGTCCCGCCCCCAGCGAGCGTCGACGGGTAATCCGGCTCTCGATCGGATCGCTTCGACGACGCAGCTCCTGTTCTACCCTTTGGTGCTCGCACAGGCGGGCGTCGGTCTTCTGCTGGCGCTTCAGACGCACCTTCCCCAAGTCCTCTTCGCCGGACACGGAGCACTACCGGTCAGTTTCTGGATCTACCCGGCTCGCACTGCGCACTACGCCATCTCACGCCTCCTGATGGTGGCGATCGCGCTGCATATCTGCGGTGGGCTCTACCACAGCGTCATCCTTCGCGATGGACTACTCCGCCGAATGTGGTTCGGCCGACGATTTCTGGAGACTCCCGACCGAGACGATTCCTCGCGCGCTGCAATGACCCATCCGATGGAGCAAAAATCGACATGACCGACACGATTGCGATGCGCCAGTTGAAGGGGCGAACAGCGTTGGTGACCGGTGGTACCGATGGGATCGGACAGGAGATCGCCCGCGGGCTTGCGCAGCGCGGCGCTCGGCTGGTTATTGTCGGTCGCGATGCCGACAAGGGTGCTCGCGCCGAGCAGTATGTCCGCACGTCGTCCAACAATAGCGAGGTTGAATTCGTTCAGGCAGATTTGAGTTTGATGCGCGAGGCGGTTCGCCTGGCGGATGTGGTATCGACGCGTTGGCCGGAACTCAATTACTTGGTGCATAGCGCAGGTATCGTTCGAGGGCGACGTGTTCCGACGTCTGAAGGAATCGAATCGAACTTCGCCACGAACTATTTGAGCCGGTTTGCGTCGACGACTCGCCTGCTGCCGACACTCAAGGCCGCAGGTAGCGCGGGCAAGGCAGCGCGCATTCTGCTCGTTTCCCATCCCGGATTTGCCGGAACGATTCATTATGATGACGTCAATCTGACGAAGAACTTCTCGACCATAAGGGCGTTTCGGCAATTTCACTTTGCCAACGACCTATTTGCAGTCGAGCTGGACCGGCGACTCACCCGTCTCAATGAGGCGCCCAAGGTTACGATTTCATGCCTTCATCCGGGTCCGACCAAGAACACGGGCATCGTTGGCGAAATGCCGTTCTGGATGAAGCTGATGCTGAGATCCATCGTTATTCCTCTGGCCGCCCACACTCCTGACGTGCCGGCGGCAGCCGCGCTGCGCCTGATATTGGACGATGAATACGAAGGCGAAGCGGCGTCCTTCTTCTCGCTGGTCGGCACGTTCAAGCGAGTCTCAAAGTCTCCCGAGGTGCTGAGCCACGAGGCAGGAAAGCGACTCTGGGACCTCAGCGAGGAACGACTACAACGCGCCCTGGCCACAGAGGCGGCTGTTTTTCCTGCGCTCGACCGCGTGCGGACCGCGGCCGAGTAGGGGCCATCATCGCATTATTGCTGGTTGGCGATGCGGCGATAGGACAGCGCTTCGGCGACGTGGGGCCGCAGCACGTGTTCGACACCCGCGAGGTCGGCGATGGTGCGTGCGACGCGCAACACGCGATGATAGCCGCGCGCCGTCAGCCGCATCTGATCCGCCGCTTCCGTCAGAAGTTTTTGTCCGGCCGGCTCGGGCGTTGCAATCTCATCGAGAAGTTCGCCCTCGGCTTGTGCGTTGATGCGAAGGCCCTTGCCCGCGAAGCGTTGACGTTGCACCTCCCGCGCATTGGCGACGCGCGTGGCGACGTCTCGGCTGCCCTCCGCCGGCGGCGGCAGCGACAGATCGGTCGCCGAAACGCCAGGAACTTCGACGTGGAGATCGATGCGGTCGAACAACGGACCAGAGATGCGCGACTGATAATCGAGCGCGCATTTGGGCGCGCGGCCGCAAGCTTGAGCGGGATCGGTCAGATAACCGCAGCGGCACGGGTTCATCGCCGCAACCAGCTGGAAGCGCGCCGGATAGCGCACATGGGCATTGGCCCGCGCGACGACCGCTTCGCCGGTTTCGATCGGCTGGCGCAGCGAATCCAGCACCGCGCGCTGGAATTCGGGCAACTCGTCGAGGAACAGGACGCCGAGATGCGCCAGCGACACTTCGCCAGGCTTGACGCGCAAGCCTCCGCCCGTGAGGGCCGCCATCGAGGCGGAGTGATGCGGATTGCGGAAGGGCCGTCGCCGCGAGATGGCGCCCCCCGCAAGCTCTCCGGCCAGCGACTGAACCATCGAAACCTCGAGTGCCTCGCGCGCGTCGAGCGGCGGCAAAAGCGCCGGCAGACGTTGCGCCAGCATCGACTTCCCGGCGCCGGGCGGGCCGATCATGAGGATCGCAGAGACATTTGATTATAAAGGACAATTTGGATTTCTGGCCTCCCGAAATCGATTTATTTATAGGCACAGGCGGCACGCCTCACTAATTCCTCGGGATCGTTTGGGCGGAGCCAGGAAAGCCCTGGTCGCATCTTCCTCTCACCCGAGGCGTCGAGCGCGGAACGATACATATCCGTCAGAAGCTACGCGGTTGTGGCCGCGCTCCCCGGAAGGGGAGCCGTGGTCGACGCTCGCCGCGATGCACGGACGAATCTGACAAAATGGCCAAGGCCTACTCCTACATCCGCATGTCGACCGACGCTCAGCTCCAAGGTGACAGCCTTCGGCGACAGGTTGAGCGAACTGCTAAGTTCGCGGAAGAAAATGATTTAGTTCTCGATCAGAGTTTGGACCTTCATGATATTGGTCGGTCGGCTTATGACGGTTCAAACGTCGAGAAGGGCCGCCTTGGAGAGTTTCTGCAGGCCGTACGCGACGGGAAGGTCGAGAAGGGGTCTTATCTCGTCGTAGAGTCGCTCGATAGGTTGTCCCGCCAGAGGCCCCGTCACGCTCTGCGGCTATTCTTGGATCTCCTCGACCACGGCATCAATGTTGCGACGTTGGTTGATCGGCGCACCTACACGCCGGACTCGGGCGATCAGATGGATTTGATGCTCAGCATCGCCTTGATGGTGCGGGCGCACGACGAGTCGCTACACAAGTCCGACCGATTGACGGCAGTATGGTCGAACAAACGCAAGAACGCGCGATCCAAGCCAATGACGAACAGATGCAAGGCTTGGCTGCGCCCACGAGCCGATCGCACCGGCTTTGATGCGATCCCTGAGCGGACCGACGTCATCAAACGTATCTTTTGCGAATCCGCCGACTTTGGGATCGGCGCGGATGCCATCGCCCGCAGATTTAACAAGGAGGGGCTGACTACGTTCGGCAGCTCCAACGGGTGGTATAAGTCGTACATCTTGAAGATTTTGATGGATCGAGCAGTGCTCGGGGAGTTTCAGCCGCACCGAGTGACCACGAACGGCCGAGAGCCGGTTGGTGAGCCGCTGGTCGACTACTATCCCAAGATCATCGATGAACACCTTTTCTACCGCGCGCAGACGGGACTCGGCCGGCGACGTATTGGGGGTGGCGGTAGAAAGGGTGCGCGCGTCAGCAACCTCTTCTCCAAGGTCGCTAAGTGCGGGATTTGCGGCTCGCGAATGACGTTCGTCAACAAAGGCGGACCAAACGGGAAAGCCTTGATTTGTGACGCCGCACGGCGAGGGCTGGGGTGTCATCCAATCCCATGGCGGTACGAAGAGTTTGAGCGCTCCTTTTTGACTTTCATCAAGGAGCTCGACCTGGCGTCCCTGACCGGTTCGGCCGAGACCAAAACTGACCTCGACCAAACACGGGACCGGGTGCGCGAGTTGGAGGGACGTCTGGCAACGGCTGAACACCAACGTGATCGGGTCTTTGAATTGATCCTTGGCAATGAAGCCACCGACTTTCTGGCGGCAAAACTGCGACAGCACGATCAAGAAGTTTCTGCACTCGCAACTGAGATAGATGATGCGAGGGGGAGACTAACCCAACTTGAGCGGCACGCAGGCGCATTCTCCGCCGAGTCGGAGAAGCTCACAGCCATCATTGACCGACTCCAATCCGAGAACAGCCAGGAGATGTTCCGGGCGCGCTCTGCCGTGTCGGCCAGGTTGGCCTCGATCATCGACGAGCTGTTGGTCTGGCCGGCAGGAGCTCCGCCAAGTTTGGAAGCGTGTCGCCTCGCCGAACATCATGATGTCGGAGGACAACACAGCGAGTCTGTGCCGGAACACTTGGCGGCAATGGATAAAGCAAGTCGCGCCTTCTGTGTTCGTCTTCGCGATGGATCTGTCAGGTTGATTGGACCTCGGCCTGATACGCCCGGGGCGTTTCGGTTTCTGGCGGACTCTGCAGGTGTCCTTTTGTCGGAAGGGTCCTTCGCCGCGTACTGCCAATCTCGGTATGGCAAGCAGCTCGCGCCTGGACCGGAGTACTCGCGGGCGTTGGAAGTTCTGCTCACCGACCCCACACAGCTCGGTCGGCATGATATTGGTGTAGGTGGCTAAGTCATTGTCGCAAAGGATGATTTGAGACCCTAGAACGTATTCCAGCACTTTCGGCCGAGCCGTCCCTGTTGTCGCCATAAGTAGGTGACCTGAATCAGAAATTCATCAAGCGGCTCATCTTGACCGACACGCTCGACGCCCAAGTGCGTCCAATACCATTGATACATCTTTCCCTGAGCGCCGGATTCCGAAACAAGGAATGGACGCGCGCCTCAGCGTTCAGCACGGGCTGGAAACCTGCAGAGCTGTCGCTCGAGGAATTGGCGAAACATATCGACCAAGGTTTGGCATTCGGTCCGCAATTTGAGGGCGGCCGGCGCAAGACTGAGAATTTCAGAGCTGCCGGATTTGTCGCGATTGACGTTGACGGCACGATGACGATCGAAGGGGCCAAATCGCTCGACTTCATCAAGCAATATGGGTCGATTCTCTACACGACAGCGAGCCATCGCACGGAAGGGCGCGACCACTTTCGTGTTGTTTTCGCAACGCCAGCACCAATTGAATCAGCCCGAATCTGGAAGTGTGCCCTTCTTGGTCTCGCCAAGCGGTGCAACTCGGACCGCAGTGTCGCGGATGGCGCTCGAATTTTCTTTGGTTCGCAGTGTTCGAACCCAGTAATTCTCGGAAACGTATTGACCGATTCCGCGCTGGCTGAACTGGTTCCATTGGGTAGGGCGGAACTGGCCGACATCGCCGAGGATTCCGACAACAGTATGCCGATTGAAGCCCGAACGCGCCGATCTATGGTCCGGGTTCGAAACGATCAGCCAATCGTGACGGCAACCGGCCAGACCGGGAGACTGAGTGATCTGCCCACGGGAACGCGCGTGTTCTGTCCGTTTCATGATGATGCTCGGCCGAGCGCATTTACCCTCTTTTCGGAAAAAAGCGGTGCACCTGGAATCTATTGCTCGGCCTGTCACGAGACATTTTTTTTGGAAGGCACATCCGTGCCCGAATATGATTTTCAGGCCTTCGAAAAGTGGGCGCACAGCCGCGCGAAAAATGCTGATTGGGTCACGAATCCTCCTATTGGTAGCGCCGCCGTCCGCCAAGTCCACATCATGAATTCCAAATATCTTCCTGGTATCCCTCCGAGCGAAGGATCGGCTTTCACGAAAAGCCCAAAGGGATCGGGGAAAACCGAGCGGATATCTGAAATCGTCAATGATGCAAAGCTGATGAAGAAGTCTGTCCTTCTGATCGGGCATCGCCGCCTTCTTCTGCGTGAACTGGCCTCTAGGGTAGGCCTGATCTGCTATCTCGACGACGACGGTCTTGACGACAAACGAAAGCCAAAGATTGGAGATACCAGAAGCTATTACGCGGTCAGTGTCGATAGTTTGCCGACAAAGATGCGACGCTCTCGTCGCGACTATGACATCGTGATCATCGACGAATGCGAGCAAGTTCTGGCGCACGCGGTGTCCAAGACAGTGAAGAAACAGGTTGAGGCGATCAATGCCTTGCAGCGTTACGTGACAAAGGCTTCCTCACTCTACCTTTTCGATGCCGACATCAATCATATTACCCACAATTTTGTTTCCCGATGTCGCTCTGATCGGGTCGACGACCCTACGCGCGTCTATCTCAACACCTACGTTGAGCCGGGCAGGACGTTTGATGTTTTTCCGACTAGTAATGATCTGGTGGCGGACTTAATCGCCACAACCAGATCGGGTAAGCGCTCGTTCGTGGTCTGCAACTCGAAACGCTTCGCGAAGATAGTCCATCGGACGCTTACTAAAGAATTCAACGAGAATTGCCGCTTGCTACTTATTACGGCCGAAGGCAAGGCCGAAAGGGACGTTCAGGATTTTCTCCATGACGTGAAGCAGAAGATATTGGACTACGAAGTCGTCATAGCTTCGCCCGCAATCGGAACGGGCATCGACATCACGTTCCAAGATAACCAGCAACTTATCGATGTCGTGTATGGATTTTTCCGCACCGGTATCAACTCTCACTATGATTGTGATCAACAGCTCGGCCGCGTCAGAAACCCAGGTAACGTCAAGGTCTGGATCGATCAACAACGGCACAGTTTCGAAACGGATAGCAACGCAATAATCTGCGATCTAGTCGAGTCCGGCGAAGTCGAGGCCGCTGTAAAAGGGTTCTCTCGTGCGGGCGACGCCGTAATCGATTCGAATCACCCAATCGTGCAACTGAAGGCCGATGTTTACTGCGCTCAGCGTGCGTCGCAGAACAATTTGAAGTTACATTTTTTGAAGCATAAGGGCCGCGATGGATGGGTCGCTAAGTTTGTCATGGCTGAAGCAAGTTCGGCTGCCGCTAAGCAGAAGGTTAAAAATGCATCGGGCGAAATCGATGCGGAATACGTCGCAGGCGTTGTTGCTGCCACAAAAATAAGTCTGGACGAATATCGAGAGCTGGTCGCACAACGCGAGAGCGAAAATAGCGTGAACCTAGCGGGCGCCAACCAGCTGGCGCGATTTGAAATCGAGAGATTCTATGGGGAAGAAATCTCTGAGCGACTAGTGCTCGCTGACAAGAATGGCCGCCTTCGCGAGCAGGTCCTCCTCTATGAGTCTCTTGGCTTGATGACCGATGCGGGTCGCGATCGAACCCGCCAAGCGTGGGCGTCCTTCAAAAGCGGAAACAAATTTGTCCAAGCGTTTCACGTTCCTCTTGATCAAGCGGTTTTGTTGGCGGTCCTGTGTTCAACGGGCCTTGTGTGCGCCGCCGGTCTCGACACCGAGAAGGCGCTCGTCAAGGCCGACCTATCCGACTTTCAGAATTTTTGTAACGAGCGACGGACCACGATTGAAAGGGCCCTAACGCTCCAGGTACGCAACGACCTTGGGCGCGATCCCCTGCGCATGCTAAACGTCTTTCTAGAGCGCATCGGCCAGAGCGCGGAGCGAAGCAGGACTTACAAGTCTAGCGGCAAGAAGGTCTACGAATACCGCTTGTCCGAAGCCAGCTTTGCCATGGTCGACCAAATTGCCAGACGTCGCGAAGAACGGCGGTCGACAGACGAAGACTGCGACGTCGAAGAGGACGATCGGCGCCTTGTGACGGCCGTCCGCGTGAAGGCTGAACCTGCGCCTGAAGCCAACCTGGCGAGTTTTATAGCGTAGCGGGATAACAGAGGCCTTTATATAAAAGCTCCTTCCTCTTCTTTTTTTGTTATCCCGCTGCTGTCCCGCTCGCGCTCTAAGGTGACAAGCAAATGCGCGGCGTCAGTTGTGGTTCCCAAGCTGTCGGCCTCGCGGCGGTTTTCCAAGCCGCACGGAGTCGAGGCGTTCCTCGCTTCCTTCGTCGAGCAACCTGATCACAGTACTAGCACCGACCATCCGCTTTCCTCTGAAGGCGAGTTTGCATATTGCCAACACAAATTCGCTCGGACTAATGCCATCTTGCCGGTTGTTTGATCGGCCCGCGCGAAGCCCGGTATTTTCGAAGAGGACTGCATCGACGCCTTTAACAAAATCTCTCACGATCACAGGCTTTATGCCAGTGATCGCGTCGCTCCATTTGTTCTCCAGGTGCTCGGCGATCTCTTCAAGATCGTGGAACGCACGGTTAGCGACCGCAAACTGGGGCGCCATCACGATCCCGAGCTGTTGCCGGCAGCGTGCGACGTGGGTCCTGAGCCGCCTTCCGCGCTCGCGTATCATTTGCGGTGAGCCCAGCCTTTCGAGAAACGCATCTTGACGCCGAAACTCAGCGATTAACGCCTCAATTTTTAGGTGACCGTCGCCGCTGAACCGATGAGCGATTTTTACGATCTTCTGCCGCTCGCCGTCTGACAACGCTTCACGTGACGGACGCGGCACCTTCATCACAATGTTTTCGCGACGCATTTCAAAATCTTCCTGGTGCTGCTTACCTCGGCGATGGTTTGAGACAGCACGGAAGCCGCATGTCAAGCAACAGGGGAACGCATGTCGCACCGGTAGTTGACGGGCCATGATAGCTGGACGTCACTGCAGCTAACGGGTCTTGGCGCAAACGAGCGCGACTACGCGAGCACATCCGCACGCGCCGGATTTTTTGAGCGCGATCATCTGGCGACGACTTGGTGATTGCGGACCAAAAATAAATCGGCATTTCACCAAAAACAATTCGGTCGCGAAGTGAGCGCAAATCCGTCATTTACCCGCCGCTGCCATCTCTGGTCGGCAATGATGCACGCCCCGAAACCCTGGCAGCCTAGGGAGAACGACAAATGACGAATGAAAAAAGAGAAACATTGGAAGCTCGCAGCTGTGAGATTGATGATGAGCTTGCCTTAGCCGTGCCCGCCCTCGATGCAGAAGGAATTGCGGAACACATGCGCGGGAAAGGATTGCCGATCCTAACGAGGACCATCGAGCGTTACCTGCAAAGTGGACGGGGACCGATCTATTTCCATCCCGAATCTGACCGGCGTCACGTCTACGTCGATGATCTGCTGAGATACCTCAATCACGCGTGGATTGAGCACTACGCTTCGTCGGGGCTGCCTGAGGTTTGCACGGCTCGGCCGAACAGAGACGCGCTGAGGGGATTGCTGCTTGCTGGTGACTACGATTTCGATAGGTTGTCGGGGCTGATGTGCGGATGGGGATGTGAAGTCGAAGCCGCCTTCTCAAGCCCAATGTCGATCCTACAGCATGCGGCTTGGGCAGACTGTGATTTGGCGCTGCTAGACCTTGATCATAACACTGAAGTTGCGATCGCGGCTGTAGACTGTCTGCACGAGCGCAAGATACCGTTCATCATGCAGAGCCGAATGTCGGAGCAACCGTCAATCTTCACGGCCTACGGCACAGTCGTCGAGCGTCCCGCCTCGGCAGGACGTCTCCGCAATGTCATTCGGGAAGTGATGCCTCTGTCGATCGTTGAACGCATGAAGTTCGATCAATTCCTCAGTAACACAGTGGATGGTGCAGAAACGATCGCGCCGGCACCTCGGCGCTTCGTCGAGTGTGACATGCAGCTCAGAGGGCGCTGCGAATGCGACCCTGCAGCACCCGAATGCGCCGGCGACGGCGACGCAGCCGAGAAGCCCGTGCAGAACGGAACCAAAGCCGCCTAAGGCAACAATGGTCAGGCATCTGCGGTGGATCCCCCGCTGCAGATCCCCTCACGCGTGTCTCCCAGACGGATCGGCGACGGCGCAGCAAATGAACGGTGATATTCATTGCTCGCCGCTGCCCGGCTCTTTCGGTCTGGCGAACAAACCCACAAAAAAGGAACAGTCATGACTGCATTTGGCCGCTGGCACATCAACGCGAAAGCCGGAACCGTGGTACTTCGCGTACACCAAGGACACTACTACGACGTCCCGCTCACCGAAATGAAGACGTCTGCGATAACGCTCGACTGGATCTTCCAGGTGGAAGAGAAAACATGGGCGACCGATGCGGACATCGGGAATCTGGTTCGCGCCATCCGCAAAACATTCGGCCGGGGCGTGTGCACGCATGGCGAGGACAAACCCTTTGACGCACTAGCTGCGTTCAAGCGGCGCTACGTGGACGTGGGCCCGACCTGAGCGAGCCGCCCAGCCCGCACCCGTTCGCCTATTGCCCGTTGCGCGTTTCGCGGTCTCCGGCGTTATCAGCGTCCTGCTGGCACATGTAATCGCCCTCCTCGGTGTTCCC
>Ga0068857_100000628_pt1 | contig 25982 bp, 29 predicted proteins | sample KBSCornC72_FD_66591 | JGI IMG/M metagenome (GOLD analysis project Ga0068857, IMG submission 66591) | Corn rhizosphere microbial communities from Kellogg Biological Station, Michigan, USA - KBS Corn C7-2 | ecosystem: Host-associated > Plants > Roots > Rhizosphere > Soil ...
GCGCGCGCCAGCGCGTCGCGCAGCGCGCCGGGCGAATCCGTCGGGCAAATGAGGTAGTCGGAGACCTTCGGTCCGCCATCGTCGGCGCGCCGGTAGGCGATCAGCTCGCCGCGGCCGTCCGCATGCACGCGCAGCTTCAGCCGCCCGTGGGCGCAGGCGAAGAACGTGTCGTCCTGCGGGATCTCGACCGGGCCGCTGTCGGCGATGGCCGCCGTGCGGGCGCGCAGCGCGTCCAGGTCGGCGACGCGCGCCTTGATCTCGATGTTGCGGGCCATGCCGTCGCGCTCCTGTCGTTCGAAGGAGCGCGATGTTGCCAGAGCTTCAGATCTCGGTCGGCCGGATCGCCTTGAAGATCTGCGCGCCGAGGCAGGCACCGACGATGGGCGCCAGCCAGAACAGCCACAGCTGCTCCAGCGCCGCCGCGCCGACATAGATCGCCACGCCCGTGGAGCGCGCCGGGTTGACCGACGTGTTGGTCACCGGGATGCTGATCAGGTGGATCAGCGTCAGCGCCAGGCCGATGGCGATCGGCGCGAACTGCGCCGCGGCGCGGCCGTCGGTCGAACCCAGGATGACGACGAGGAAAAACGCCGTCATCACGACCTCGCACACCAGGCCGGCGAGCATGGAGTAGCCGCCCGGCGAGCGCAGGCCGTAGCCGTTGGACGCGAAGCCCTTGGCGACGTCGAAGCCCGGCGCACCGCTGGCGATCACGTACAGCACGCCGCCGGCGACGATCGCGCCCAGCACCTGCGCCACGATGTAGGGCAGCAGCTTGTTGGCCGGGAAACGGCCCGCGGCCCACAGGCCCACGGACACCGCCGGGTTGAGATGGCAGCCCGAGATCGGGCCGATCGCGAAGGCCATCGTCAGCACGGTCAGTCCGAAGGCCAGCGAGACGCCCAGCAGGCCGATGCCCAGGCCGGGGAACGCCGCGGCCAGCACCGCGCTGCCGCAGCCGCCCAGCACGAGCCAGAACGTGCCGATGAACTCGGCGCCTGTTTGCTTCATGTCCACTCTTCCTTGATCGTCATGGGGGTCGGCGGCCCGACGCGTCCGCTCGACCGCGACGTTATACGCCCGCGACGCGACAAAGAGAAGAACGTGCCTGTATCAAGGCCTGCCCAGCACGATGGTGACGAGGGCGATCGCGTCCTCGATGCCCACCAGCCCGTGCTGCACGCCGCCGCGCAGGAACATCAGCTGGCCGGAGCGCAGCACCTGCCGCGTGCCGTCGACGTTCAGCTCGAGCGTGCCCGAGAGGCATTGCACCGTGATCTCGCCGGCCACGCGGTGCGGCGGAAACGCCTTGCCGGCCGGCAGCACGAGGCGCATGACTTCCAGTTGCTCGCTCTTGAAGACGGCGTACGACTGTTCGGACGGCAGGCTGCCGTCGCGGGACAGGATCTCGACGACCTGTCCGGAGCTTGCATGCGGGATGGCCATGGCGCCAGTATCCGACTCCGGCGAGCGGGCGGCAACCCGGGCATGCCGGCTTCAGTCGTCCGACAGGGGAAACACCGGGACGTCGCCCGCGCGCTGGCGCTCGATCTCGGCGCGCAACGCGGCCAGCGCCTCGGCGACCACCGCGGCCACCTCGGGCGAGGCCGCCATCGCGGCCTCGTCCATGTGCGCCCCCAGCAACGCGACGGCAAGGGAGCGCTCGCCGACGAGACCGGCCGACATCGTGCGCAGCGTCTCGCGCAGCGCATCGTCGGCGTGGTGCGCACGCGGCGACGCGTTGATCACGGCCACGGGCTTGTGGATGAACGGCGGGAAGCTCACGAGCCAGTCGAGCGTGTTCTTGATCGTGCCGCTGATGCCGTGCGCGTACTCGGGGCTGGCGATGACGATCGCGTCCGCCGCCGCCACGGCCAGGCGCAGCGCCACGACGGCGCGCGGCAGCTCGTCGTCGGCGACCACGTCCTCGAGGTCGGGGTTGAACAGCGGCAGGCGGCCCAGCCAGTCGGCGATCTCGATGTCCGCGCCGGGGCGGGCCAGGCGGGCCGCGGCGCGCAGCAGCGCCGCATTGGTGGAGTCCTTGCGCAGGCTGCCGCACAGGGCCAGCACGTTCAGGGGAGGGGACGTCGCCGTCATTTCGATACCTCGCTGGGGCATTCGTGCGCGGCCGTGACGGCCACGGCGTCGCCTCCAGTCTACGGCGGTCGCGGGCGCACGCGCGAGCGCGCCGCGCATGCCCCCGCGCGACGCTCAGAGCACCCTGGCGAGCGCGGCCAGCAGATCCTTGCCCCGGGGCGAGCCCCAGCCCGTCACGGCGTCGAAACCCGACGTCGACCGGAAGCCGCCGACGTGCGCCGTGACGTTGTCGCCCGAGGCGATGTCGTTGCAGCCGGCCTTGCCCAGCGGTCCGCCCCCGGCCGACGCCGCGCCGTACAGCAGCGGCGTGAGGTAGCCCACGCGCTTGCCGCCGGCCGCCAGCTGCTGGTTCATGCGCGCCACGAGCGCGGCCCACAGCGGCGCGGAGGCGCTGGTGCCGCCGCTGATCTCCTGCTGGCCGCCGGCGACGACGAAGTAGCCCGTATGGGCGCTCGCGTTGGCCGCGACGTCCGGCACGACACGGCCGGGCCGCTGGCCCGGATTGACCGGTGCGATGTCCAGGCCCGACTGCCAGGCCGGCCGTGCGATGCGGGTACTGACGCCGCCGCCCGTGGAGCCGCCGTTGTCCGCGCGCAGGCCGTCGCCGTCCTTCCACGCGCGCTCGCTGCGCTTCGGGCCGGTGCGCAGCAGCGTGCCGCCGACGGCCAGCACGTAGGGACTGGCGCAGGGGAAGTCGACATGCGCATGGCCGTCGTCGATGCCGTCGGACGAGCCGTCGTCGCCGGCGGCCACGCAGATGGTGATGCCCATCAGCGCCGCCTCCTGCAGCGCCTCGTTGACCTGGGCGACCGCGGACCCCGTCCACACCGACACGTCCTCGGCGTAGCCCCAGCTGATCGACAGCACCTGCGGCTGGTACTTCGGATCGTGCATCGCGGCGTCGAGCGCGTCGATCCAGCCCTTCTCGGTGAACTGGCTGAACCACACCGGGATGGTCGCCTTCGGGCACACGCCGGCGACGACCTCGACGTCCAGCATCACCTCGCCAGTGGCTTCGTCGTTGGTGTCGGTGGGCATCTTGTCGACGCTGATCGGCACCACGACCGGCAGGCTCGCGAGGCCCGCGGCCTGCCCGAAGGCGGCGAGGTCGTCCGCGAAGTAGCCGCCGCCGAACTCGAGCAGGCCGATCGTCTGGCCGCTGCCGTCGCCGTCGGGGAAGTCGTAGGCCGCGGCGAGTTCGGCCGGGAAGAACCACGGGCGCTTCTTCGACGTGGCGACGCTGCGGTCGACGACGTGGCGCTTGCGCCCGCCATCCGGGCGCCGGCGCACGACGCGGCGGTCGTCGAGGCCGAACACGCCGACGATGTCCTTGTCGAGCGCGGCCGGCACATGCAGCGCGCCGACGCGGCCGCGATATGGGCCGCGGATGCCGTCGTACTGCATCAGCTTGACCTGGAAGGCCTGCTCCATCGCGCTGACGGGGCCGCCGAGCTGCACCTTGCGCGTGGCCGCGTCGCTGGCGAGCACCGTCAGGCCCATGCTGGCGAAGGTGTCGGACACCCGCTTGATCGCGTCGTCCGACGCGCCGTACTGCGCACCGAGCTCGGTGGCCGTCAGCGTGCGGGACGGGCGCTGGTCGACGCCGGGCAACGGCGCCTTGCGGGCCAGCTTGAGCGTGACCTCGACCCAGGCCTCGGCATCGGACGCGCGCGTGGCCGTGGCACCGAATGCCGGCGTGCGTTCGCTGCCGGCCACTGCGATGAATCTGGACTCCGTCATGTGCAACTCCCGTGAAAGTGGGCTGGAGAGCGCCAGCTTGAGGCCGCGCTCGTGCCATTGAATCCCTCCGGCGAGGGTAGCGCCAGCGTCGCTCGCCTGATGAGCTAGGGAGGCGGCGCCGGCGCCGGAGAATGGCCGAGACGCACGGCCGCGCAGCGGTGTCACTGTCGGGCACGGTGCTTGCTGAACCCTGCCCAGGGGCCGCAGGCCAAGCTGGAGACTCGAACATGAGCAAGCACGCAGCAACATTGAAATGGAGCGCCGCCGCCGTGGCGACGCTCGTCGGCCTGTCACTGGCCGGCTGCAACCGCCCGGAGACGCCCGCCGACAAGAAGGTGACGGCCGGCACCGAGCTCGACGACTCCGTGATCACCACCAAGGTCAAGACCGCGCTCATGACCGACAACGTCGGCAAGGGCGGCGACACCAGCGTCGAGACGCGCAAGGGCGAGGTGCTCCTCAGCGGCTTCGTCGACTCGCAGGCGCAGGCCGACCGCGAGGTGCAGCTGGCCAAGTCGGTCGACGGCGTGCAGTCCGTGCAGAACAAGCTCATGGTCAAGGATGGCAAGTCGACCGCCGGCAACGTGCTGGACGACTCGGTCGTGACCGTCAAGGTGAAGTCGGCGCTGATGGCCGACGACAGGACACGTGGCACGCAATTCGCCGTGACCACCCACAAGGGCGTCGTGCAGCTGAGCGGCTTCGTCGACAGCGCCGATGAACAGGCACGCGCGACCACCGTCGCACGCAACGTCGAGGGCGTCCAGAGCGTCGTCAACGACACCAGCATCAAGAAGTAGTCGGACAACCGGAGAAAACCATGCTCTACACCATCGCCGTCATCCTCGTCATCCTCTGGCTCATCGGCATGCTCACCTCGGTGACGCTTGGCGGCCTGATCCACATCCTGCTCGTGATCGCGATCATCGCGGTGCTGTTCCGCCTGATCAGCGGACGCGGCGTCTGATCACCACGGCTCCTGGCGGCCCCGGGCGCAGCGATGCGGCCGGGGCCGATGTCGTTACAGTGCGGGCATGACGCCGCATCCGCTCCAGCCGCTGGCTGCCATCGGCAGCTTCCACGCCCACGTCTACTTCGACGGCCCTGGCCAGCGCGCGGCCGCGCTCGCGCTGCGCGAGCAGATCGGCCAGCGCTTCGCCGTGGCGCTCGGCCGCGTGCACGACGGGCCGATCGGGCCGCACGCCCGCGCGATGTACCAGGTGGCGTTCGACGTCGCGAGCTTCGGCAAGATCGTCCCCTGGCTGATGCTCAACCGCCGCGGCCTGACCGTGCTGGTGCACCCGAACACGCGCAACGAGCGCGCCGACCACCTGTCGCATGCGCTGTGGATGGGCGAGGTGCTGGACATCGTCGGCCCGGAACACCTGGCCGAGGACATGGAGGCCGAAGGCCCGCGGCCACCCAACACCACGCCGACGATCCAACCCTAGGCTTGCGCGGCCTTCAGCGCGCCGTGCACCGAGACCACGGCCTGCAGCACGCCGCCCGCGTCGCCCACGAGGGCGGCACCGGCCAGGCCGACCACGGCGCTGGCGATGGCCAGGCGATCCTCGGTCTTCCTGACGGTGCCCAGGAAATCGTCGACCTTCTGCGCGGCGTCCCTGATCTGCGCGATGGCGCCGGCGGCCTGTGCGCCGAGGAGCCTGACGGCCCTGGCGCGCAGGTCGATGGCGCGCTGGTCGAGCGTCATCTCGAGGTTCAGCGCGCGGTCGACGTCGGGCGCGTCGGGGTTGTCGCGGCGCCAGTTGAAGAGCACCGTGGACGCATGGCCGGCGGCGTCGGCCAGCTGCGCGATGGCATCGGCGGTGTCGGCGTCGGAGGGCGCGGCCGTGGCCGCGAGGGCGGCGGCGGCGATGTCGGATGCGGTCGTGTCGGTCATGGCGGGCCTCTCGTAGCTCTGGATCACAACGCCGCGGCGTCGTCGTTGATCGCCTGCACCTGGGCGACGAAGGCGGCGACCAGCTCGAGCCGGCGTGCGCCACCGATCTTGTCGAAGTTGGCGATCAGGTCGGCGTGGGCGGCGAGCAGCGCATCGGCGCTCCTGTCGAACGCGCGCACGCGGCGCGCCTCGAGCTCGTTGGCCGCGATGTCGGCGCGCGTGGCCGTCTGTGCGTAACGCCAGGGCAGGCGCGACTCGACGTCGGCCTGCGTGGGCGCGGTGGAGGCGCTGACGAGGCGGCCCAGCTCGCCGCGCATGACCTCGCGGGTGTCGGTCAGCTGCCCCGAGTAGACCCGGCCGGCGTACGACTTCATCGCCTCGACGACGATACGCAGCGCTTCCTGGTTGTCTTCCAGCGTCGAGCGCTTGAGCGTCTCGATCTTCGCTTGCGTGAGCAGCGCCGCCGCGGCCCGCGCGAGCTTGGTCGCGGCCGCGAGCTTGCCGCTGTCGAAGACGGGCGTGCCGTCGCGCGTGGCGAGCGCGCCGGCGGCGCCGGACAGGCCCTTGATGTCGCCGTCGAACATCGTCGGCTTGGCGCCCGACAGCTTGGCCAGCGCGCCGGCGTAGTCGGACAGGGCCTGGCCGAACAGCGCCGCGGTGGCGCCGGCCTCGCTCAAGGCCTTGCACTTGTCGGCCGCCGCGCGCTCGGCGACCGCGTCGTCGAAGGCGCCGGGGTTGCCGAGCGCCATGTAGCGCTCGCGCTGTTCGCAGCTGGCGCCCAGGCCCGACGTGAACGGCTTGTAGACCGTGGCCAGGTGGCTGGAAGCGGCGCCGAAGTCGGCCAGCGGCTGCATCTGGGCGGCGCAGCCTGCCAACAGGGCGAGCGCGATCGCGGCGAGCGGCCACGGGGCGCGCGAACGGTGGGACATCGGCATCTCCTGCCCTTTTGCGGTGGGGTGTGGCGGGCAGTCTACGATCGCGCGCGGCGCGGCGCACCGCTCTTCCTGGGGGGATGGCCGGGCCGTGCCGCACAATCGGCCATCACACAGGAGGATCCCCGCGATGATCGACCACACCGGCGTGACCGTCAGCGACTTCGGCGCCAGCAAGGCCTTCTATGTCGCGGCGCTGGCCGCCATCGGCTACGAGAAATTGCTGGAGTTCGGCCCCGAGATCACCGGCTCGGTGCCGGTGGCCGGCTTCGGCGAGCCGCCCAAGCCCGACTTCTGGATCAGCGCCGGCACGCCCAACCGCCCCGCCATCCACGTCGCGTTCCGCGTGGCGGATCGTGCGATCGTGCGCGCGTTCCACGCGACGGCGCTCGCCGCCGGGGGCACCTGCAACGGCCCGCCCGGCGTGCGCGCCCATTACCACCCGAACTACTATGGCGCCTTCGTGCTGGACCCGGACGGCCACAACATCGAGGCCGTCTGCCATGAACCGGAGACGCCATGACGCTTGAGCCGATCCGCGGCCTGTGCACCCTTGCCATCGCGGCCCTCGCCGCCCTCGCCTTCCCGGTCCGGGCCGACGAGGTGCAGGTGGCCGTCGCAGCCAACTTCTCCGCCGCGGCGCAGAGGATCGCCGCGCAATTCGAGAAGGACACCGGCCACGTGGTCAAGCTGTCCTTCGGCGCCACGGGCAAGTTCTACGCGCAGATCGAGGCCGGCGCGCCGTTCGACGTGCTGTTGGCCGCCGACCAGGCCACGCCCGGCAAGCTCGCCGCCGAAGGCAAGGCCGTGCCCGCCACGCTGCACACGTACGCGATCGGCAGGCTGGTGCTGTGGTCGGCCGACCCGGCGCTGGTGGACGGCAACGGCGAGGTGCTCAAGTCCGGCCAGTGGAAGCACCTGTCGGTCGCCGACGCCAGGCTGGCGCCCTATGGCCAGGCCGCCAAGGAGGCGCTGGCCTCGCTCAAGCTGACGCACGCCGTGCAGCCGCGCATCGTCACCGCCGAGAACATCGGCCAGGCGCTGCAGTTCGTGCAGAGCGGCAACGCGGAGCTCGGCTTCGTCGCGCTCGGCCAGGTGCAGCCGCCCGACGGCTCGAAGGCGGCCGGTTCGATGTGGGTGGTGCCCGCGAACCTGTATTCACCGATCCGGCAGGACGTCGTCGTCATCGCCGGCACCCGGGTCGCCAAGGCCGCCACGCAATTCGTGGACTACCTCGCGAGCGACAAGGCACGCGAGGTGATCAAGGCCTACGGCTACGGCTGGTGACGACGCAGGCGAGGTGGCGATGCAGCATGCAGTGACAGCCCGTTCGCGGGACGCTCGCCGGGCCGCCCCGGGCCGGCTCGCAGCCACCCTGGGCGACGGAGCGCCTGGCGCGGCGCGCGAGGGGTTCCGTTGAACTGGGGCGACGACGCGCAGGCCGTCCTCCTGACGCTGAAGCTCGCGTTCGTCGTCACGGCGCTGCTGCTCGCGTTCGGCACGCCGCTCGCGTGGTGGCTGGCGCACACGCGCTCGCGCTGGAAGGCGCCGCTGTCGGCGCTCGTCGCGCTGCCCCTGGTGCTGCCGCCCACGGTGCTGGGCTTCTACCTGCTGATGCTGATGGGCCCGCACGGCGTCGTCGGCCGCGCGACGCAGGCGCTGGGCATCGGCCTGCTGCCCTTCAGCTTCGCGGGGCTGGTGGTGGCCTCGATGCTGTACTCGCTGCCGTTCGTGGTGCAACCGATCCAGACCGCGTTCGAGGCCATCGGTGCGCGCCCGCTGGAAGCCGCCGCCACGCTGCGCGCGGGCCCATGGGAACGCTTCGCGCACGTGGCCCTGCCGCTCGCGCGGCGCGGCGTGATCACCGCGGCGGTGCTGGGCTTCGCGCACACGGTCGGCGAATTCGGCGTCGTCCTGATGATCGGCGGCAACATCCCCGGCGCCACGCGCGTCATCTCGACGCAGTTGTACAACCACGTCGAGGCGATCGAGTACCCGGCGGCGCACCGGCTGGCCGCGATCCTGCTGGTGTTCAGCTTCGCCGTGCTGCTGGGCGTCTACCGGCTGCGGCCGCAGGGCGCGTTCGTCGCCGCGCCGGCCGACGGAGCGCCGCGCGCATGATCGAGGCGACGCTGCGGCTGCCGCGCGGCGCGTTTGCGCTCGACGTCGCGCTGCGCCTGCCCGCGCGCGGCACCAGCGCGCTGTTCGGGCCGTCGGGCTGCGGCAAGACGACGCTGCTGCGCTGCCTCGCGGGGCTGGAGCGAGCGCCGGGCGGACGCATCGTCGTCGACGGCGAAGTCTGGCAGGACGACGCGGCGGGCGTGTTCGTGCCCGTCCATCGCCGTGCGGTGGGTGTCGTGTTCCAGGAGGCCAGCCTGTTCGAGCACCTGGACGTGCGCGCCAACGTCGAATTCGGCTGGAAGCGGCTGGCGCCGGCGCAGCGACGCGTGTCCATCGAGCAGGCCATCGAATGGACCGGCATCGGCGCGCTGATGGGCCGGTCGACCGCGGGGCTGTCCGGCGGCGAGCGCCAGCGCGTGGCGATCGCGCGCGCGCTGGCCGTCAGCCCGCGCCTGCTGCTGATGGACGAGCCGATGGCCGCGCTCGACACCGCGCGCAAGGCGGAGATCCTGCCCGCGATCGAGCGCCTGAACGAGCTCTCGGGCATCACCATCGTCTACGTCAGCCACGCGATCGCCGAGGTCGCGCGCCTGGCCGACCACGTGGTGCTGATGGAGGCCGGGCGCGCCGTCGCCGCGGGACCGGTGGGCGAGCTGCTGAGCCGCCTCGACCTGCCCTTGCCGCCCGGGGAGGACGCCGGCGTCGTGCTGCTGGGCGAGGTGGGCGCGCTCGACGCCCCCTGGCACATGGCGCGCCTCGACGTCCCCGGCGCGTCGTTCTGGACGCGCGACCCGTCGCTGCCGCTGGGCCACGTCATCCGGCTGCGCGTGCTCGCACGCGACGTCTCGCTGAGCCTGGCCGAGCAACCGGGCAGCAGCATCGCCAACCAGATCCCCGCCGTGGTCGAGGCCATCGCCGACGACACGCATCCGTCGCAGGTGCTCGTGCGCGTGCGCACGCACGGGGGCCCGAGCGTGCTGCTCGCGCGCGTGACGCGCCGCAGCGCGCAGGCGCTCGCGCTCGCGCCGGGCCTGCCGGTGTGGGCGATGGTGAAGTCGGTCGCGCTGCTGGATTGAGGCCCGGCGCCCGATCGACAAGGACCTTGGCAGACGACTCGACACCCGATCGCGGCGCACTGACGGACACTCGGCCCACGGTGGTGAAATCGTGCCTCGAAGGACGGATCCCGAAGGGCCGACACGATGAGCACCGAATCCGATCGTCAGGTGGCCGACAACATCCGCCGGCACGGCTGCCACGTCTACAGCGTGCTCGCGTCGGCCGACGACGCGCCGGACTTCTCGCCGCCGTTCTCCTGCTCCATCGGCCTGGTCGACTCGCTGGGGGTGCCCGACGTCATCGTGCTGGGCGAGAACGCGCGCATCGGCAAGTCGACGATCGACGCGTACCAGGAGTTCAGCGCCGCGGGCCGGCGCTTCGAGCCGGGCCACCTCTATGACGGTTTCCTGGGCGGCGGCTTCGAGGTCTATGTCGAACCCGTCGCGCTCGACGCCGTTCGCCCGTACAGGCTGGGCTGCCTGCGCTGGTACCGCGAGCGCCCGTGGCGGGCTGCGCAGATCATCTTCCCGTCCGTCCAGGGCACATGGCCCTGGGACGAGGGCGCGCCGCGGTGGCTGGTGCGCGGGCAGCCGATGTTGGGCAGGCCGCGGCCGGACCGCCGTTGAGGGCCGGCGACCGACGGCGGTGATCGGGAACGCCGGCATGGCGGCCTCCGCGCGACTTCGCGGGCGCAGTGACCGGCGATCCCGGTTCGATCCTCGCGCGAGTCGAGTCGGCTCCACGTGCGCTTGGCGCTGCATGCCGCGACGCGGACCCGCTCGGCGCCCGAGCGCAGGACGCAGGCGCGGACTACCGCGAAAAGGGGATGCGACAGCCATTTGACGGCCGACGGCAAGCTTGCGTTCGGGCAACGCGAGCGCTTGTCCCTACAAGAGGCGCACCTCTTCTCGTTGGGTGATGCCTTGCTCGACCTGTCGCTTGCCGATTCCACGACCGCCGCGCCGCTGGGGGCGCCCCGCATCCACCTCGCCTCGGCCGCCGACGTGCCCTTCATCGTCGAGGCCATCGTGGCGGAGTCGCGCGCCGGGCACTTCGGCTGCGACTGCGACAGACCCGACGTGCTGAGCGGCCTGTGGCACCAGGTGCAGACCGTCGTCACGCAGGGCGTCATGCCGATGCCGGGCGAGCGCGACGGCGCGGCCGGGCGCGCGTTCGTCGTGCAGGTCGGCCAGGCCAACGCCGGGTTCGCGATCCTGGTCGAGCACCGGCCCGGTTCGTGGAACCGGCGGCTGGAGCTGTTCGCGCTGGGCGTGAGACCCGGCTCCCGCGGCCGTGCGCTGGGTCGGCATCTCGTGACCGAGCTCGTGCGCGATGCGCAGAGCGCTGCGGTGTATGCGCGCTGCGCGTACGTGTCCGTCGCCATGGTCGGGCTGCTGAAGTCCTGCGGCTTCGAACTCGGCGCGGAGTCCACGCCAGCCACCATGACCCTCGAGCTGCGACGCGCCGCCGCGACCGCCTGAGCGACCGGCGCAGAGCGCTGGAGTCGCCGGCTTCCGACTCGAACCACCGCGCGGACGCGCTGGCGTCGCGGCGTGTTGCAACGCAGCAACAGCCACTCGCGAGAGTGGATCCGGATCAAGCTATCAGCCCCTGTTTCTTGTCGAGAGGCAGCGATCCCGCTAGAGTGCGGCCTTCGCGATTGCGAATCACTCGCACTTGCATCATCAATCCAGGCGCGCGGCAAGACCGTCGCGCGGCACGACAAGGCTATGACCGCTCTCGGCATCCGCCCCGCATCCCGCTCCCGCGGATGGAGTCTCGCACTCGCCCTCGCCACGCTGCTCACGGCCTGCGGTGGCGGCGGTGACGCCTCCGCCCCGCCGTCCGGCGGTGCTGCCACGACGCTGTCGGCCGCCGCTACGCTGGGGCAGAAGGTCTTCGCCGACACCGCGCTGTCGGCCTCGGGCCGGCAGTCCTGCGCGAGCTGCCACGTCGCGAGCGCCGCCTTCGCCGAGGACGCATCGGCCAGCGGCGTCGACCATGGCTTGCCGGTGGCGCTCGGCGGCCCGGGCATGGACCGGGCGGGCTTCCGCAACACGCCGTCGCTGATGTACACGTCGCTGACGCCGGCATTCGTCTTCGATTCCCAAGGCAGCCCCAACGGCGGCTTCTTCCGCGACGGCCGTGCCGCGACGCTGGCCGACCAGGCGACGATGCCCTTCACCTCGTCCTTCGAGATGGCCAACGCGGACGCCGCCGAAGTCGTCGCGCGCCTGAAGACGCGCCCCTACCTCGCCGAGTTCGTCGCGCTGTACGGCGAGGCCGTGCTGAACGACCCGCAGACCGCGCTGGCGCGGCTGGGCAGCGCGCTGGCCGCGTTCGAGTCGGAGGAGCCGTCGTTCAATCCGTTCTCCAGCAAGTTCGACGCGGTCCAGCGCGGCCAGGCGCAGCTGACGGCACAGGAGCTGCGCGGCCTGGGACTGTTCAACAACGCCACCAAGGGCAACTGCAGCGCGTGCCACCCCAGCACGTCGGCCGACGGCTCGACGCCGCCGATGTTCACCGACTACAGCTACGACAACCTCGGCATCCCGCGCAACCCGCTGATCCCGGGCAACACGAGCGCCGCGCCGGCCTACACGCCCGCCAACGGCACCGACGGCGTGCAGGCGTACTACGACCTCGGCGTGTGCGGCCCGTTCCGCGCGGAGACGACCCTCGCAGCCAGCTGCGGCCAGTTCAAGGTGCCGACGCTGCGCAACGTCGCCGTGACGGCGCCCTACTTCCACAACGGCCGCTTCGCGACGCTGAAGGAGGCGATCGGCTTCTACGTGCGGCGCGACACCAACCCCGAGGAATGGTACCCGACCACGGCCGACGGCAGCGTCACCAAGTTCGACGACCTGCCCGCGGCCTACGGCGGCCAGTTCGTCGTGAAGGCGGGCGTCGCCGGCAGCGACGCGGGCTATCGCGGCAACGTCAACACCGCCGAGATCCCGTACAACCGCGCGATCGGCGACACGCCCGCGCTGTCGCCCGACGAGATCGACGACGTCATCGCCTTCCTGTGCACGCTGACCGACGGCTACGACGCCGCGCGTCCGTCCTCGCAGGTGCTGCCTGCCCAATGCCTGGCCGCCGTCCGCACGACGGCCGTCACGAACACGCCCACGAACCGATGAACACCATGAACAAGACCTCCGTGGCCCTCGCGGCCCTGACCCTGTGCCTGTCGATGTCGGCCCATGCCGCCGACGCGTCGCCCGACGTGGCCGACAAGCTCGCGCAGCAGATCAACCAGATGCAGCAGCAGCTCGACGCAATGAAGCAGGAGCTGGCGCGGGTGAAGGCGCAGAACGACGCGCTCGCCGCCGCCCAGGCCAAGGCGGCCGCCGCGCCGCCGGCACCGGCACCGGCCCCTGCGCCTGTGGCCGCAGCGCCCGCCCCCGCGCCGGCGGGCGGCATCTCGCCCAATCTCGGTCTCTGGGGCTACGGCGAGATCTACTACTCGAACCCGACGCACGACCACAGCCTGGCCACGGCGGACCTGGCCCGCGCGGTGTTCGGCATCGGCTACAAGTTCGACGAGAAGACCAGCTTCAACTCCGAGTTCGAGGTGGAGCACGCCGTCGCCTCCGCGGACGACTCGGGCGAGTTCGAGGTCGAGCAGTTCTACGTCGACCACCAACTGAGCGACTCGCTCACCGGCCGGATCGGCCTGTACCTGATGCCCGCGGGCCTGATCAACGAGCACCACGAGCCCACCGCCTTCTACGGCGTGCATCGGAACTTCGTCGAGACGCTGATCATCCCCAGCACGTGGCGCGAGGGCGGGCTGGGCCTGCACGGCACGAGCGACATCGGCCTGAGCTGGGACGCCGGCATCAGCACCGGCCTGAACCTGGGCGGCTGGAACCCGATGCCCGAGGATCCGCTGTACCGCACCGCGTCGGACCTCGGCGAGGCCGCGCCGATGCAGGCCACGCACCAGGAGCTGCAGAACGCCAACGTGCAGCACCTGGCGCAGTACGCCGCCCTGAACTACAGCGGCGTGCCCAACCTGTTGCTGGGCGGCTTCGCGTTCACGGGCAACATGGCCATGCCGTCGACGCCGGCCAACCTGCCGCAGTCGCGCGTCACGCTGTGGGAAGCGCACGCGCGCTGGACGCCGGGCAACGCCGACATCTCGGCGGTGTACGCGCACGGCGCGTTCTCGAACACCGCCACGTACAACCTGGACAACGCCGGCGCCTCCAACCCGCTACCCTCGTCCTTCCTCGGCTACTACGTGCAGGGCGCGTACAAGGTGTGGGAGAGCGGCAGCTACAGGCTCAGCCCGTTCGTGCGCTGGGAACACTACGACATGGGCGCCAGCTATGCCGGCATCGCCCCGGGCTTCACGACGGTGCCCACCGGACTCGCCTCCGACGGCAAGCCGTGGCCGACGCCGCGCGACCACGTGTGGACGCTGGGCACCAACTTCTACCTGAACCCGAACGTGGTGCTCAAGGCCGACTACCAGCGCTTCCGCACCAACACGGACCTGACGCGCGTCGACCTGGGGCTGGGCGTCAGCTTCTGACGAGCGCCCGGCCGCGCCCACGATGAGGGATCGCCGCGGCGATCCCTTTTTTCATCCTCAATCGCGCGACGGATAGCCGGTGATGGCGCGGATGCGCGCGTACAGCGGCGCGAGGCGGCCATACATCTTCTGGTAGACCTGCGCATAGAGCTCGTCGTACAGCGCCGCGTGGCGCGGGTCGGGCTCGAACGTGCGCTCGATGCGCGTCATCGCCTTGACGGCGGTGGCGAAGTCGCCGTGCAGTCCCAGGCCCACGGCACAGTCGATGGCCGCGCCGAGGCCGCTGGTCTCGTGGACATGCGGCCGGCTCGCCGGCAGGCGGAAGACATCGGCCGTCAGCTGCAGCGCGGCGTCGGACTGCGAGCCGCCGCCCGACACGCGCAGCTCGGTCAGCGGCACGCGCGTCTTTTTCTCGATGCGCTCGCGGCCGTCGCGCAGCGCGTAGGCCAGCCCCTCGAGGATCGCGCGGTAGACGTGCGCCCGGGTATGGGCGTCGCCGAATCCGATGATCGCGCCCTTGGCATCCGGGCCCGGGTGACGGATGCCGGGCGTCCAGTAGGGCTGCAGCACCAGGCCCAGCGAGCCGGGCGGCACCGCGGCCACCAGCTCGTCGAGCAGCGCCTCCGGCGCGACGCCGCGCTCCTGGGCCGCATGGCGCTCGCGGTCGCCGAACTGCTCCTTGAACCAGCGCACCATCCAGTAGCCGCGGAAGATCTGCACCTCGCTGTCGTAGTGGTCCGGCAGCGCGGCCGGATATGGCGGCACGAAGGACAACGCCTCGGTGTACTTCCTCGTGCAGACGTTGATCGTGGCGGTGGTGCCGTACGAGATGCCGCCGACGTCCGGCGCCATGCAGCCCGACCCCAGTACCTCGCAGGCCTTGTCGGCGGCCGCGGCGATGACCGGCGTGCCGGCCGGGATACCCGTGGCCGTACTGGCCGCCATGCCGACCCGGCCCAGCACCGAGCCCACCGGCCGCAGCTCGGGCAGCTGCTCGCGGCGCACCGCCAGCGCCTGCCACTTCCAGTCCGCCGGCTTCGCCCAGCCATGCGACCTGAAGTCGAACGGCAGGTAGCCCACCTGCGCACCGACCGAGTCGACGAACTCGCCCGTCAACTTGAAGTTCAGCAGGCCCGACAGCAGCAGCACCTTGTGCGTGCGCTCCCACGCGGCAGGCTCGTTCTCCGCCCACCAGTTGACCTCGGCCTCGCGCTGGAAGTAGCGGATGGTGTCGGCCACGCCGGCCAGGCGGAACGCGGCGCGCCAGGCGGCGTTGATGCGCGGCGGGCGCGAGGCGCGGCGCTGGTCCAGCCAGATCAGCGCCGGCAGCACGGCGTGGCCCTGCGCGTCGACCGGCATGATCGTGCCGCGCTGCGTTGTCACCGAGACGCCGCGCACGCGCGCCGCCAGTTCGGGACGCTCGGCCCACAGCTGGCGGCAGGCGCGCGCGCAGGCCAGCCAGAAGCCTTCGACGTCGTGCGACATCCAGCCGGGCCGCTCGACCACGTAGTCGTCGAGCGCCACCTGCGCCTTGGCCACCAGCGTGCCGTGCGGGTCGAACAGCAGCGCGCGCGTGCTCTGCGTGCCGCAGTCGATGGACAGCAGCAGGTCGTCGGGTCGGGCAGGGGTCATGAGGCAGGCACCGTGTAGCACTGTCCGATGAGGCGGGCGTAGCGCTCGCACTGGTCGCGCCACTCGCCGGCGGACCAGCGCAGGGATTCGCGCGCGACCGGCTCCAGCCGCGGCAGCAGCGCCGCGCCGCCCTCGGGCAGCAGCAGGCCCAGGCGGGTGCGGCGCAGCAGCAGGTCGTCGAGGAAGCGCACCTGCTCGTGGCGCAGCGCCCAATGCAGTTCGGCCCACGGCGTGGCGGTGCCCGGCACGAGCTCGAGCTCGGCGAGCGCGGCCTCGCGCACCAGGGCCGCGGCCTGCGGACCGTGGCGTCCCAGCAGGCGCGTGCGCAGGCCGTTCGGCAGCGCGGCGAGCGCGGGCTCGTCGGCCAGCGGTGCGAGGATGGCGTCGGCCTGGCGGTAGGCGAAGTCGGCGGGGCTCATCGCCGCAGGCGCAGCGTCGTCCGGCACGTCGCCCGCCGACAGGCTAGTCGCGAAGCCGGCGCGCTGCGGCCTGGCGGCCAGGTGCGGCGCCGCGTGGCGCAGCGCGTCGAGCGCGTTGACCCGGAAGGTGGTCAGCTTGCCGCCGGTGACGGTCACCAGGCCCTGCTCGTCGCGCACCACGTGCTCGCGCGGCGCCTTCGACGGGTCGCGCCCGCCCGCGCGGTCGTCGACCACGGGGCGCACGCCGGCGAAGCTGGCGATGGCGTCGCAGGCGTGCAGGCCCAGCCGCGGAAATGCAGCGCGCACGGCCTCGAGCAGGTAGGCCGTCTCTTCGCGGGTGATGCGGGGTTCGGTGTCGGGATCGTCGTCGTGGTCGAGGTCGGTGGTGCCCACCAGCGCCACGCCCTCCCACGGCGTGGCGAAGACCGGGCGGCCGTCGCGCGGGTGCATCAGGCTCACCGACTGCGCCAGCGGCAGGCGCCACTGCGGGAACACAAGGTGGCTGCCGCGCAGCGGGCGCAGCATCGGCGCGCCGAGCCCGCGCCGCACGCCGTCGGCCCAGGCGCCCGTGGCATTGACGACGCAGCGCGCCCGCACGTGGCCCGTGAAACCCGGACCTTCGACGCGCGCACCCATCACGGTGCCGGGCCGCACGGTGGCGCCGTCATCGGGGCCGAGCGAGGACAGCGGCACGTCGACGTCGCCCGCGCGCAGCAGCGACTTCACGGCCGCCCGGTTGAACACGCGCGCACCGTGGCGCTGCGCCTCCTGCAGCACGCGCAGCACGAGTCGCGCGTCATCGGTCCTGGCGTCGAGATAGCCCGAGGCGCCCAGCAGGCCCTCGGTGGCCAGGTGCGGCGCGAGCATGCGCAGCTCGCCGGGCGGATGGAACGAGCGCGTGCGCGCGCCGCCCATCGCGTCGTAGATCGCCAGGCCGGCGCCCATCGTGCGGCGCGTCGGCTGGCGGCCTTCGTAGTGGCCCATCAGGAAGCGCTGCGGCTCGACCAGCCCCGGCGCGTCGCGCAGCAGGCGGCCGCGTTCGCGCACCGACTCCAGCGTCAGGCCGAAGGCTCCCTCGCGCAGGTAGCGCAGGCCGCCGTGCACGAGCTTGGACGAGCGCGACGAGCTGCCCCACGCGAAGTCGCGCGCCTCGACCAGCATCACCGCCAGGCCGCGCCGCGCGGCTTCCAACGCGACCCCGGCGCCGGCGATGCCGCCGCCGATCACGAGGATGTCGACGTCGCTCAATGCAGGTCCTCGTGGCCGCGCGGCAAGGGCGCGGCGCGCGCGGCCGGCGCCTCGGGCGCGACGACGCGGCGGCCCTGGCACGGCGCGCTCAACACGCTGCGGCGCGCGCCGGTGCCGGTGCCGGCGCCGTCCGCCGCCAGCCAGGCGGCGACGACGCGCATCGCCACGACCACCGGCCAGCGGGCGCGTGCGAAGGCCAGGCGGCGTGCGCTCATCGCTCGTCGCCCAGCAGGTTGCCGCGCGCCATGACGCCGTGCGGGTCGAACTCGCGCACCATGGCGGCAAGGGCCGACATGCCCGTGGCGCCCTTCTCGGCCGCGAGCCAGCGCGCGTGGTCCTTGCCGACGCCGTGCTGGTGCGTGATGGTGCCGCCGTGCGCGACGATGGCGTCGCCCACCGCCGTCTTCAGCGACTGCCAGCGCGCGAGGGCCGTGTCGTAGTCAGGGCCGATGCGATAGACGAAGGTCGAGTACACGCTCGAGCCCTGCGCATAGACGTGCGACAGGTGCGTGTAGCAGTGCGTGCGCTCGCCATGCTGCGCGAGCGCGGCCCGGCCGGCGCTCTCCATCGCCTGCACCATCGCGTCGACGCGCGGCCAGTCGCACGCCGTCTCCATCGTGTCGACGGCGTAGCCGGCGTCCCACAGGGCGTTGCGCAGGTAGACGTTGGCGAAGCGGCGCGCGGCCCACTTGCTGCCGAGCATCGTGCCGGTGGACACGCCACCATGCTCGCGCCAGACCGCCGCGGCGGCGCGTCGCAGCGTGCGCACCGCACCGGCGGTGTCGCCCGTGAAGCCCGCCAACAGCAGGCACTTGCCCTCGCCCACGCCGCGCAGCGACAGGTAGCGCTCCAGCCACGCGATGGCGGATGCGTGGCCGGCCATGGTCAACGTGGTGTGGGTCTCGGCCGGGTTGGCCAGCCGCAGCATCGACAGCCCCAGCTTGCCCTGCGCGATGCGGCGCACCGCGGCCGCCGCGCTGGCCCAGTCGGGGAAGAAGACGCCGACGAAACGCTCATCGGCCGGCGCGCGCGTGACGCGCACGATGGCCTCGGTCAGCACGCCGATGCGGCCTTCGGAACCCAGCACCCACTCGCGCAGGTCGGGGCCGGCGGCCGACGCCGGGAACGTCGGCAGCGTCCATTCGCGCTCGGGCGTCTGCAGCGTGCCGCCCGCGAACAGCTGTTCGATGCGGCCATAGCGCGCCGACTGCTGGCCCGACGAGCGCGTCACCACCCAGCCGCCGAGCGTCGACAGCTCGAAGCTCTGCGGAAAATGGCCCAGCGTGAAACCGCGGGCGCGCAGCTGCGCCTCGAGGTCGGGACCGGCGACGCCGGCCTCGAAACGCGCCAGCTGCGCGACGGGGTCGAGGTCGAGCAGCCGCATCATGCGGCCCATGTCGAGCGTGAGGACGGGCGCCGTGCCGACCGGCGTCAGGTGGCCCGCGACGCTGGTCGCGCCACCCCGGGGCAGGACCTGCACGCCGTGCTCGCAGGCCCAGGTCAGCAGCAGGCGCACTTCGGCGGCGCTGTCGGGGAACGCGACGCCGTCCGTCACGCGGCCCGGCACGCCGAAGCGCAGGCGCAGCCAGTCGTGCATCGATTGGCCGAAGCTGGCGCGCAGCCGCGTCTCGGCGCGGGTGTCGATCAACGGATGCCGCCCCAGGCGCGTGGGCTGCGCCTCCACCTGCGCCAGCGCGTCGGCCAGCGTCGCGTCCGGCAGCGGCTGCGGCGGGCCGACGGCCTGCGCGAGGAAGGCGTGCGCCTCGGGCTTGAGTGCTTCCTGCACCCGGGCGTCGCCCCAGCCGTTCCAGCGTCGTGAGGAGGTCATCGTGGCTATACTCGTTTTTCCAGGTCGACAGGCGTCCCCGGGGCTCGGACAGACGGCCCCGGACGCCACGCCGCCATGGTGCGTCGAATGCGCCGTCGCGGCTTGTCTTTCGCCGACAGGCGAGTTGCCACAACATGCCAGTCCCGCCCGCGGCGACGCCGTTCCCGCCCTCTTCCGCGCTCGACGCCGACGCGCCCTGCCCCATCCCGCCGGCAGCCGACGCGCGCGTGGCCATGGCCTATGCACAGACGGCGGTGGCCACCGCGCAGTCGCTGGGCGTGACGCCGGCGCAGCTGTGCGCCCGGCTCGGCTGGGTCGACGGCACGCTGGACGCCGCGCGCGACAGCCTCGCCGTGGCCGACTACCTCGCCCTGCTCGGGGCCGGCGACGCGCTCGCGGTCGACCCGGTGTTCGGCCTGCACACGGGCCTGCACGCCCGGCTGTCGACCTACCCGTTCTACGGCCTGGTCGTCTGCGCGTGCACGACGCTGCGCGGCGCCTTCGCGCAGACGCGCCGCTACGAAGGCCTCGCGCACGACCTGGGCCGCTCGCGCCTGGAGGAGCGCGGCGGCATCGCCACCTACTACTGGGACACGCCCTGGCTGCCCGCGTGCACGCCGGCGCAGGCGCGCCACCTGGTCGACAGCGTCCTGGCGGGCATCCTGACCTTCGTCAGCTGGCTCGCGCACGAGCGCCTGCCGGTGCGCGAGATCGGCCTGCCCTACCCCGAGCCCGATGCCGCCATCCGCGCCGCCCATGCCCAGGTGTTCGGCCCGGCGGTGGTCTATGGCGTGCCCGCCGCGTACGGCCGCTTCGACGCCGCGCTGCTCGATCGCCCCGTGCCCAATGCCGACGGCAGCATGCTCAAGGTGCTGCAGCGCCACGCCGACGAACTGCTCGCCGCCCGGCGGCGCGAGACGTCGGAGCCGCGCATCGTCAGCGACGTCCGCCGCGAGATCGCCGCCCAGCTCGCCAACGACCGCGCCCGCGTCGACGACGTCGCCGCCGCGCTGGCGCTCAGCACCCGCACGCTCCAACGCAAGCTCGCCGAAGCCGGCACCAATTTCCAGGCGGTGCACGACACGGCGCGCCAGGCGCTCGCCGAGGAACTGCTGCGCGACTCGCAACTGAACCTGACGGACGTGGCCTTCATGCTGGGCTACCGCGAGCAGAGCTCGTTCAACCGGGCGTGCAGGGAGTGGTTCTCGGCGACGCCCGCGCGCACGCGCGAGCGGCTGCGGAGGATGGACCGCACTTAGCTACCCTGCGGGCGGTCGGCGCGTGATCGACTGCTTCAGGGTGGGGTGGTTGGCAGGTGTCGACCCGTTGCCGTCTTTCGCCGATCATCATGGAATGCCAGAAAGCGGGCGTCCCGGCACGAGGCCGTCGGGCTGCCGCAGAGCGGTCAGTGCATGAGCCTCGAGCAACCTGATGAAGTCATCCTTGAGAGCGACGTAGGCATGGCCATTGTTGCCACATTCAGCGGCGGCGCGGCGCTTGACGGCAGCGTAGGCGTCGCGCGCTTCTTCGTTCGCGCGCAAGAAGTCGCGCAGAGCCAGATGGCGATGAGCATCGTGCGATCCCGAGCGAAACGCATGGATTTGATGCGTGCGTTTCGAGGTTCCTTTGACGAAGTACCGCCGCCCAGGAATTCCATACTCGCCCCGCGGCTCGTATCCCAACCCGCGAAAGGCTGCAGCTTGAGAGTCGAGTGGTTCGACTTGAGGAACCTCGACGAGGATGTCGATGATCGGCTTTGCGGCTAGCCCGCAAACGGACGTACTGCCAACATGGTGGATTTTGGCGTCTGGGCCAAGAATGGTCTCCAGCGCTCGCCGCTCATGCTCGAACATGGTTTCCCACAGCGGGTCGAATGCCACGATCTCTATCGTTCTTTTGCTCAATGGATTACCTCGCCAAGGTTCTCATGCTGCGCTGCCCCGGAGCAGTCGTTCGTGACCGTCCGGACCTGGCCGCGTGCAGTCCGAAGGCGGCCAAGCCGATCGGAACGCTCACGACCCTTCATAGAAGTCATGATCGACCATTACAGCGGATGCCTCCGACTCACAAGCTGTCGTGGCTCTGAAGAGCGAGAATTCCTGGGTTGAACCGTTCCAGGATCTCGTCTTCCAAAGACTTGCCGATGAAAGGCAAGCCGGCCAGAACACCTGTATTGTTGACCCATCCAATGCATGTTTCGACCATGGAATCCATTGAATAGAACATCAGCATCACGTTCTGAAAAACAGAAATGACGGAATGCTCGTAGGGACTGCCCGGAAATCTTTCATTGCATGTGAGCACGAGCCAGCCGGCGTCGAACGCCGCGAAGGGGAACGAATGCTTCAGGAGATCATGGAGCCTTGGTTGGGTGCCGTAGCTGCTCATGATCATCTTGTATTCGTTCTCCGCGTTCCGGATGCTCGTGAACCCACAGTCTCGGAACAAGAACGGATATTGCTCCACTCCAGGCGAGGAAGGTTGCCCGTCATGCCAACCGTACAGGGCAACGATTTCGTCCGGTAGACGGGACGGGAACCACGCGCATCGCTCTCGTAGTGCCGCCTCGGCGAGCCCAGGCTGAAGGGTTGCCGAGACGTGCTCTTGCTTGGCTTCGTAGGCGAGTCGCAGGGCTTCCAGGCGCGACTGGAAGTGTGATGCCGAGAACGTTGGTGGTGCGGTCGGCGGCGTAGAGCGCTGCTTGCACGATGTCAGGGCGATGAGCGTTGCAGCGCCCGTGAGCGCCTTGGCGATGTCTCTGCGATTCATTGCGTTTCGAGCCCCCGTTCATCCTGTATTTCAACGTCGATTGCCATGGTGATCAGCCTGCCGCAAATCCGCTATCGGTGAACGTCCGGTAGTGCCCGCGGGCAGCCGCAAACGCCAACTCCTCAGACGTCACGCCCGAAACGCCGGACGAGCATGGAATCCTTCACGCCACGCGCGGAGGGTCACGCTGGCTGTCGTCGCACCGCTGTTCCTGCTGAAGCCTCGCTCCTGGTCGCTCGCCGCGGCTTGAGCGCCAGGTTGGCTGCGATCATGGCAGCGATCAGCGTCACGAGCCACGAGAAATACATCCAGAGCAGGAAGAGGGGAAATGCGGCGAAGGTGCCGTAGACCGCCTTGTACGTCGGCAACTGGACGAGATAGGCCGCAAAGCCACGCTTGCCCATCTCGAGGGCGGCGGTCGCGATCAAGCCGCCGGCGACGGCGTGGCGCCACGGAACCTTGGCGTTCGGCACGTAGTGGAAGAGCGCCGTCAGTGCCGCCATGACGAGCATCGGCGGCCCCATGCCGAGTACGAAGGACAGCGACGGTGGGAGCACCCCGATGAAGCCCATCGAGACGCCCAGCACATACGACGTCGCCCAAAGGCTCAGCCCCAGGACAGGCGGGCCGACGGTCAGCATCAGCAAGTACATGCCGACTCTCCTGAGGAACGGACGATTGCGCTTGACCTGCCACATCTGATTGAGCGCATTTTCCACGGTGAGCAACAAGGCGACGGCCGTGAACAGCAGCGAGAGCAATCCCACCCACGTCTGGCTGCGCGCGTTCGCGGCGAACAGCGTCAGGTAGCCAAGGATGGGCCGCGAGATGTCGGCCGGAAGCAGGCCCTTCATCACGTACTCGTCGATCGCACGCTCGAACCGGTGAAGGGGCGTGAATCGGGACAGGAGCGCGAGGCTGACAGCGAGCAGCGGCACGACCGACAGCAGGGTCGTGAACGTCAGGCTGCCGGCCACTTGCGGCAGGCGCTCCTTCCTGACGCGGTGAATCGTCAGGCGCATCAACTTGAACATGGCGGTATCGGGAGAGGAGATTGCGTTGGCGGACGGGCGTGCCCGCGCGCGCCGGCAGCGTGATTGTCCCGGATGTCAGCGGCGAGCGCGGCAGTCGCCGGTCGCGCCAGCCGACGATCTCGTGCAAGGTCCAGCGCCAGCGGCACCTGGGCCTTCAAGGCCGCGGCGCGAGCAGCTCTGACGTAGGCCACGGCTGCGGCTCGCCGTCAGGCCGACGTTGTCGTCCAACCTCGGAAGAGACTATTTCGCGGGCGAGAACGAGGTGGGTGCCAAGAACGAGTTGTCCATCTTCGCGACGATCGGTCCGGCGGCCTCGCTGGCCTCCCTGACCTCGACCCATTCCGGATCCACGACAAACCGGCCCCACTTGGCCTCACGATCGGCCAGGCTCTCCCAGACGAGCATGTAGGTCAGCGCGTTGCTGTCCGGTCCGACGGCTGTCGTCCAATACCCGAGCTGGCGAATTTCCAGCCGGTTCCAGATGCCCACGGTGTGATCGCGGAATCTGGCAAGCAGGTCGGGGAGCCGGCCCGGCATGGCGGTATAGACGCGCAGTTCGTAGATCATCGAGTCGGTCCTGAAAAGAGTGTTGCGAGCTGCCGGTCTCGTGCAGCCTCATGCTGCGCCGACCGATCCATGCAGGAGGTCGCCGCCTCGTGAGACGAAACGAGCATACCTCCTGAGGTCAAGCCGGCTTCTCGAGCTTCCTGCGCTGCGCCAGCGCCTTCTCGCGCGCATGGCACTGCTCGTAGTGATCGTTGACCAGCCCCATCGCCTGCATGAACGCGTACACCGTGGTCGGGCCGACGAACGTCCAGCCGCGCTTCTTCAGATCCTTGGACATCGCCACCGCCTCCGGCGACGGCCCGAGTGCCGTGCCCGGCAGCAGCTTCTTCGGGCGCGTGGCCGGGTCGGGCTCGAAACGCCAGGCGTAGGCGGCCAGCGAGCCGAATTCCTGGCGCAGCTCCAGCACGCGCTGCGCATTGTTGATGGTGGAGACGATCTTGCCGCGGTGGCGCACGATGCCGGGATCGGCGACCAGGCGCTCGATGTCGGCGTCGCCGAAGCGGACGATCTTCGCGGCGTCGAAGTTGGCGAAGGCCTGGCGGAAGGCCGGCCGCTTGTTGAGGATGGTGAGCCAGCTCAGGCCCGCCTGGAAGCCTTCCAGGCAGATCTTCTCGAACAGGCGGCGCTCGTCGGTGACGGGAAAGCCCCACTCCTCGTCGTGGTAGCGGCGGTACTCGTCGCTGGCGCGACACCACTGGCAGCGCAGCACGCCGTCGTCATGGGAGAACAGGCCCGGTGGGAGTTCGGTTGCGGTGGTCATGGGGCCATTCTGCAGCGGGCGGCCGCGAATCGCCGGGCAGCGAACCGCCCGATTCAGTGGGCGGCCCGCCGCGGCGGCATTTCATCCGCGAAATCGACCGTTCGGCGCGCGGCGCGGCGCCGGTCCGTCGCGCCAGCCTGCAGTTCGTCCGCCACGGCCGTCGCGTCGTCGCACACCGCTCGCGGGCCGGGGACGCGCTGCCTACAGTCCAACCATCGCATCACGCAACGCAACAAACCCCGGAGCCGAACATGACCAAGACCTTCGCCGCCCAAGCCGCCCCCATCGCCCTCGCCGCCGCGCTGAGCGCCGCCATGTTGTTCGCGACGAACGCGCTGGCCGGCCACCAGTACCGCGTCGCGGTGGCGGCGCACGAGACGGCCCAGCTGTTCGCGTCCGCCGACGTGCAGCGCGTGGTCGTCGTCGCGCACCGCGCCAACGTCTGATTCCCCGGCCTCACCAGCCTGTTGGGCCCCGCTTGGCGGGGCCTTTTTTCTTCATGGGTGGCAGGCCGGCGGGCCGACGCCTCGACCCCGTCACGGGACCGTCACGAAGCGCGTCCACGATCGCAGTTCATCGCCTCGCAGCCCTCCTTCGCCCTGCCATGAACTGGTACTGCGTCATCATCGCCGACGGCGAACCGCGGCAGTCGCGCGCGGTCGACTTCGTCCTCGCGCTGCGCTCGGCCTGGCGCGACGCCGGACAGCCGAAGGCGGCCGCGGCCTTCATCAACCGCGGCTCGGCGTCGCGCTTCACCTTCCTGCTGTCGCCCGAGGCCGCGACGCTGGCGCCCGGCCTGCTGCGCCACTACGACGCGCTGGCCTGCGAGCACGCGCCCAACCTGCGCCGCTACGCGCCGCTGCCGCTCTGAGCCCCGCGCCCGCCCGTGACGCGAGCGCGGGCGGGCGTCACGCGTGCGCCGGCGCGAGCGCCTCGCGCGCCTCGGCGGCGTCCCCGGCGTCCGCCTGGGCGGGCAGGCGCATCAACGCCTGGCCCATGCGGATGCGCGATCCGGTGGCGATGCCGTCGACGAACTCGAAGCCCGGCGGCACGAACACGATGATGGTCGAGCCGTGCTGGAAGCCGCCCATCTCCTCGCCCTTGCCGAATCGCGCGTCGACGGGGATCTCGTTGGGGCCGCGGTACTTCAGGTGCAGCAGCACGTCGGTGAACTTCAGCCGGATGCTCGCGACGAGGATGGCCGCCACGGGGACGATCGCGATCGGCAGGTTGCCGCGGCGCAGGCGCGCGCTGAGCACGGCGCGCTCGTTGCGGCAGAACAGGCGCTCGACGCGCTGCAGCGCGATCGGGTTCACGTTCCACGTGTCGCCGG
>Ga0068857_100000631_pt1 | contig 25869 bp, 21 predicted proteins | sample KBSCornC72_FD_66591 | JGI IMG/M metagenome (GOLD analysis project Ga0068857, IMG submission 66591) | Corn rhizosphere microbial communities from Kellogg Biological Station, Michigan, USA - KBS Corn C7-2 | ecosystem: Host-associated > Plants > Roots > Rhizosphere > Soil ...
AAGAAAGGCATTGAGAAATTGGAAAGGATGCATCCTACCACGCCGGATTATTCGGTAGTTTACAACCATCTTGATTTGATGCTTGACCTTCCCTGGGAATCTTACACCGAAGATCACTACGACCTGAAAAAGTCGAAAAAAATATTGGATGACGATCATTATGGAATGGATAAGATAAAGGAACGGATCCTGGAATACCTGGCCGTGTTGAAATTGAAGGGCGATATGAAGAGCCCGATACTTTGTTTTGTCGGACCTCCGGGAATTGGCAAAACCTCGTTAGGGCGAAGTATTGCAAGTGCGATTGGAAGAAAATACGTTCGATTGAGTTTGGGCGGCTTGCATGATGAAAGTGAAATACGGGGACACCGCAAAACATATATCGGCGCTATGCCCGGAAGGATACTGCAGTCCATTCGCAAAGTAAAATCGTCAAACCCGGTTATGATATTGGATGAGATCGACAAAGTAGGTAGTGATTTCCGAGGCGATCCCTCTTCGGCTTTGCTTGAAGTGCTCGACCCAGAACAGAATAATAGTTTCTATGATAATTACCTGGAGCTCGAATATGACCTGAGTAAGGTATTGTTTATCGCTACAGCCAATAACATTCAGAATATTCAGCCAGCTCTACGTGACCGGCTTGAGGTCATTGAGCTTGGTGGCTATGCTGTGGAAGAAAAAATTGAAATTGCCCGGCGCCATCTCATCCCAAAGCAAAAAGAATTGCATGGGTTGAAGACAATGGACTTTAAGATCAGTGAGGACGTCACTAAAAAAATAATCCAGGATTATACCAGGGAGAGCGGTGTCAGGGAATTGGATCGCAATCTTGCAGCCATTATGCGTTACGAGGCAAAAGAGTTTGCTATGAATGAAAGGGTGTTGAACCTCGTATCAGCAAAGGATATTGAAAAAATATTGGGTAAGCAGCGATTCAGCAGCGACATGTATAAGAATGCAAACATGCCCGGTGTGGCCGTCGGACTTGCATATACCTATGTTGGTGGCGACATTTTATTTATTGAGACAAGTTTAAGTGACGGCAAGGGTGAGTTACGACTGACGGGAAACCTGGGGAATGTAATGAAGGAAAGTGCAAGCACAGCACTGACGTATCTTCAATCCAATGCAAAGAAATATGGAATTGACCCCAAGATCTTTGAAAAGAAGAACATTCATATACATGTACCCGAGGGCGCAGTACCGAAAGACGGTCCAAGTGCCGGAGTAACCATGTTGGCTGCGATCGCATCAGCGTTCACCGGGAAAAAAATAAAACCTTATCTCGGTATGACTGGCGAAATAACGTTGCGCGGGCAAGTGCTGCCTGTTGGTGGCATTAAAGAAAAAGTGCTGGCTGCTAAACGTGCCGGGTTAAAGGAGATCATTCTTTGCTGGCAAAATGAAAAAGATATAGATGAGATCAATGCCGATTATATCAAGGGTATTGAATTCCATTTTGTAAAGAATATGAAGGAAGTCCTGGAACTTTCTTTGGGTGATTAAAAAAGATTTTGGCCCCAAGGCAACCAAATAAGCGTTTTTACTGATGTTATAATAGTAAGAATTTTCATGTTGGTTGTTTTAAGGGTTAAAAGGAACTCCTCTATGTTCATGGAGGAGTTTCGATTTTTTAGGAGACCGTCGATCTGAGATAAACACATAAATTTCCACTCCTTTCCAAAACTTTTCTCATATTGTGACCGTGCGGTCATGGACCATCATACCCGTTCTGCTTATTCATTCCATTACAATTGGCCAAACGCTTGGTGGCAGTTCTGTTTATAATTTTCTGAAATTGCCGAACACCCCACAGCTCACCGGCCTGGGTGGTATCAACATATCTCAAACGTCAAATGATATAGGGATGGCTTTTTACAATCCCTCATTGCTCAATTCATCTATGCATAGCCAGATGAATGCGGTGTTCAACAGTTTCTATGCAGGGATCAAAACATATCATTTGTCCCTCGGTTATCGCAGCGAAAAACTAAATACCAATTTCTTGTGGGGTCTTCATTATTTTAATTACGGAGATATCCAGGAAACAGACGCTGCCGGAAATGTATTGGGGTCGTTTCATCCCACGGATTGGGTAATGCAGGTATCGGCGTCACGCCGTTATTTAGAAAAATGGAGCTATGGATTTACCTTGAAATTCATAAACTCAAACTACGGCTTGTACCATTCCAATGGACTAGCGACAGATGTCAGCGTGTTGTATAATGACACCGCCCATTTATTCTCAGCGTCTGTTCTTGCCAGGAACATGGGTTTTCAGTTAAGGAAATATGATGAAACGACAGCTGATGATCTGCCATTCGACCTGCAGCTGGGAATTAGCAAGCGATTGTTGCATGCTCCTTTTGGATTTTCAATTACAGCTCATCACATTCACCAATTTGATATCCGGTATAATGACACATTGTTTAATAATGACAATGATCTTAATCCGGGGAACAATGACAAGAAATATACTTTCGATAAAATTTTCCAACACTTTGTGATCGCCTCCCAAATTTATATCGGGGATCACCTGGAAGTTTCTGTAGGCTACAATCATCTTCGTCGCCAGGAATTGAATATTAATGACAGCGGCAATGGTCTCAATGGTTTTTCAATTGAAGTGGGTGCCTTGTTCAATAAAATACAAATCCGCTATGCAAGAGCTTACTATCAAAATACCACAGCTTATGACCAGTTTGGGTTAAATCTTCAACTCAATAAATATTTTGGCCTGGGTAAATTTGGACAGCGGGTGAATTGGTGAGTTATCAAACCATCCATCGCCGTTGTTGGTGTTCGCAGTTGGAACAACTCTATTCGAGGTCACTACACCAACAACCGAATATCGATCTTACGACGTATGATTAGTTCGGTTGTTGGTCTGCAGCCTTTACTGTAGAAAGGATTTTTTGGTGGAAGACCAGCAACGGCGTAAAGATCAAACCATCCATTTATAAATTTCAAAGGCTTCAGCATACAAACTGTTCGCCTGTACGCCGCGTACTTTGGCCAAAGAACGTATAAAATCGGGGTTCATATAATTCTTGTCAGCCTGCGATTCATAGGCCTTTAAAGAATTAATTTTTCTTGCGAGGTCTGTTTCAGATATACGGACGAAGAAGTTTGTGCGGATACTGTAATTGTTCCAGGGTAATTCATAACCCGCAAAAGTGGTGTTCTTAAAGGCCCTCATTCCTTCCTGGTGAATAACCTGGTGGTCCTGGTGGATATCAGAGGCCGCAGGTAGTAAAACCATTTCAGGCTGTATCTCTTTGTTCAATTTTAATAGCTCTTCCAGGATCTGTTGCCGGAATTCCGGAAGCTCTCTTACTTTATAATCAAATAGTATCAGTCTTGATGATGGAATACCAAGAATGGAGGTAGCTTTTTTACATTCCAACTCCAGTGTATTGGATGGAAACGCATCTGGCAATGCTTTTGAACTTGTGCAAAATGCGGCGTAAAAAAATTCCTTTCCTTCTGCCGAAAGCTTTGCAATGGTGGCACCGCAACCCAGTTCCCCATCATCGGTGTGGGGAGCCAGTACCATTATTCGAGCGGGATTGAACATAGATAAGTTTGAAGATTAAGCTAATACTCCTTCAGAAAGATCGTCGAATCTCTTAAAAAAGGAAGTTGCTGTTTAAATTGCTTGTTCAATATAAAACGAAAAAGGTTCACGTTAGAGACAGTATCGGGAAATTCTGAATAATTTTTGTCTGGAAAATATACATTGATGATGTTGTCAAAGTTGTAAGAGGGATTGGTAGTAGCAGCATCGTATTTGGTGAATCCATGATCGCTCATGAATATAACGATGGGTCCTGTTTTATCGTGTTTGAGGATCTCATCGATGAGTGCCAGACATTTTTGATTGCAGTATTGAAGAAATCCCAGGTACAGGTCTTTTCTTTCTGCATGCTGAGATTCTTCAAATGATAATTGTCGGCCATTCTTGTCATATAAATAGGGATAATGCGGCATGGTAAAGTGCGTGTAGACAAATCGCGGTTGCCCCGCATTCTCCTGTGCCACCGCGACTGTACCGTTGTATGCTTTTTCGATGAGCGTTGTTAATTTATTCTGCCAGTCATGTTGAGCCCAGCGGAATTTAAATGTTGTAACAAAATGATACCACAAGTCTTTTTTTATCCGCCCGGTTAAGGTTTGTGAACTGATCAATTTTTCACGTATCGAATAAAATTCATTGAAATTCAGACCTGGCTTATCCGCAAAATCAAACAGCGATAAGTTGACAAAATCATAACCAAATGCATGGAGAGTGCTTACCAGCGCATTTTTATTGATCTTTTCATAACTGGCATTCCTGTTATCAATATCATTGGCCTTGTTCGTGATCCCTTTTAGGTAATTCATGTTAAAAATGGAAGCCATGGAATAGGGCGTGTAGTTGTAATTGCTCATAGCTTTTTTCACAACATGGAAATCTCTTTTTTCCAGTTCGGCTTGAAAAGCGGAGTTGTCAAAAGAAAAAATATCGTTAAGTTCTTTTTGACCGGCATACTCATCTGCAATGATCAGGTAGATATTTGGCTTTTTGCAATCACCGCAGCCGGCCACTTCGACCACTGGTTTGTTTGTCTCTGACCTGCTTATCAGCCTGGAGATGAAAATGGCAAGATCAACTGTTATCAATATACCGAGTGTCAAACTTAAATATTGAGTTGTCCTTTTGAATTTCCGGTTCGTTTTCAGGAAGAAAAAAAACGCTGCGACGCATATGATGACTACTAACGGTAACAGAAAAGAGTATTTTGAGATGAAAGAGTTGGAAAATAGATTTTTGAGAAAATCATGAGCAGCGCCGAAAAAGAACTGGACGCACATGAGAAAGAAAGCAAAAGCCAATGCCTTCGACCATGATTTGAAAATGAAATAGGAAAGAATAACCAGGATGATTGTTACAGCGATGTATTCAAGCACCAATTTGAGAGCATCCGAAACAAGAACCAGGGGATAATTCTGCACATATCCGTGCCATACAAAAAATATTGGTAGCAGGAAAACGAACACGGGCTTTGATAGTAAAGCGTTTTGTGATCTATGCATGTCTTTTCATCAAGTAAAGGATTCTGCCTGAATCACCGATATCCTCTTTCTTTCGAACAGAAAAATATTTTGAAAATGACTGTACAAAATTCTCTTCGGTGTAATTATCGTAAATATCTTTTTTCTGCTGTAACATGAACTGTACTTTTTTATCTTTTTTAGGAATAAACTCGATAATAAAGCAGTCGGCCAGTTTTTCAAAAAGCTCGGCTATTTTTTCAAAAGGAATGTTTTTGCCGATGGCAAGATGATGGATCAGCGCCAGTGCCATCCCGACGTCACGATGGGTCCGTTCAATAAAAGAAACCCTTTCTTTGTTATTAAGCCCGATAGCGGAAGATGGATTTGCCAGGTCGATGAGCAAAGGCAACACATTTTTTTCCTTTTCTTTTTTTGTTTTTTGATACAACCTGTTAATTGAAGAATGATCGGAGTCTGCAGCAATGGTTGCTATATTCTTAGCTGACAGTAAAAATGAGAATGAGCCCTCATTGGCACCCAGGTCAACCGCAGTTTGAATTCCCGCAAGCTCCGACAGCCATTCTATTGTGATCTTTTTCTTCTGTGAGACATAGTCGTTACGCAGGTTGGCTTCTTCATAATATTGATCCCAGGCAGTAGCGTCTCCTTTCCACTGCAACGACTGTATCAATGATTGAAGACTTTCAAGAACGCGATGCAATTTTTTTTCGGAAAAGCTCTGCCTTTCCGCAGCCCGCTTATTTTGAAGCTGTATTTCTTTCCCTTTGGTTTTCGAGGCCAGCCTTTGATGTATGTGTATGTGTAAATAGGTGTGGAATGAAAATTTGCTTCGCCAGGGTAGTAAAGACTTTGTTATCGATAAAGGGATGCCTTCAGGCCACGCGAATAATAATGATTGCAGCGGCTGATGTGAATAGTGCATCAATAGCAAAGGCGAAAGAAAGTTTTCGCAAAACTGCCTGTAAGCGATCCACGTTTTTGCTGCATCATACCTTTCAAAGGAAAGGGTATCAATAAAAGCAGGTTTTCCCTCGAGCCATTGTACATTGAATGGAGTGGCATCTTTTAGTATGACCCCAAATTGGGTACACCCTTTTGCTAATTGCAATGTCAAAAGTGCTGCATCTTTTAACATGTCGAAGCACCATTCATAAGGATACGTAATGAACGGAACCTTTTGCGGCTTGAGTGTTTTGTAGTAGTCGGGCGAACCTGTTAAATTTTGGTCGATCTCTTCATGCGGGATCAACCATTGCTTTTTGATGAGATGATCATAACATCCGCTGCCGATAAAATGATCAAAATCTTCGCGGAAGACTTTATTTACCTGCCTGTAAAGCGTGCCATCTTTTTCAAACACAAAACCAGAAGGATCACGGAAAGAAGATGCAAGTGGTTGTGTGGTTTGCTGTGTCACTGTATCGATCAGGAGTTATTTTTTGATCTCGTAAATAAAGATCTTACATACCACCAGGCATTCTTAAAAAACCGCCCGATATTTTTGAAGAAAAAAGCAATTCCCAAAGCACCAGCCACAATGACCTGTACAAGATAACTGCCACTTCCGGGATCGATGTATAGAATGTAATTGGTCATGTCCTTGTTTTGGCTTGAAAGGTGAAACGTCAAACGTCAATAGCGAGTTTGTTTTCACGTTTCACATTTGACGTTTGACGTCACATGTATTTCAAATTCGTCTTTGGCGTTAAAGTTAATAAAGTTTCATACATCAGCCGGATGGTGTTTTCGACATCATCCCTGTGTATCATTTCGACAGGAGTATGCATATATCTCAATGGAATTGAAATGAGAACTGAAGGACAACCGTCATTTGCATATGCAAACGAATCGGTATCGGTGCCGGTGCTCCGACTCAATGCTCTCCATTGCACAGGAATCCTTTTATCGGCCGCCACCTTCTCAACAAGCGCAAGCAGTTTGTTATGAATGGCGGGTGCATAAGCCAGTGAAGGTCCCTTGCCACAACTTACATCACCTTCGATATTTTTATTGATCATCGGCGTCGTCGTATCATGTGTTACATCAGTAACGATCGCGATGTTTGGTTTTATTCTTCTTGCGATCATTTCGGCACCGCGCAAACCTATTTCTTCCTGGACTGCATTGACCACGTACAGACCGTAAGGCAATTTTTTATTGTACTTTTTTAATAACCTTGCTACTTCAGCGATCATGAAACCACCCATCCGATTGTCAAGAGCGCGTCCAATAAAATTATTATTTGCCAGTTCATCAAAACCTTCCTGGTAGGTGACCACTGCGCCGATATGAATCCCCAATTGCTCCACTTCTTTTTTATTTCTTGCACCGCAATCCAGCCAAAGGTTTTCCACTTTTGGCTGAGGATCTTTTTTGTCTTCGCCATGCCTGGTATGGATCGCAGGCCATCCGAACACCGCTTTCACGGGTCCTTTTTTCCCATGTATCAATACACGCTGTGCGGGAGAGATAGAAGGATCGACGCCACCATTGCGCTTTAGATAGATCAGGCCTTGTTCGGTCACATAATTCACAAACCAGCTTATTTCATCAGCGTGTGCTTCAATCACTACTTTGAAATCATGCTTTGCATTCACAATTCCAACCGCTGTTCCATAAGGGTCCACGTAATGTTCGTCAACATAAGGTCTCAGATACTCGAGCCAAAGCTTTTGCCCCCAGGTTTCAAAACCTACCGGTGATGCGTTGTTGATGTATCGTTTGAAAAAATTGAGCGATTCTGGTGTAAGGATTGTCGTTTTTTTCGTTGAAGTTGCCTTTGCCATGGATTATAGTTTTATATACAAACTGTTTTATGATCGCCGTTCAACGTGAAACGTCAAACGTAAAAAAGAATACTTACGTTTGCGATTCACATTTGACATTTTACATTTGACGTCTCTCGTTTAACGTCAAAAATAGTGAAAGAGAAGCATCAATAATGCGGAAAACATCATGAGCCCGTCTAAGATGAAATAGTACAAATAATCCGAAAAATTTCTTTTAGCATAATTGTAGATCGCTGCTGTGATCACTCCGGGCACCAGCAATAAAACTATATCTAAAACGGAGAAGCCATACCTGGATAAAAACACAGTGCACACAGCAAAAATGATCAATGATAAAAAAAATAACCTGTTAACCCCTTTCTCACTGAATGCTATCACCATGCTGCGAATGCCGGTTACTTTGTCATCGGCCCTGTCTCGAAAGTCGAACATAATGCAGATGGCATAAATGAAAAAGAAACGGCTTATCACAAATAGGATAATGGGCACAGTAAAATCCGCATTGGCAATGATTACTGGGAGTATGGCTGTTACATACGTCCATACCAGGGTAAGAAAAATAGTTTTCCCTATCGCGACCTTTCTCAATGCCCTGAACCACGGATGTGGAATTTTTGGAGCCGAGTACAGGAAAGTGATAATAGCAGAAGCAGCCAGCCAGTGCCAGTGGGGCAGGAGGACGAACAAAAATATGCAGGAACCTGCCAAGCCAATAAAGAACAAAATGAGATGAAAGATTCTGTGCTTTTTGAGCCATTCAATTCTGGGTGATTCTATCAATGATTGGGAAGTAAGGTACCAGTGAAAACTATAACTGCAGATGGTTGCAAAAAAGGCAAACCCCAAAAGATCTTTATCAGGCGGGGTATGCAGCAACAGGTAATAGGTTTGATCTATCATCAACAGGGTGCAAACCGCAATAAACAGGTTGCTGTAAATGAAAAATCGAAACAGGCCGGGAATAAAACTTTTTAGCAAATCGGGATCAGAATTGTTTGGCTACAATTTGTACTGTTGATATTGTATCGCTTGTATTATTCCCCCGGTCTCTTAAAGTTAATTTGAAGAACATCGTGTCGTTCAGGTTCGGGTCTTCATCAAGAAAGCTATAGGGAATATCAAGGGTCATTTCAACCTTATCTTTGGTTGGAAAATCGGGGACGGTAGCAAACGCCGTGTCAGCTTTGTCGTTGTTAACAGGGTCGGGGATTGGCGTACTGTTAGTCCGCACTCTTATATAAGTTAATTGCCCGCTGCCTTCATCACCTTCTTTGTCCGTACATTCCAAGGTAACGCGGAGTGTACCGCCAACAGGCACGTCGGGATCATTAATATCTTTCACAGTTATTGTTGGCTTTGTCTGGAATTTATCTTTGTGGCAGGCCGCTATAATGAACACTGTAGAAATAATACATAGGGCATAAATTGATCGGCACTTCATAAATCTTTTAAACTTAGTTGTTCAAAATTAGGCTTTTACTGCTATACTTCATATGGGTAATGAATGGAACAAGATTTTTAACGTAAACGAAGGCAATTTTATTGACCTGGCGTTGGAAATATTTCAATTTCAGTATCGGCATAATTCAATCTATAGGACATATGTTGACATGCTGAAGTTTAATCCAAAGGAAATAAACGATCTTCCCGGCATTCCTTTTTTACCCATCCGGTTCTTTAAAACCCATACTGTTAAAACAACTGATTTTGAGCCAGCTCATGAATTTCAAAGCAGCGGAACTACTCAAACTATCAGCAGCCGTCACTTTATAAAGGATATAGAACTTTACCGCCAAAGTTTTACAAAGGCGTTTGAATTGGTTTATGGGCCGGTTGAGGATTGGTGTATCATCGGTCTATTACCTTCTTACCTGGAAAGAAGACCTGGCTCGCCGGCAGGCAGGAATTCATCGCTTGTATTTATGGTAAACGAATTGATCCGGGCGAGCGGACATGAGCAAAGTGGATTCTATTTGTACGAGTATCAGAAATTACACGATACCTTAAAACAACTGGAAGAAAAAAAGCAGAAAACCTTGTTGATCGGAGTGACTTTCGCATTGCTTGATTTTGCCACCGAGTATTCTTTCCCCTTAAAGCATACCACAATCATGGAAACGGGAGGAATGAAGGGAAGGAGAGAAGAAATGGTAAGACACGAATTGCACGAATTGTTACGAAAGAAATTCAAGATCGATGTTATTCATTCGGAGTATGGAATGACCGAACTTTTGTCACAGGCTTACTCGAAGGGTAATGGAATTTTTTATTGTCCGTCATGGATGAAAGTTCTGATTCGGGACGAGGAAGATCCTTTAAGTGTGCAGTCAGCAGTCGGTCGTCAGCAGTCGGCAGTCGGCAGTCGGCAGTCGGCAGTCGGTAGTTCACATTCGCCAGTCGATAATAGGCAGTGGGAGATCTCAAGCCCTACTCACCACTCGCCACTCACCACTCACGATGCACTCCCGACAGCTATCGAGACCACCACCAAAGGCGTCATCAACATCATCGACCTTGGGAATGTTTATTCGTGCTCTTTCATTGCCACAGACGACGCAGGTAAGCTTTATTCAAATGGTAGCTTCGAGGTAATTGGCAGAGTTGATAACAGCGACATACGCGGATGCAGTTTACTGGCGATATGAAATAAAAAGATTGAAGGCTGAAGAAATGATCAACAGCATCCAATCTTTTTCATATACACAGGGTAATTAGATTCTGTTTTCTATTTTATGAAGGAAACTCGAAACAGGCCCCTCCATCTTGTTGGTACGGTCATCAAAGGTTTCTTCATTTAAAGTATCACCGATCTTTAAAACGGCAGGCAAATGAGAAAGGATCGTGTGTCGCTGCGAATTCATATATGACCTTAGCTTTTCAGCATCGGCATTTTTTACCGAGTCTCTTACCAATCTCACAGCCTCGATTGAAATGTCTTCCATGTTTCTTTGCGCTTCATCCACACTTACTCCGGCGTAATCGGCTACTTTTTTCACTGCTTCCTGTTCTTTTCCGCCATAAAAAGTTCCAAGCCAATTTTTGTTTTCATTTAGGGTCAACAGGTTAACGCCATCCGTGCTGTCACTGTATTTTATCATCGCCGCCAGTACTGCAGGGATGGCGGCCTGGGGCAGTTTTTGCGCGGACGACATTTTCTTTGCCCCTTTAATTTCCTGGGAATTCGGATCCACTCTCTCCAAAGGCGGGTAGCCCATGTTTTTCTGTATGGCATCAACAAGATTTGTTACCATAGATGAAGTTTTAATGATATAAAGGAAAAAACTGTGCCAGCGAATTCAGGATGAAACTCAAGTAACAATAGTTACAAGAGTTTTTTAATTGTCCTCAATTTCAAATTACTTTGCAAGTATGCATTATGTGTCTGTTGAAGCATTGACGAAGGCATACGGGATCAAACCTCTTTTCCAAAACATTTCATTTCATATTGAAGAAGGAGATAAGATCGCACTGGTGGCTCGAAACGGTTCAGGCAAGTCTACACTATTAAAAATTCTGGCAGGGAAAGAAACTCCTGATGATGGGAAAGTATGGATACATAAAGATGTTGATGTCGCTTTGTTCGAACAAGAGCCTTTCTTCAATGAAGAGATTCCCATTCTTGATAACATTTTCGACCACGACCATCCTGTTCTCAATGCCATTAAAGAATATGAATTGGTGAGCGAGGAAAATGATTCTGAAAAACTGAGTTCAATAATTGTGAAGATGGATGAACTGGGTGCCTGGGACTTTGATGCAAAGGTGAAGCAGATCCTGGGCAAGTTAAATATCCATCATCTCGATCTGCCAGTTAAGAATCTTTCCGGAGGTCAGCGCAAAAGAGCGGCACTTGCAAGAACATTGATCGATATTGGCTTTGAGCACAAGCATGTTTTACTTATCATGGATGAACCGACGAATCACCTTGACGTGGAAATGGTGGAGTGGCTCGAACATTATCTCACTAAAGAAAATGTGACTTTATTGCTTGTTACACACGACAGGTATTTCCTGGATGCGGTTTGCGAAGAGATATGGGAACTGGACGGGAGCGAACTCTATGTTCATAAAGGAGATTATGAAAATTACCTGGAAAAGAAAGCTGCAAGGCTGGAGAGCGAAGAAGCCAGTATTGATAAGGCGAAAAACCTTTATCGAAAAGAATTAGCCTGGATGCGGAAACAACCAAAGGCAAGAACGACAAAAAGCAAAAGCAGGCAGGATAATTTTTATGAAGTGGAAAAGAAGGCGAAGCAAAAAATAGAAGATGCCCAGGTAGAATTGCAAACAAAAATGAGCAGGCTGGGAGGAAAGGTTGTTGAATTGAAAAAAGTTTACAAGAAATATGATGACAAAATAATCTGCAAAGGATTTGACTATACATTTAAAAAAGGGGAACGTGCTGGTGTTGTTGGAAAGAATGGCGTAGGGAAATCAACATTCATAAATATTGTTCAGGGCCTGGAACAACCTGATAGCGGCAAAGTAAATATCGGCGATACCGTTGTGTTTGGAAATTATTCTCAGCAGGGCTTGCAGGTAAAAGAAGACGTGCGGGTGATCGAGTTTGTAAAAAACATTGCAGAAAATTTTCCCTTGTCAAGCGGAGGCTCATTAAGTGCGTCGCAATTCCTAAACCTGTTTTTATTTCCACCCGATCAACAGTATACTTACATCAGCAGTTTGAGTGGAGGAGAAAAGAGAAGATTGCACTTGCTTTCGATATTATTTCGCAATCCAAACTTCCTCGTTTTAGATGAGCCCACAAATGACCTTGACCTGCCAACATTAGGCGTACTTGAAAATTTCTTAAGCGAGTTTGCCGGATGTCTGCTTATTGTTTCCCATGACCGTTATTTTATGGATAGGCTGGTGGATCATTTATTTGTTTTTGAAGGTGAGGGTGTGATAAGAGATTTTCCCGGGAATTATTCACAGTATCGAATGTCTTTGGAAGAAGGAATGGTAAAGAATAATGAACAAGGAGTAAAGAACAAGGAACAAGGAACGAGTAATAAGCAGACAACAACAAGACGCCTTTCCTACAAGGACAAACGTGAATTCGACCTGCTGGAAAAAGAGATCGCTGATCTGAACAGGGAAAAGGAAATTATTACTCAAAAATTCACGGAAGGCAGTCTGCCCTTTGAAGAGCTACAGAATCTTTCGCAACGAATTGGTGAAGTAAGCACTTTGCTTGATGCAAAAGAAATGCGGTGGCTCGAGTTGAGTGAGATGATAGATGAATAGATGATAGATGATAGATGAATAGATGATAGATGAATAGATGATAGATGATAGTTGAATGCTTGGATAAATCAGTCAGAAATACAAGGCCGTCTACCTGCCGACGTACTTGCCAAAATCAGAATTAACGTCCTCTATTGTTTTTAATGGAATTTCTGCGTGCCTAAATTTTCGATCCAATTAATTTTCGCACTATTAAAGTCATCGGTCATTGACCATAAGAAGTGACAAATGTTATCCTTTACATAAAGGACCTCCTTACTATATTGAATTGATCGCCAAAATCAAAGCTAAACCTTTGGTAGAGCCTCATTAGTTCATAATCTCTATCTGTTAAATTGGAGATGTCTCTGTCTGGGTTTATAAGCAGCTGAAAAATTTTCTCAGGACTTTTATTCTCAAATTTGTTCGAGTATAAATTTTTACCTTCAGCAACAATTTTATTCAACGATATCAAAGCATTGTCTATTGAATATGCTGTCTTAAAATTTCCGAAGGACATTTTTTTATCCAAAATCATAGTTTCCCTCTGTTTGTAGAAGGGTCAAAATTACCAAGTTCGACCGCAAATTCATTTGTATCGCCAAATAACATTGTATCCATTAGAATCGATCTGAAATTGCTAAACCTTATAACCTTAGTAGTTCAAAAGCTCTATAAGGAGACAACCTTATTACCTATTAGCGAAACTAACTAATGCCTGGGACATCCCTTTCCAATAAGGTTGGGATCAATATTCGTTTCTGATTTTACTAAGGTAATGTTAGAGTCCATGGTCTCGATGGTGTTTGTCTTAGTAAGACCGGGGATCTGCAAAATCTACAACCTCGCATGAACAGCCTTCATCACTTCACTCACCTCAATATTCTCCATACATTTAAAATGTCCTTTTGGACATTTGTTGTAGCCGATCTTGGAACAGGGACGACACGTTAATTTACTTACCTGGAAAATGTCGTAAGGTTGTTTCTGTTGAGACGATAGATAATTTTCTCCATAATAAGGATACATGCCGAATGACGGAACTGTGTTTCCCCACAAAGAAATAACCGGCCTTTTGTAGGCAGCAGCAATATGCATCAGTCCCGTGTCATTACTTACCACAAGTTTTGATTTTCTGACAAGGTCAGCGCTTTCATTGATGCTGAACTTGCCGCAGGCATTATAAATTTTTACAGGATCAACAGAAGCGATCTCATTTGCATTTTCCCTGTCTTCTTTTCCACCTAATAAAATAATAGGATGATCAAGTTGCTTACACAATTCCTTTAACTTATGAACCGGATATTTTTTTGTGTTATGAGCTGCACCGATTACGATTCCAATATACCCTGCATGATGCGATGCAGGAATGTCTTGCCTTTTTGTTTCTTCTTTTTCTGAGATAAAATAATCTAAACCCGCACCATCATTTTTCACGTCAAACTTTTCAACTGTTTTCAAATAGCGATCCACGATATGAACACCAGGCATCACATTCCATTTCAGGTTGACGTAAATATATTTTTGAATATTCAGTTTGTTGAAAGCATGAAATGGTTTGCCTAGAGCCTGCTTTACCCGAAGTGTTCTGACATTATGATGCAAGTCGATGATGTAATCATATTCCTCCAGTTTCAGTTCATGGATCATCAGGTCCCAGCTGTGCGCAAGCAGATGAACCTTATCGACATAAGGATTGTGTCCAACGATGGAGTGAAAACTTTCTTTCGTTAAAAAGTGTACCTCAGCATCCGGTACTTGCTTTTTTAAGCAACGAATGACAGGCGTTGTCAAGACAATGTCACCGATAGAGGAGAAGCGTATAATTAAGAATTTAGGCACAAATAATTTTAGATTTTCGATTTCGGATTTTTGATTTATTTCGTTCACGTTACTAAGGCGCCGCTACTTCACCTTCCAAATAGTTCAGGTCCTTGTGAAAGGTTTCCTCTGCCAGCATTACCGAAACAATACCTATGATCAGAACAACAATGCCCGTTATCCATCCGGCCGTTACATAATCAACACTTGTTTGTAATTGCGTAAATAATAATGAAACGAGTGTAAGAGAACCGCGAACCATGTTGGGAACCGTGGTTGCAACTGTTGCGCGGATGTTTGTACCAAATTGCTCAGCCGCCATCGTAACAAAGATGGCCCAGAAACCAGTGCCAAACCCAAGCAATGCACTTACTGTATAAAGAGTTGCTACATCTGCGCCGTGCAAATTGAAAAACCAAACGATACTAAGTGCCGTGATCGCATAATAAACATATAAGGCCTTTTTCCTGCTTTTCAGCCACTGGCTAACGAAACCTGCCAGGATATCACCAACAGAAATCGCTGCGTAAGCAAACATTACTGCCTTGCCGGGATCAATCGTTCCCCGGATCCCCATGTTTGTTCCGAATTCTTTTGAAAACGTAATAAGTATGCCGATCACATACCATGTGGGCAACCCAATAAGGATAGAACTCAAATATTTTCGCAATCGCTTTCCATTTGAAAAAAGCATAAAGAAATTTCCTTTCGAAACAGTAGCGTGCTGAATGTTCTTAAACATGCCCGATTCTAAAACTCCCACACGAAGCAGCAATAAAATAAAGCCGAGACCGCCACCAATGAAATAACAAGTGCGCCAATAGAATTCTTCTTTCAAAAAGAATGCAACTACAGCGCCTGTCAGTCCGATGCCTGCTACCATGGAAGTGCCGATGCCTCTTTTTTCTTTTGGTAGTAACTCCGACACGAGAGTAATACCAGCGCCCAATTCACCCGCCAATCCTATTCCTGTTATGAAACGAACGAGTGCATACTGACCAACAGTTTGGACAAATCCATTTGCAATATTACCAATTGAATAAAGAATGATCGAAGCGTACAAAACCTTCAGCCTTCCTTTTTTATCGCCAAGCACGCCCCAGATGATGCCACCAACAAGCAAACCGATCATCTGGATGTTAATGATGAACAAGCCTTGTTTTGCTATTTGAACATCATTTAGTCCAAGTGACTTTAATGAAGGTATTCTTATAATGCTGAACAGAAGCAGGTCATAAATATCCACGAAGTAACCAAGTGCAGCAACGATCACAGGGAAGGATAGAATGCCGAATTGTTTTTGGGTCATAGCAAGCATTTACAAAATGAAATTAGTTCATTGTTCCAAAAAATTCATGTCCTCGCCAAATGATTCACGCGTAAACCATGCTGCAATAAACGCGATAGTCATTACAACGATGTCGGACATCGGTCCACCCGCGATTAAATTGACGTATTCTGAAACCTTTAAAATAATAAAATGATCAAAGGTAGAAAGCGCCGTACAATATTCGGAATTGTAATGGCTGCTGTTGCCCGGAGGCTAGTTCCAAATTGTTCTGCGGACATCGTGATATATAAAATAGAAGACCCGATCCAAAACCCTACGCCGCGCAGACCAAGTAAAGACTGTTTTCATCCTTCTGGTATAAAAAATTAAGGGCGATAAAGCAGATGAGACCGTAAAAAAGAAATAAATCGCAAACCTGGCTTGCGAATGATGTTATAAAGAAGGAGATCATAGACGTCGACAAAGAACCCCAAAGCACCCACAAATTACAGGAAGGGGACCCTACTTGTCCATACATTATGACTGAGAGGATTCGGGATCTTCTCTTTTGCCAAAAAAAAGTTTGTATAACACGGGTAAAGTAGTAACAAGAATGATCCCGATCGCAATGGCTTCAATATGATCCTGGAGGCTGAAATCAAATCTGCGTTTTACCCATGAATCGAGAAAATAACCGGAGAGCATCATGATCGCTACCCAGGAAACACTGCCAATAATATTAAAGAGCATGAAAACAGGACGGTTCATTTTTACCATACCTGCAACAATCGGGGCAAATGTGCGAATGATGGGAAGGTACTTAGCAAGAAAAATTGTTCCTTTTCCGTATTTATCATAAAAAGCTTTCGCTCTAACCAGATGTTTCTTTCTGAAGAGCAGAGTTTCCTTTCTTTCATAAAGCAAGGGACCTGTTTTGCGGCCAAACCAGTATCCAACCATGTTACCTAATATCGATGCTACCATGATCATTAATATTATGCTTATGTGCGGCCAACCAAATTGGGTAGGAGCGTCCTGGGCTACACCGATAAACTTGTTGGAGATCTTATCGAGAAAAACCCCTGCGGCAAATAATAACGAATCTCCCGGGAAAAAGAAGCCAACGAATAAACCTGTTTCTGCAAACACGACTAATAAAAGAATATACAAGCCACCATAGTCGATGATCCAGTCAATAAAGTTTTGTAAAAATCCAAGCAGATAGATGTTCAATAAATGTTCCATGCTATATAAGCAGCTTTAAGAGTTTTGTTACGAATTATCCAGTGCACCTTCCCACTTACTTACCACACTTGTTGCCAGTGCATTCCCTACTACGTTTGTCGCGGTACGAAACATGTCACAAAAATGATCTATTGGCAATATTAATGCAATTCCTTCTGGTGGAATTTTAAACATTGCACAGGTGGCAGTTACGACGACCAGTGAGGCTCTCGGTACGCCGGCAATTCCTTTACTCGTCAACATCAGGACCAACAACATCGTCAATTGCGTGCCAAAGTCCATTTTGATACCGTAAGCCTGGGCAATTGCAAGACTGGCAAACGTCATATACATCATACTTCCATCGAGATTAAATGAATAACCAAGCGGCAGAATGAATGCCACTACCTTATCACGACAACCAAAGCGTTCCAGTTCTTCTGTCAGTTTGGGAAAAACAGCTTCACTGCTTGTGGTGCTGAATGCGATCAACAGCGGCTGAGCAATTCGCCTTAATAGATGAGGAAGGCGATTTCTCAAGATCAAAAAGCCAACAAATAATAAAATACACCACAACAAACCAATGCCGATGAGAAAGTATAAAAGATATTGACCATAAAAATTAAAAATACTCAATCCCTTTGTAGCGATCACGGCAGCAATAGCTCCAAACACTCCGACAGGAGCGAACCACATAACATAGCCCACCATTTTTAAAATGATATGCGATGCCGATTCGAGTGCTTTTACAATTGGCTTTGCATATTGATGCAGAGCAGTAGACGCAATTCCAAAGAAAATACTGAAGACAACGATCTGTAAAATTTCATTGTTAGCCATTGCCTCAAACACACTTTTTGGAAAAACATGCTCTACGAATTTTGCCAGTGAAAATTCCTGTGTTTTACCAATCAGGTCTTTTGCACCTGCGTTGTCGGCATTACTCAGGTCGATAGCATGCCCGGGTTGAAAAAGATTTACCAGGAACATCCCTAGTAATAAACTGACCAATGACGCGGTGATAAACCAAAGCAGAGCTTTACCACCTACACGGCCGACCGTCTTTAGGTCACCCAATTTTGCGATACCAACCACCAGTGTGCAAAATACAAGTGGTGCAATAATCATTTGCACGAGGCGGAGAAAAATAGTACTGAGTAGTTTAATGTTATCAGAGAATTTTTTTATTGAATCGGCGGGGCTGCTTTGATGGACGATGTATCCAACGACTATTCCAAGGATCATCGCTATAACGATAGAGACAGTTAGTCGGTTTTTTGCCATGGATTCGCTGATACTAGAGCCGAAAATCGGAAAAATATCCAAGAGGAGAAACTATTCATCATTTAAAAATCAGTTTTATAAAAGAATTATAACATTAATTAAATAATTCCTTTACTTTACGACCCATTCTAAATTAATAATTACCAACTTATGAGTTTGTTTATCAAAAAACCCCTTACTCAGCTTTTTGCCGATGCAGAAGACTCAGAAAAAGGGTTGAAACGAACACTTAATTCATGGGCATTGATCTCGCTTGGCATTGGGGCTATTATCGGGGCCGGTCTATTTGCAAGAACCGCAGCAGCGGCTGCACAAAATGCCGGACCAAGTGTAACATTAGGTTTTATTATAGCTGCTGTTGGCTGTGCTTTTGCAGGATTATGTTATGCAGAATTTGCTTCCATGATTCCCATTGCGGGGAGCGCTTATACTTATTCTTATGCCACAATGGGTGAATTCATTGCGTGGATAATTGGTTGGGATTTGATACTGGAATATGGTGTAGGGGCTGCCACCGTGGCAAGTTATTGGAGTCAATATTTTAATAAATTTTTATCCATTTTCGGAACAGGTGTCCCGTATCAGTTGAGCCATTCACCGTTTGAAGTTTTAAAAGACGCAAACGGTACAGTAGTTAGTCACGGCATCGTGAATATTTCTGCTATAGCAATTTTATTACTACTCAGTCTTCTTTTAATAAGAGGAACAAAAGGTTCTGCCTTTGTTAACAATATAATCGTGATCGTAAAAGTTTCGATCGTTTTGATTTTTGTGGCGGTTGGATGGAGATATATTAACCCTGCGAATCACACACCATTCATCCCTGAACCAACAAAATACACTGATGCGCAGGGCGTAACTCATAATTTCGGCGGGATTCTGGGGTTACTTGGAGCTGCTGGAGTTGTATTTTTTGCATTCATTGGTTTTGATGCTGTAAGCACCGCTGCGCAAGAAACAAAAAACCCAAAAAAGGTAATGCCAATTGGAATACTTGGCTCTCTTGCAATCTGTACGGTATTATATATTTTATTTTCGTACGTATTGACGGGCGTTACAAGCACAGAAGAATTCAGGACCCATGGTAAAGAGGCTTCTGTATCTTATGCAATTGAACATTTGGCAGGAACTACAAATGCTGCCGGAATGTGGATACCAAAATTTGGATGGCTTTCTGATCTGATCACAATAGCGATTCTTTTCGGGTTCTCATCTGTTATTCTTGTTATGTTGCTTGGTCAATCGCGTGTGTTCTTTTCTATGAGTCGCGATGGTCTTGTACCTAAAGTTTTTTCAGATGTTCATCCGAAATTCAGGACACCCTATAAATCAAACCTGGTATTTTTCTTACTCGCTGGTTTGTTCGCTGGATTTATTCCTGCTGATGTCGTGGGAGAAATGACAAGCATAGGAACTTTATTTGCATTTATTCTTGTCTGTATTGGTATTTGGATCATGCGTGTTAAAAACCCTGAAGTGCCACGACAATTCAAGGCACCCGCCTATAAACTTACGGCGGCAATTGGCATTATAGTCTGTGCGGCCATGATATTTGGTTTAGGATGGACGAACTGGGCCCGATTGATCGGTTGGCTCATAATTGGCCTGGTAATTTATTTTGGATATAGCCGTCATCACAGTAAACTCCGAACCGGTGAAGTAAAAGAACCGCCGCTCAAAGAAAAAGTAACAAAATGATGTTTGATAAGAAAAAGCCCTGTTACTTTTGCAGGGTTTTTTATTGAGTACCTATCTTGCATGCTTCAACAATATTTAAACATAGACCGATAATGAAAAAAATTTTCGTTGCAATTATCCTTTTAACCGGAACGCTATGGGCTTCATCACAAACAAAGACCACCAAGGATATTTTGTTAGATACGCTTTGTAAATGTATCACCGCAAAAAAGGATGATCTCAAAAATGCATCCCCGGACAATATTCAAAAAGAAGTGATGAGCTGTTTTATGAGCGATGGACTTGAACTATTGATGAAATATGCTGAAGAAAAAAAAGTCAGTATGACCGACCAGGAGGCGATGCAAAAATTGGGAAATGAGATAGGGATGGAGCTTGCTAAAAAATGCCCAGCCATGATGCAACTGGCAATGAATTCAGCAATGGCTGATGATAAAAATGACAGCAATACCGGCTCTTCGAAAATAATCACCGAGGTAACGTCCGAAACAGAGGGCACGATTGTTAGCCTGAATACAACAGAATTTCCCGCCAGCATTCAATTAAAGCAAAAAAATGGAACGGTTAAGAAAGTATATCTCGTCTCAGAATTTTATACTGATGATGATAATTTCTATAACACCAGTTACTTGCCGGGTAAAAAAGTTGTCGCAGAAATAGCCTCCCAAAAAATATTCATACCTGGTAAGAAAAAATTTGTTACGCTTGATGTGGTTGTGAAACTGAGTCATCAATAACAAGCAGTTTAGGCGTTGGAGAGCATATCAAATTTTCGTAGTTATCTGAATCATGCAGACGAATAATAGCAAGGGTTTTGTGACAATGCTTATACCGGATTTGGCTATGAAAGAAATACAGCAATTTAAAACGTAAGGGAATTTTTTGTGGTTACTTCCTTGTCTGCCATTGATCGGTTGTTGCAGCTGTACTTGCCCTTGCGGGGCCCCTCCCCCACCTTCCAGCCTACCATTTTTACACTTTGTGTATAATCTGCCCAAGGGCTTATTTACGTTAGTCCTGGCATTGGTTCATAACTTAGCCGACCTCTCAAGCTGTTGGTAAAATGAAATCCGGATCTCGTACAAATATCTATAAGCAGAAAAACCAAACAATGGGAAAAACACCGAAAAAAAAGAGAAAATTCGGCCAGTCATTCCCGAAATAACCCCGATTAATCTCAAAGTCTTCAATATTGTCGTTCATAAGCATGATCCTGATTGCCATCGGTTACATAAGAATAGCTTTAATAGTCAAGTCGAGGGAGGCCCAGAAACGTAATTCCTCGTGCGCATATAAAATCCAGGATGCACTCAGAATCGACATCAGGTTTTTCTTTTGACGTCATTGCTGTAAATTTGCAGCCCGATTGACTTAATGACTTACTGACTAATGACCTTATATCATGGGAAGAATTTTTGAAGTTAGAAAAGCCACCATGTTTGCCCGGTGGGACAGGATGGCAAAACAATTCACCCGTGTCGGGAAAGAAATTGCTATTGCAGTAAAAGCAGGAGGACCTGACCCCAATACCAACCCGGCTCTTCGCCGTTGCTTTCAGAATGCAAAGGCAGTGAATATGCCAAAAGACCGCGTGGAAGCAGCGATTAAAAGAGCGATGGGAAAGGAGATGGAGAACTATGAGGAAATTCTGTATGAAGGTTACGGTCCGCATGGCGTGGCGATACTTGTTGAAACAGCTACCGATAATCACGTCAGAACAGTGGCCAATATAAAATCCCATTTCAACAAAGGAGGTGGTGCATTAGGTAATAGCGGTAGTGTGTCGTTTCAATTTAAAAAAATGGGAGTGTTTAGGTTAAAGCCCGATGGATTGAATGCGGAAGAACTTGAATTCGATCTCATTGACCATGGACTCGAAGAGATGGGAGATGGTACCGGTGAAAATGGAGAATCCATTTTAGTACTGCGTTGTGCTTTCAATGATTTCGGTAAAATGCAAAAGGCCCTTGAAGAAAAAAATATTACTCCCATCAGTGCGGAAGTGGAATGGATCCCCACCACGACAGTTCCACTGAACGATGCGCAAGCGGAGGAAGTAAGTAAATTGGTCGAAAGACTGGAGCAGGATGATGACGTTCAGAAAGTATTTCATAACATGGGATAGTTTCACTCCTGGGGTCTGGATTTTCTATTCGTCAATGGGAAACGTCAATCGTTAATTGAGATGACCAAGCACTCACCATTCATCAGGTATTTACCACCAAGAAAAATCAGAACTATTTTTCAAGGAACCGCTTTAGATTATCAAGACCTTGCTGCAATTGGGGGTGATAGACTCTTTCAAACATAACACTTGAAAATTTTTCCCAGGGATACCAACGCAGGTGAAAATCCATGTACCACTGGACGGTTAGTGAATTTGATTTGGCGTTGGCTGCTACTATCCACCCCGTGAGAATTTTTTTATTGGATAATCTATATTCTGCCGCCACTTCATCCGGCTTTTCTCCCGTGATAATGAGATACCTTTTCCTGGGCTCATCTAATACCAATCCCTTTATCATCTTGCCTTCCTGGTAAAATTTTAATGAGTCGGCACCAGGATACCAGTTTTTCCAGTTTCGTACCTCACCAACCTGGGTCATCACAGAATCTTTTGAAGAATTGATTTGAATGCTTCTCGATATCCTGACATGCGATGGAATAAAAAGAGAAATGATGGTAATAATGATAAAAACTACAACAATGCTTATTATAATGAATCTGAAGATCCTCATTTTAGTTATTGAATTATTCCCACCGGAAAGCCCAGATGGCAAAGGTGTAGATAACAATACCCCAGGCACCTAAAATTCCAATTTGCTTCCAGCAATCATTGAGATGTAAACCTTCGAAGGCTACCTTGCGCAGCGCATCATTGAGTGCGGTTAATGGCAACGCTTCTATGAGCCAGTGTATGCTTTGCGGTAACACGGTTTTTGGAAAAAAAGTTCCGGATAAAAAATATTGCGGGAACATAAAAAGGTTAGCATAGATGGGGATCACATTTTGATTTTTTGCTACAGAGCTGATAAAAAATCCAAAACCCATAAACACGATCAGGGCAAGAGCACTTAATATCAATAACTCAAGAAGTGTTACGAAACCGTTCGCGAGTGTAAAATTGTAGGCATACTTTCCAAATACAATCAACACGATGACGATGAGGAGCTGAAAAAATACGCGACCGAGGCTCTCGCCAAGTACAATGTTCGCTTTGGTTACCGGCGAGGCGTACATCCTTTTTAATACCAGCGTTTCTCTCAGTGCAAAAAATAAAAATGCTACTCCAAAAACAGCAGAACCGATCAAAGAAAAGCCTATCATTCCCGGTAAATAGAAATCGATCCTTCTGTACGGTCTCACCTCCACCTGAGTTACAGATACGGATGCAATTTTTTCTATTTTGTTATTTTCGATACTGGCTTCATTAATGATGCCACTGAGCACACCTTGTAGTTGCGGCAATTCCCGTTGGCTGGCGGTTGTCGACTTTACCTGTATATCATACTTATTGGAATCAACTTTTTTGATATCAATGATGGCAGTCATTCGGCCTTTGTTTAACCTGTCCTGGATTTCGGCATCTGTACCCTTTACGATATCGAATATGGGAGATTGAGTGATCGCCTGGTAAATACGGTTCGTAGTGTCAGAGTTTTTGTCGATCGCAACATCAAAAGAAATTCCGCCACCTCCGCCGAGAGAGCCGAAAATAATTATCAATACAATTGGGAAAAACAGGCTAAAAAAAGTTGAAGAGGGACTTTTGAAAATTGACTTGAAACTGGCTTTTGTAATTGCGAACAATGCCCTTCGCTGATTATATCGTTGTGCCATTATTTTTGGTTGATGTGCAAATGTAACTCTTCATAGAGACGAAAGAAATTAATGAATCAAAAATTCAAAAGGCAAACGTGCCTGGGTTGTGTTGGTCATTTGCCTGATGCGAATGAATTCACTATAAATTTTGAAATTTTCTTTCCCCAGCTCTGTTTCCATTTTAGAGGAGTAATTATCGGATGATGATCCCAGGAGGCGATCAAAAATATTTTGCGGCGCCGGAAACTCTCTTAGTCGATAATCACTGGTTTTTGCCAATCGTGCAGCGCAATCGACCGCATCCTGCAATCCACCAAACCGGTCGATCAATCCATTTGTGATCGCGTCATTTCCGATCCATACTCTGCCCTGCGCAATTGTTTCTATATAGGCGGTATCTTTTTTTCTTCCGTCGGCTACCCGCTTTTTAAATTGTTGATACGTCATTTCAATACTGTGCTGGATCATTTTCTTTTCATTCTCACTTAGAGGATGGAAAATACCTGCATCGGCATATTCGCTCGTCTTTACTCCATCGAACGTAACGCCCAATTTATTTTTGAAGAATTGTTCCATATTAGGGATAATGCCAAACACACCGATTGAACCTGTGATGGTATTTGGCTCAGCAAAAATGCTGTCAGCTGCGCACGAAATATAATAACCACCCGATGCCGCTACATCACCGAAACTTACAACGACCGGTTTATCCTTTTTGGCCAATGACAATTCTCGCCAGATATTTTCACTCGCTAATGAACTTCCTCCGCCGGAATTAACCCTGAACACGATCGCTTTAATGGTTTTGTCGAGCCTGGCCTTGCGAATAAGTTTCATATAATTTTCACTGGCAATGATCCCACGCTGATCCGCGTTGCCATCAATGATATCACCCTCTGCATAGATCAATGCGATATGATCCTTGCCGGACTTTTTGAATCCTCCTGTTTTTGCATATTTATTAATAGAGATAAAGTTGATCTTATCATATTTTCCCAACTGCAACCTGTTCTTTATTTCATCCTTGACCTGGTCATCATACTTCAGATCATCCACCAGTTTATTACTCAGGGCATCCTGTGCCGTTTGAATCTTTCCTTCATTTGCAAGTTGGTGAAGAGTCGCTGTATCAATCCCACGTGAGGAGGAAGCTGTCAATAATAACTGGCTGTAGAGAGAGTTCAACCAAACTGTTGTCTGTAATTTATTTTCCGGCGTCATTTTATCCGTACGAAAAGGCTCCGTTGCACTTTTAAATTTCCCTGCATAAAATATTTCAGGCTGGATCTCCAGTTTGTCCAATGCTCCCTTAAAAAAAATATAATCAACATTAAGACCCACCCACTCCAGCATGCCGGTTGGGTTCAGATATACTTTATCGGCAATATCCGCAACATAGTAGGCTTTCTGCGAGATCACATCGCCGGAAGCGACGACAAATTTTTTGCTTGCTTTAAAGTCAATCAATGCATTCCTGATATCTTCACTATTGGCGAAGCCATTGGGGTTTGAGTTAGCAATGATGTGAATGCCTGATATGTCTTTATCGTCCTTTGCTTTATGGATCAGCCTGACTACATCATAAAAGCCCGGCACATCCATTTCATCATTACTACTGAAACCCGACAAAGGGTTGTTTACCGCCAGCTCTTTGAAATCCTGGCTGAGGTC
>Ga0068857_100000632_pt1 | contig 25867 bp, 18 predicted proteins | sample KBSCornC72_FD_66591 | JGI IMG/M metagenome (GOLD analysis project Ga0068857, IMG submission 66591) | Corn rhizosphere microbial communities from Kellogg Biological Station, Michigan, USA - KBS Corn C7-2 | ecosystem: Host-associated > Plants > Roots > Rhizosphere > Soil ...
AGCAGCAGAGGAGAAGGCGGCCAAGCGCTGATTCGCGGGGAAGGCGACATGGCTCTGCAGGCGATTTGCGAAATTCTGCCTTATAAGCAGATCGAACTGGTCGCCCCGCTGCCGCGCGAACTCGGGGCCTGGATCGATATGGCGACCGCAGTTTCGGCCAGAGGAGAGCATCGCGCCGATGCGGCTGCATTCTCCAAATATCTGTTGACGCCGGAATCGAATACCGTGTGGAAAGCGAAGGGCCTCGAGCGCTTTTAACTCAATCCGGTTCCTTCGGCGGAGGTAGCCTGGCGCCCCGCGCCGGAGGAGCGTTCCGCGACCGCTCCCCCAGCAAAATTCAGGCCGTTATTACGGTTTAATTACTTTTACCGTGTAATAGCTGATGCCCTTGGGAACTTCCTTGAACCAATGCGGCGTCCCGGCCGGTACCGTCACGACGTCTCCCTTGCTCAAGTGATAGGTCGTCCCGCCCTCGATGCTCGTTCCAAGCCATTGCTCCGGCCTGGTTTGCTTGCCGCCAATCATTTTTCCGCCGGTAACCAAGGTCGCCTCGCCGTCCATCACGTGAAAAATGTCGGTTTCCTTCTCATGGACTTCCACCTGTCCGGGGCCGGTACGCTTATTGGCCGACACGCTGTAGTCGGGTCCCTTGGTAATCGCTCCGCCCTTAGCCGCGAATAAAGCCGAGACTTTATCATGCTCGACATAGGTCGCCGGGCCTCCCGCTTCAGCCGCCACCAACAGAGTCGAGGCCGCGAAGGCCGCGAAAGCAATCAAATATTTCATAACAGTTCCTCCCGTGAGCTTCGATTGTAACAACTCAAAGGATGGCTCGCAGGCAAACCGTCAGTTCAGCGATGCCCAGACACCCAAACAAACAGAAGTAGACCGACTCCACGAAAGCAAAGACGAATTGCTCAGGTTTGCGTATACTAGGCTTCCATGAACCGACTCCACTTGCTCCTATCGATTCTGACTCTGGCCGCCTTTCTCACAACCTTGATCGCCCAGAACCAAACGCCGGGACCGCGCCATCTTCCGGCCCGCACGATTCCGGTTCCGGAAACCGTCAGCCCGCAAATGCAGAAGCTGATCGCGGCACCGCTGAGTCCAACCTGGAATGTGATTCCGAAAACCGCCGCAGAATGGAAGGCGCAGGTCGCTGCCGGTGCGGCTGCGGCCATGCAGGCTCTGCCGGCGCTGCGCGAGAAACTCGGCGTCAAGGTTGAGCCAGTGACGGTCGGCGGCGTCAAGGCCTACAGGGTGACGCCGCGGAACCTCCCGCCCGAGAACGCCAATCGGCTGTTGGTCCATGTGCACGGCGGTTGTTACGTGAGCGGCCCCGGGGAATCGGGAACCACGGAAGCGGTTCTGATGGCCGGGTTCGGACATTTCAAGATCATCTCGGTCGACTATCGCATGCCGCCGGATCACCCGTATCCCGCCGGGCTCGACGACGCCATGGCGGTGTGGAAGGCCGCGGTAAAAATGGCCGATCCGAAGAACATGGCCATATTCGGGTCCTCGGCTGGAGGCGCGTTGACGCTGTCCATGGTGCTGCGCGCAAAACGGGATCATCTGCCGATGCCGGCTGCTATCGCGCCCGGAACACCCATGGCCGATCTCACCAATTCCGGCGACACTTTCCGCACCAACGCAATGCTGGACAACGTTCTGGTGGCGCCCGACGCAAGCTGCGACAAGCGCGCGGCGCTGTATACCAATGGGCACGATCTCAAGGACCCGTTTCTCTCGCCGCTCTTTGGCGACATGCACGGCTTTCCGCCGGCAATTCTCACGAGCGGGACCCGCGATCTGCTGTTGAGCAACACGGTGCGCGTGCACCGCAAGCTGCGTCAGGCTGGTGTCGAAGCTTTCCTGCAGGTTTATGAGGGCCAGTCGCATGGGCAGTATTCCCGTGACGTGGACGCGCCCGAGACGAAAGAAGCATTCGAGGAAATCGCCCACTTCTTGGACAAGCACTTGGGAAAGTAGCGGGAGCGGTTTGGGCGCGAGTTCTGTGAGTTTCTAAAGGAACCTATTTCTCGCGCTTCGAGGCGGCATCTTCGGCAGCCTTTTCCTGCGCACGCGCCCCGGTTAGTATATCTTCGAGAGGGCGATTCCCCTCGTGGCAGGCGTTCTCATAGAGCTTTTCTTCAGTCCGCCTGAGGCGAACCATGGCGGTCCACGGGCGGGTCCAGACAGTGGGATCGTCTATGGTGATTTCGTAGCGGATTTCATCTCCAGCGATGCGAGTGAAGCGCTCGGTGAGGTGAAGGTTTTCAGACGACCCCATGAAATTGCTCTTGGCGGAGAAGTTGGTGGTGTCTACCACCAGCGTTTTTCCATCCCAACGGCCTCGCGAATCCCCATCCCAGGTGCGAATGCTTGCAGGAAGGTGCGGTCTGCCGTCGAGAGGAATGATCCGAGTTTGGTGCATGATTTCATTGAAGAGCACCACATGGTCCGGAGTCTGCGCAATCTGATAGTAGCCGTAATCTCCGGCACCGTAGCGGCCGCCGAGCCGCGGCACGCCGGGCGTGATGCAGCGGATTGCGCTATTCAGGTCTTCGGGGCCTGCGGGCGGACTCAGCCCCGCCGCCGTTGCGTTGCGAAGCGCCGACTGCCTGCGTTTTGCTTCGGGTGTCAATGGCGGGATCTTACCGTCGGGAGGATCGATAATCAGCGAGGTTCGATTGTCGAACTCGCGCTCGGGCGTGGCATCGGACTTGCACGTTGCATTGGGATTACTGAATCGGTCGGGATTCGCGAGCGCCGCGAGAAATACGTTATCGCCTGCGGCGAAGTCGCCTTTGTCGGACTTGAAGAGCCGATCCGCCCTCTTCCGTAACTCCAGAACTTCAGCGTCAGTAAGGAACTGCCGCCCCTCCAGTTCTTTCGGGCGTTCCAATGGAGTAGCGCTGTTATCCAGCCAGGTGCCGATGAGATCGGGATGACCATCGGGAGTGAGCGGCGCGGTCCAGGGTTGAATTTGGGCGACGGCCGGCGCCGCGGATACGATTGCCAGCGCAATGGCGCAAAACATTACGAATCGTCGAATTTTCATTCCGATCCTCCCGGGTCACCGGCGGTTCAATTGCGATCCATGTACGCATCCTCTCACATGAAACGCGGGCTCGCACGCCCACGACAACGGACGCTGCGTGGTGTAGAATCTATGACGAATGAGGAGTTTGTGGCTACGTGGGTGGCTGATCGCGATGGTGTGCGTCGCCGGCGCCGCGGGCGCGCCAACCGACCCGATTCAGTTCAACCGCGACATTCGCCCGATCCTTTCCGAACGCTGTTTCACCTGCCACGGTCCGGACGACAGCAAACGCCAGAGCAAACTTCGGCTGGATCTGGAGACCACCGCTAAAGGCGACCTCGGAGGCCACGCCGCGGTCGTGCCGGGCGAGCCTGGCTCCAGCGAAATGATCCGCCGCGTGAGTTCATCCGACGTCGCGCGGCGCATGCCGCCGGCCTGGTCCGGCGCGGCCAAGCTGAAGGAGTCTGAAATCGACTTGCTGACGCGCTGGATCGCGCAGGGGGCGCAATGGCAGAAGCACTGGTCTTTCATTCCGCCGGAGCGTCCCGATCCTCCCCAGGTCAGCGACCGTGCATGGCCGAAGAACCCAATCGACAATTTCGTGATGGCGCGGCTGGATCGCGAAGGGCTGAAGCCGTCACCCGAGGCGGACAAGCGCACGCTGCTGCGGCGCGTCTCGTTCGATCTGACGGGTCTGCCGCCTTCGCCCACGGATGTGAAAGCGTTCCTGGACGATTCCTCGCCCAACGCCTACGAAAAGATCGTGGACCGGCTGCTTGCCTCACCGCGCTATGGCGAGCGGATGGCCGTGCGCTGGCTCGACGCCGCGCGCTATGCCGACACCAATGGATATCAAACCGACGCCGAGCGGTCCATGTACCGCTGGAGAGACTGGGTGATCGACGCGTTCAATCGGAACCTGCCATACGACCGCTTCGCAACCGAGCAACTGGCCGGCGACCTCTTGCCGAACGCCACGCGGGACCAGATCATCGCCACCGGCTTCAACCGCAATCATCGCGGCAATGGCGAGGGCGGCATCATTCCGGAGGAGTATGCGGTCGAGTACGTGGTGGATCGCGTGGATACTACCTCTACCGTTTTCCTCGGCCTGACAGTTGGGTGCGCCCGCTGTCACAACCATAAGTTCGATCCGATCACGCAAAAAGAGTATTACCAGTTGTTCGCGTACTTCAATCGTGTGCCAGAGCGCGGGAATGCCTTCAAGTACGGAAATTCTCCGCCCGTGGTGGCTGCGCCGACGCCCGACCAGGAGGCGCGGTTGAATGCCTTGATCCGGCAGCTCGCCTCGGCGCGGCAGCAGTTCGCGGCGCTCGAACCCGCGATCGCCAAGGCGCAAACCGCATGGGAGTCGTCCCTGCGGGAGGCGGCCCCACTCGACTGGGCGCCGGCGCGGGATGCCGCCGTGCGTCTTCCATTGGACAACACCCTCGAAGGCGAAATCACTCCCGATCCGCCACGCTCGGAGAAGTATCTCTACCTGATGGAGAACGGGCCGCTGCAGCAGGCGGTCTCCTTTACAGGCCACGCGGAGTGGAAGAATGGTTCAGCGCTGTACGGCGCTGGGCGCACGGGGCAGGCGGGCGAGTTCGACGGCAAGCGTTACATTGACGTGGGTGACGTCGGGAATTTTGGTTTCTACGATGCGTTCACGCTGTCGGCATGGATCAATCCGGCAGCTTCCACTGGTTCCATCGTCAGCCGTGCGGTGGATGAACCGGAGGCCAGGGGTTGGACCTTCTCGCTCCAGGATGGCCATCTGCACGGGGATCTGATCCTGCGCTGGCTGGATGACGGCGTTCGCCTGGAGAGCGAAGAGACCGTTCCTCTGAACCAGTGGTCGCACGTCGCGCTGACTTACGACGGGTCGCGCTTGGCGAGTGGTGTCCATCTGTATCTCAATGGGAAAGAGCTCAAGACCAAGGTCACACTCGATTACATGAATCAGCCGTTCGACGTGAAGCAGCCGCTGCGCATCGGGGCTGGCTTCGGCCCGGCGAATCGGTTCCAGGGGCGGATCGCGCAAGTTCGAATCTACCGCACGGCGCTCACTAACCAAGATGTGGGAGCGCTCGGAGTGGCGGAGTCCGTGACCCAGATCGCGCAGATTCCCGCCGCGCAGCGGAGTGCGGCCCAGGCCAGTAAACTGCGCCAGGCCTTCCTGGACCAATACGCGTCGGAGACGATGCGCGCCGCGCGCAAACAGGTGCTGGATTTGGAGCAACAACGAGCGCGTTTGATCGACACCTTCCCCACGGTAATGGTGATGCAGGACATGCCGGAGCCGCGCGAGACGCATCTCCTGCTGCGCGGCGCCTATGATCGGCCAGGTGAGAAAGTAGACCCCGGCGTCCCCGCGATTCTTCCGCCACTACCGAAAGACGCGCCCGAGAATCGGCTGGGCCTGGCGCGCTGGATTACCGACCCGTCGAATCCTCTGACCGCGCGCGTGGCAGTAAACCGGTTCTGGCAGAACGCATTTGGAATCGGGCTGGTCAAAACGGTGGAAGATTTTGGCTCGCAGGGGGAGTGGCCTGAGAATCTGAACCTGCTCGACTGGCTGGCCACGGAGTTTGTACGTACGGGTTGGGACATGAAAGCGATCCAGAAGACCATTGTGATGAGCGCGACGTATCGCCAGGCGTCCCAGACGACTCCGGAAATGCAGCAGCGCGATCCTGAGAACCGGTTGCTCGCCCGGGGCCCGCGCGTGCGGCTTCCGGCCGAAATGGTGCGCGACCAGGCGCTGGCTGTCTCCGGGCTGCTGGTTGAGAAGATCGGCGGGCCGTCGGTGAAGCCGTATCAGCCGGCCGGCTTGTGGAAAGACCTTTCGGGTGGCGCGGACTACAAACCCGACACCGGCGAAGGACTGCATCGCCGCAGTCTTTACACATATTGGAAGCGCACTGCGCCGCCGCCGATGATGATGAACTTCGACGCCGCCGGGCGCGAGGCCTGCGTGGTGCGGGAACTGCGCACCAATACGCCGCTGCAGTCGCTCAACCTCATGAACGATGTCACGTATCTGGAGGCGGCGCGCAAGATGGCGGAGCGGATGATGCGCGAAGGCGGAACCACACCGGCGCAGCGCATTGCGTATGGATTCGAACTGGCCACCGCTCGCCAGCCGGACCGCCGCGAGAGCGAGATCCTGCAATCGAGCTTCAATTATTATCGCGACGCATTTCAAAGCGATCCCAAGGCGGCGTCGAAATATTTGGCACAGGGTGAGGCGCCACGCGATACCACGCTCGATGAACGCGAACTGGCGGCTTACGCCACGCTGGCAAACATGTTGCTCAACCTGGACGCCACGGTGACTAAGGAGTGAAGATGGATCCGCACCTGCTCACACGCCGTTACTTCTTCGGGAAAGCCGCCGCGGGGCTCGGCACCGCTGCACTGGCGAGCCTGCTGCAGGCCGACGAGACCAGCGGCGCCATGCCCGGGATTCCACACTTTCCGCCGACGGCGAAGCGCGTCATCTATCTGTTTCAGTCCGGCGCACCATCCCAGATGGACCTGTTCGACTACAAGCCGCGCCTGCGGGATCTCGCCAAGACGGAGCTGCCGGATTCGATTCGAGGAGGGCAGCGTCTTACGGGAATGACCTCAGGGCAGACCAGTTTTCCGGTGGCTCCGTCGATTTTCCCATTCCAACAATACGGAAATTCCGGGGCCTGGGTCAGCAGCCTGATGCCGAACCTCGCAAAAGTGTCGGACGACCTGTGCTTCGTTAAGTCGATGTACACGGAGGCCATTAATCACGATCCGGGCGTGACATTTTTCCAGACCGGATTTCAGATTGCGGGACGCCCCTCGATCGGGTCGTGGCTGGCCTACGGGCTGGGCAGCGAGAATAAAGATCTGCCGGCGTTTGTGGTGATGATCTCGCAGGGCAGCGGGAATCCGAATGACCAGCCGCTGGCGGAACGGCAGTGGGGCAGCGGTTTTTTGCCCAGCAAATATCAAGGCGTGAAGTTTCGCTCGCTGGGCGATCCGGTGTTGTATCTTTCCGATCCGGACGGCTTCACCCAGACCGAGCGTCGGCGGTTCATCGACGACCTGGGGAAGCTCAATCAGGTGGAGTTGGATGAGTTCGGCGACCCCGAAATCGCCACGCGCATCGCACAGTATGAGATGGCGTATAAGATGCAAAGCTCGGTGCCGGAGCTGACCGATCTTTCGAAGGAGCCGGCGCATACATTCGACTTGTACGGCCCCGATGCGCGCAAGCCTGGGACATTTGCCGCCAATTGCCTGCTGGCACGGCGCATGGCGGAGCGCGGCGTGCGCTTCATCCAACTCTTCCACCGCGGCTGGGATCAGCATAATGAGCTGCCCAAACAGATCCAGGGACAAGCTCACGACACTGACCAGGCCTCTGCCGCGCTGGTGCAGGATTTGAAAGAGCGCGGGTTATTACAAGACACGCTGGTGGTCTGGGGGGGCGAGTTCGGACGCACCGTTTACTGCCAAGGCAAACTCACCGCGGACAACTACGGACGCGATCATCATCCGCGGTGCTTCACGATGTGGCTGGCCGGCGGCGGCATCAAGCCCGGCGTCAGCGTAGGCGAGACCGACGATTACTGCTACAACATCGTGAAAGACCCGGTCCACGTCCACGATTTGCATGCCACCATCTTGCGCACACTGGGCATTGACCACACCAAGCTGACCTACAAGTTCCAGGGGAGAAACTTCCGGCTCACCGACGTGGCGGGCAACGTTGTGAAGAGTATTCTCGCGTAGCCCTCAAAAACCACTCGCCTTCCGTGCGCTGCGATGGAGTGGGGTCGGCAACGGAAACCATTCAAGTGGTGATCGATGAGAAACTGTTGCAGGCCAGCGACCGGGGTGCGAAAAAGGCCAAACTGAACCGGTCCGAGCTGGTTCGGCTCGCGTTGCGTGAACATCTCCAGCGGTTGCAGATTCAGGAGTCTGAACAACGTAATCAACGGGGCTATAATACGCTGCCGCAAGCTGGGGCGATCGAAGAAATCCGCGTGGGAAGCAGAAGCGATATGGACGGGCATAGCACGCGGTGACGTGCGCCTCTAGCGGTTTTCGGCTCCCGAAAAGGAACGTCCGCTCTTCGTCCTGACGCGGGACGGCGCGATTCGTTATCTGTCGACGGTCACCCTAGCCCCTATTACTTCGACGATTCGCACGGGGTTCGATCCGAAGTCGAGTTGGACGAAGAAGACGGGATGAAGAAGCGGTGCGCGGTAAACCTGCACAACGCGGTAACGGGGTCGCAGCAGCGGCTGGGGCAGCGCCTTTCGCATCTGAACGCGCGCCGCATGCATGAAATCTGCGCGGCGCTGAGATTCTCCGTCGGTTGCGATGGGGAGTGATTAAAAGCCCGGCTTCTAGTCCAACATCCCGACCGAATCATCATCACGGCCGAGACTCCCACGATTCAGCCCTAGCCAGGCATCGTTACCCTACCCGGTGCTAGCGATTTTCCGCGTAAACCCGCTGTACGAAGCCCGCGACCGCGTTAATGTTGGGCCAGTCTGGATACTTAGCTTTGAACTCGTCCACCAGTCGCTTGCCGGCGTCTTCCGCCGAGACTCCTTGCCGCTTGAGCGCGAGCCCGCGCGTCTGTATGTCCACAATAAAAGCGCGCTCTTGCGCGATCAACGAACCGTCGCCCGGATCGCTGTGATCCGGCAGAATGTGGTGCGGATTCAAGGGCGCCAGCTTATCCAATACACCGATCCAACTTGTCGGAGTCCCACCATCGCCGTATATACTGGGCACCCGCTTGTTTTGCACGACGTCACCGGAAATCAGGGTGCTGTCGGGCTCGACGAAAATCAGCTCATCGCCCTTGGTGTGGGCTTCGCCCATCCACAGCAGCCGCGCGGTGACGCCGCCCAAGTCCACTTTGGCCTCGGTGTCGAAGATGATATCCGGCTGGCGCATTTTCACGTTCGCCAGCAGCTCGGCCCGCTGCGCCGATTGTTGGCTGAATCGCGTGATCATTTCAGCGCCGTGCGCTTCCATCTCCTGTTGCTGCACACGATCGCGAATCAGAATCGTGTCGTTCGGAAAGCCGGCCTCGCCCGCCGCGTGCTCGGGATGAAAATGCGTGGTGGTCAGATACAGCAATCCGCCCGGCGAGAGCTTCTTCGCGACACGCGCGATGGTAGCTCCGTTGCGCGGACCGAGGCCCGTATCCACCACCAGCGTGCCGCGCGTTCCCACAACGATGGCAATATTCGGGAAGCCCATGATCGCGTAAACGTGCTCCGAAACCCGCGTCGTGGTCTCCGGCAACAGCGACGGATCGCTCTGCGCCGCAACCCGAACAGTGCACGCGCAAATCAGAACCAACGGCACTAAATAAGCTTCTCGCATGTCTCTCATCCTACATCTGTTCTTACCGCAGGCCACGGAGCACCGTCTTCAGTTCCGCCTCGTACTGCAGCGCAATGCGGGGAACAAACAGTAATAGAGGCAGAGCATACTGCACACGCCGGTTTTGGAACGCCAGCAGCGCGAGCAGGATCAGCAGCGGCGACATGGTTCTTCCCGTCGCGTAAGCCGACGACCATAAATCGAACCTCCCCAGCGTTGCCGTAAATGCGGCAAAGAGGATCGCGGTGATTTCGATAAATTTCCCCCGTCGTTTCCAGGCCGCATAAAATGCCAGCACCAAGGCCAGCCACATTCCCGCCAGCGCGACGTCCTCGAAGACGTTAGCAGTGCGCAGCCAGAGCGTCGAAGTGGGATCTCCGGTGCCTTGCAGGGTGCGATTGACGATCCCGCTGAACGGATAACTGGATAGCCAGTCAGTTCCATCCGGGGGCGTATTGGTCTGCACATATAACCACCATGCAATCGCGGGTGCGGCGCTGAAAGCGCCCAGCACAGCCCCGCGCGCGTCACGCTGTGCGACCCGATAAACGCACCATCCCAGCACCACCATCATTCCGGTTTCGCGGATCAGCGGCGCGGCGCAGAGCATGGCGTAGACCTGCCAGTTGGGCTGTGGCGTATCCGCGTAGAGCGCCAGGCCGATACAAATCGCCGCCAGCGCCAAGTCAATGGTCAGGCGATCGAGCGAAACCGCCACCGCCGGAATCAGCAAGAAGGTCAGTCCCCAGGCCGCGTGCAAACTCTGATCCTGCACATACCAGCTCAACCAAAGTGTCCCCAGGAAGACGAAACCGAGTTCAATGCCGATGTAAACGTAGTCCACGCCGCGGTCGCTTCCCGGCGCGAGCAGCGCCGCCAACGCGGGAACACCAATTCGCCGCCATCGCAGCCTGGGATTGTCGACATAGGAAAGAAATCCGCGACGATTCAGCGGGTCGTGCGCGATCAAGTGGTAGAACTGCGCGTCATATCCCACATCGTCGTTGACTCGATAAGTGTGTCCGGCGGCGAGCGCCGGCGGAAGCGAAGTCTTAGCGCCGGTATAGAAGGGACCTGTGGGGTTGCCGGAGTACTGCATGGCGATATTCAGAACCAGCCAGCAGGCTGCGATCAGAACCGCCACCGCGGCAATCGTGGTAGGCGGCCGCACCGTAACCCGCCGCAAGCTGTTATCTCTTTACCGCCGATTCCACGGCTTCCAGCTCTTTGCCCGCATCGGCCCACTTACCCTGCGCCGCGAGCTCGCGATAGCGCTGCAGATGCATGCGGATGCTGTCAATGCGCGGATCGGAGAACGTCGGCGCTGCCGATGTTACTGGAGAGGTCCCCGGCGACGCGGACGTCGGTCCCGCGGGCGCCGTCGGCGTCAGCACCTGCACTTGCTTGCCGCCCTGCACCGCCTGCAACTGCGCCAGCGCCTGCTCATAAGTGTCGGCATAAATCAGCGTGCTGCCGCGCACCAGCGCCACCTTCCGCAACTGCGGCATGCGTGCCTGCGCCGCCTGAATATAGATCGGCGCCACATACAAGATGGTCTGGTCGATGGGCAGCGTCAGAATCTGGCTGCGCAGCACCTGCGACCCTTGCTGATTCCACAACGTCAGGTCCTTGGAAATATTCTGATCCTGATTGATCAGCGCCTCCACCTGCAATGGACCCGAGATCACTTCCTGTTTCGGCAGCTGCAGGAAAACCAGCTCACCCAAGTGTTCGCCATCGCTGCGCGCCGCCATCAAACCGATCAGGTTCTGCTTATTGCGCGGCGTGAACTGGATCATCAAAAGGAACTCGGGCTCTTTCTCGCCCGGCAGCTCGGCAATCATGTAAGTCGGCGGCACCGGCTGCGGCTCGCTCCCAGCGCCGCTCGTGAAGGTGGCCACATCCCACAGATCGGCGCGGTTGTAATACGACTCCGGATCGCGCATATGATACGTGCGATAAATTTCCGCCTGCGCACGGAACAGCATTTCGGGAGCCCGGGTATGCTCGCGCAAGCCGGCAGGCATTGCGGATGCCGGCGAAAACAACTCCGGGAATAAGTGCTGATAGGCGGTAATCAGCGGATCCTGAGCATCGAAGATGTAGAGGTGCACGTCGCCGTCATAGGCGTCAACCGTGGCCTTAACCGAATTGCGAATGTAGTTGAACCGGCCCAGGTCTTCCACCGCCACTTCGCGCGAATAAGGATGAGATTCGCTGGTGGTGTAGCCGTCCAGAATCCAAACCAAGCGGCCGTCCACAGTGGTGACCAGGTAAGGGTCCTCGTCCCAACTCAGGAACGGCGCCAGTTCGGCCACGCGCTCGGTTACTTTGCGGTGGATCATCATCCGGCTGTCCGCTGTCAATGAGTTGGTCAACAGAATATTCCAGTCGCCGTTGGCCGCCGTCGCCAGCGTCCGCATCCCAATGGACGACATCGGGAATCCGCCCTTGCCGCCATAGCTGGTATTGACTTCGCTCGAACCAGAGGGATAGTTGAATTCGGGCTGGGCGGTGTGTACAAACACCGTCTCGTCCATGGTCTCGCCGTAGTAGATTTCCGGGCGCTCCACCTTCAGGCTCTTGGTCTTTACTTCCACTGGCGCATCCAGCACCAGCAGTTGCGGCAATCCGGTTTCGCTGATCCGGTTGGCTTCCGCCATCACAAAACCGTAGCCGTGCGTAAACGTGAGGGCGCGGTTGATCCAGCGATTGCGCGCGTCGCCCAGTTGATTCAGATCCAATTCGCGCGGCGCGAGCAGAGTCTGGCGCAGCCGCCCGTCGATTTGATAGCGGTCGACATCGGTATCGGCGTAAGTATAGGGACGCAGCGGCTGGCTCTGGCTCAGCGTGTCATGAAACGCGCGCCAGTCCCACAGGCGCACATTTTCGAGCATCGACCGGTTGGCCTCAAAATCGATGCGCCCTTCTTTTTGAACATTGAAGTCCACCACCTTCGCGCGCGTATCCAGCCCGTACGCCGCGCGAGTCGCCTCAATATGGCGCACAATGTACGGCCGTTCGAGTGCCAGTTCATTGGGCCGGACGTAGAGGCTGGCAGCCAGCGGCGGCGCCAGCCAGTCGATCACCAGCACGATCGCGCATGCGATCGCCAGCTTGCGCCGCCCGGCGATTACCAGAATCGCGGCCAGCACTGCCGCGCCCGCCTTGATGGTTTGCAGCGGCAGCCCCAGGTTCTGCTGCAGGTAATCGATACCCACCATCAGATTGCCGTGGTCGCTCAGCATCAGTTCATAACGCCCCAGCCAGAACTGAGCCGCCAGCGCCACCAAAAACAAAGCGGCCAGGCCCTTGAGCAGGCCGGTTTCCAGCCGTCCCAGGCGGCCGAGGTCGCGCAGATCGAGTTCCTGGCCGAACACGTAACCCGGCATGTCGTGCTTGAGTTGCCATCCGCGGGCCGCGACATAATACACCAGCCCTGCAACGAATGCCGTGGATGCCACCCAGCTCAACAGCATGCTATAAAACGGCAGGTCGAAGAAATAGAATGGCAGCGCCTTGCCGAACACCGGATCCGTCCAGCCCGACGATGCGGCCCCTTGGCCTCCTGCGTAACGCGCCACGGTCCAGCCCTCGACCGTCGAAAGCGTAAGGATCATCGCCACCAAGGCCAGTGCCAGTGTGCTGACGCGCGCATAGAGCGGCCAGTCTCGCAAACTTTCGCCGGCATGCTTCACGCCGCGCGCGTGCGCCACCCACAGCACCGGGAACACAATCAGCCACGCGCCCAGGCCTGGCAGATAGCGGTAGCCCGTCATGCGCAGCCAAGTGGGAACCTGCCCCATCTCGCGCCACCAGAAGTAGTCGATCACGTAGCTGCAGATGGTGCGTCCGAAGACCAGCACCGCTACAACCACAATTACCAGCGCAGCGATTCCTAGCTGCGGGCTCCGGCGCCGCGCGGGAATCTCGACAAAGGACATTTCATCCTAAGCGTACACCCAATGTAGGCTTTCCTCCATGCCAAGCCTTGGAAGCGTGTGTGATGCTACGCTACCCTATCGGAGGAATTTCACGAATTTCATGAATTTCATTACAATCGACCTCGACGAATCGACGGCCATTATCAACCTGGATCGGATTCGCTGGATTCAGTCGCATAACGAAGGCGCTTGCACTATTTGGTTTTCGGAAACTCATTCGGTTGCGATTCCCGAAAGGAGCGCGACGATCTTTCTACGTGAAGCCTTCGGATCCTGAGTGGCATTTAGCTTCCTGCTTCCGGAGCAGGTTACCCGGCCTGACGACCTAGTAGGTATAACCGCCACCGCACATGTCGTAGCCGCCGCCTCCTCCGCCGCTCGCGGGCGCGGTAATGAGTGGCGGCCCGTTCTGGAAAAACACCGGCGCTGCGGTAAACGATTGAGTAGGATTAAATCTTAATCCAATCATCGAAATGTTGCCTGTCGAGCTATAGAATTCTGCCAACCCGCGGTGCCCCGCGATCACCGGGAACGTCTGCGACAACACGAAGGCCGTGTGCCCCATGGCCGGCACTGTGGGAAGTGCGTTCACTGCCACCAAACCGTCCACGGTGCGGAACCCAACGCTTATGGTTTGAGGCGCTGCCGTGGGGTTCACCACCGCAATGGCGGTTACGAATCCGGAAGAGTCGTCATAAGGCACCAAAATGCGATTTGATGCAGCCACCGCCGGCGCCGTGCCTTCGTCGTCCTGATGGCCCGGAACCCGGTTCGTGAAGACTACATAAGCCATCACGCCCGCATCCGCATTCAGCTCAGCCCAGCCTATCGTCAGAGCCGCCGCGGTGCCATTGGTGTGCAAATACAATGACGAGCCGGACGGCATGACCATGTTGGCCGTGGAACTCACTTCCAATAGCGGCGGGTTCCAGGGCTGCGTATTGCCACCAGAAGTCTCGCTGTGAAAAATCAGAGTCGCCGAGGCGGCATTCGAGCTGCTGTTGGTAAGGACAATGGTCGATTGCCATCCTCCGCCGTCGACTACTTGCGGGATCGTGAGTATCTGTGCGGATTGCCCCAACACCGGCAACCACACGAGCAATGAAGCAAGAGCGGTCTTGGCAATAATTTTCATGGCTTAGTGTGGAGCAACAACGCGTTCTATTTGTTTTTGAATTGTGAAATGCTTGTAAAAAACACGGCTCTGCGGTTAGGATCAAGGCCGGGAATCGCTATCCCGGGAGCGGGCGGATCTCCACCCGCTGCCTTTCTGACCGCTGCAGCCCCTGAAGCTTACCGCCTACAACGGTCAAAACTGATACGCCAGCGCTATGTTCAGGACATTTCCGCGCCCGGAAGCTGCGCGCGGCCCTAAAGTCCCCGCAGTGGTGAAAGAGCGGGTCCGAAAATCCCAGAAGCTCCATTCAACCGCAGCGGTAACATCCGGACCCAGCTTGCGGAAATAGCTGGCCCACACAAATGAGTTCTTGGACCTGGGGGATCCGGGCAGTAGATTGCGGTCGCGAGGATCGTCAGTGCCGGCTCCGGCGTAGAAGACGTTCTTGTTGTCGAGAGTCAGCGGCACGATGCCCTCTACCCAGCCGCCGCCAGCGCCAATCTTACTGATTTTCGCTGGTGTTAAGATCACATTCGACGTGTTGACCAGCGGCGCGACAAAGCCGACACCTTGAATAATGCCGCCGTCGAAGGGTACCAGATTGGACCCCACGAAGCCTTCGCCACGGAAGATAAACCGCGAACTGACGGGAAGAGTGGCATCCACCGTAAACGCCCAGGAATCGATGGTACGTTTGGCTCCTACTTGCTCCCGGCCGTAATGCGCGCCTGCGCCGACAGTAGCATTGCGTCCGTTAATCGGGTGCGAAAGCGCCATGCGCGCCTGATAAAAGGGTTGACCGGACCGTTCTCCGAATCCCGAAAATGTGCTATCGACAGCGTTGCCATTTAGCGCGGCCTGATCGCCAAGGCGCTGGTCTCCGAAGGATGGACGCAATATACCTATTTGAAATAAAGTCGTGGTGGCACCGAATTTCTGTCTGTTTTCCACTCGCAGCTGCGGCAGCCACGCCCACAGGTCGCCAGCGCTCGCGCCCAAGGGAATTGCCACATGTGAAAGCGAAATGGGATCCAGCGGCGCAATAATCATCTTGTCCTGACCCGCCACGATCTTCCATGTGCCTTTATCCAACTGCAGATACGCGCGACGCAGCCGCGGCTGATTTAGTACTCTGTCCTGAGGTTGAAGACCGGGGTCGACCGGACGTGAGCCAAAGAAATCTATTTCCACCAGGCCAGAAGTAGTCCAACCCTCCAGAGGCTTCGCCGAAGTGACTTGGAGTCCCAAGATCGACTGACGCGCAGTGAAGATTGTGTCGTGTACCAGTCCCGCACGTTTGATAGTTCCGTCCGGGAAGGTCACGTTGGAGCTGCCCGGCAACGGCCAGAGAGGTACGTCCTGTCCCACTTGGGCCGTGCCAGCCGTCGATATATTCAGCAGCAGCGTTCCATAGAATCGAACAGTGAAATCTCCCAGCGTAGCCTGTAAGCGGGTCTTAGATTTGGGAAGACCCGGATAATAGGGCCCATCGGGAGGGGTGTGGTCTACCGCCGTCGGCGCGCCCGCGGCATCCGTGTTCGCGGGCTGTGCGTTGGTTGAAACCGTCAATGCGGCCAAGGCAGTCAGTAACATCCCTATTCTCGAAACTCTAACCTTCATGTGTCCTATTCATCTCCTTCTTTGCAAAACATGAGCGAGGGCTGCGGCACGAAAATGCAGCGAGCGCGCAGCGCTCAACACGCGTTCAGTATGCTTGGCTTCGGCTGAAATAGCAGCTAGAACAGTGCTAATTCTTTGTAAAGAAATCGTGATGGCGCAGATGGGAAGATCCGGGCGGAGATGAGGGCTTCATGCATGTGCTGCTTGGCTTCTCGCTTTTCACCAGCCAAAACATGCTGTTGACGGAATACCACACAGGCACCGTGGGAAGCTACCTCATCGACGCGAAGGGCGCAGAGGGAAGTTTACTTCGAGGGGCCACTTAACGGCATGCAGAATCCCTACTACGCACTCCGCGTGAGTTTCCGATCTGAACTAGGCTTGCCTTCATAATTACATTGCAATTACTATCGCCCGAGGAGGAAAGGAAGGGTCGGCGGAACGCGCCGTCGTTTCTACAGCAGCCGGAAATTGACTTCGATGGTGGCCATGACCGGCACTGGCTTGCCGTCCTTCATGCCCGGCTTGAAGCGCCACTTCTCCACCGCTTCGATGGCCTTCTGATCCAGGCCTAGGCCCAGCGAGCGCAACACCTTCAGGTTCTGCGGACGCCCTTGATCGTCCACCACCAGCGACAGCACCACCGTGCCTTGCCATTTGGCCTTGCGCGCCTCTTCGGAGTATTCAGGCTCTACTTTGCTCAGCACGCTGGGCGCGGAGACGCCGCCGCCGATCCGAAAAGCCCCGCCGCCAAATCCGCCGCCCGTGCCTGGACCCACTCCTGCGCCCTTGCCCGAGCCGACGCCGCCGCCCGAGCCGCTGCCGATGCCGCCGCCGGAGCCGATACCGTTGGATGGAATGCCCAGGTGGCTGAGTGGATCTCCGTAGTTATTAGCCTGAATATTCGGTACGTCGTCGGGCGCAACGATTGTAGGCGTCATGGGCAACTTCGGATTGGGAATCGGGTCCACCCGCGGCGGTGTAAATTGCCGCGGCGCTGGCTTAGGCAATTTGCCTTTGCTGGCGTCCAGTGGCGCTCTGGCTCCGCCGCCTCCACCGCCGCCGGAGGCCTGCTTCTTGTTCTGCGCCAGATACGGACGCAGGTCCACCTCAATCCCGGTAACTTGCTTCACCATGTTTTGCACCGGCTTCAGCGAGCCGATGAAAACCAGCAGCGCAATGACGCCAACGTGAATCGCCAGCGATAAAAACCCTGACTTTGCTTCGTTGCCGGCGTAAATCTTGATCTCGTGGATCGGAACCGGCTTCGAGGTGATTTCCAGCGGCGGGAGCTTCGGGGGACTGATCAGCTCCTTGATATTCTTGAAAATTTCCAGGAACCAGGGCTTCTCAATCGAAGCGGGCGGCAGCAAGTGCGCCAGATGATCTTCCGGCTTCAGATGGTCTTCGGGCATTTCCCCGGCCACCCTCTCGAGAACATTTGGATTCTGGTCAGACACTTCTACGCACCCATCCGACGGCTTCGATCTAATGACGCAGGGCGCCGGCAAAACGTTGCAGCCGCCGCAGTCTTCCTTCCTCTATCATACGACTCCCGGTCAAGGAATTTCCAGGAACGCCGACGCCTCCCGCCACAGGCCCTCCAGAACGTCGGTTAGCTCATGCCCGGATTTAAACAACGCCAGCCTAACATGGGCGTGTTCCAGGGCGAAATCGCGCGAAACCTGGCAGGGAACCACCGTATCTTCAGTCCCATGCAGGATCAACGCACGCTGGTGGAAATCGGGAACCGCTTTATGTTGGGCTGCTTCCTCCAGAAACCGGTACCCTAGGCGCTGCTCGGTTTTGGAGCCATAGTGGTAGATCGGAATGGATCCCTCGCGCTTCCAGTGCTCGATTTCCTCAGCGCTCAAACGCGACCGCCAGCGCTGCAAGAACTCAAATGCCGGAGCGATCAACACCAGACGATCCACTGCTTGTGGATGGCGTTCCGCGTATAGTGCCGCCAAATACCCTCCCAGGCTCGAACCCATCAATACCAGCGGCTCGCCTTTCGCCAGCTTTTCCCGGTGCGCCGAAACGGCGTTGGCCATCACTAGCATTTGACCGCTGATGGTTAGCTTAGGGAACTCTCCCTGGTCCAATTGTGGCGCCTCAAACTCCACACCGGCCTTCTGAAACTTGCCGTCAAAGAACCGGGCTTTGGAGGACTGGGGGCTCGAGGCAAACCCGTGCAGGTACACCACGCGCATCGAAGTCACTCCGCCGATCGTGCTTCAAAGCGGTGGAAAGCGCGGTAGCTGAACTTGTTTTCAACCACTTCTTCGCCCCCGCGCAGTTCTCGTTGCGTGGTCTCCACCGGCAGCAGTGTTCCGAATTCGCTCATCGCGTAATCCACGGTCGCTTCCTCGCGCAGAACGTTTTCCGTGTTATTATCGCTGGCCGTCATCGTGATGCGCACCGGCAGACCGTCCGCTTCCCGCACCCAGATTTCGCCCTGCACGCTGAGCCGCTGGGCGGGGGTCCCGGCAGTTCCCGAATTTTCGCGAAACACTGTTAAGGCCTGCTGGCCGTCCAGTTGCTGATAGTGGAATACCTGCGTCGCGACGGTGCCCATCAGGCGCGGGCCGGCCCTCGTGAATTCGTAGCGTTCGATGTTGCCGCGGCTAAACAAGAGGAGGATCTGGCCGAAGTCCGTCGCACCGCCCTTCAAGCCGTATTTTTCCAGTTGCTGTAGCGCGCGTTTTTTGCGTTCATCATCGTTGGCCGCTACCAGTTTTGCCAGGGCGTCTTGAGCTCGTTTCTCGCCGGCCACTTGTTTTCCGTCCACCGAAATCACTTGGCGGAGCTCGTGGATCTGCTTCCCCAGCAGCGCAAACGCGTACTCGGAGATGATCTCATGTTCCTTCCAGTCGGCCGACTGAGATTGCTTAGCCGCGTCGCCCACTCGCATCTTGAAGCGCGGCGGAGCGAGAGCCCTTTGATGCAACGTTTCCCGGCCTACCAATTGCGGCGCGGTCTTCTGAAACGCCTCGGCTTCGTCGCCCAGCCGCTGGATGAGCTTCTGCGTGCTGTCGTCGGCTCGCAGCACCAGCGCGAAACACAGAAGCGTCAGGCCACGCATACTATCGAGGATCTCATATCGGGCAATGCGCGACCTGATCCGCAGGCCAACCTCTTTGAATTGGCCCGCAGATGGGAACCGATAGACACAGATAGCTGAAGTTCGCAGGCCGACTCGGCTCACGGCGCCAGTTCGCCAAGATTTTGCTTTTCGTATCCGTGTTCATCGGTTCCCACTGCGGGCCAATTTTTTCCGTTCGTATGCCATCACAGCCCCTTCCTTACCTCAACCCCACCCGCCTTCAACCACTTACCGCTCTGGACTGCACGCCCCTGTCCCCCGCACCTGCATAATCCAGACGTAGTTCGAGCCTGCGCAGGCCGATCGTTGTTGTTTGGTGGAATCCGCGCCCGTCTGAGAAGCGGGCTAGCCGCCCCGGAAACATTGAGAAGAGGGCGGGACACGGAAGAGAATCGATTCTCTGGTTGATACGAGCGTCGCGAAAGTGGCGTGAGGTGACCGTTAAAGGAAATAGGAGAGCGCAATTGCCGGTTGATTCGGACACTTTTCTGAGACCGGAGCCCGCACAGGCGCTAGTGCTTGTGCGGGCTGAAAAAATAGACAGCCGCCTGTTTTCTGCACCCCGGCGGGTTGCTTACGTAAGCCGCCCGCCGCGAGACGATCCGAAAATCCATCGCACCGCGCCCACACAGCCGAAGTGTCTTCCGACCCCTCGTGTTAGCATAAGATCTACCCCGGCAACATGATTCGTTCTTTTCGCGGCACCACTCCCAGCATCGCTGTCTCCGCTTACGTCGACCCCAGCGCCGTCATCATTGGCGACGTCACCGTGGGCGAGCGCTCCAGCATTTGGCCTCACGTGACCGTCCGCGGGGACGTGGATCACATCCACATTGGGGCGGAAACCAGCATTCAGGACGGCACCGTCCTGCATTGCGACGCCGGTGTCCCGCTTTCAATCGGCGACCGCGTGACCGTCGGGCACCAGGCGATGTTGCATGGATGCACCGTCGAGGATGATGCCCTGATTGGCATCGGAGCGATCGTGCTCAATGGCGCACGCATCGGTAAAGGCGCCGTGGTGGCCGCCGGATCGCTAGTGCCCGAAGGCGCAGAGGTGCCCGCCGGCATGCTGGCCTTGGGCGTCCCCGCCAAGCCGCGCCGTCCGGTGACGCCCGAAGAACAGACTCGCTTCGCCGAAGGCGCCCAACACTACGTGAAGAACGCCGCCACTTACAAGGACGAGTTGCGCTGACCGGGCACGCATGATCAAAGCAGTCAAAGGAACACGCGATATCTTGCCGCCCGCCAGCGCCGTTTGGAACCGGGTCGAAGCGCAGGCGCGCGAAGTGTTCCGCACTTTCAACTATCACGAAATCCGCACGCCCATCTTTGAAGAGACCGCGCTCTTCGCCCGCGGCGTGGGTGAAGACACCGACATCGTCGGAAAAGAAATGTATACCTGGGAGGACCGCGACGGCTCTTCGCTGACGCTCCGCCCGGAAGCCACCGCCTCCGTGATGCGCGCCTATATCGAGCACCGCCTCGACCAGATCCCGGGCATCAAGAAGTTCTATTACATCGGACCCATGTTCCGCCGTGAGCGCCCGCAGAAGGGCCGCTATCGCCAGTTCTTCCAGATCGGCGCGGAAGCCATCGGCTCGGAATCGCCCATCGTCGACGCCGAAGTCATTGAAATGGTGGTCGAGCTCCTGCGCAAAGCCGGACTCGACGGTTTCCATCTCATCCTCAATTCCGTCGGCGATGCAGCCTGCCGTCCCAAGTTCATGGCCGCGCTGAAAGAAAAGCTGGCGACCATAGCGCCCACGCTTTGCGCCGATTGCCAGCGCCGCGCGACCACCAATCCTTTGCGCGTGCTCGACTGTAAAGTTCCCGATGACCAGGCCGCCATCGATACGCTGCCTTCGATTCTCGATTACCTGTGCGAAGCTTGCCACGCGCACTTCCATGTGGTCCAAGCGCACCTCGTCAGCCGCAACATTCCCTTCGAAGTCCGCCCGCGATTGGTGCGCGGCCTGGACTATTACATGCGGACCACTTTCGAAATCACGCATGGTTCGCTGGGCGCTCAAAACTCCGTCTTGGGTGGAGGCCGCTACGACGGGCTCGCCGAAGCGCTCGGCTCGAAAGTTCCGGCGCCCGGCATCGGCTTCTCGATTGGCGAAGACCGCTTGGTGATGAGCGTCGAAGAGGCGCACCCCAACGCCCAGCAGCCAACCGTCGACGTATTTCTCGCTCCCCTCGGCGACGCCGCCGAGCTGCATGCCGGAGCCCTCGCGGCTGAACTGCGCGGCGCCGGCATCTCGGTCGAGCGCTCGGTCGACCGCAAGCTGAAGCGCGCTCTCGAGACCGCCAATAAGATGGGCGCCCGCTTTGCGCTGATCCTCGGCGACAACGAGATCGCCGCCGGGACATACTTAATGAAAGATATGGCGTCGGGCGAGCAGATATCGCTTTCGCGCGAAGCCCTCGCCGCGCATATACAGAAAAACTAGATCATGCCATCCGTACCTCTCGATTTTTTAGGGAACCTGCGCCGCACCCATAACTGCGGGGAGCTGCGCGCCTCCGATGCCGGCAAGAAAGCGCTGCTCATGGGCTGGGTCCATCGCCGCCGCGATTTGGGCGGAGTGATTTTCATTCACCTGCGCGATCGCGAAGGCGTCACTCAGCTGGTCTTCCACGAAGACGCCGAATCTGACGTGCACCAGAAGGCCGAACTTCTGGCCTCCGAATATGTCCTCGCCGCCGAAGGCACGCTCGCACTGCGCACCCCCGAGAATATCAATCCCGCCATTCCCACCGGAGAGGTGGAATTGGTGGTCGAAAAGCTCTGGATCTTGAACGAGTCGCGCACGCCGCCCTTCCCCATGGAAGACAACGTGGACGTCAAGGAAGACGCGCGCCTTAAATACCGCTACGTCGATCTGCGCCGCCCACGCATGCAGCACAACATCATTCTGCGTTCGAAGATAGCGTCCGCTGTGCGCCAGGAGTTGACTGGCCAGGGCTTTCTCGAAATCGAGACGCCTTTCATGACCCGCTCCACACCGGAGGGCGCGCGCGACTATCTGATTCCCGCGCGGGTCAGCCCCGGCAACTTCTACGCGCTGCCGCAATCGCCGCAGATCTTCAAACAATTGCTGATGGTCGCGGGCTTCGACAAATATTTCCAGATCGTGCGCTGCTTCCGCGATGAGGACCTGCGCGCCGATCGGCAGCCCGAATTTACCCAGATCGATTTGGAGATGTCCTTCCCGCAGCAGGAAACCATCTACGAAGTGATCGAGCGCATGCTGAAGGCCGTCGTGAAGGCGGCCGGCGTTGAGATGCAGATTCCGATGCCGCGCCTCACCTACGCGGAGGCCATGCGTTCCTATGGCAGCGATAAGCCGGATCTGCGCCTCCCGCCCTTCCATTGCGTCGAGGACTTGTTCAAAGGCAAGGGCCTGGCGCCCGAAGGCCTGCCGCTGGTGGCCATTCGCGTACCCAAAACCGGACCCGTGAGCCGCAAGGAGCGCGACGAGCTTAAAGCCTTTGGCCAGGAGCGCGGCCTGCGTGTTTTCGACGATGCCAAGCGTCTTGAGCGCGACTTTCCCGCCGCCATGGCCGAAGTCCGCAAGCGTGCCGGCGCTACTGAAGATGACTTGCTGATGCTCTGCGGCTGGGGCGGCGAAGTTAAAGGCCAGCTCCCCGAAAACGCCATGCTCTTGGCCGCCGGTCATCTGCGTCTGCAAGCCGGGCAAAAATATAACGATCGTCATCAGTTGCTCGACCCTAAGGATTTCCGTTTCCTGTGGGTAGTCGATTTCCCCATGTTTGAATGGGACGAAGAAGAGAGCCGCTGGAACGCCGCGCATCACCCGTTCACTTCGGTACACGATGAGGATCTCGAAAAACTCACCACCGATCCCGCGCATTGCCGCGCGAAATCCTACGACGTGGTGCTCAACGGCACTGAACTCGGTTCCGGCTCCATTCGTATCCATCGCCGCGACGTGCAGGCGCAGGTGTTTGCCGCGCTCGGCCTGTCCGACGCAGAGGCCCGCCACAAGTTCGGGTTTCTATTGGATGCCCTCGAATACGGTGCGCCGCCGCACGGCGGAATCGCGCTCGGCCTCGACCGCCTGGTGATGCTGCTGGCCGGCGAAACTTCCATCCGCGACGTGATTCCCTTCCCGAAGACCGCCAAGGGAACCGATCTCATGTGCGAAGCGCCGTCCGATGTGCCGGAGCGCGCGCTCCGCGAGCTGGGCATTAGCATCCGCAAAAAATAACGGTCGCTCACGATCGGGGCGGTATGACCGGCGCCGCGGGCCAGTGGTCGTCTGCTACTCGGCGCGTAACGCGATCGCCGGATCGATTTGGGTTGCCTTCAGAGCGGGAATGAAACACGCCACCGCCGCCACGATCGCCAGCAGCATGGTAGCGCCCAAAAACGAAACCGGGTCGACTGCGCGCGCCCCCACCAGTTCGTTCCGCAGCCACAACGAAATTGCGGCTGCGCCCACCAGCCCCACTCCGATTCCGATGGCCGTCGGACCCATTCCTTTGCCGATGACCTGACGCAGCACCGAGCCGCGGCTGGCGCCCAAAGCCATCCGCAAGCCGATTTCATTTCTTCGTTGCGCCACCGCGTAGGCATTCACGCCGTAAATTCCCAGTGCGGCCAGCAGCAGCGCCACCAAGGCGAAAGAGCTCATGAGCCGGGTCTGAAACGTGGGTTCGGCCGCCTGATTTTGCAGCCTCTCTTCCAGCGTCTGGAGTTGGTCGATGGGCTGTTCCTTGTCGATGGCCATGAACTCCGTGCGCAGCGCCGAGCCCAGCGCCGCCGGATCGGTTTGCGTACGCGCCACAAACCACACCGCGCGGGACCAGGGATTTTGCGGATGCGGCACATAAATCGCCGGCCTCTGATCCGAGGAGAACTCGTCCAGCCTCACGTTGCCGACCACGCCCACCACCACCGCCGTGACAGGCTCTTCGCCGTTTTGCCATCGGATGGGCCGATTGAAGGCCAATCGTTTGCCGATCGGATCCTGGCTGGGAAAGTAGCGCGCGGCCAGTGCCTCATTGATAATTGCCACCAAAGGCGCATTCTCGTTGTCCGCGTCTGTAAAGAAGCGCCCCTGCTTCAGCGGAATTCCAAGGGTGCGAAAGTATTCCGGTCCGACGCCGAAATATGGCGCGATGGGGAGTTCAGACCCGCTGCGGGCGACCGCGCCTTCCTCCTTGAAACGCACCTCCTGGTTGTCGATTTGTGGCAGGCTGGTGGATACGGCCACGTTTTTTACTCCCGGCAAAGCCGCGATCCGCTCCGCGCTCTGACGGTAGAAACGCAGCGCCCGCTCGGCGTCATACGTGGCCGTGGGGAGCAGAAAACGCACCGTGATCACGTTCCTGGGATCGAATCCGGGATTCGAATGGGTAAGGTCGCGCAGGCTTTCGATCATGATGCCGGCACTGGCCAGCAGCATCACAGCGACCGACGCCTCGGCAACGATCATGGCTTGGCGGAATCGCTGGCTCTTCCGCCCCGCCGTGGTGCCGCGGCTGGAATCTTTGAGTGCAGACTGGATATCGGGCCGCGCTACCGCCAGCGCCGGCGCCAAGCCACATAGCAGGCAACTGAGCAGCGATATCGCGAGGGCAAACCACACCACACCGGGGCTAAATTCGATGAACCCTCCGGGAATTGCGTCGGGGGGCACAATCGTTGGCGCGAGATGAATCAACGTCCAGGCCATTGCCAGGCCCAGTGCGCCGCCGGTTAACGACAACAGGGCGCTTTCGGTAAGGAGTTGCCGCACCAGTTGGGCGGGTGTGGCGCCTAACGAGATCCGCACCGCGATTTCGCGCGCGCGCGCCACCGCCCGCGCCAATAACAAGCTGGCCACGTTCGCGCAGGCAATCAGCAGGACCAGTCCCACCGCGCCGCTCAGCAGCAGAAGCCGCGTGCGATATGTCCGGTTGAGCAGAAACTCCCGGAAGTCTTCCACTCGAACCGTCCAACCCTTGTCGCTCTCGGGATACGTATTCGCCAGCACGCCCGCGATGGTGGCCATTTCGGCGGCCGCGCTGGCCCGCGGCGCCTTGAGCCGCGCGATGACCACCAGATCGCGAAAATCACGATCGTGAGTGTTTAACGAAACCGGCACCCAGATATCGCTCGGCCGCCACCAGAACTGAAAATTGGACGGCGCCACGCCGACGATGGTGTAAGGAACCGCGTCCACGTAGATGGTTCGGCCCAGCACGTTCGGATCCGCTCCCAGATCTTCCTGCCATAAGCGATGGCTGATTACCGCGGAGCGCGCCGCCGCGGCTGGGCGATCCAGGCCGTCTTCATCCGGCAAAAAAGAGCGCCCGCGCTCAGGCGTGACGCCCAGAGTGCGAAAAAAATTCGCGCTCACCCGGGCCCCGGAGATCTGACGCGGCCGATCTCGCCCAGTCAGAAGGAAGGACGTCGGCATCCAGGCGGCGAAATCGGAGAGCGTTTTCGATTGCGCGCGCCAATCCATGAAGTCCGCCGGCGAAGCATCGCTAAGGCTTCCCTGACTGTCATGGCTCCAGACAAACGCCAGTGTTTCGGGTTCGGGGTAAGAGACCGGGTGGAGCAGCAATCCGTCCACGATGCCGAACATTGCGGCATTTGCCCCGATGCCCAGCGCCAGGACCAT
>Ga0068857_100000636_pt1 | contig 25853 bp, 35 predicted proteins | sample KBSCornC72_FD_66591 | JGI IMG/M metagenome (GOLD analysis project Ga0068857, IMG submission 66591) | Corn rhizosphere microbial communities from Kellogg Biological Station, Michigan, USA - KBS Corn C7-2 | ecosystem: Host-associated > Plants > Roots > Rhizosphere > Soil ...
CGGTCATCTGGACGGTACTACCGCTAAAGCATCGGAAATAATAAAGCATAATTAAACATAAATAATAAACATGGAAAAACTAGAAGTGACTAAAAGTAGAGCCCAGACTGCCTTTGAGAAAGGAACGAAGGAAATTAAAGACGCTATTGCCAATCTATTTGGCAGGGAACATTTTTACAAAGACATCAAAGAAATTGTAAACGGCTTCGAGGATGCACTACCGTTGTACATAGAAAAGTATGGTGAGCTGGACGATTTTGCTAAGAAGTTGCTCTGCTATTCTGGTAGTAATAAAAGTGTATTGGCAAGTGCTGCACTGTTCAAGCTAGAGATTGCCATCCATGTATTGAATGGATTTAAAGACCCTGATTATAATGATGGTAAACCAAAGTATGAACCTTTGTTTGATCTTTCGGGCTCAGGCTTCTCGTTCAACGCTTACGATGGCTGGGGCACGTGCTCGCGCTCCGGGTCGCGCCTCGCTTATTTGGATTTAGATACCATGAAGCATGGAGTAAAAATACTATTGCCTATTTATAGAACTCTTTACAAAAAATAATATGAAATCAAAAATAGAAACCGTTCAAGACGCGTTCGCTCTACTAGGTAGGGATTATAACGCATTACCAGAAGTGTCTATGCTGCCTGAAGACCTAGGAAGCTTCTTAACCAATACTTATCTTTTGGCTACTGTAATAGAGGCAAAGAACTACGAGGCCAACGATAATAAGCCCTGGATACCAGACTATACAAATTGGGAGGAGGATAAATATGAACCCAGTATGTATATGGGTAAAGACAGTTCGGGCTCGGGCTTCTCGTACTACGTTTACGATGGCTGGAGCACGGACTCGGGCTCCGGGTCGCGCTTTTGCTTCATAAATTATGAAGTGATGAAAGATGTAACAACCTCACCTGTTTTTGTAGAGCTCTACAAAAAAGTGTTTTTAAGATAATACAATAAGGTGGTGTGCTGTCAGAGCTGGCGTTTTGTGCAGGTTTCAGGCTCAGGCTTCTCGTACAACGATTACGATAACTGGAACACGAACTCGAACTCCAGGTCGCACCTATGTTAAAATAATAATGATAGCGCAGACCTTGCCCGGATGGCAAAAAACAACAAGTAAAAAAAGGGCAGTAGTACCTCTGGGGAAATCGACCTTTTAAAAGCAAAGGCATGAAAAGAATCAATAATTTATATACTCAGATTTGTAGCATTGAAAACCTGGAGCTCGCTGATAAAAAAGCGAGAAAAGGTAAGCTAAAACAATACGGAGTAATAACACATGATAAAAACAAGCAAGAGAATATTGCCTCTCTTCGTGATCGGCTTATCAACAAAACATATAAGACCTCGACCTATCAAATATTTAAAGTTTACGAACCTAAAGAGAGGGAAGTATATAGATTACCCTATTTCCCGGACAGGATTACTCACCATGCTATAATGAATATACTGGAGCCGATCTTTGTCTCCAGTTTCACGGCAGATACTTATAGTTGTATTAAAGGCCGCGGGATACACCAAGCCGTTAATAAGCTTCGCAATGACCTGAAGGATGATACTAAGACAAAGTATTGCCTAAAGCTGGATATAAAGAAATTTTATCCTTCGGTAGATCACGCCATACTAAAGCAACTTTTACGAAGGAAAATAAAAGACAATGATCTTCTTTGGCTGCTCGATGAAATCATAGACAGCGCTGACGGCGTGCCAATCGGGGACTATTTGAGCCAGTATTTTGCAAACTTTTATCTCACCTACTTTGACCATTGGATAAAGGAACAAAAGGGGGTAATATATTATTACCGCTATGCAGATGACATGGTGATATTGATGGATAATAAAGAAGAGCTGCATAAACTACTCGCAGAGATCAGAGAATATTTAGACGTCAATTTGAAACTATCTATAAAGAAAAATTATCAAGTATTCCCAGTTGCGGCCCGTGGTATTGACTTTTTAGGATACAAATTTTACCATACTCACATACTGCTAAGAAAAAGTATTAAAAATAATTTTGCCCGGATGCTGGTAAGACGCAGAAATGCCGCCTCTGTAGCGTCTTATAAAGGATGGGCGAAACATTGTAATAGTCGTAATTTATTAAAAAAGTTAAAAGTTAATAATGAAAAAGTTTAAGGATTTCGGGATTAAAGTATCTACTCAAAATTTTACTGGGGAGAAAATAAAAATAAGTAAAATTTTAAATAAGGAGGTACAGATATTAGGCTACAAGATTGGGCCATCAAAATACGCAAAAGAGGCAGGAGATAAATGTCTACACTTGTCCATACAATTCGGAGGCAAAACGCACTTGGTTTTTACAGGATCGAAATATCTTATAGAAGGAATACAACAAGTGCCACAAAACGAGTTTCCGTTTGAAGCCACTATTATAGAAGAAAATGAAAGTTATCAATTCGAGTAATATTATGGGACAAACACTACGAATAAAGACAAGCATAGCAGACGCTCAGGCGGCATTCAATAACTGCCCAGAGGCTACGTTTACGATAAGGCTCGACAAGAAAAAAACGGCTCGCCTTCATGATATAGTTGTGGCAATAGTTACCTCCTCTTGCTATTTAGAACAGGAGCAGCTTGAATCAATTATACTAAAAGAAATCGCTCAGCTTTTGCGAATAAAGTATCATAAGATAAATGTTAAAGCTTCCGTAGTGCTTTCCTGCTCTCAGGCTCGAACACTACTCTTATGGCTCAACGATTATAACTTTGAGCATCCTCTGGATACGAATTTAGCGTGTGAGTTGGTAGATAGTATATATAAACAATTAATTTAAACAAATAACAACATGGAAAAACTATTAATTTTAATCTCATTATTATTTGTGTCGGTAACATCTTTTTGTTATTCACATTCACATGTAAGTACTCATTCATCGCATAATAGCTTTCATAGTACACCTCACCCTAGTTATCATCCACACTCGAGTACACGCTCTTATCATTCATATTCACATGGAATAAATAATTATTCAAAGCCAAGGAGTTATTATTATAGTCATCCAATTTATTATTTCCCTGCTAATCATTATTATTATAATCACTACCATCATTACCATGTAGGAAGTAAAAAGGATACTGTTTTTTGTGAAAATGCACAACATAAAGAGCCTGTAATGGAAAGTGAATTAAGTCGTAATGACATTATTATTATTATCTGTATAAGCATAGCAATATTTGTATGTATTGTTTGGGTGAGTTACCTATCTGTATATAATTAGTAAAATAGGATCGACGTGTATTTGATTAATTTAAATTAATATATTAGGGTTTTAATCTTTAAACTATAAATCTATGAAAAACGAAAAGCAACAAAAATGGAGTGAAATGTCAAAAGGCAAAAAATCTTTATGGTAATATTCATGTCAATATTTTCAATCGTGTTTATTACCATTGTAGTAAAATGCAGTACAGGCACCAGCGCTCCAGTTGGTCCTATAACTATCGCTCAGCGGGTGGACATTAGCAAACTTCCAAAGGGTATTGATGTGTCTCAGTTTGAGGAAAAATACGAGGCTTATAAAGGTAAGTGGAGTATGACTATGGTGATGAAAAATAACACTGCTAAAAAGATTGAATACCCACAGATAGACGCCGATCTTTATCGTGATGCAGAATTGGTAGGTACTGCCACGGGCGGCCCAGGGAAACACCTAAAACCTGGAGAGAGTGGTACGGTATCTTATGCCTGGATAATAGCGGAGAAAGTACCCACTAAAATAGAATTAAAATACATACAATAAAAAACGAAACGGTACATTATACGTATAAATACGAAGCAGCCTAACCGCTGCTTTTTTTATAACTTAACTTATCTTTTTTATGGAAACATCAAAAGTAAATGAAGCAAGCGCTATCAATGAGGAGGAACGAGAGTATCTTATCAAGGCCAACTTAGCGGCCCTGCGCTGGCATGCGCAGGCGCCAGACTTACGGCAAGGCGATGCTGATCACGCCGTCAAAATAATTGATCAGATAGAAAATCTGATAGACAACTAACCACTCTGACCTCTCCCGCTCCGGGGGAGGTTTATTTTTTTTGTTCACTTATCAGGAATACTACGTATACATATTATCCGTATATTTACGTACAGTATGAGAGGGTCACGAATCTACACTACACTATTCACCGAATCTATAGAAAGCCGCCACAAAGGCCGGAGTAAAGAACTCAACTCAAAGAGAAATGAGTGCCTTATGGATAGGTTTTATTTCTATGGGAAATACAGCGACAAACGTTATGAGGCAATAATAAATATTCTCTCCCGTGAGTTTTTTCTAACTGAGAAAACTATCATTCAGGCAATAGAAACAAATAGCAGATTTCTGACTGCGTTGAAAAATGAAAAACTCCCCAAAAATCATTTTACAAAAAAATGGCCACATCTAAACTGGTAAGTAACGTAATTGAAATTACCTGGGAGTCGATACAGATCACCAATTGCGACTCTCCAGTAACTATTGATATGGAAACCGGAACTATTAATGTAATTAACAAAAACGTTTCACAAACTTATTTTAAAAGAAAGTAAAAAAAATAAAGAAGCATAAAACTCGGGAAACATGAGCATAGTTATTTTTGATCTTCAACCAATAAAGCCTACAAGCATATCGCAAACAATAAAGCTTCCTTGTGGAAGTGAATTGCTTTCAATTGTTCCTTATGATGAATACATTCCAGGGCTTAGAATGATGAGGGGAAAACGATATTATGTAAATGGGATAGAAGTAGATAATTGGGATATTTCAGGGTTCACTATTATAATTATTGATTTTGAAAAAAATAAATACGAGTTTAATTTACGACAGGAAAAGCATGAGAGAGAAATAGAAATTACGCCAGGGGATTGTCCACTACAATTAAAATTGCCGAAAGCAATAATGAAAAGAATAACAATTAAAAAGCCGCAATAATCCGCGGCTTTTTTTATTATATAATATTTGGAGTAATAGAAAGCGTAGCCGGTGTTTTTTGATTCATCGGCACAGCGCTATAATCTTCATAGTTGGTAGTGAAGGTAAGCACACGCACTTTAAACAAATCGTTTCTCATTTCATCGTCTGCGGAGACTCTTATGAAAGCGTCTGTATACTCTGTTTTATAACCTTGTAACGCGTTAAATATTTTTTGCTCGATTTCAAAATAATAAAGCGCCTTGTCTCTTACCAATGAAGGGGCCGCCTGATAGCTTTGACTGAATGGTGCAAATCCAAGCCTGATCATTATTGTAGGGCTACCAATCTGAGCGAGCCCTGAAAGCGCAGTATAAGGAGTAGCAGGAAAACTAATCAGAGCGCAGGGCCACTCCACTGGAGGCTTTGTATCATAGTTTTCGAGTTGGCCCATATCATAATCTATCCATTTCAAATCTGGCACATATACAGCCAAATAATCCATAAGATCAGTAAGTGTTTTTGAAAAGTAATTTGTTGGTGATGCCATAAAATTTAAAGTTAAGGCCGGAGCGCTTTCATGATCTCGGCAGTGATTACTCGTTTTATTTTCGCCTCCAGGTATGGGCTATTTCCCATAAATCTACGTGCTGGAATTTTTTGATTTATCTTTCTCTTATGCGCCTTCACATTTACAGAGCCTACCTGTACTTTGGTAAACTTTAGCTTTCTGGCTCCAGGCGCAGAGGTCTCATCACGATAGTTTACTTTTCTAGTATAAGCTTTCACAGACTGTATTTCTCCTAATCGCAATCCTTCATTATGAACCCTGGCGTATGGTACATCTGTGCCTATGATTACGGTAGTGTTTGTAATGCTCACAATGCGGATGGAGCGGCGCAGCATACCAGTATCAACAAGAAGCGCTCTACCGTTTCGCTTTGGAGTCATGCCCCATTTTGTAGGGTTCTTTCTCTTAGGCCATGGCTGGAGCGAAGAGCCGAGAAAGCCCTGGCGCTTAAAATTGTCTAAAAAGAAGTTCAGCGCTTCATTGCCTGCCATTATAGGCAAGCGTATGAGTATGCTCTTGAAGCGCTCCTCCAGTTGTTTAATGGGAATATGTAATTGATTTTCCATTACAGCCCACTTTGTTTTTTAAGAAGTGCGTCGGCCTGCATTCTTATGTTCTCTGGCATATCAGTAAAGTATGGGTGCTTGGCAGGGAATACAAGGCCGCTTTGAGCCATGTTTGTGGCAAACATCGGTTGTATGTCTGGGTATGACAATTGGCTGGCTGGAGTAGGATTTACATTGCCTCTCTGCCTTACTGTAAGCCTGCATCCAAAGTGATTTGGCGGATAATATCTTTTTGCAAAATCACTGTCCCACTTTACAATAATTCCGTCGAGGCTTCTACAGAGTGCTGTAGTCTGAGTGTCCAGCACGGCGTCAAATTCTATAAAGCCAAGCGTAGCCGCATCTCGTTGTATCGCTACCCACTTACTTGCCATTTGACTGCCTGCTACCGCCAGATCGTACTCAGTAGCTCCATAGCGCTTTATAAACTGATCATTGATAGCGCTTGCCGCTTTTAGGAAATCCGATTTACTCAATAGCTTACCATCGGCGCCTATCAATGCGTCAGACAGTGCTCTGAGTTGCTGGTAGTTTTTAGCTGCTGAAAATTGCCAAACGTTTTTTTGTATCGCTGATAGCATTTCATAATCCGGCGTGTCATAATCAAACTTATCCAGGTCACCGCCAAAGGCATCGGTTACACCCTTCCAGATTTCTTTTGCAAAGGCCGTAGTAACCGCCTCAGATATTTGAGCCTCGGATATTCCTTTTGTCTTCCATACTTCATCCACCATCTGAGCCAGGGCTGAGGCCATGTCGTCAGGGTTATAGCCAGCGCTCAAAGACGGCATACAACAATCACAACCTATATGAAGCGTTTTAAGCTCGGCGTCAATTTCGCTAAGAGAAAGGCCTGGAAGCCCCGCTAACTTTTTACTGATAGTTAGGGGGCTGGGTCGAAAAAATCGGCCAGGGCTGTGCGGAGTTGGTCCCAGAAGCCTAATGCAATGAGCTTCTCTTTTGCAGGCTTTTTGTCCGGTTTGGGCGGGTCTGTAGGTTCAGGGTTATTCGGGTCTTCCTCTGTAGGGTCTTCTGGGTTATTGCCTCCGGTCAGCGCCTTCTGAGCGGCGGCTTTGTCGGCCTCCATTTTACCCTTCAGCTCGTCGTATTTTTCCGGTTTGGGAATGCCATAAGTATTGTACCAGTAGTCTGCCTCTACAGGTTCTTTCTGTGATACAATCTGATCAATTTCTATTTTTGTTTTCAGAGCGTCCAGGTCTAGCTCTTTTTCAAATACAAACTTGCCGCCCTCTACTACTGGATAACCGTAGGACTTTAGCACTTTCAAAAACTTATCACTATTGAGATAAGATTTCATATACTTAATATCCGACTTGGTAATCTCCAGTTGTTGCTGGCCGTGCACTTTAGCCTGGGCATAACCTCCGCGCGAGCTGGTTTTTGTGGTTTCGGTATTGCCAAGTACTACAATGGCCATTTCATCATTACAGGTATCTTTTAGCTTTTCCTGTAGCTGACCATCGCCATTGCTTTGCTTACCGTCCTTCATTTCAAACTGTGCCTGCTTAGGGATCATCATCGCCAAGCTGGAGCCAGACTCACGGAGTACCGTATCAACCTCCTCCTTAGTCTTCTGGTCGTAGGCATCGTAATAAATGATACGAACAGGCTGGCCGAATATCTCTACATACTGCGCCCAGTCTGCAATGTCTCCACGCTTATATATGGCGGCGGGGGCGCATTTAAGATACAATCCTAAGTCTCTCTTTTTACCAAATACCCAAATATTGTCCAGGGCTTCATATTCGTAACCTTCGTTGCTGTATTGGTCTATAGTGATAAGGCCATACTCTGGCTTAATATGCCTGCGTGGAATTTCTATCCAACAGAATTTTTCCCCAGGCTCAAACTCTACGCCACCACGCCCCCAAAAAGGCGTCTCCATTATTTTCTTCTGGAGCTCCCTAAACATTTCAGACTCTATCAGATCGTCGAAGGCGTCTACACGCATGCCATCTTTATCCTGGTAATAAATATTTTTATTTATTACCGCATCAATCCTTTTATTTACAATGCCTGTGAGAAAACCATCGAGGGTAATGTTTTCATAAAGGTTCATCAACTGCGCTGGTTGCGGGAACCATGACCGCTCCGCACTCATGAGCGCATTGAGATAATCCTGTATATCCTTACGGGTACGGTCTGCGCTGATTATATTAAGCTTACTTATTATAAGCGTTGGGTCTTTGTCCTCAGCGGTCTTAGTGACTACGCCAACTTTAGTTTCTTCCATAGCTGTGAATGGTTAATAAATATTTCTTCTCTTTGGGTTGCTGCTCCATTGCACTGTGGAGTCTTCTTTGAAGTCAGTAGTAGGATCATCGGGCTTATATGGCCAGCCTTGTGGGTCTGCTTTGCCGGACTGTATTTTCTCCAGCTTTTTAATTGCGTCTTCATAGTCGGCACGTGCCAACTCTATGCTGATATTTGGATTAGAAAGTTTTGCCAACTTCCACCATACTATCGCCTTTACAATTTCTTTTAGCGCCGGAGCGTCAATCGTTGGAGGGGTAACGTTGTCACCGAAAAGCTGGAGCAGATCAAAGCGACTCAAATACCACTTAGCCTCATCAACTGACTCCGCAATGTCTATGTCTACAATGGTATCGTCTGAGCGCACGATGGCGTCTATGATTTCAGCGCGGCCTTTTGTTTTTAAATCGGTAATAGTAATAAATGCCATAGTTTAAAATCGTTTATAGTTTAGAGGTCTTTTGAAAGTTTTGATATTGCCGACAGCTTGTACACTTACTTTTTCTTTAAGCTTATGTACTGCGCCCTCTACGGCGTCAGGCCCATCTAATTTTTTAGAGGTAGCGCTGGCGGCTTTGAACTGCGCCTCCAGCCGTAGCATGTGCGGATTTTCTTTTTCAGCACTGTTGAAAATTAAAAGGCCTAATCTGTTGAGCGCTTCCAGCGTGGCCTCTATACGTGTCCATTTCTCTGGCTTATCTCTATCGTCTGGAGTGATGGAAAGAATATTATTTTCATGTTCTGCTTTCCCTTTTTCATAAATCAAAGGCAAAAGCAATTGTTCGTAAAATGGATTTTGAAGGCCGTTGTTTTCTACATAAAAAAAAGTACTGATCTTGTTTGCAATCTCATTTCTGAATTTGTAGAACCAATCAATAAAAATGCTGTTGGTAGTATTTTCAAGAAAGCAATTGTATATGTAAAACTTGCCCTCTTTATAGCCAATCATAACTACACATTTTGCGGAGTTCTGCGCCTTGCTTTTCATAGTAGGCTTATCTTTGTTGGACGGGCTGGGGTCTCCATATACTACCATCAATGAGAGCATTTTCAATGGAGGGCAGGCGCCCCAGGTCATTTCCTTAAAGGTCTTTCCCTGATTCATTGGGTTATTGAAATACTCTTTTTGAAAGCTTTCATAACTCACCGTGTTTTCAATATCGCGGATGTCATCCTCACTGTTTTTTTCAGGCCAACTACTGAGGCCATTTTCATCCCTGATATTTACCAGCTCCACATCATTGGCATAGGCTGCGGCTCTCACGGCGATACTATCCTCAGCGATAATATTATTGTCTATACAAATGAGGTAATCACCGCTAATGTCTACTGTAGGGATCACCGCCTGCTCAAACCAGTCCCATTGCTGCTGTAATCGCTCAGGGTTTCTACACACCTCATCATCGTCCAAATCGTCGGCAGTGATCACCGTTACCCTCAACGCCTCATTCCTTGTACCCCGTGGACTCTGGCCTGCGCCTACCGCACGGAAGGCGCAATTATTTCTTGTGATAAACTCGCCTCGTTCCCACTTACCTGGACGCTCTTGTACGCCATAGTCATTGATAATCCTATTGTTTGCTTCGAGGTTAGCTTGATAAGGGTCTAATAAGCGCTGAGCGTTGTCTGCGCTCTTACTTAGCAAGAGCATGTTTACCGGGAACTTCTGAACAAACATTTTGTAAAATATTTCAAACATCCTCCGGGTAGACTTGGAGAGTCCACGTGCCCAGGCTCTGCGCTGGTAAAGGCGGTTAGCACCTAATACTTTCTTCGTACTTTTTTTATGAAAAGCCGCAGGCTCACAAAAGCAATATTTTGGAAAATAATATTTAAACCACTCCTCTGGGTCTGCTTCCAGTTTTTTTATCCGCTTGGCTTTCTGCTCTGGCGATTCGCTCAGGTCAATAGGAGTGCTGTTTTTTAGCGCTACTAAAAAATCGTCCCATTCCTGGAGTGCTTGCTTGTCTGTAATGTTTTTCATTTTTTGATAGAGGCGTGTAAAAATGAATTCCAGAACTCAGATACTTCCAGCGCTTGCTCCATACTCCCTGTCTGTTGAAGGAATTTTAAAAACCTGATACCAGATTCTACCAAGTCGGCAATAGCTAAATCAGTTTCCATGTTTCGGATAGCGGCGGTAAGCTTTATCATAATGTCTGCTTGCTTAGTATCGGCGTATCCTTCCGCTGATTCACTTATGAGAGTATTGAGCTTTTCCAATTGACCATATAAGAGGTTTATCTGTTCCTCTTTTGAAATCAATAAGCGGTTTCTGAGTGATTTCCAATTACCATCGGTCACCCATTTACTCATAGTCTTTTCTGAAACGCCAATCCGTTTTGCAATAATTTTCCCCTCTTCTTTCTCCCTGGTATAAAGAATTTTTGCTAAGTATTTTTTTTCGTCGTTGGTGAGTTTTTTGCCTTCCATGTGGTAAAGATTACACCTTAAAGAGGCGTTTAAAAATCGCATTTCTATCACTATACACTTACTGTATAGAGACTATACAAAAACAGTATAGACTCTGAATGCCAGTTTGCAAAAGGCCTTCAGACATTGCAATATTTGTGCTCAACGATACAAAAACGAAACGTCGAGTAAATGGACAACAAGTTCAAAAAAATTGATAAGGAGTTTGTACTGAGCGATAGTTCAGTGAACTGCTACGGGTTTAGACTTATGACCGATGGTTATCAGTTAGACCAGTTTCAGAAAAACCCTATCGGTTATTTGATGCACAACCGAGACGCCGGAGTACTTGTAAGATGGGAAGACCTACGCATTGACGGAGACCAGTTAAAAGGCAAGCCAGTAATAAACATGGCAAATCCTAAAGCACAGCAAACAATTGACGAAATCGAAAACGGGTTTCTAAATGCCGCTTCTGTTGGTCAGTTGGTAGTGCTTAAATATACTGACGATCCAGCGCTTAAACTTCCTAATCAATCAGGCCCAACAGTCACTCAATGGTATAACAGAGAGTGCTCACTGGTGGACATCCCTGGCAACTACAATGCGCTCGTGCTTTACGATGAACATGACAACGAAATCAATCTCGCCGACTTTACAAAACCTAAAATTTCAAAAATGGAAAACAAAACTTTCACGCCTGCCATGCTGGCGGCTATGAACCTGAGCGATAAGTCTACTGATTTGGAAATCGCAAAGTCTTTCAATGACCTTGTAGCAAAGGCGGCTAAGGCCGATAAGCTGGAGCAGGATTTGAAAGACCAAACCGCCAAAGCCAATAAGGACGTGGTAACAGCCATGTTGCATACTGCGCTGACGGTAGATAAGAAAATCACCAAAGAAACCAGCGACAAGCTTGCTGTGAAATTTGAAAACGATCCTGAAGGATTGAAGGACTTGCTCGCCTCTATCCCTGTGCATCAAAGCATAGTAGACAAGCTGAAGCAAGGTAACGGCGAATTAGATAAAGACCTTGTCGGAAAAACATTTGATGAGCTTCACCAAATGGGCAAACTCGAAGAGGTGAAATTGAAGGCTCCTGATGTATACAAAGAGCTATATAAAGCAAAATTTGATAAAGAGCCAACAGTATAGTTTTCAAACACTCAGCAACCAACAACCAGACAACCAATTTAAAAAATTAAATACAACCAGCTATGGCAATACAAGTAGAGATATGGGTCAACTACATTATGACCAGACTTTGGAAGGACAACGCCTTTCTGATAAATGCATTCAATGACGATCAATACGTAGTAGGCGGTAGAATCGTACACATCCCTCAACCAGGAGCAAAACCTACTATTGTAAAAAATAGAAGCTCACTCCCTGCCACTGCGGTAAAAAGAACGGATACCGACATCACCTATACCCTGGATGAGTATACTACTGATCCTACCCTGATCCCAGATGCTGATAAAGTGGAGTTGTCTTACGACAAAATTACCTCTGTATTTGGAGACCATGCCGGGCAGTTGGTAGATACTGTAGCCGATGATATAATCATCAAATGGTTAACAGGTCTTGGGTCAGGATTGTTCATCCCAACCACCGGAGCGGCTACTGCTTCAGCTACCACTGGACAAACAGGCAATAGGCATGGTATGGCGTTGGCTGATTTGAGAAAGGCTAAGCTGGCCATGGATTTGCAAAAGATACCAACTACTGACCGATACGCTTTGATTGAGGCGAACATGTTGGACCAGATGAGTTCTGAAATGAATGTGACGACATACAGAGATTTCTCTTCCTCTTATGATCAGGCCAGTGGTACAGTAGGAACACTTTACGGCTTCAAAATATTCCAACGTAGTGATACAGCTATGGCAGCTACCTCTACCAATGCGATCAATGCGCTTGGCGCTTCTGTGGCCGCCACTGATAACGTGGTGAGTTTCTGCTGGCAGAAAGACGCCGTAACCAGGGCGATTGGAGATAAGAAAATGTTTGAGAACCCAAATCGTGCTGAATTCTATGGTGATATCTATAGCGCCTTGATGAGATCAGGCGCGAGAAGACGCAGAACTGACGATGTGGGAATTATTCCGATCGTACAATCTGCGGCATCCTAAAATATAAAAAACAACCCCTGATCCTGTAAACCCTGCTCCCGGCCCTGTAAGGTCGGGGGCGAATTTTAAGTAAGATGAAAAAAATTATTACCAATATTTTAGACGGCTTTGAGTATCTCTCAATCACCGAGTTTGCACACAGCCTCGTACCGACTGTTAAATACAACTTAATGGCGATGGTACTTATATTATCGGCAGGCCTTGGCTGGGTCGATAAGATTTTTGGCCTATCGGCTCTGGCTGTGGGAGCTCTGGTACTGGTGATGTTTGCAGAGCTCGGCTCTGGTATCTATGCCAGCCATGTAAAAAAGGAAGAGTTTAGTAGCAAAAGACTGAGCCGATTTGGGGTAAAGATAGCGTGCTACCTGATACTTATCTCGGTCCCTTATATTCTATATGACTCTGCCCATGCCCATGGCAATACAGTAGCGGCTTACTTATTTGAGTGGATGCATACTTTCCTTATGATTCAGGTAGTAGCGGAAAACATTATTTCCATACTTGAAAATGTGGCGGTGATACAGGGAAAAGATAAAAACTTTTGGATAGAAAAAATTAAATCAAAAATAACCGGAACATTATGAAAAATATTTTAATACTACTCTCGCTAGCCCTTTGTATCGCTATATGTAGCTGCAATAGGAGCGTAAACAAACATCAATCTTTTACTGATGTAAAAAAAGAACAGCTCACCGTGAAAAATGATTCTAATCATTTGGTAACTGAACAGGTGAACGAAACCACTCAGCACTATGGCGATACTTTAAAAGCCTCGCTCAGCTTTGATAATACCTCAATGACTGATAGTGTGGAAAGCTCGGGCATATCTATAAAAGGTACTCTTATAAAAACTGAGGGCGGATATAAGCTTAAGATAAACGCTATAGCCAAGCCTGTGGATGTCGTCAATAGGAATACTCTTAAAACAGATGATAAGCAGCTCATACACGAATCTATTGTAATTGATAATGATAGTACCGGAGTGACTGAAGATGTCAAAAAAAAAGTACGGGAGTCGGAACCTCATTTAAATTGTGGGCCTTGCTCTTCTTTCTCCTGCTAATACTATTACTCTATCTGGCTTACCGACTTTACAAGTGGTATAAAAAAAATAGAATACTATGAAAAATATTTTTGTGATTTTAAAAGATGGCTCTCAATGCTCCCTGGAGGAGTGGCAGAATCTATACGGGTTACCTGTAGGCTCTGACGCAATAGGCCGTCATTTTAGTCTCAAAGACCCAAAGCTTGCCCAGGACTTACGAGACTATGGGCAACTCATAGTAAATGAATTGCTGGTAAGGGTGATGGATGCATTTAGAGAAGCGATTGACCTGCCGCTTACTATTAATTCATTTAACCGAACAGAAGAGAAACAGGCACAATTGAGGGCCGCAGGCTATCAGGCCGCAGAGCACTCGCCACATGTGGCTAAGATGGCAGTAGACATCAATACTACCTCACCAGCACAGACCAGGGCATGGGTGATAATATTAAAAAATACTGCCGCTCAGATGGGTATCAAAATAAGAATAGGGTCTGAGCAGTATTTGAGTGTCGGTATGACCTTCATTCACTTTGATGTATGCCCAGAATTTTACGGAATCAATAAACCATTTAATAAACAAGCCCATCCGGCGCCCTGGGAACAGGTGACCTATTGGTAATCATATTATGGAAAAAAAATTAAACCATTTCTTCGCTACTCACTCAAAATGTACTGAGGTGCATGCTACCAGCAATGGACTGTTGTTTATACAAAAACATCACGCTGAAGCTCACGCCTGGGAGCTGAAAGACCGGACGATAAAGACCTATAAAAAGGATGACTATACCGGAGAAGATAGTAAGCCTAATGAACCGATCAGAGGCGTTACTGAGGATGATGTAATGAAAGGCTTAAAACTGAAAGCAGATGAGGAGGCGAAAGCCAAGGCTGACGCTGAAGAAAAAGAGTTAGAGGAACTTCTGAAAAAAGAAGAAGAGGAAAAAGCCAAAGCCAACGAAGAGGCTTTAGCCGCAGAGAATAATCTGAAATCTGGAGTAGTGGAAAATGCGCCAGAGGACGAAACTGCAAAAGCAAAAAAAGACACCGCTAAAAACAGCAATAAATAATCATGGGAAACTTACCAAAAATAACGATCCTTTTTTCAAACGGAAACCTACTCCAGAGTATCACTGCTCTGGATGGTATAAGCGGCCTTGTGGGCACTGGATATACTCCTGCTCTCATTGGCGTACCTAAAACAGTCCTCAACCTGGACGATGCCGTAGCGCAGGGATTTACTGAAGACGATGAGCCAGTGGCCTATCGTCACCTCAAAGAGTTCTACCAGGAGGTAGCGGGTAATCAGGAGCTCCATATTATGCTCGTGCCAGATACGATGACACTGGCGCAAATGGTGGATGATACTGAAGCTGAAGGAGCAAAAAAACTCCTGAGAAATGCGGAGGGAGCAATACGCTTGCTCGCCATTTTCCGAAAACCTGACGACGCCTATAGTGGCGCCGGGTCTGACTTCATTGACGCAGATGTAGAAGCCGCATTAACGATCTCAAAAGCATTTGCAGAGGCCAGACTGGCAGAGCTCTCCCCAATCAGGATACTGATAGAGGGGCGTGTCGCTAACTTTGAGGTAGCAGCTACCGCTAACTATCTGGTGACAGTAGCGGGGTCGGCAGGCGCTGTGGCTTCGCTCAGTGTAAATGACGGAGTTTCCGACATTGTGCTGGGCTCTTATACCGTACAGACCTCTGACACTCCTACGCTTGTAGCGACAGGCTTAAGAGCGGCAATTGCTGCACTTACCAGCACTCACCATTATGTACCCTCCGGCTCTGGAGCGAATGTACTTGTTACAGTGCCCGCAGGCCGTGGCTCAAATGCCAATAGCTATGCACTCACACAGCATAATACTGGCGCTGTCACTGGTACTATCACAGACTTTGCTGGCGGACAATTTGAAGTAACGAACACTCTTCAACCTAAAACATTTTCCAACGGATACGCTGGCGTAGTGCTTGGCGGAACGCTTGCGGATGGCTCGGCCTCTGTAGGAGAAGCGTTGGGACGTGCTGTAAAATATGGAGCTGAAATAAAAATAGGCAAAGTGGCCAACGGCCCTCTGTCAGTTCCAGGGCTAAGATATATAGGAGAGCAACAAATAAAAGACGTGCTCAACCTGGACAGCTTGGCAGGCGATGGATTCATCGTATTTATGAAACATCCTCAAAAAGCCGGGTACTATTTCGGTATCGACAAGATGGCAAGTACTGACGATTATAGACTGCTGGCCTATGGCCGTATAGTAGACAAAGCCGCAGTGATAGCCGCCGCCACATATACCGAAGACCTGGAGGGAGAGGTAGACATAGACACACAGGGCCGAATCGACAGCCTTGCACTGTCTGCATTGGAAACAGAAATACTTCAGCAAATCGCCATCAACATGGGTAGCCAGATATCTGGAGTGTCTGTATACATCAACCCTGCACAAGACGTAATTACTAATGGAGTACTGGCAATACAGATCAGTATAAAACCAAAAGGATATAAAACATTCATCAACGTAACGATAGGCTTAACAACCTTATCAGTTTAATAAATATCAGCTATGGCAGAAACAGCAATAACCACCAGTGAGTGTGCTTGGAGCGCAGTAAGTGTACAGGTATTAGGCCGTAAGCTTACAGGCCTTCGTGGATTTTCCAATAAAAAATCTGTGGAGAAAGAACCGCTTTATGCAAGTGGCCCCGATCCTGTAGACATCACCACAGGGAATAAAAAGTATGAGGGAAACCTAAAACTTTTAAAATATGAACTCGACCTCATGAATGACGCGGCGCAGGCTGCGGGATATGAGGACATCACAGAAGTACCTCACACTCTTATAAGTATTGTAACGCAATACAAGAAAAATGAGACTGATCCTATTCGTACCATTTCTGCAATGGGCGTGGCCTTTATGGAAATGGATGAGGCTATGGAGCAGAATGCAAAAATGACAGAGGTGACTCTGAACTGGATTGCAATGAAAATAGTGCATACCAAAAGATAATAACCAATTAATCGCTTAGTATATGATTAAAGATAATCCAAAGAAATACGACTCTATGAAAGAACTTCAGGAGCGTGAAAGGAAAGAGCTCGAAAAAAAATACCACGAGCTCTGCAACGCTAAAGCCATAGAATTACATGGTGAAAAAACACTGAAGCAATGGAGTATGGAGTATCAGGGCCTTTGGTATCTCTATATCCTCGATGATAAAGAGGAGGCGATAGAAAAATACTGTGTAATGAAATCCATTAATCGGGGCATCCTTTCTTTTGCAACTACTAAGATCGCAGACCAAGGATTATACGCCTTCCTGGAGGAGTGTATGAGACAGTGTTTCATTGCTGGAGATACAGAAATACTTGACAAAGACGAGTACTTCATTCCTGCGGCGATGAAATTCAACGCGATACTTGAAGGTAAAAAAGCGGGGCTCGTAAAAAGATAAGCGAGGCGGTAAAAAATTATCAAAATACTGGAATAGATTTCTATGAAACGCTAGTCGAGTATTATACCGGGCGTGACGCCTCGCTCCTCTCAGATGACGCCCTGGCCCGCAAAGTGGCCCATATTTATAAGATTAGAATCATGGAAGCAAAATCCAATAAAATCTAATAAAATGAATCTTGATTTTTTTGTACGGATGAAAGACTTTATGAGCAGTGGGCTAGTGAAACTAGCCGCCACTGCTCAGTCGTCGTTTACAAAAGTACAGAATCAGGTAAATAAAGTAACTGGCAGAAACAAACTACTCTCCTCCAGTTTCAGCGAAATAGAGCGTAACATCCAACGAGTAGAGCAAGCTATTTCCACCAGTAGAATCCCCTCTCAAATACGAGCGGCCCGGCAAGAGCTGGAGAAGCTCCAGCGGATGGCCAATGGTCACTCCGGTAATACCAACAGACCAGGCGGCGGCGGATTGGCTGGCATGGCCCGTCAGTTCTTGCCTGCTTTGGGAGTGGCTGGTATCATGGCCCTTGGAGGCTCTGCCCTGAGCAATGGACTGGAGGCGCAAGCCAGAAGTAAATCGTTTGAGGTGATGGCTGGCAAAGAAGCGGGCGGTAAACTAAATAACAATCTTACCAAGTACGCCCAAGATTCCATTTATGGAAATGAGGTTTTCCAAAACGCTCAAACCATGATGGGATTTGGCATTGACGCTAAGGATGTAATGCCGTCTATGAAAATGATAGGCGACATAGCCATGGGTGATGCCAATAAAATGAGCTCTCTTACTCTGGCCTTTAGTCAGGTGAAAGCCGCCGGAAAACTCACAGGCCAGGACTTGCTCCAGTTTGTGAATGCGGGATTTAACCCGCTCCAGGTAATGGCAGAAAAAACAGGAGCCTCAATAGGAGACTTACGTAAAGCCGTCAGTGATGGCGCCGTCAGTTTTGAAATGGTGGAGGCGGCCTTTAAGACCGCTACCGGAGCAGGCGGCAAGTTCCACAATATGACTGAAGAAATAGCCAAAACTGACTTTGGCAAGATGAAAGCTTTTGAGGGACAACTGGAAGGCCTATCCGTAAAGGTAGGCGGTATGTTGGCTCCAGCGCTTGGCAACTTAATATCAAACTATCTTGTACCGTTGGTAAACTGGCTTTCTGCGGCGGCTACCTGGATACAAGAAAACTGGAATTGGATAGGGTTACTCGTAACAATGATAACGGCTGCGGCTGCGGCTTATAGCCTCCTGGCATTGTATACCAATGCCTTGGCAGCGGCGCAATGGCTATGGAATATAGCGTTATCAATGAACCCTATTGGGCTTGTAATAGCCGGGATAGCGGCATTAGTGGCAGGAGTACTCTACGCCTGGAATACTTTTGAAGGATTCAGGATGGTGATCTATGGCCTTTGGGGAGCGTTTAAGCAAGTCTTTGAAAATATAGGCGGAATGTTTAAAGCGATATTCCAACCCATCTTTGACGCCATACAGGCCATTAAAGACGGCGACTATGCCAAGGCTGGGATCGCAGTAGCAGAGATCGGCGCGAACATGGCAACCCTTGGAGCCTATGGTGGTTCAAAATATGTTGCTGAGGGAGGTCTTACCAAAGGGGTTGCTGATGCCTATACCAATGGCGCTAAAGAGGGATTGAATAAAGCGGCCTCTGTAGGGACAACAAATAAGGATAGTGGAACGCCTTCGACAGCCGCGCCAAGTGATGCATTTAATGCGCTCAAAGGATACAAGGGCGGTAGTGATGATAGTGCCGCAAAAGGCGTCACCAGCGCAGGGCCGCGAGTGATCAATATCAACGGAGTAAAATTTGCGGAGACGATCAACATTAAATCTGACAATTTGCCGCAGGCGGTTGATGAGATTGAAAAGAAGTTTGAGGAAATGTTTTTAAGAGTACTTAACAGTGGCGCTCAGCTTCAGGACTAATGTCTACGATAGCAATAGAACTACAACAATTGTATTACCGACAGTTTGGTACAAAGCCAGTAATACCAGCAGCGCAACCCAGGGCGGCAGATTTGCCGTTTTTAATTACTGGTAGTAATCCCGGAGCGCTTAGCGATAGAGGCTCTGCGCTAACAGCGGAATACAAAGGGCAAGAAATATGGTTGCCTATAAAGTTCTTTGAATTAGATACAAAAGTATTTGGAGTTTCTGAGCTTCTGATCCCTTATGCCTCAATCAGTATCTCATCGAGCAAAACGATAATAAAGACGCCACTCGCAGAAAGACGAGGTAGTGTAAGAGAGCAGTATAATATTGATGACTATAAAATAAATATTAAAGGGTTCATTGTTGGCTATGACAAAAGCGGAATATACCCAATGTGGCCAGAGGATGAGATTATGGTTTTGAAAAAACTATATGAACTTAACGAAGCGATAAAGCTGGACAATGCATTGACTAACGTGTTTATAGGGGATGACCATCGTGTGGTGATTGAGCACATAGATTTTCCAACAGTGGAAGGTGGAAAGAAAAATTACAGGCCTTTTACGATGAGCCTGGAGAGTGATAGCGTGTTTACCCTGGAGTTGTAATGTTTGTAATGACAAGTAATATAACGATTGGAAGCTTTAAAAATATAAAGCCTCACTCCTTCCACTGGGAACGGAGCCGTAGCAATTTTACCGACACTGCAAAAATAAAACTGCCAGCAATAGCCATGCTGAAGAAAGAAGGAGATCAATACCAGCGGGTGCAAACCGGACTCCAGTTTGAGGAGGGGATGAAGGTAGAAATAAACGCCGGGTATGGAGGAGCCAATGATTTGCAGTTTAAGGGCTTCGTGAGCCGTCGAAATTTTACGATACCTATGGAGCTGGAATGTGAAGGATATGCGTACCAGCTTCGTAAAAAGATAGGATTCAACAAGAGTTATACCAATACCACAGTAAAGAAAATATTAATAGACTTAATCGCGGGAACAGATATAAAACTAAGCGATGCTATTCCAGATGTACCGTTGGCGAAAGCCACATTTCAGAATGTGACCGGTACCCAGGTACTGGAATGGTTTAAAGAAAAATGTTTACTGACTGTATGTTTTGATTTTGATGTACTCTATGTCGGCCTCCTGGAAGTGTCGCCAACGATAGAAACAAAGTTTCGATTGGGCTGGAATACTGTAAAAGACGGAGAGCTGAAGTTTAACAATAAAAAAGAGTTTGCCGAGGTAAGGATCAATGTACAGAAGCGAGGGAAGAACGGTAAAAAAAGTAATGCAATTGTAGGCAAGAAAGATGGACAGGTGAAAGTGGTAAAATCTGTAATTGATGATCCGGTGATCCGCCAAAGGATAGCTGAACAGGTAAAAAATAATTTAGTAAACAAGGGATATGAGGGAAGTATCACCGCGTTTTTAAAACCTTTTGTACAACCTGGGCAATCAGTAAGTATTGAAGATACTAACTATCCAGAGCGGACCGGAAAATATTTTGTGACAGGTATAAAAGGTGAATTTGGAACAAGCGGAGGCCGACAAAAAATAATGATCGGTAATAGTTTATGACAAGAGAACAGGAGATCAGAGACGCATTAAGAGAGTTTGCAAGCAAGGTAGGGCCGTTGGGTTCTGTGCTTGGCACAGTAAAGAGTGTAGATGAAGGGGCGTTTACCTGTGTGCTTTTTGATGAGGATAGTAATACTGAATTGATAGACGTAAGGCTAAGGCCCGTATTGGATGATAATGAGTTTTTCACGGTAATCCCGAAAGTAAACACCTGGGCTCTGGCCATAAGGATAGAAGAGGATGAGGACTGGATGATATTGGCCGTAGGTGAAGCCGATAAATGGAAACTTAAAATAGGCAATACTACTCAGGAGATAGATAGCAATGGAATAGTTTTTAATGGCGGTAGCCTGGGGGGAATGGCAAAGATCGCAGAGCTTAATAATAATTTTAATTCATTGAAAGTCTATTGTGAAGCAATGAAAGCGGCAATAGCCGCAGGGTTGAACGCTGTAGGAGTTGCCGAATTGGCCAACGGTGGAACCGGAGCCGCTGCATTTAATACAGCAATGGCAGCCCAATCTATTACCATTGAAAATATGGAAGATACTAAAGTGAAACACTGATGAAAGACTTTCTATTGAGCGATACTGGAGATTTGAAAATTGAAAACGGAGACTTTGTGGTGGGGACAAGTGATGCTCAAAACCAACGCCTTTTGTTAATACTTCCTAAAGGGTCAATAAAAGAATTTCCTACAGCAACTGTAGGGCTTAGTAGTTTTCTGGAGACTGAAGACGAGGCCGGAATGCTGCGAGAGATTCGTAACAGGTTTACTGATGATGGCATGGAAATAAAACAAATGGGATTTGATAAAGATGGTAATCTATTAATGGACCCGCAATATAAATGATATCAGTGACCGTACAAGATGGGCAAACCATCATAGATATAGCAATACAAGAGCTTGGCGATCCTGGGAGGATATTTGAGATCGCGGCTTTAAATAATATGTCAATTACTGATTTGCTGGTAGTAGGTTCTCAAATAACAGTACCTGATTATGATCAGACAAAAAAGGAGATAGTGAAAATATTTTCAAACCAAAGTAATAAGCCCGCCTCCGGGTACTTTAGAAATGGGGCAAATGATCCAGTAATAAAAGAAGGGATAGACTATTGGGCTATCAGAAACGATTTTATAGTATCATAATATGGCAAGAACAATAGATCAGATAAAGCAAACAATATCCGATGCGGTAACGACTGATGATAATCTTAAAACGGAACTTACGAGTACGTCAAGTGTATCACTGTGGGGTCTATTTGCTTATGCTGTGGCTTATTGTGTATTTACATTGGAGACTTTATTTGATAATCATAAAGCAGATGTAGACGCAATAATTAGTATACTGAAGCCTCACACTCCAAGATGGTATCAGGCGAAATCGTTGAGTTTTCAATACGGCTATGCCCTAGTAAGCGAATCGGATTACTATGATAATACCGGGATTTCAGAGGATGATATAGCAACTAGCAAAATAATAAAATATGCTGCGATCAACGAGGCTACAGCGGAGAGTCGATTGATCATAAAAGTAGCAACAGAAGCGAGCGGTGTATTACAACCTCTTACCACTCCTCAGATAGATTCATTCACTGCTTATATAGCTCGCATAAAGGATGCAGGAGTATATACAACGATCATTAATTATCTACCGGACCAATTGTATTTATACATTCGAATTTATTTCGATCCGCTTATACTGGATAGTACCGGAGCGAATATACTGGATGGAGGGAAACCTATAGAGGATGCGCTGAATGAATTTGTAAGGACGTTACCATTTAACGGCGAGTTTGTAGTGGAGAGTCTTGTAGATAAACTACAACAAGTGCCGGGAGTGGTAATACCTCATGTTGATAATGCGCAAAGTAGTTTTATTGATCCTGACACTTCAATGTATGGAACCCCTGTAAACATTGATGTAAAGAAGACACCAGAGTCAGGTTATTTTCAAATTGTAAATTTTGATAACATCACCTATTTGCCGAATGTATAATATTAATTACATAATGCTTTTAACATGGCTAATCCCTTACGATTTGCAGTATCCATATATCATGGGGTATGTAAATAGTTTGATAGCTCCAATAAAAGTATTGTATAGCGATTTCAAAGACAAGCGACTGAGAGATTATTATAAGCTTACTCACAATGGTCAAGTTTGTTACCTGGAGGCTGCGCTGAATGATAGCTTTGATGATGTACATAGGAGAATATATATAAAAGACGGGAATAAATTTACTCGCTTTTACATATTTACTCCAGGTGAGTTAAAGCCAAAATATTTAGGAACTCAGTACATACATCCGGTTTCTGATTTCGCAGACTCTGGAATAGATTTTATTGTGGTGGTTCCTTTGGAATTGAAACCGCTTATAAACTCGTATGCGATCAATTCAATTATAAATTATTATAGGCTAGCAAGTAAACGATATAGCGTAAGTTATGAATAGAGCAGAATTTAACCAGACGGGCGGGTTTCCATTTGAAACTGATACGCTGGATTTTTTACAAAAAGTTCATACGACTTTGCAGTCTATGGCTGCCGCTATTTGTGGCGCTACGCCTTGTATACTTAGTGGCTGCGTGGTTTCCGGGAGTAGTGTAAGCGATGGATATGTAGTAATAAATGGCGAACTATTACCATTTAAAGGAGCTACAATCAGCGCCAATGTTGGCATTATTGAAACGATCAGTAATAAATCATTCCAAGATGGCAGTAATAAGCCTGTGTATTATGATAGGTACGCAACATTTACGCTGACTGGCGCTACGCCGTGGAGTAGTTTTGTTCCTGCAAAATCATTGATAAGATTGAATGGTTTTACCGGAACGATTACAGATGATTATAACGTCGGTGGTACTGATAAAACGCCGTCAGCAAAGGCAGTGAATGATTTGTTTAACAGGCTTGCTCCCGCGTCTATGGATGACGCAATAAATAACAGAATAATAGTAGGCTCGCCGCCTATTACCCTATCATCATTCTTCTTTAATAACGGAGTAAAAGCTGGAGGACAGGTAAGAGTTACTGGTCGATTTTCAATAACTGGGATAAGCTATGTAAATGGAGTTTCTATATTACTGGTATTAGACAATAATTTTAAAATGAAGCCGGGAACTAAGTTGACGGGAGTTTTAATGTTTAACACTACGTCCTTAGCGTTTGTTGAATCAGGCAGTTCTGTAGATAGCAATGGGAATATTGTACTTGGATTACCAGCTGAATTTTATGCCTCCGCAACCACAGAAATTTTTATTGATATAACCGGATTAAGCAATTATTAAGCTATGGCAATACAAGCAAGAAATACATTAAAGGGTTGGTTCAAGACAGGAAAGAAACCAACACAGGCACAGTTCAGCGATTGGCTGGATAGTTATTTTCATGTGAATGATAATATCCCTTTGTCCTCTGTCATTGGTTTGGTAGATATACTTAACAACACTGCGGCTGCGGATTCATTGACCGCTCACGTTGCTGACCTATCGGCTCATGGGCTGGATGGGTATGTTAAGTTAGATGGTAGTCGTGTGATGACTGGTAATCTTGATTTCGGAACTCATAATTTAAATAATGTTGGGATAATTAAAGCTTCGAGCTTTGCTGGTTATATGACTGATGCAAGCTCTAACTCTTCTTTAGATTTTAGAAATAGAAGTCTTGTTGCTTCTGGCGGAGCACTGGTTTTGCTGTGGGAAAGTCAGCAATTGGTTGATACTGCTGATAAAATAAGTATTGATTGGCAAAACAGATCAATCCGGGATGCTGCACAATTATTAGCAATAAATTATCAGTCTAGGACTCTGGTAAATGTTGCTCAGAATATTATAGCAGATTGGTCAGGTGATAGGTTGTCGCTAAATGCAGCTCCTTTACTTGCGAATGATGCAGCTACAAAAGGTTATGTGGACCAACTCGTAGAGGGCTTAGACTGGAAAGAAGCCGTAGACATTGCTACTACTGCCAATATTACACTTTCAGGACTTCAGACAATAGATGGCGTTTCAGGCATCGCTGATATGCGTGTGCTTGTTAAAGATCAAACTACAGCTACGCAAAACGGTATTTACCTTATGAAGTCTGGGAGTTGGGTAAGGTCTGACGATGCGAGTATCGGTAGTGAATTAATTTTTGCTGTTGTCCGCATAAAACAAGGTACAGTTAATGCTGATAAGGTTTTCAGGAATGATAATGAAACTATTACTATAGGTACTGATAATATTGTGTTTTCTGAATGGTCTTTATCTTCTTATACTGTAGGGACAGGGTTGACTTTAACGGGCAGTCAAATTGATTTTGATACTGCTTATATAGATATCGCAAATCGTAAATTAAAAGATCAATTTGGTACAACAGCACTGACTTGGACATCTGCTGGTAGATTTTTAATTGACAATAACAATAAGGCTAGAGTAGATTGGAATAATGCACAACTTTTAGATTCTGACGGGGCTACTATAGTTGTTAATTGGGGGAATAGACAGCTTGTTGATTCTGGGTCTAAGATAGCAGTTGATTGGGAAAATTATTATTTAAAAAATACGACAATAGTAATTGACTGGTTTAATTATCGAATGTATAATGCTACTGATCTTTTCTTAGACTGGGGAAATGGAAATTTTTTCAAAACTTCCGATACTACAAAAGCATTAGGTATTTTTGATAGATCATTTTATAATGGAGCTGCTAAATCTTGGAAAAGTCAAGTAGGTACAGGCTTAGCATTTGCAGCAATTGGGGGTGTGATATCTGATCATTATAATGATGTTGGCACTGTTACAACTGCTGAAGCAGATTTGTATTCAGATACAATTATAGCTAATACTCTTGCCAATGATGGTGATAAAATAGTAGCATACTACTCAGGGATGTACACCCCTACATCAACTGACAATCGTGAATTGATTGTTTACTTCGCTGGGCAAGCAGTTTTTG
>Ga0068857_100000655_pt1 | contig 25567 bp, 35 predicted proteins | sample KBSCornC72_FD_66591 | JGI IMG/M metagenome (GOLD analysis project Ga0068857, IMG submission 66591) | Corn rhizosphere microbial communities from Kellogg Biological Station, Michigan, USA - KBS Corn C7-2 | ecosystem: Host-associated > Plants > Roots > Rhizosphere > Soil ...
GGCGCTGAATGGCCGCCGAGCGCTCCGGAGTTCCGGAAACTCTGCACCGGAGACGACGAGGTCAGCTGGGAGCACAAACGTATCGAGCGTGCCGAGGACGAGTGGAAGGGTATGCGGGCGCAATGGTCTCGGCTTGAAGACAAAACCGGCAAGGAGCGTCGCAAACGAATTGCGCTGGAGAATCTAGCACGCTTGAAATCTTTGTTCGGGGAGACCGCATGAAACGCACGCACGGATCTAATTACATCGGTGAAGTCATTGCATTGGTCCTGCTGCTGGCAGGTGTTTGTGCCACGTGGCACGCGATTGCGGGAGGGAATTGGTGATGACCGAACATCCCGGTAACGACTCTGTGAGATTGGTTTTGCATGTTGGCTCTAATGGCGAATTGGAGGCTGTCGGCGGTGATCGCATGCCTGGGCCAGTGGGCGCCGATACGGAGTATATCGGCCTGGAGCGCATTAAGCAGCGATTCGAAGATATTGGGCGTGCTGCGCCTCGCAAATTGAATTGCGATCAGGTTGCGTGGGTGTTGGATATCTTCGGCAGATATTTGCCGCCGTCCAATTATCCGGCCGTTTCCCAATTACGCGAGATGATGAAATACGGCATGTTGTATGAGTTGATGGAGGTAGCGAATTTGGAATTTGAAGATGAGCATGCGCGCCACAATGGGACCCCAGTAATGGCGAGGCAGCCATGACCTTCTTCGGCGGCGTTATCTGCGGAATGCTCTTTGAGCTGGCGTTGGTGTTTATTTTCCATTGGTTACTTTCGGTATCGGATGACGACGTGTATTGCGCGGAGATGGACGAGGTTAAGCGCGGGGAGGGGGAATGATGGGCATGTTTGACTATCTCAAATGTGAATATCCATTGCCCGTGGATGGCGCCAATGCACTTAATTATCAGACCAAGGATACACCAGCACAGTTATGTGATAACTATTTGATCAAGGCCGATGGCAGTTTGTGGCATTTGGAATATGACGTTGAAGACCGTAGCGATCCAAATGCGCAGGGACTGGCCGCGTTAGTTGGCTTAATGACTCCTATTAACGAGCGCTGGGAAAAGGAGAATTTCACTGGAGAGATCAGATTCTACGATTTTCTCATAGACCCAAAAGAGAAGCAGTCTGGCTGGATTGAATTTTCCGCTTTATTCAAACATGGAGTCCTCATAGGCACTCCATCAATTGTCGAATATATAAACCCTAAGAGCGAGAATGCGGTATGACCTCTCCCGCTCGCGCATTCATGTGCCAGCCAATTGCTCCAGAGCGTACTGGACCGGGTATGGAGCGTCGCGCTCGCCCGACAGGTAATACCGCATCACGCGCGCCGAAATGCCAATCTGTTGCGCTGCGGCATGCTGAGAGAGTCCGGTGGACGACACAAGACCCCGGATGTACTCGGGGTCTGGGTTGTGTTTTGACGCGTCGGGTTTCACAGCGCAAATTTCGCAAGGCGTTCGACCATGTCGCCAGTCCAGTCCAGCACCGGGCGATTTTTGTCATGGCCAGCAAGCACGGCATCGTAGGTAGAGGCGTAGTCGTTCCACGGCGTGGATTGCAGCGACTCGATGGTATCGCTCGGCAGCAACTTGACTGCCATCCCATGCCGCCAGCGCACAGCCCCGCCCGCCGGTGTATCGATGCCGCCAAACCCGTCATTGAGCAGCAAACGGCCATGTTTTTCATGGTCGATGACGAGTGCGGTGCCGATCAAACCGTAGTCGCGTTCAACGTCGATTTTTTCGATGATTTTTGCAGTGGCGTTGCTCATTTTATTTCTCCTTTTCCGCCTCGCCGTTGTGGCTGGCATGGGTATAGATTAGGCACATCGTGCCTCAATTGCAATAGGCACAATGTGCCGTTCGTCGGATTTTTCCCATGATTTCTTCGGCTCGCGCATTCCCCCAACTAAAGCCCAAAAAATGCAGGATCTGCCGGGAAGAGTTTATCCCTCGGAGTGGTCTGCAACGGGTTTGTTCGACCGAATGCGCCATAGCGGCCACAAGACAGGTCCACGAGAAGATTGAGCGCAGACTGCATGCTGAGCGCAAGCGCGCACTCAAGACACGCTCACAGCATCTGAGAGAGGCGCAGGCGGCGTTCAATGCCTATATCCGCGCCCGTGATGTTGACCTGCCCTGCATCTCCTGCGGTGATTTCACGCCGATGACACGCGGGGGAGATTACGACTGCGGCCATTATCGGTCTGTTGGGGCGAACCCAGAACTGCGTTTCCACGAACGGAACGCGAACAAACAATGCAAATATTGCAACAGCCACCTCTCAGGGAATATCGCTAATTATCGAATCGGATTACTGCTCAAGTATGGGCCGGAAATAGTCGCTGAGATTGAGGGGCCGCATTTGGTCAAGAAATACGGTATCGACGATCTCATGGCGATCAAGGCGGAATACAGGCGAAAGCTTAAAGAGCTGAGGGTGCGGGCATGATCGATATCAGCCGCCGCGATAAAGCCATGCGGTTCTTGGTTGAGACAGATGAGGTCGCTGCCAGGGCGAAAGCTTATATGGTTGGCCTAGACAAACAAGAGAAGACTGTCCTGGCTATCGAAATCCTGCAATGCAAAGGCAGCAATGCACAGGAGCGTGAAGCCATGGCTAGAGTTAGCGAAAGTTATCGCGAATGGCTCAAGAAGCATGAGGAGGCTGTTTTCGATTATGAAAAGCTGAAAAATGAGCGAAGCAGCGAAGAGTTAATTGTGGAGTGCTGGCGAAGCGAAAATGCTAATCGCCGGGTTGGGAATATCACATAAATCTGAAGGTGAATAGCAATGGAAAAAGTAATCGATAGAGATAGTGTGCTGGCCGTTTACGGCATTGATATTGATACTGTGCCCGCATTGCGCGGCATGCGCTTGGTTGATCAACCCACAGAGGCTGAAAACGCTGCTGGCGCGCAAGCTGGTGATTTATGCCTTCGAATAATTATTCCTGCAGCGGTTTTTAGTAATGATATTGCTGCAGGCGGGAAATTCATTGGAGACTATGCAGATTCAGTCAATCCGAATTGCCGTTATTATTTCTTCCGGGCACTCTAAATATGCGTGAAATCAATCAAATCGTAATCCACTGTTCCGATACTCCGGCCGGAATGGATATTGGAGCGACCGAGATTCGCAAATGGCATACCGATCCGCCGCCGCAAGGACGGGGATGGCGAGACATTGGCTACCACTGGGTTATTCGACGCAATGGAACCATTGAGCCAGGGCGTTCCGAAGAAGAGGTGGGCGCTCATGTAGCAGGCCATAATGCAAATTCCATCGGCGTTTGTGTAGTGGGTGGCGGTCATGGCATTTGCAACTTTACCTGGGAGCAATGGGCACAACTGCGTGATTTGATTACCGAGTTGGTGAGCCGATATCCGAAAGCCGCAATTTGTGGCCATCGCGATCTCAATCCGGCAAAAGCTTGCCCGTCTTTTGATGCGCGGGCATGGTGGAATTTCAGGGGGTGATGCATGACCTTGAGCGATGCGGATAATCTATTAGCCCAATGGGCCGAATGGTCGGCCAACGAACTGCGGAAGCTGGAATATTCCGCTGCGAAATGGCAAATGGATTATCGCTCGGGGTTTGCGGATGAGGCGCCAGAAAGCGAGATTCCACCCGGAGACGATATTGTCATGATTGATGTCGATTCAGCTCTTGGCATTCTCAAGGCAGTTTCCCCCCATCATTTTCAGGTCTTGCAGGGGCGATATATTCGGCATTTGAGCTACTCCTATCGGCAACTCGATGCGGCCAAGTTAGCCTTTATCCGGGAATATCAATCACCTATTGACATGGAATTAGAACCGCGCTTAACTAGCGCTCGTGGGCGTAGCTGTCTCTAAAATTTGCCCAATTCTTTCTGAAACCCGGCCATCGTGCCGGGTTTTTTATTGCCCGGAGAAAACCGTGTTAGAGCCGTCCAATAGCGGTATTTCCGAGATTATCAAAGGCAGTGGCCTTGGATACCTCTGGTTGATTGTCTTGGCTATTTGGGGCGGCACATCCAGTTATCTCTCGCGCATTAAGCGCGACAAACTCCCTTTTTCGATGATCGAGCTTATGGGCGAATGGACTGTTTCCGGCTTCGCCGGGATTATCACGAGTTATGTCTGCTACAGCCTTGGCTGGGATTTCTATCTGACCGCTGCATGTACAGGTATTGCCGGCCATATGGGCGGCCGTGCCATTTACCTGCTCGAACGCATGATAGTCCGGCGTTGGAACATCTGATCGCGAGGAAGCCGCAATGACGGGTGCCGAATTGTTTACCATTGTCACATCAATTGGTTATGCCGCCTCAATCCTCGATGCGGTCATTCCTCCTAACGATATTCCGGTTCTGAAACAGATCAAAACGGCGGTCAGCCTCATCGCCCTGAACGTTGGCCATTCCCAGAATATAGCTCCCACCCAAGCCGTACAGGAGTCCAAATGACCCGTTTTTCCCAATCCGCCATTCTGCTCCTTGCTCTCTGTTTGGGCGCCTGTGCCTGGATGAAAGACAATCCTCAAACGGCCAAGCTGATTATTCAGGTCGCGACCATGAAAGTTATCGAGGGGGGCGGGGATAAGGTAACTCGTGCCCAGCGCGTTTCCGTTATCGTAGGGGACGCCAAATCCCTCTTGGGAGGGGAGCAGCTTTCCCTGCCTGCGCTTCGCCAAGCCATCACCTTTCGGTTGGCTAACGAGGACCTGACGCCTTCCGATCAATTGCTGGCAGATGCACTGGTTGATGCAGTCGATGCCGAATTGCAGAAGCGCATCGGTGAGGGTCTGCTCAATCCAGAACAGGTTATCCAGGTTAAAGATGTTCTGGACTGGATTACCGAAGCCGCCCAAGTTTATATCCCACCCCATCCCGGAGCCTGATATGCGCTGGATACATCTCTCCCTGCTTGCGGGGATGGTGGCCTTTTCTCATTTTTCCGAGTCCGCCACCAAAATTGTCCTGAATTGTGCTCCTCCAACCACCCGCGTCGATGGCTCGGTCTTCTCTGCCGCGGATATTGGACAATATCTATTCGCAATGACTCAGCCGACACAAACCGTTCAGGCTTTGGGTATGGTCCAGACATGTAGTTATACCGTCAACATTCCCGCCAATTCCTGTATTAAAGCGGGAACCATTTTCGCCGCCAGCGTGAGTGACACCTTGGGCGTTTGGTCGGATCCAGGCACAGCAACTCTTGCTCAAGATGCGTGCAATACCCTCCCAAAGCCCCAAAAACCTACTGTGACCATCTCGGTGCAATAGGTTACCTCTTAAAGCGATTACATTTATGTTGACGGAGATTTAATTGGGCTTGATACAGGTGGCCAGTCGCCCTCAATTACGTCCCGCTTATTCAGGCGGTGGCGGGGGTGGCTCGACCCTCACTGATAACACCTCGATTCAGCTTACTAGTTCTGTTTCTGGCACGCTTCCGTCATTTGAATTTCTTGGCGGCGCAACGGGAGCAATCAATACCGGGACTTTAAATACCCATTTCACCAAGTCGGGTTGGACGCAACTTTTTGCAACCTTGAGTGATTGGTATTACAGCAATACAAGGACACTTTCTCGCGCTCAATCGTTGGTGTATGACCCTGCGGCACGGGGAGAGTCTAGCTCCAATGCCCGCGGTAGTTATCAATTTGATGTAGGGGCATCAGGTTCCACCGATGTCTATCGGTCCAGAAATTATTATTGGCAATGCAATGCCAGTTTTAGCGGAGTGCAATTCAAAACCGACCGTTGGCAGACCATTACTGATCATACAGGCGGTGGTGGTCCAGAGGTTGTAGATGGATATCCACCCTCGTGTTATGACACATCCAGTGCTGCACGCGACAACATGCCGTTCTCCAACTTTACGGCAGATCCTGGTTATGTGGGTGGATCAACCAATTCTCCTTATTCACAAGCCGTTTTAAACACAGTCGATGGTTATCCACAGAACATCTGGGTACGTGACCAGATGTACACCAAAGAAAATTCTACGCCGGGCACAGCAAACGGCATCTATAACCGAAAAATCCGGGATATTACGAATGCAGGCGCCAGCTACAACTTTACGGTCAATTCAACAAACCGGATTTACCGCGGAACAAACGACAACGCCAATCCCTTCCGATATTTGATTTTCCAGCTCTATTTCGGGAATGGCCCCACAACCCCTAACGGGAATGATTGGGGCGATACGATTTTCTATATCGACGATATGTACATTTCCTATTCCTCGAATGGAACCGCCAGACGAAGGGTGGAATTGATTAATGCTTCAACGCCAGGGTCGGCGAACAAATTTGTCGTGCAGCCCAGCACCAAATCCGGCATTACGGTCACCACCACCGTCAACCTCGGTTACATCGGAACCGGCCAGAGCGGTCTTTATATCGTCGAATACGATGAGACGGATACCGTCATTACTACTTGGGGTCCCTATACATCGTGAGCATCCTCTGCAAAGAATTAAGTAGTGGCGATGTTTGTCAGGCATGGCAAATCCTTGACATGCAGCCGCATCCACAAGAGGCGGATCAAACAATTATTCTAGGCTCCGACAATTATGAGTTGCATGCATCGGAAAGATGGATGAAGGAATTTAATCCAACCCTCGGCCACTATTTAGTTGCCCATCCTATTCGTGGGCGACGTATTGTGGCGCCAGATATATTTTCTTCCGAGTATGAAATAGCTGAATAGATAAAATGGCCTTTGCGCACGTCAATACTGAAACATTCGGCCTCGTTTCTGGTTCTGCAACCAGAACATTGACGCCGGCTGTCGCTTTTACTACAGGCAACAGAGTCTTTGCTGGCGTTTTGTATTTTCAGAACAGCGGCGATCCCGCGCGCACGCTGGTGAGTGTGACCGACCAAAGCAATAACGCGATTACCTACAGCGAAGAAGGCGTCACACAACGGTACGCAACTGATACGGGTATGGTCGTATTCAATATTCCCAGCATGCCCGCCAGTGTCACTGCAATCAAAATTACGCTGTCTGCATCACCCGCATTCGGCATGAATGGATTTACTTCCGAGTTTAGCGGGTTGAGCACGGGCGCAGCAGATGGCACCAATAGTCTGAGTGCGTCTGCCGGGACTGGGACTGATGCTGTTGTCTCGGGGTCGGCCACGCGGGGCGCAACGACGGCTGTTAACTGGGGCGTTGCATGCGATTCCGCATTCAACTCTATCCCCGCAGCCGGCACAGGATTCACAAGCGCCGCAGGCGCCAATGCGCTGCGCGTTGAATATAAAACGGCAAGCTCCGGCTCTCAACAAGCGACGTTCACCAATACGCATGGTTCAGCGGCAAACCACATTGCATACATTTTCATTGTGCCCGAACCCGGCGGTGGGGGTGGTGGCAGTGGAAATCTAGTGGATGGATGTCTCGTCAATGGTCTTTTACTCGGGAGTTTAACGCGATGAGCTATTACGGAGACATCCGGCTCGGCGATACGATAGATATTAAATTCGCCACAACCGCTGCCTCGACAGGTGCTCCAACAACGCTCTCGGGAAGTCCTGTGATTTCGGCCTATCCTGCCAATAGCACCACCGAACTCACGGCGGGTATCACATTAACTGCGGATTTCGATAGCAGAACCGGCCTGAACAACGTTCGTGTTGTAGCTTCGGGCGGTAACGGATATGCAACGGCTACCAACTATGACCTAGTAATCACTACGGGAACGGTAGGCGGTACATCCGCCGTAGGCTATGTGGTGGGTAGTTTCTCGATCGAGAACCGTTCAGCTGTCATGCCGACCACCGCGGGAAGGACGCTGGATATTGCCAGCACTGGGGAAGCGGGTATTGATCTTAATAATATCAATGTGCCCCTCGGCGCCATTCCATCATTTGGAATATCGGATAACGGCACTGCTCAATCTGCTACTGCCTCCACACTTGTCATGCGTTCGGCTGCGGCATTTGGTGATAATACTTGCCGCGGCAACATTATTGCTGCTTTCGGATCGACACAAGGTTATTGGCAATTCCGTGTTGTGGATAGCAATGTTGGCTCGACTGATACTTTGACTGTAAGCCCCAATTGGGATGTAACCCCGTCCGGCACAATTACATATTTCTTATTTGGAGGCGCACCTGGATCTACAGCTTCACCACCCCCCGTCAACGCTACCCAAATCGGCAGTCAGACTGCAAGCGCGTCAGGAACGATTACATTCCCTGCTGCCACGCTGGCCAGCACTACCAATATCACGGCTGGCACGATTACCACCGTCACCAACCTGACCAATGCACCCACTGCGGGTGACTTTACTGCCACCATGAAAACGTCCATTGGTACCGCAGTTGCGGCTTCTGCAGTAGCCAGTGTTACCGGTAACGTAGGTGGTAACGTTGTAGGTTCTGTCGGTTCCGTCACAGGAGCAGTAGGGTCTGTTACCGGTGCTGTAGGTTCAGTGACAGGTAATGTCGGTGGAAACGTCGTGGGTTCAATCGGGTCACTGGGTACGACTGCAAAAACCGATGTATCGACTGCAGTTCTCACGACTCAAATGATTGAGAGCTATGCCGCCGATGGTGTAGCACCCACCCTGGCTCAAGCGGCTTTCCTAACTATGCAATCTGTTGGCGAGGTATCGGTATCGGGCACAACCCTCACTGTCAAGAAGCTGGACGGCAGTACGACCGCTGCAACCTATACGTTGGATAGCTCCACTGCTCCGACCAGTCGTACCCGGGCTACCTGATGTCCATTGCCCAACTTGTCACACCTATAGGTCCGGGCTCTTCAATAGCCGGGATCATTACACTGGGGTTGGTCAGTGGATCGGGCCCGGCAGCCCCAACAGATATTCTCCTGTCTAACAGCTCTTGTTACACGACAGAGGGAGTAAACGCATTTGTAGGGACGCTAAGCAGCGTTGATGTCGATCCCGGAGATACGTTTACCTATACCCTGGTAGCGGGCGCCGGGAGCACGAATAACGCCAGCTTCAATATCTCTGGCGCCAATCTGCGTTGTAACGACCCCTCGGTTTTGGGTGCAGGAACCTATTCCGTCCGTATTCGTACTACGGATTCATTTTCGCTGACCTTTGAAAAACCATTCACGATTACCGTGCTTACCCCAGGAACCGGGGGAAATACTGGCTTCAAGCAGTCCCTTAAAGGCTCGCTGAAGACCTCATTGAAAACCAGCCTGAAGGGCTAATACATGCCAACCAATTCACCGAACTATACAACTCTCCTTGCCAACGGAGATGCCCTGGCGCTCAACGTCAATGGGGTTACATGGATTCATGTGGACGGGACATTCAATGGTGGAACTGTAGCTCTCACCTTCAAGGATCCCAATGGTGCACAACGTGCCATTCGGGACTCCTCCGGTGTCGTAGTTGCTTATGCCGCCGGCGCTGATGATTTCTACAACTTCCCAGCGAATGCCTATATCACCCTCACTATGCAGGGTGCTGCAGGCGCCACGTCCGTCTTCGTCCAAGTCCAATCGGAGCCACGCCGCTAATGCAAGCCATCCTCGATCGAGTCTTCATTCAACGCAATACCTACGATGGCCGACTCATTGTTAACCAGAAAATGGCCCATGGAACCATCGTCAGCATTGGACCAGGTATCTGGAGAGGTAACTTGGATAACGTCCAAGCCCTGCGAGAACGCAAGCTCAAGGAATATTGGTACCCCACCACCCTCAAAGTCGGCCAACGCGTGTGTTTCAGCCTCGATAAAGGCGAAGAGCATGACATCGAAGGCCAAAAGATTGTGGTCATGAGGGAGTGGGATATTGCTGGGGTGATTGAGGATGAGGTCGCGGCATAAGTGAATGATCCACAGCAGCAGGTTGATAAGAGGTCTGTTAGCTGGTTCAAGCCGGGCCAGTCTGGCAACCCTGGAGGCAAGCCTAAGGGAACGCGAAACAAGATACAGGCAGACTTTCTTAAAGAGTTGTCTGAAGATTTTGAGGTCCATGGTCGCGATGCAATTGAAAAGATGCGAGCCACTGATCCAAGTGGTTATGTACGAACAGTGGCTGCATTGCTGCCCAAAGAAGTGGAAGTCCATAGCTCGTTGGATGAATTAAGCGATGACCAGCTCAGCGCAATTATCACTGCCTGTCGAGCCATCCTTATTGCTCAAGGTGCTGGAGAGGGAATTCCAGAAGCGGAAGAGCTACAACCAGCTTAGGGACTATGAGCCCTATCTGAAGCAAATGGAGTTTCACAAGGCGGGGAAGGAATTTAGAGAGCGGTTGCTGATGGCGGGCAACCAGTTGGGTAAGACCTTGTCAGCGGGTGCCGAGACAGCAATGCACCTGACAGGGAGATACCCAGATTGGTGGGAGGGGAAAGTATTCGATAAGCCCATTAGCGCATGGGCATCAGGCATTACCGGAGAATCCACCAGGGATAATCCACAACGTATTTTATACGGTGCTCTGGGGCAAGTGGGCACCGGCATGATCCCAAAGGAGTGCTTGAGGGATGTCACGAACAAGAGAGGAACACCCAACGCCATTGATACCATCATTGTACGTCATGGTGGAGGCGGTGATATCCAGGCAGGAGAAAGCCTCCTTGGCTTCAAATCCAATGATCAAGGTCGTGAAAAGTGGCAAGGGCCGACCCTCCATCTTATCTGGTTCGATGAAGAGCACGACGAAGACGTTTATACCGAAGGACTGACCCGTACCAATGTAGCTATGGGTCCGATCATGTTTACATTCACCCCGCTCAAAGGGATGACGAACGTGGTCAAGCGTTACCTGCTGGATAAGGTCCCGGGTACGCATGTAACGAACATGACTATCGATGATGTGCTGCATTACACGCCAGAACAACGGCAGGCCATCATCATGAGCTACCCATTGCATGAGAGGGATGCGAGATCCAAAGGCATTCCCACGATGGGATCGGGGCGCGTATTCCCTATCGAAGAGGAATATATCAAATGCGCTTCGTTTCCCATCCCTGATCACTGGCCTCAAATTGGCGGAATCGACTTTGGTTGGGACCATCCTACGGGTGGCGTGAAATTAGCGTGGGATCGGGATACGGATACGATTTATGTCACAGCCTGTACGCGGGCCAGGGAACACACACCGTTGATGTTTGCTCCACTGGTTAAAGGCTGGGGGGAATGGCTTCCTTGGGCATGGCCGCACGATGGATTGCAGCATGACAAAGGGTCTGGGATTGAATTGGCCAAACAATATCAACATCAAGGTCTCAAAATGCTTCCCGACAAAGCCACTTTTCAGGACGGCAGCAATGGTGTGGAAGCCGGCGTTACGGAGATGTTGGACCGCATGCAAACCGGACGCCTGAAAGTATTCGATCACCTCAACGATTGGTTTGAGGAATTTCGTCTCTATCACCGCAAAGAAGGTCTTATCGTCAAACTCAATGATGACATTCTCTCCGCTACCCGGTATGCGCTCATGATGTTGAGATTTGCCACGGTCCGGCAGAAGAAATCGCCCCGCATTGATATGAGTTCTGGCGGGGGTTGGATGGCATGACCGATAAAAAAGGCGACCGCGCTGTCATTGACAGGGCCATGGCGTTCTTTCGGCGGGCGAATGATGCTGAATCGAATAACAGGTCAGAAGCACAATCTGATCTGAGATTCAGTCATGGTGAGCAGTGGCCTGCAGAGATACAAAACTCCCGTATGTTGGAGCAAAGGCCCTGCCTCACGATTAATAAACTCGATGCCTATATCCGTCGGGTGGCCAACCAACAACGTCAACAACGGCCTCGTATCAAAGTACAGGCCGTGGATAGCAGAGCCGACATCAAGATTGCTGACGTGATCTCCGGTATTTGCCGTCACATCGAAGTTAATTCAGCGGCTGACACAGCTTACGATAACGCCTTTGAATCCGCGCTTAGAATGGGGTGGGGATACTGGCGGATAGTGACTGATTATTGCCGTCCTGAGAGTTTCGATCAGGAAATTTACATTGAACCTATCGCAAATCCCTTTTCTGTTTACTTCGATCCATCCAGTGAATCGCCGGATGGGGCCGATCAGCGGGAATGTTTGATCTCCGACCTGATCAACAAGAAAGTCTTTGAAATCCATTATCCGGGGTCTGATACGGGGGCTAATTTCACCCAATTGGGAACCGGGGATTATATGGGTGATTGGATTACCGAAGATGAAGTGCGGATTGCCGAATATTTCGAGGTGATAGAGAAGTCAGAAACACTGTATATGCTCGCCGACAAGACCACGCTTTGGGAAGATCAGTACACACTGATGGTTGAGGCTGGCATTCCTGCACCTATGGTGGTTGCTGAACGCTCTTCGTATCGCAAGAAAATCCATTGGTACAAATTGACCGCCATGGAGATTCTGGAGGAGAGGGAATGGCCTGGACGTTGGATCCCGATTATTCCGGTATTCGGAAACATCGTCATTCTGGATGGCAAGAAAAAGAAATTTGGTATTGTCCGTCATGCTAAAGACCCACAGAAAATGTACAACTTCTGGCGTACCAGCATGACCGAATCAGTCGCTTTGGCTCCTAAAGCCAAATGGCTGCTGGCAGAAGGACAGGATGATGGATTTGAGCAAGAGTGGATGCAGGCCAACCTCTCTGCCCGCCCTGTATTGCATTACAAGCAACGCGATATCCAGGAACAAGAAGCCCCGCCCCCTCAACGTCTTCAGCCTGAACCTCCTCCGGAAGGCGCGATGGTTGCGGCGATGTCCATTTCGGACGATCTCAGTTCTGTACTGGGGATTGTGGAGCCCGCCCAACGGATTTCGGGAAATGTTTCCGGGAAGGCGTTGAAGTCTGAACAGCAACAATCGGATATCAGTACGTTCCACTTTTACGATAACTTGACCCGTTCTATTGCGCATACCGGCAAGGTTATATTGGATCTTGCCCCGAAGATTTATGACACCGAGCGTACGCTGAGAATCATTGGCGAGGATGGCCGGGCTGATCTGGTAACGATTAACCAGAAGGAAATGGATGAACAAGGCGCTGTAGCAAAAGTCATCAATGACATTACAGTCGGTGAATATGACGTCGTTATGGACACCGGTCCCGGCTATAACACCAAGCGCCAGGAAGCCTTGGAAGCCTTTACCCAACTCTTAAACAGCCCTCTGGGCGAAGAGGTCGCGAAAGCCGGTGCAGACCTTGCGGTAAGGGTTATTGATGCGCCCGGCATGGAAACGCTGGCGGATCGACTCGCAGCAGCCAATCCATTGGCCCAGCTCGATGAACACTCCGATATCCCTGAATCGGCGCAGATGATGATCAAGTCTCTGCAGCAACAATTGCAACAAGCACAAGGTGTGATTCAAGCGCAGGGATTGGAGATCAAGTTCAAACATGGAATTGAGCAGATGAAACAAGACGGTGAGAACAAACGTACTCTCATCAATGCCACCACCAAAGCCCATGATGTCGAGTCCCGCGATGAAGTTAATTTGCTGAAGAACCGCGAGGACAATGCGGCCTGGATGCATGATACAGCTGTCAAAGCCCATACCCAAATCAGTGTGGCTGAGATCAAGGGTATTGTAGATTTGTTAAGCAAACATTTGGACGCCAACCAAGCCAAGGAAGCTGCCGACCGAGAAGAGAGAGAATTAGCCGATGCCGACCGAAACGAATGACCGTCCTGATATTCAAGTTGTCACCTCTGAAAATCTCCATGAGTTTTTGGGTATAACACCCCAAACAGAGCCGCAGCCGGAAGAACCCGAGGTTGTGGAAGAAAAGCCCGATGGAACGCCCGAGGAGTCTTCAGAAGAAACGGAAGCCAAGCAAGAAGAGCCTGAAAAGGGAAAGCCAGGTCGCCCCAAGAAAGCAATCCAAGAGCGTATGCGGGAGCTGACCGAGCGGGCCAAACAAGCGGAAGCAGATCGTGACCGCATTCGCGCAGAGGTGGACCGCGAACGTAAAGCCCGCGAAGAATTAGAAGCCAAACTCAAGCCGCAGGAACCGATAAAAGAGGCGAACGCTAAACCCAATCCCAATGATTTCAAGGACGCGTTTGAATACGCCGAAGCCTTGGCGGAATGGAAAGTTCAAGACACTTTGCATCAGCGCGAAGAGGCCGATAAAGCAGCCAAGGAACAACAGCGACGGGAAGGCGTGGTAGCCAATTGGAATACCCGTTTGGCCGCGGCGAAGGAAGAAATTGAAGATTACGATGAAGTACTGGCGAGTGCAGATGCTCAGGTTTCGGATGAAATCCGCGATGCAATTGTTGAAAGCGAACTAGGCCCTTATTTATTGCATCATCTGGCATCCAACCCAGATGTTATCGCAAAAATCAATGGACTTTCAGCGCGAAATGCGCTAAAAGAATTGGGGAAAATTGAGGCTCGATTGGAAAAATCCAGAGAGGATAAACCGGTCGAGCCGAAAGCTGAAGTAAAGCCTGAAGTCTCGAAAGCACCGGCTCCCATCCGGCCGATTAAATCGAAAGCCACGCCGGATAACCTGATTGACGCCAATGGCGAATTTCGTGGGACGCCAGAGCAGTATCGGAAATTGAGAGAGGCTGGGAAAATCTGATAATTCCGGGGTAAAACGCCCGACCCGGTGGGCAGGAAGGCTTCGTCAACCTGCGACGTAAACAGGGAAAATCCGTCCGTCTCCATGTCAGTGGGACAAAAGTTGATTCTTTTGTTAACTGTATGGGGACACCTCAATGTCAAACAATATTCTGACGATTTCCATGATCACTCAGGAAGCCCTGATGGTCTTGGAAAACGAACTCACTTTCTCCAAAGGCGTGTACCGGGAATACGACGACGCTTTCGCTCGTACCGGTGCCAAAATCGGCAATACCCTCAACGTTCGCCGCCCGGCGCGCTTCATCGGTACTTCAGGCCCCAACCTGAATGTTGAAGACTTCTACGAGGGCTCGACTCCGGTCACTCTGGGTAACTCGGTTAACAACCCGAACCCCTACGGTGATCAGTTTCACGTCGATACCCAATTCACCACTCAAGACCTGACGCTGTCGATGGATCGGTTTTCCGACCGTCTGATAAAGCCGGCTATGGCGGCGATTGCCAACCGGATTGATTACCTGGGTCTGTCGATGGCCAAGAACTCCACGGCCAACATCGTGGGTATTGCAGGCACCACGGCAGCATCGTTGAGCACCTTCCTCCAGGCGCAAGCGTATCTCGATGCCGAGGCGGCACCTCGTGATGGTCAACGCTCGGTTTGTCTGGAGCCCTTCACCTCCGCGGCCATCGTTGATTCGCTGAAAGGTCTGTTCACCCCGCAAAGCAATATCGGCGAGCAATATCGCAAAGGTCTGATGGGGCGTGATGCCGGCGGCCTGGATTGGAAGCTCGATCAGAACGTGAATACCCAGGTATTCGGTTCCTGGGCGACCACTGTCGGTACCCTGACCGCCAACACCACAGGTGCTTTCACCGGTTCAATCAGTTCCGGATGGCAGTCTACTTCTACGATCACGCTGACCAACTCGCAAACGCTGACCCTGCAACAAGGTGACGTATTTACCATCGCCAACGTCTATGCGGTGAACCCGCAGAACCGTCAGTCGTATGGCAAGCTGCGTAACTTCGTTGTCACCCAGGCAGTAACGGGTACAGCGGGTACGATTTCGGTCACCGTTTCCCCCGCCATCATCACCGCCGGTCAATTCCAAAACGTCGTTGTGGCGGCCACTTCGGCTACCGCCACGGTAACGCCGTTCTCCATTGCTGGCACCACCGCTACCGCGGTATCCAGTCCGCAAAACATTGTGATGCACCGCAATGCATTCACGCTGGCTACTGCGGATCTGGAAATGCCGGAAGGCGTTCACTTCGCCGGCCGCGCAGCGTCCAAAGAATCCGGTCTCTCGGTGCGGATTGTCCGGCAATACACCATCAACAACGATGCCATTCCGACTCGGATGGATGTGCTCTTTGGTTGGGCACCTCTGTATATCGAGCTGGCGTGCCGTGTTGCGTCCTAAGGAGACTTGATCATGAGCAATCCCGGTCCGAACATTCAAGTCGGTAGCAACACGCAAAATCCATCGATGGCCCAGGCCATTCGTCTGCTCGGTGTAGCTAAGGGCGTCAACGTCAATGCGACGGGTGATCAAGCTGTTATTCAGTTGATCAACACGACCACCTTTTCGGTTTACACCGTGGTGTTTGTGAATGCATCGATCAGCCTCACCACGGCCGCCGCCGGCCTGTTTACGGCCCCTGGTGCGGGTGGTACGGCCATTGTCGCCAACGCAGCCCTGAGCGGTCTCACAGGCCCCACGGTACGGTCAGACAGAACGGTCGCATCCACTGCCACATCAACCGTTGACTATCTGTATCTCAATGTCGGCACGGCCCAGGGCGCTGCCGCAACTATGGATGTTTACATCTACGGTTACGACTTCTCGTCCTGACTTAAGGGGGCTTCGGCCCCCTCTTTTTTTGGAGATCAATCATGTTGACTGATGCTGTGCGCGGCAATGTCGGGACGATGATGGTCCTGGCACCTTCTCTGACGCCGACCGCTCTGACCGCCTCTACTACCACTTCCGAAACGTTCACTATCCCCGGTTTGCAGACTACCGACATTGCTATTGTTAAATTTTCGGGGTCGCAAACAGCGGGTGTTGGCATTGCGGATTCTCGAGTCTCTGCACTGAATACCCTCAATATCATTTTCAGCAACTCCACTGCGGGTACTCCCACTCCAGCAGCCGGGGTGTATTACGTCGTCGTTATGCGTCCGAACCAACAAACTCTGCCCACGGTAATGAACTGAGACTGATTCCATGTCCAATCCGGGTCCGAACTCGCAAAGCACAACCAACACCTTTGGGCTGACTACCAGCAATTTGTCATCCTCGGCAGCATTAACTGCCCACGCCGATGCGCATACTGCGATGGGCCTAAATGGACGTATTGCGGGGGTCAATGCGGGTAAGCTGGCTGTTGCCATGGGGGATAGCATTGTTGCGGGCGGAAACTATACCTCCACCACCGGAACCCTAAAGGGGAATGGCAATACCATTTCGATTGCCTACAACAACCACGGGATTTATCCGGGTGGCGATGTCTTTATCACAGGATGTACTGAAGACGGATTCAATGGTTATTTCACCAATGCCATTGTCATCGACGCAAACAACGCGCAAGTCGTCTCTGATCGGTCGGTATCGGGCACCGCCACGGTATTGACTGACCAACAAGGGGCCACGGCAGCTATTCAAGTCATGGTGCCTGAGCGCGTTAATGACCGCAGTTTTATCGAAATGGCCAATGCCACATTAGGGCATCCGATCGATCGCATGATCAATGCAGGAGGGAGTGGTCAGAGTTCCACGATGATGCTGGCTCGGTTTGATCGGGATGTGATTGCCTGGAATCCGGATATTGTGATTCTTGGATCTTGTGCGAGAAACGACCTTAATACCGCTGCTTATTCGCAAACCCGCACCCTCGGTAATATCCAGTCGATGATCAACAAAGCCTTGGCCATCAATGCCACGGTTTTCCTGTTTTTTATTACCCCGAAAGCCAACGATCTTAAAGAGATGGCACTCAATACGGCGCTGAGTCAGCTGGCACGTTCTACACCTGGTGTTATTGCGGTGAATATTATAGGCGCAACGCTGAATACGACGAGTGCGACGGGGGACTGGATAGCCAGTTATTCCACTGATGGCACGCACCCTAATTCGCTGGGCGCGCGTCGAATGACTGACAACGCCTTCACACCCTCTCTCAAATTAATGTTTCCAAATATCGTCAATCGGCTGGGATTTATTTCTTCCGCCGACGACCGCAGTGTCAATGCGACTTCCACGCAGGCATTACGAAACCCAGGGTTTTTGACGACTACTGGCGGCTCTGTGGGTGGTACGGCAACCGGTACGGCGCCGGCGAATTACAGTTGTACCAATAGTTCCGGACCCACGACTGCTTTTAGTACGACCGCACGAACTATTGCGGCGGATGGCGATACGCTGGGGAATAATCTAGTTATCACCATGTCCGGCGCTGCGAGCGGTGTCGTCGATGTGTTATGCGACAGTCTCGATGCGCTGGTGAGTGTGGGCGAGAAGTTTATCTTCACCTGCAGTATGAGAACCGCCAGTATCGCAAATCTGCGCAATGTCGCGGCTTTTGTGGAAGTTACGGCCGGTGGTATTACTTATACCGTCAGTGCGATGGATTACAACGGTTCCGGCTCGTGTTCAGATGATTTCAACTGGGTACTGCAGACCAAAGCATTTACCATTCCATCGGGAATGACCTCTGTAGTTGTGCGCTGGAAAGCCACTTTTGCAGCAAACCCTTCTGGCGTGATTAACATCGGCGCGCCTGCCCTGCGCTTGGTTACCTCATGACCCAGCCTATCGACCTGATCTCTCAGGCTCTCAGGACCATTGGAGCATTGGAAGCGGGCGAACCACCTGATGCAGCAACGGCCAGCGACTGTCTGGCGATGCTCAATCAGATGCTGGATCAATGGTCGAATGAACATTTGATGGTCTACTATTCGACCGAAATTATTCATTTACTCACCAGTAATGTTTACCAATACACCGTCGGTCCAACAGGCTCTATCAATACTCAATTCACGGGTTCAATCACCAATAACATTCTAACCATTACGTCTTTGACGAATGGCGGAATAGCGGTTGGTCAAATCCTGTCAGGTTCTGGTATTGCCGCAGGGACCAAGATTGTCAGCTTCAACACAGGAGCCGGTGGGAATATTACAGAGCTGGGCACTTATACGGTCAACATCAATCAAACCGTGGCCAGCACGACCATCACGGGATATTACGAAAGACCGCAACGCATTCATTCCGCCTTTGTCCGCGTACCGTCTACAGCCGGTGGTATCGATTACCCTGTTTCCATTATTCAGAGGGAACAATACGAGATCATTGGGCTAAAAACCCTTTCCGGTCCTTGGCCTCGCGCGTTGTACTATCAACCCTCTGAAGTGTTGGGAACGATTACCTATTGGCCAAACCCTTCATCCGGTGAGATGCATATCTTCACCGATACATTGTTGCAGAAGTTTCAAACGATTTCCGACACCGTCCAGCTTCCTCCGGGTTATGAATTGGCTATTCGATTCAATCTGGCAAAACTGCTGATGCCCGAATACGGAAAGGTCAATCAAATCCTAGCCGCCATGATAGATGAACAAGCGCGTCTGGGCCGCGGGGTTATTAAGCGCAACAATATGAATCCTCAGGCGCCTGCGATGTTCGATACCGACATTGTCCGCAACAAAAAAGTGGATGCCGCCTGGATTTATTCAGGTGGTTTTATTTATTGAGGGCTCGGCATGCCAGATTTTGGGTTCGTGGGGGATGCCTATACCGCGCCTTCCATCTACCAAGACGATCAAGAGCTTATCAATTGGTTTGTCGAAGACGACCCCCGCAAGGAAGGCAAAACCCCCTTCGGCCCTGCTGATCGCGGAGATTTCACGCTCTATCCAACACCAGGCCTTTTGACTCGCTGTCAACTGACCACTGGTCCCGTGCGCGGATTGTGGACGGTCACTGGCGGTATTTATCTGATCGCTGTTTCCGTCGATACGGTCTACAAGATAGACACTCATTTTAATGCAGTAATTATTGGAACGCTGTCATCGACGGCCGGTCCTGTCTCTATCTCGGATAACGGAATAGCTGTTTATATTGTCGATGGCGCCAATCGATATTCTTATATATTGAATACCGGCGTATTCACGGCTCTACCGGCCAGTGAGGGGGCTTTTCAGGGCGGCATAACCGTCGGGATAGTCGATAATTATTTCGTTTATAACCGTCCCGATTCGAATCAATGGGCGGCTTCCGATGCGCTATCAACAACGACGCAGCCGTTAAGTTTTACCTCCATGCTGGGAGATCCCAGTCATACCAAGGCATTGATATGTGATCACCGTGAAGTCTGGGTATTGGGCGAGTCTTATTCGGAAGTCTGGGTGGATGTCGGGTCATTCCCGTTTCCCTTCCAGATTGTTCCGGGTACTTCGATCCAGTCAGGGTGTGCGGCTCCTTTCTCGGTCGCCAGATTGGGTAATTCGTTCGCTTTTGTCTCACGTAACAGACGGGGGCAATCCGTCGCCTTGCAAATGAATGGCTATCAAGCCGAACGAATCTCAACGAGTGCCGTGGAGAATGACTTACAGGATGATGATATTTCGGATGCGATTGGATTTACCTACCAAGTCCGCGGTCATGAATTCTGGGTGGTAACATTCCCCTCCGCGAATAAAACCTGGGTTTATGACGCCTCCACAAAATTTTGGCATAAATGGCGCTATTGGAAGAATGGCGCTTATCAACGCCATCGTGCGAATTGTTATGCATTCTTCAACGACATACCGATTGTCGGCGATTTTGAGAACGGCAAACTCTATTCATTGGAACCCGATCTTTATACCGATGACGGAAATGTGATTCGCCGTATGCGTCGTTGTCCGCATTTGGTCAGTGATTTCCAACGTGTTTACCACAGCGACTTACAGCTTCAATTCCAGCCCGGCGTGGGTCTCAGTACGGGGCAGGGGTACAACCCCCAAGCCATGCTGAGATGGTCCAATGATGGCGGTTCTACGTGGTCTGGGGAGCATTGGGTTTCTATCGGAAAACAAGGTCAATATAAGAACAGAGCTATTTGGCGGCGGCTGGGATGGGCCCGGGATCGCATTTATGAAGTTGTAATCACCGATCCTGTGAATCCCGTCATCGTTTCAGCCAACTTGAATGCAGATGTAGGTGGGACTTAATGAGCGTTCCAGCGATTAAGTTTCCCCAATCACCGTTTGTCGATCAAAAAACAGGGCGTATTACTCGGGAATGGCAACAGTGGTTGCTAAATCCTCAATTTATTAGCTTGGTCATTCAAGGTGTCATTGATGTTTCTTCAGGGGGGACAGGGTTAGGAACCAGCCCATCCGATGGGGAAATATTAATAGGGAGCGGTGGTGTTTATTCGCTGGGATTCATCTCTATTGCTGATGGCCTTTCGATTACTTTCGGACCCGGGTCTATCAGTATTGGGATCACAGGAATTGATACCTCAAAGATTACAAGCGGGATTCTATCAGACCTACGGATGCCTGGATTCACCGGTGATGCTACATCTACGAGCGGAACAACCGTTTTAACGTTGGCGACAGTCAATGGAACGCCGGGATCCTACGGCACGGCTTCGCGCACGGCGTCCTTCACTGTTAACGGCAAGGGGTTAGTTACCAGTTCCTCAGATCAACCCATTGCAATTGCCAACACACAGGTTTCTGGGCTCGGGACGATCAGTACACAAAATGCTAACAACGTTGCAATTACCGGTGGCGCGATTGATGGCACGCCTCTGGGGGCTACGACTGCCTCAACGGTGAAAGGAACCACTGTAACGGCAACGGGTGCTTTCGGATGTAATGGCAAGACAGCGCAGACCAGTGCAGCTGTAAACGGTGCTATAGCCGGAACCGCTGGGGCCACTTACACGGCGACAGAGCAAACCATGCTTAACGATATCAAGGCGCTCCTGAATCAAATCAGAACCGCATTGATTAACGACGGGATTGCGGTATGAGCATCTCAATTCAAATTGAGGATTGGAGATTCGTTCAACCGGATTTGGCTGTTTTATGCATAAGACATTGGGAAGAAATTGCGCACAACAAGGATCTAATTGCACTAGAGCCTGATTGGGATCGTTATCAGCTTATGTCTGATGCGGGAATGTTAAGCGTTACCGCGGCTCGTAATGATTCAGAGCTAATTGGATATCAGGTTTACATTATCAACAATCATTTGCATTACAAGAGTAGCAAAACCGCACTATCCGACATTCTATATCTCGCCCCCGAATACCGTCAGGGTACTTTGGGTATACGCATCATGAAAACAGCTGAAGAAGAACTAAAACGTCTCGGTGTACAGCGAGTCATGCAGAATGTGAAATTAGCAAATGATTGGGGTGTTATTTTAGAGCGTATGGATTACAAGCCGTTTGAGCGTATTTATACCAAAATTTTAGGGTGAATCATGGGTGCTACTGCTGCGATTGTAGGCGGAACGGCGTTAGTTGGCGGAGCGCTGTCAGCGAATGCCGCAAAATCGGCTGCAAATTCGCAATCCAAAGCTGCAAATAGAGCCGCTGATGCATCACTTCAGCAGTTCTACACCGTTAATGAACAACAAGCTCCTTATCGTTCGGCCGGATATACGGCGTTAAACAAAATTCTCTCTGGATTTGGAGTCAATACTCCTAAAACCGGCCAAAATCTGACACTAGACGATTTTCGCAAAATGCAATCCTCCTCTGCGATTGCACCCATTCTATCCCGTTCAGGTGGCGATCAATGGGCACAGAATGCCTACGATAAATATTTGAATGGTGGTTATGGATCTAACGATTCGGAAGCACTTCAGAATATTGAAAATAGTGTCGTTCAGGCCGGAGGTGGTGAGGGCATTACCAGTGGTATTCAATTGCCACAGACATCAGGCTCTGAAGAAGGGTTTGGACAGTTTTCCCATGCATTCAATGCCAATGATCTCAATGCCAATTTAGCGCCCAATTATCAATTCATGTTGGACCAAGGATTGGGGCAGGCTCGCAACCAAGCCAATGCAACCGGTGGATTGGTCAGCGGAAATGCTCTTCAAGGCCTGAATACATTTGCTCAGAATTATGCGCAGAACGCTTACCAACAGGCATATCAGAACTACAATTCTAACCAAAGCAATATATTCAATAGATTGGCCAGCATTGCCGGATTGGGCCAGACGGCCAACCAATCAACGGCTAACGCAGGAATGGCATCCACGGCGGCAGCAAATAATTATCTGACCTCTGGCGCCGCTGCACAAGCAGCGGGGACCGTGGGTCAGGCCAATGCATACGGAAATAGCCTCGGGAACATCAGTGATGCTTATACAATGTATAAACTCTTTGGGAAAACCGCATAATGGCTATCGATCCGTCCATTTCTCTGCAGGCTGAACAACCGCGTCCATTAAGCCGGCTTTCGGATATTGCGAATACCGCAGGTTCAATATTAAACGTGCAGCGTGGACGGGCGACACTGGCCTCGGATATTGCACAACGAAAGGCTGAGGCGCGCAGTGCAGAAGCGGCTGCGAACGTCGCCGAGCAAACCCAACAACCGGTCATAGCCCAACAACAAGCCGTTACACAAACTGCACAGACAGGCGCACAACGGGCGCAATACGATTTAACCAATGCGCTCCATCAGAAAACCGTCGATCAAATTACAGGGCTGATTGGGGATGAATCTATCCGTACCGGCGATGTAAAAGGCATTCATGCGGCATTGGATGCGGCTGCGCAAAATGCATTGCAATATGGTGCGGATCCAAAGGATGTTGAAGCCTCTATCATGCCCCTGAAGCAGTTGGCTGATAATAATCCTAAAGCCGTGCAACCCATGCTGGTGAATATGTTGAGACAGGGTTTGACCGGTGGGGGTCAGGCCAGCGTGCTGCAACCCAGTGGCCCGCAAATCAATACCGGCCAAGTTCAGTATGGCGTCAATACCAATCCCCTCGCAGCCACTCAAATGGGGGGCCCAATTCCTGGGACGGCTGCAGTGAATCAAATCCCCGTGGGTACTCAAGCCTACGACCCCAATGCACGCGCCCCTTACATCATGGGTCCGGGTGGAAAAGGTGTTCAATCGGCTCCCGCCTTGGGAGAGCCTGAGAACGTGGGTGGTACCGTTCAGGTCGCCAACAAAGATTTTGCCGATACCCAAGCCAATGCGGCGAACGCTCAGAATTCAATCTCTATTCTGCAGAACATCAAGAAATACGCTCATGGCGCAGCGACCGGTATTGGTGGAGCGTTTAACGCAGCCAGCTGGGCTTCTGATCTTTCTCGTATTACGGGATTGTCTGAGGGGGATATCAAATCAGATACAGATTTGTTGGCTAAAAACGCCAACATGCTCGCGCTTGCAGGAGGAGATACAAACCTAGCCCGCACACTGGCCGAAGCGGCAAACCCCAATGCTCATATGAACCCCGAAGCTATTCGGAAAGCAGCTGATCAAGTGATGTCTATCCATCAGATGAGCTTAGCCAAACAAAATTATTTAGGTCAGTACAAAAATAATCCAGAAGTCTATGTACAAAAACTTCAGCAATTCAACCAGCTGGCCGACCCTCGTATCTGGCAATTAAAGAACATGACGCTGAAAGATAAAGCTGAAATGAAATCTGCCATGACGCCCGCGGAACAACAGCAATTTAGAGCCTCCTTGCAACAAGCTGAATCGTTGGGATTGGTGAAATGAGTCTGGCCGAAGAGTGGGACAAGATTCCCGGAAATCCAAGTCAGGCCCAATCCAGTTCATTGGTTAGCGACTGGGATTCGGTTCCGGCATCGACTCAGAATCTTCCCGACCAAACCAAGCCTAAATTCCTGACCCGGTTGGCACAAGGGGCTTCTCGATTTCAAACCGGGATCGATACCGAAAATAGCCTTCTCAGCGCCCCAAAAGCCGTGGGGGAAATCGTTGCGAATGCCGTTACCGGATTGCCCCTGACCCTGATTAAACATGGGGTGGCAGAAGGCGCATATCTTTCCGGTCAATCGCCCGAACAAGCCAAAACGACTTCAGAGCGCGTTATCAGCGGCCCCGTTTCCCTCGCACAGAAGGGCATAGGGGCGCTTTATGAGATGGGGGGGGATACTCCAGAGGAAGCCCAGCAATCTGCCCAAAAGACATTTACGGAGGGCGGATACCAACCCCAGACTGAAGCCGGCAAAGGATTGGCCCAGGTCGCTGGGACGGTCTTTGAACCGGTTGTTGAGGCCGGTAAGTGGGTGGCTGGGAAGCTGGGCTTTTCGCCGGCCTTTCAAGACCTGGCTGGGGATTTCGCGCCCGCCGTTGCACCTTCAATTATCAAGGGGGGAGCCCAAACCATTCGCCATCCCTTTCAAACGGCCGGAAAGGCTATTGAAGGGGGCGCCGAGCTTCTGGATCAGACGAAAGGGGCTTTGCAGGTTGGGGCGGATGTTGCCCGACAAGGCTCTATACAGGGGATGAAAGGGCGGTTTCAGCAATTGGTTGATCGAGGTAATACCCCTTCGACCGAAATCACACCCCAAATGTTAAGAGGCCAACAACCCATTCCTGAACAAGTTACAACTCCGGTAGAGAAGGCCCCTGAAATTTCGTTGGAAAATGCCTCCCCTCAATTGAAACAAGTCGTGGAAAAGGCCGGAGATGCTGTAGACCCCACTGCACTGCAAAGGCATCTCGAAGCCGATTCTCTGCCCGTCCAAATGCAACTCTCTGAGGGGCAGGCTACGGGGAATATTCATAAACTCTCCGATGAATTTAACCTGCGGGGAAAACAACCGGAACTGGCTGATTTATTCAATCGGCAAAATCAGGACCTGATATCCAACATCAATGCCATTAGAGAGCGGGCGGCTCCCAATGCGACTGCGCTAGATCATGTGGAAAACGGCGAAGCATTGGTCAAAGCCTATCAGGCCAAAGATGCGGTATTGACGAAAGATATCAATGCGAAATACCAAGCCTTAAG
>Ga0068857_100000656_pt1 | contig 25517 bp, 27 predicted proteins | sample KBSCornC72_FD_66591 | JGI IMG/M metagenome (GOLD analysis project Ga0068857, IMG submission 66591) | Corn rhizosphere microbial communities from Kellogg Biological Station, Michigan, USA - KBS Corn C7-2 | ecosystem: Host-associated > Plants > Roots > Rhizosphere > Soil ...
GTGCCAGCGAGTCGGCCCGCTCGCATCGACAGGGCTGGCGAGCACCGAGAGTCCGCCCGCCGCCGCTGACCCACTCAAGGAACTCGCCAAGCTACGAAACCAAGCCATGCGCGACTACCTGGCGCAAGACAAGTCATTGGACGAGCTGATGCCGTCGCCGTGGCAGGTCGAGCCTCCCTCCGCTGCCGGACCTATCCCGCCGGGGTACAAGCTGGCGCCGGGGTGGAGCGTTCTGGCCGAGGTCGATGGAACTTGCAGCATCCCCGCCCACGGCCGACGGGCGGTGTACGGGAACCGCAAGGCGATGGAATCGGCATGCGACGTCGAGTGCGCGAAGAGGCTGGGTGCGCTCGTCAAGGTCGAGCCGCCCTCGTGCAAGGACTGGTGCGGGAAGTCCTACCAGGACGAGGGAGTGCCGGTCCTCTGCTGCCACCAGGTGTTCCAGGTCGAGGTCGGCGCTACGAAGCCGATATACTGCACGCCGGCCTGCCGCGACCGAGCGAAGGTCGAGCCGCCCGCCGAGCAACCTGCAAGCGCAGCGTGCTACTGCTCCGACTTCAACAGCGCTGGCGTCCCGTGCCCAACTGGGATGTGCCCCAACCGCCCGCCCGCGCCGACCCAGGGCGCACCCGCCGAGCCGCTGAGCGCAAGGATGCAGGCGGCGAGAGATTCCGCTGTGTTCGAGCGCGCGAATGCCGAAATGCGACGCCTGCTGAACTGCTTCATCGGCGAGGTGATGACGCTCGAAGCGCAACTTTCTTCCGAGCGTGAACGGTGCGCTGGGATTGCCGAGTGGTGGCTGCTGGGAAATGGAAAGCAGGGGGAACTCGTAGACGCCATCCGCGACGGAAGACCAGCCCCGAAATGAGCCGCTACGTGCGGGCGAGCTCGACTACGTCCGCCTCTGTCTCGACAACTCGGTAGCTATCGCCCCAACGCAGCGCCATGTCCGCCTGCTGGCCTTGCAGGGCGCGGCGGGACTTGGCGCGATTCGGGTTCTTTACCTCGACGAGGTAGACCGTCCCACGGTGCGTCCTTCCGACAAGGTCAGGAAAGCCGCGTCCGACGTCGCTCGTGTCCTCGACAGCTGCGAATAGGGCGCGCGCAAGGTTCCGTAGTGGGGCGTGGTTCGCATCTACGTGCCTAGCCCGCCGCATCTCCTACCAGCTGGCCCCCAGTGACACCCCGCCTGCCATCCCAGTCGTGCCCCAGAACCCCACGGAAAACGGCCCCAGCACGCGCCTCTGGACGATGATTCCTCCGACCAGGGGGGCGGGCAATAGCACAGTTTTCCCGCCGAGTTGCGCACCGACCAGGCCCGTAATTGCCCAGTTCGGGGGGGCCGTCACTGTATGCGTCTCGACGGTCGCTTGGTGCGCCTCGCTCTGCCTCTCCTGCGTGCCCTGCGTGCGGGCCTGGCGCTTCGTCTCGGCCTGCTGGTCCTTCTCGGCGTGCGTCTCCTGCGTGACCACCGGTGAGCCGTCGGGCGCCTTGGCCCACTTCGTGACCGTCACCGTGCGCGTCTGTGTCGCCACGTCGTGAACCGTCTGCACGTCGTGGACGACCTTGACCACCTCGCGGTCCTTCCACTGCGTCTCGGTGCGAACGACGTCGCGGGTCTGCACGGTACGCGTGTAGCGGCCCGCCGCGAACGAGCCGGCGAGCGCCAGGACGATGGTGCCGGCCAGGATGAGGCGTTGCCTGGTCATCGCGTCTTCTTCCTTCGCTTCGACGTGTGAGGCCAGCACTTCACGCAGTTTCCCTTGCGGTCATGCACGCAAAGACCTGGAAGACTGAGCCACGCCCTCCTGGCCTCCTCCAACTCAACCAGATCGCGTTTCGTCATCGGCAGTACCTCTTTCCCACGGCCGCACCGTCAGCGTCCGACGGCCACGGGAGCGTAGCCAGGTTGTGCCCGGCCGCCGGGTCATACAGCGTCGGCGCCTCCTGCATGATGGCGCTGCGGTCGTGAGCCAGCCCAAGGACGTGGCCGAACTCGTGGGCCGCGATGACGTAGACCGAGCGGATGTCGGACATCACTTGGAAGCGAACCTCGGCCGAGTTCGCCGAGCACCGCCAGGTTCCAGCAGTTGCGCCAAGGGCTCGTTCGAGCTGAGCCGCCTTTCCGCATGCCGTCCCGTCGTAGGTCGACACTGTCACGCGTGCATCTGCCGCCTCCCGCAGCACGTCGCAGCCAGCGGCATGATTCCAGGCGTCGACCGCGTAGTGCAGGCTGCCGTCGAACACCGGGTCGATGCCGTCCCACCGCACGGTAATGGGCACCGAGGACCACGGCGGGTCGGGAAGCCAGTTGACTTGCTGGCGGCATCCGGCAAGAAGCAGGACGGCGAGAATTAGTCGGATCATTCTTCGTCCTGTAGTTTGCGGCGGTCCGACGCCCGGCGCTTGCCGGACGAGTTCTTGCCTCGCTCGTCTTTCCAGTTTTTGCAGTAGCACCCCATGCGTTGGTGCTTCGGTCGCTTCCGCTTGTGATTAGCCATTCGAGGCCTCCAAGAACTTCGCCCGCGTCCATTCGTTCCTCTCGGCGCGGCTTGTCTTGCGGTGGCACAACTCGGCCGCCGCTGCCCACTGGCGATTCCTGCACGCGTCGAGCAGGTGGTGGAACGTCGACAGGCCTGACACGCCGCAGTTGAAGGCGATGTCGACCAGCGCCGATTGTGCAGGCGCCGGGTAGCTGTCGAAGTCTGGCAGCAGGCGGTGGATGCCGGGCAGGAACTCAAGGTCAAGGCGGGTGCGCAAGAGCTCGTCGATCGACTCCTGCGACAGAAAGACGTGAGGCGGTCGTGGCGCCCGGTACTGAGACGCGGCCATTCCCTTCGCCAGCGCGATGACCCGAAGGAAGTCGTCGCCGATCTCCTTGGCCGTTGCGCGGCGAGCGCCATCGGTCAGGAACGGCAGCGACGCCGCATGTAGGCCGTCGTGGACAAGATTGCCAACGCCGACGGTCACGTAACCGAGCGTATCGCGGTACATGTGCGGCACGCTGCCCTCCCAGCGAATCAAGTCGGGCACGAAGCGGGATGTGTCGGTCATTTCGATGGCCTCCGTCGGTCGAAAGAGATTCGCTTGCCCTCACGGGGCCATGTCGCGGTGAACGTCGTGCGGCACCAGCGCGGCCCCTGTGAATCCGTAGTCCCGCAGCACCGAACGATCGCGATCCCCTCGCCGTAATCCTCCGGGAGGCGCAGGTATTCGCCGGTGTCGACCTGATCGTGCCCGCAGTCTGGGCAGACAAGCACCCGCGGCGTCACCTCGCCATCGGAGAATGGCGCCTCCATCTCGACGTCCGGCGGCAGGTGGATCACCTGCTCCTCTGACGTGTCGCGCTTCACCTGGAGATCTCCGCGGCGGCAATCGCTTCCAATTCGACGGCGATCTTTGCAGGCATCGTTGCTAGGTCCCGCAGGAAGCCAGCCGCAGTCAGGTACGCGTTTGCACGGCGAGGTCCGCTGCTGTCTCCCGGAGGGCCGCCAGCCTGCGCAAGAGTGCTTGCCGTCTCTCGGAGGCGTCGCCCGAGTTCGTCGAGCTCAAGGGCGACGTTGGCGACCCAGAAACGATCCGCAACGGCGTCGGTCGCCGCGGAATTGGATGGCGCTGCGACTCCAGGGTCCGGACCGGTGCTGTCTTCATTTCGCGCCATCTGCTCCCTGGTTGATGGTGACCGGGTGGTCGATGCGCCCGGTAACCGTCGTCGGCGCCGAGGGAGCCGATCTAGCGAGGGCGTACTCACCCGCGATGATGCCCGACGCGATCATGTACAGCTGCTGGTCGCACACCTTGAAGATGGACGCCGCGACCGCCACCGCTGCGGCGATGGAAATTGCTGTGAGATGGCGCCCCTGGTCGGTCATTCCCTACACAGGCGCCACGAAGGCGTACGCCGAGAGCGTGCCCGTGCCCGACGTGTTGGTGTACCGAAGCCGCACCCAGCGACCCTGGCCGCTTGCGTTGGTGTTGAACACGGCGTGCATCGTCTGCGCGCCCGCCCCGGCCGGAACCGGGAATGCCGGCGTGGCTGCAGCTGACTGCGTGACGAACGTCGCCCCAGTGTTGGCCACCGGGTCGTACTGATTCGACCCGACGATCGTGTAGGTGCCGGTCGGCGTGCCCGTGCTAACGATCTCCAGGATTAGCCGTGACGGCGCCATGCCCATGTCAATCGGCGTCGAGTCGATCGCCTGCGCTCCGGTGAACGCAGTTGCGTTGAAAATGGTGTCTACGCGCGCAACGGCTCGCGTGGCTGTCGTGCCTCCAACGTCGCCGCGGATTATCATCAGCCGTTGCCCCTTTCTTCCGTCTCGCCGAGGATGGAGTAGCGGAACGTCGTGGTGTTGTTGGCGCTGTTCGCGTACCTGACTCGAATCTCAGGGGCGCTAACCTTCACGTAGTCCTTGTATGCAGTGCTCGCTACGATGGACGCCGAATACACGTTGTCCCAGTTCGTGCCGCCGTCGCTCGATTCGTCGACCGTGAGGCCGTTTGCGGCGCTCGGGTGAGACGAGAAGAAGTTTAGGATCAGCATTTTGAACCTGGCGCCCTTTCCCGCGGTCGAAGTCCAGTTGCTCTGGTACAGCGTCAGCGTAACGCCAGTCGCCGGGAGCGTCGTATCGACACCGTTGGCCTTCGCTCCGGTCTTTGCGAGGACTTCGTATCCGTCGAGTTTGCCTACCATCGTCGTCTCCTATCGTCCGAGCGCCTCTGCGCGCCGCTTCTCGAGTTCACGTTGCGCGGCGAGCGCCGCAAGGATTTGGTTCGCTTCGGCGGACCGCGCGACGCCGCCGATAGCCTGTGCGCCACCGGCCGGCCTGTAGAGCAAGCGCCCGTTGACGGCGTCGAGGTTGTGCCCGATCAGGTCAAGGTACTTCTTGAGCACTGTCGGGTGCTCCGACATCTGGATCAGGTTGTGCGTCTTGCCCGCGTCCAGTCCGAATTCCAGCTTCCCCTTCGCGCGAACGAGGTCAGGAAGGTCGACCTGTCGCGCGAGCTCCGGGTGCCGCTCCATGAACGCCGCAATGGCCTCTGGGTCGGACATGGCCCCGGCCGCCTCGGAGTCGTTGTTGCGGTTGCGGAGAATCTGCGCGACCCGGCGGTCCTCGACGGCCACATTCTTGCCCGGCTTCGCCTTCAGCCCGATAGCCTCGCGGTCCGTGCCAAGCTCGCGCATTCCCTTCGAGTAGATGGCGTTGGCCTCGCCGTACGGTCCTTCGTCGACCAGTTCGCGAGCCGTCTTGGCGATGTCCTTGAACGCGCGGTCCTTGATGCTGCCCTGGCCCGGCCCCGTCGGAATGCCGTAGTCGGCCATCTGCTGTAAGCGGCGGCGCGTCTTGTCGAGCCACTTTTCGGTCACCATGACTTGGCCATCTGGTGCGCGCATGGCGTCCAGGTCGTCAAGCTCTGTCTTCAGAACGCCGCGGATGTGCCGGGGCGTCTCCGGGTCGTACAGCCGGTCAGCGATCTTGCCGCGCAGGACGCTGGCGTCGCGCAGCTGTTCAGCTGCTGGCAATCGCGCCGACTGCTCGGCGGCCGTGTCGACGACGTCGATCCCAGGCAAGCCGCGCTCGGCGATGCGCTGGCGGACCCCCGCAAGGTCACCGTGGTACACGTCGGCGTTCGTCTCACGCGGGAGCGGCGTGGTCGCTTCGGTCTCGACGGCGGCCGGCACCGCGCCGCCAGGCTCGGCTTCGACGCGGGAGATTGCTTCGCGGTACGGCCGCGCCGTACGCTCCTCGAACTGGTCGGTCAAGCCCTTGCGAATGTTACGTGCGCCGCGGATGCTTGCGCGGCCGACGTTGGCACGCGACGGTTCCAGCCCGGCGATTTCCTCGACACCGGACCCGCTATCGAGCGGGCCGACGTTGCCACCGTGTTTCTCCCAGAGCGCCCGCGCCTGTCCGCCTTCGCTGCCGCGGATGCGATTGCCGATACCCTTGGCCACGCGACCGGCGGCGGGGATGGTGGCGCCGATGAGCGCGTTCTTGCCGATGTCTTCGAGGTCGCCGCCCGTAACGGCAGTCTGCGTCGCCGAGTTGACCGCGCCTGCAAGAATCGGCCGAGTCGCGCCGCCGACCAGCGAGCCGGCACCAGCCCCGAGAACGCCGGCAAGCACCATCGTGGCGAGCGGGTCGTTAGCATATACGTCCTCGTCACGCCGCCGCTGTTCAGGCGTACGTCCGGCCACGACGCGATCGGTGTGGATGACAGAGTCGACCGCCTGTTCTGGCGTCATGTCCTTGTCGCGAGCCATCAGCGCCGCGTATTCGCCCGCCCGAGACGGTAGCTTGGCGGCCTCGGCGGCGTAGTTCGTCGGCTTGTAGGGCGAGCCTTCGCCCGAGTTGCGCCGCTCCTTGACCTTGGCCACGAGCTCGTCATCGGAGTAGCCAGCCGCGCGGCCAGCCTCCATGAACTTCCGCTCGGCGGCCGAAAGGCTCACAGCCCGTGCTCCTCTGCCAAGTCATCCAGTGACGGCCGGTGGCGGGCGTCGATGATGGGATTCGACTTGCGGGGCGATGGACCACGCGGTGCCGCGCCGGTCCCTGGACGCTGGTCGAGCGGGATCAGGGTCTGAGCGCGGTACCGCTGTCGCTGAGTGCGAAGCTCGTCGAGTTTTCTGCGAATGGCCTCCGGGTTCGCGCCGATGAAGATGCTTGACTTGTCCTCCAGGCTGGGCGCGCCGCTCGGACCGATTGACGCAGATTCCAGCTTCTGCGCCTCGTCGGTCTTGCCTAGCGGCGACACCGTCGCCACGCCGATGATTGCGTTCTTGTGCAGCGTCGCGCGACGCTGGATCGCCTCTGGCGTCATGACGCGGTCGCCGTTCTTTTCCACGTCATTGAGCAGCGACTGAAGCATCTGTTCGCCGCGCCCGTAGTCGGCGTCTCGAGTAGCGAATCCCTGCGCGCCTCCCTTTCCGGTCGGCACGTAGCCTATGGGGTTGCCGTTCTCGTCGCGGACGGTCGTCTCGTCGGCCTTCTCGGAATTCTTGTCGCGCTGTGCACCTTCTCGCGAGCGTGCGCCCGCGAACCCAACCGCCTCCATGGCCTTGTTGTGACGAACCTTCTCGGTTGCGGTGGTCTCGAATTCTGACTTGCGACGGTATTCCTCGGTTTGCTTCCGGTAGTCTGCGACGGCCTTGGCGATCTCGCTGCCAGGCATGCCTGCCTTGACCATCGCTTCGACGACTGGCTGAAACTCTTTGTCGACGGCACCGGTAAGCGGCGCAAGTTTCTCCTGCTGCTGCCGCAGGGCCTCTGCACGCGCTGCCTGCGCCGCGTTCGGGTCGATGCTGACAGGGCCAATGGGCGACGTGCCGGTATACGTCGGCGAGCGACGTGAAGCCTCGGCCAGCTTCGCGCGATAGTCGTTCTGCTCGGCGTCCTGCTGGCCTTGCAGCTGCTGATTCTGCGCCACAACCGACGGGTCGTTCGCCTGCTCGAACCGCTTCCGTTCGGCCTCGGCCTGCCCGGCAAGGTCCATCACCTCGTCGGCTCGCTTCTCCGGCTGGTCGGGCGGCGTTCGGGCGCTGAGAATGGCTGCCTGCTGCGCGATCTCCGGCGTGGCGCGCGGTCCGTACTCCAACTGCGTCGGTCCGATATCGCGCTTCTCGGGCGCCGTCGGCATCTGCGGCTGCTGCGCCGAGAGGTTGATTCCGCGCGCGCGTGCCATCGACATTGCCGACTCAGGGTCGTAGTCAGAACTGCCTGGGGTCAGCATCGACCTTAGCTTCGGGATGGTCTCCGCGACATCGATGCCCTGCTGTCGCTCCTCAAGCGTTCGCGTGTGGCGGATTTGCTCGTCGAGGCGGGCGTTCTCGCGGTCGGCGACTTCCTTGCGCAGGAGCAGTTCGGCTCGCTTCGCCTCGCGATCCTTGTTGACCTGGCGGGCATGCATCAGCGGCGCAAACACGTCGGACATGTCAACTGGCGTCGGCATGATGTATTGAAACGCCATGGCCTACGATCCTCCCCACAGGCTGCTGATGATTCCGAGCACGTTCTTGCTTCCCTGCTGGGTCTGATTTGCAGCCGCCGCAGCGGCGCCAGTGCCGGCCGTCGCTGACCCGGTCCCAGCCTCGACGGCCTGCTGGCCGCCCTGTCCGTAGAAGCCGCTGTAGAGACCCGCCTGAAGCGCAGACGACTGGAACAGCTGATTCAGCTCGTTGTCGATGCGCGTCTGGCCGGCGTTCTGCGCGTTGCCAGCATTTTGGAAGTAGCTGTTGAGCCAGTTCAGGCCCGTCGAGTCGACCTGGCCGGCAAGCTGTCCCTGCAAGCCGAGCCGCGCGAGCGCCTGCGAATCGACCTGATTCGCTCCGGACATGGCCGCGTTGTAGCGGTTGAGCCCCTGCGTATCGACGTTGCCGGCCATGTTGTTGAGCAGGCCGTAGTTGTTGTAGATAGACTGGTCGACCTGGCCCGCGCCGGTCATCGCGCTGTTGAACCGGTTGAGGCTCTGCGTGTCCTGCTGCCCGGACAGCGTGCCGAGCAGACCGAGGTTGCCCAGCGTAGTCTGGTCGGACTGGCCGGCGAGGTTCGACAGCCCGGCGAGGCCTGCCAGGCGCTGCGAGTCGGACTGGCCGGCGAGGTTCCCGAGCATTCCGACGCGCGCCAGTCCGGTCTGGTCGGCAGCGCCAGCCGCGCCGAGGCCCGAGTTTAGGTAGTCGAGGGCAGAGGCCGAAGCCGCTCCAGCAAGGCTCGACTGCCCTGCCAGGCGCCCAAGCGTAGACTGGTCAGCGAGGCCGGCCATGTTCGTGATCCCTGACAGCCGCTGCATGTTCGCCGTGTCGGCCTGTCCCGTAGCCGACAGCCCCAGCTGCGCGCCCTGCATGCGGTCGCCAAACATGTTCTGATAAAGCGACTGGAGCGCGTTGCCCTGCGCCAGGCGCTCGGTGGAGGCTTGACCGGCGACGTTAGCTCCGAGTCCTAGCCGAGCCAGTGCCGCCTGCTGAGCGGAGCCCTGAAGCTGGCCTTCTTGCTGATACTGCTGCGCCCGCAGGTTCGCAGACCCGAGCGCCTGAGCCGCCAATGACCCGCCCGCCCCATACGCCCCGCGAGCTGCCGCCGCCTGGTCGATGCTGTCGGACTGCTGCTTTTGCAGCATGTCGTAATAGGGATTGGTCCGATTGAGGTCGTCGGCCGCGAACTTCTCGAGCGCGCCAGGCGTGGACAGCTGCGAACCGTTCGCCCCCAAGAAGCCTTGGGTGTAGTTCGCGCCGTTGTACGCGTTCTGGATGCCGGGCGCGTTCACCGATAGCTCCGACGGCGCATTGGCCTGTGCCATCGCGTTGCCTAGGTTGTTCTGCGAATAGGTCGACGGGCCGTACAGGTCCAGCGCGTGCGCCCCGAGTTGCTCACCTACGAGCGGAGCGCCGTACGGATTGGACGCCGATAGGTTGCCGATCGCCGTGGGAGCGCCGTATGCGCCACCGTTCTGGGCGTAGTATTGCTGCGTCGCCGACGGACCCGACAGACTCCCGCCGACAGCGTTGAGCACCTGCGACGACGCTGTCGGCTGGAGATACTGCGAACCGATGGTGTCGTAAAGCTGTCGAGAGTCGCTCGGGCCGCTGAGCGTGCCGCCTGCGAGATTCAGCGCCTGAGACGTGGCGGTCGGCTGCGACAGCATGCCGGCGAGGGAGCCGTAGACGTTCTGGCTGGTCGTCGGGCCGGACAGAGCGCTGCCGGCTGCATTGAAGACCGAGCCGGATGCGGTGGGCTGGCTGAGGTAGCCGGAGTAGGCGCCGTATGCCTGCGACGACGTAGACGGCTGGCCGAGCGCGCCCGCGGCGGATCCGTAGAATTGCGACGTAGCGGTCGGCTGCTGGTACTGTGACCCGTATTGCCCGAACGCGTCTTCTAGGTACGGCGTCGGCGTCATGCCCCATGATCCTGCGGTCGCGCCAGGGTATTGCGTCGGCGCGGCTGACTGCTGGCCGATAATCTGGCCAGTTTGGAATCCGCTGGTGGGCAGCGTCGCCACTTAGAACCCCGCCGCCGGCTTGAGGTTGGACAGGAACGACTGCCACCCGGGAGACTGCCCGAGCATGTTCTGACGCTGGCCGTACCCGCCCGCCGGCATGCCAGACGAGCCCTGCATGCGCGGAGGGGCCTGCGAAAACCCGCCACCCTGTCCGAAGGGATTCTGGCCGCCTCCGCCGCTGCCGAGCATCGAGTTCAGCTGCTGATAGATGCCGCCTCGCTGGGGGGCCTGTCCATACGCCGTCGCCGCCGGGCTATTGCGAGACTGCGAGCCGTATGGATTCGCCCCGCCGCCAGTCGGCGTCTGCTGTTGCGCCTGCTGGTACTGCTGGATTTGCTGCTGCGCGTACGGTGCGCCGATCATTCCCTGCGGGTTCAACGGCGCCTGGTAACCGGCCGTGTTCTGCCAGCCTGGATTGCCCACGCCTGTAAGCCATCCATCGTTCATCGCCTGAGCGCCCGTGTATCCGGACTGCACGAACTTCTGGAACGCCGTCGAAGGATCGCTGACGCCGGAGGAAAAATACGGCGTGCCGGTGAGCGCCCCCATGCTTGCCGTCTGGGCGACGCGCAGGGCATTCGCCTCGTCGCTCTGGCGCTGTACTGCGGCCTTGTTCGCGGGGTCAGCCTCGTAGTTGGCCCTGGCCTTTGCGTTGTCGATCTGCGCCTGAAGGGCCATCCCGCCAAGGCCAGGAAACTGCTTCGCCCAGTCCTCGTCGGTCATCAGAAGTGACCTGGCCCTTTCCGCGTCTCAGACACCGGTCCGGTGGAGGGAGCGATCGGAAGTGCCGCATTCGGCGGCGGATGTAGCGTCCCGGGGCGTTCTCCGAGAACGCCGCCGCTCTGTGACGGGTCGAAGTAGTTCGTCGGAACCCCGTAGATCTGCGAGAGAATGCCGTTGTAGTTGTTCATCGACCCGAGGGCCTGCTGCAACCCGGACATCTGCCTGGACCACGCCGTGTCCGAGAGTTGCTGGAGGTACTTCTGCGCCTCCTGGCCGGCCTTCTTGACATCGTCGGCGCTGTCCTTGTTGAGCAAGTCGCCTGGGTCGAAGTAGTCGGTCAGGCGGCCCGTATCGTGGCCGGTCAGCTTGTTGATCCCGTATCCGACGGGGCCGAGGTATTTGGTGTAGTCGTACCAAGACATGACTTCCTCCTACGAAATAGCCACCCAATCGGCGGCGCCTGAGCCAGCAGTGCTCGCCTTGAACCAACCGGCGGGAGCAACGGCGGTCGTATCTAGGTACTCCTGCCCGACGAACTGGGCCGACGTCGCCGGGGCACCAACGCCCGTCAGCGGAGTCACGCGCACGACAATCTCACGGAGAGCCGCGCGGACTTCCTTGTCCGTCATGTTCTCGGTGATCGATCTGACTTGCGCTGTCTGAGCCATCAGGCGGCCGCCTCCAGGTCGGTCACGTCGTCTGCCAATTTGGCAATCGAGACCTCGTCTGTGCCAGAATAGCGCAACCAGTACCGTCTGCGCCTGAAAACTCCGCCAAAATGGCAATCGATGGACGGATTCGTGTCGTACGGCTGGCCAAGGTCGATGACACGGAACGGCGTAAAACCCTTGCCGTCGTCCTCGACTGCCACCTCGAGCTGGCCGGAAGTCGACCCAAGTGGCGTGGTACCGCGACGCATGACGACCCGGACGCGGGCCGACCGCTTGCGGTTGTCGGTCCCGAAGTCCTGCCAGCCGGTGACGAGCTCGGCTAGGATGGTCCCGCCGATGTCCTGGCGCGTGTCGGTGTCGAGCTGATAGAGGCCCGCAGTGGTCGAGGCGCCGACGATGTTGGCGTTCTGAGCGTCCCAGAAAGCGTGAGTAGCGACCGGCCAGGCCGTGTTAGCCGACACGCCGTCGTACAGGGCGCGTTCGCTCCACTTCTTCGCCGTGTAGTCGTACGCCCACGTCCGCCCCTCTGTCGGGAACACCCACACGAGGCACCCGTTACGGTCGGTGTCCTCACGGTACCCGAAGGCGTCCGAGACGGTACCAAGGTCGCGCAGGTCGCGCTGGATGGCGTCGCCCACGGAATCGTACGAGCGCCCATCGCTCTTGATGAGCCGCCGCTTATCGTCCAGCCAGAAGTAGTAGTTGTCGAAGCGGACGATCGAGTACGGCGCAGAGCACCCGACGTTAATCGTGTTGATGCGCTGGTAAGGCGTCAGCGGGTCGGTCGACAGTCCGTGGATCTCGGTCGTAGAAGACCCGAACAGGCCAAGCTCGGCGGTGTTCTCGGCAATGGCACGGAGATTGTCTGGCCTGGCCTCGGCGGTGATGAAGTTTAGGGCAGGCCAGGACGTGTCGTTCCCCTCGCCCAAGTCGCTATAGCGATATCGCCCGGGGTTGGCCAGGTCGATGGCGATGAGACGCTGACCCAGGTTGACGATGTGGGTCGTGCTCGGAGACGATCCGCCAAGGCGCGCCGTCAGCCCCACCCCAGTCCACTTCTGGATCTGAAGGCCGCCCGCGATGTACAAGAACGACGGCGACTCCGCGAAGACTGGGCGCGCGGTGCCGGCTAGCTTCGTCGCTGCCGTCGCGTCACTAAGAGCCTGCCACAGCGTGGGCGTTGCATCAGGAAGCGCATAGATCATGCGGTCCGAGTCGACGCCGATGATCCACGTCTTCCAACGATACAGGCCGATAAGAGGCGCCGTGCCTAGGCCTGACGTGGAGTACGAGACCAGCGCCGACCGTATGCGCTGGACGCCAGCGACGTCGGGAAGCCAGTTGACAAGCTTCGACGTAGCCGGCGACATGTCGTCGGCCGTTGACACCAGTCCAGCGGATATGTCGACGGGCGCCAGCATCAAATCGCCGCCGTCGCCCTCGCGCACACCTCGCGCACCACGGAAGAGACCGGGTCGTATTCGAATGTGCAGGCGGTGTAGTTGCCGGTGGCTGGAGCAGGCGCAGCACCGCCGATCAGCTTGTACTGGGCATTGAAAGCCCACGTCACGGCTCCGCCCGAGTTATTTACGCAATAGAGCACCCACCTACAGCCGAATCCAGTCGCCGCGATGGCATTCATGGTGACGGTGATTCCTCCGGCAGTCGCCTCCACGCGGACAGAGTTGACTCCGGTAATCGGCAGCGGCGTCACGGATCCATTGGCCGACAGCGAGTACGCAACCGGAGCGGTGGACAGCGTGCGCGAGTCGAGAATATCGGGGGCGATGCCTTGGTTTGGCCCGGTGAACGCGCTGGCATTAGCGGCGATGTTGATGCCGTGTCCAGTGGCGCCACCGGCGATATAGCTGTTTCCCGCTATCACCGTGCCTGTCGAGTTCGTAAGCTTTATGCCGCAGGCCGCCGAAGTGAGCGATGCGTCTATGTAGTTGCCAGTTATCGTGTGGACGCCGCCGGGGCCTGCCGAGATGATCCCAGCACCAGACGACCCGGCGCGCTCAATCGTGCACCCTGAGATGAGCACTCCGATTGCCCCGCTGAGACTGACGGCGCTGCTGGATGCATCGGCGTTGTTGCCGCGTATGGTCGAATTGTTGATGAACGAGTAGCTTCCGCCCGTCAGGCTGACGCCAAGTCGGAACATCGGGCCGTCAACGGTGACATTGTCAACGGCCAGGCACTGACCGACGATCGCGGTCCCAGTTGTCGTCGATGAATGGTTGATCTTTAACCGCGAGACAATGTGGTTGACGGCGATGAACCCGCCGGTCGTGGTGAAGTTGAGGACGCCAGCGGTCGCATTGGTCTGTCGCAGGATTGACTTGACGCCAGCCCCGAGGATGTTCACGCCGGTCGTGCCAATCGTCAGCGCAGACGAAAGCTGGTACGTGCCGGCCGGGATGAAGACGATCCCCCCGCCCTGGGTTGATACGCGCGTGATCGTCGCCTGGATGGCGGCGGTGTCATCCGTAACGCCGTCGCCAACGGCACCGTAGTTCTTCACGCTGACAAGCATCTCGGTGAGCACTTCACCGGGATTGCGCTCGTTCGCGTCAGAAAACGCCTTGTACGTCCAAAGTCCAGCCGACCCGCCGAACGCAGTCGACCACCCGTCAAGCAGCGTTTGCAGCCGCGTCTCTGCGCCGCCGTTCACCGCCGCCGACTGGATGTACTCGGCCTCGGCTCGGTTCGTGTTGACGTTGCCATCAAACAGCGTCGTGACGTCGAGGCTATCCTTCACGATGAGCCGCGTCGGCTGCTGCGTGTACGCCGTGCCAGTGCCACCTGCTGTAAGGACGAGAGGCGGCGTAATGGCAGTTGCGCCTGCGCTATCGGCGTAGACCGTGACAGGAGTGAGCGTGCCAGGCTGGTAGAACCGAGCGCGTCCCGAAGCGACCGGCGTACCGTCAGTGTTCGCGACCCCGGCGGCTAGCATCTGGATCAGGCTGACCGTGGCTGCCATTATCCAGCTCCTCCGCCGCTTGAGTACATGCCCCACGGTACGAGCACCATGTTGCCTCGCTCGCTATCGTTGTTGACGAGCTGGTTGAGTTCTTGCTCGTACAATGGTTTGAACGTCTGGATGAGCCCCGTCTGCATGAACTTCGGCGCGAGCTCGACGGTCAGCGCGTAGACAAGGCAGTTCGACCACTCCGACGGAAAGTCAGGCGTCTCCGCACCCGTCGCGAAATCAGCCGCGCGCGTGTACGCGACGTACTCCAGCGTGTCGCCGGTCTGGTCAGGCACGGGCCACAGCTTCAGCGTCGCGCCTGAGAGCGTCTGTTCGAAGAAGAACTGTCGCGCGGGGCCCGCCGTGGTCCGATCGGCCAATGTCATGTAGTCCTGCCGAGACATGGCGATGACTTGCAGCCCTGCGGTCTCTCCGCTTCGCGTGTACCGTGCCGGGTCGTCGACAAGCAGCACGTCTGACGCCAGTGTGACCGTATCGGTGCCGGCCGTCATGGTCGCCGTGCGCCTGACCGTCCGCCACAGACGCTTTCCGGTCGTGTCGATGCGCTTGACGATGCGGTTCAGCGCGCGGGCGCCTACCTCGAATAGCGGTGAGTTCGTGTTGTCGCGGGCCGCTCCCGGCGCCAGTGCGCCGCAGTTCTCGAGCGCGCTCGAAATAATATCGTCGCGCGAGTCCTGGAAGCTGGTGGTTGCGCCGATGGTCATGTGGTGGCGATCCCCGCATTTTGGTTGGTCGACCAGAACGGCAAGTCGGCGTAGTCCTTCGTGGTGCCGACGATCAGGAGCGGATGCGCAAGTGACGTGGTCGCGTCGAATGCGCTTGAAGGACTCGGCGAGTTGACAGAGCAGCCGGTATCACGGACGTCAACGATCACGCCCGTATTGCTGGATCCGTGGACCGCATCGATCGTCACCGACGATACGTTGTGAACCTGGATCGCCGTCGCGGAGCAGTCATACGCGTAGACGATGCCGAGGCGTCCCATGCTCCCGTGCGTGACCAAAAATTGACCTGTCTTGGCCACGACATTGATCTGGCCGTTCATGTCGCCGGTCCAGCTGAATAGCTGGAACGACCCGGCGGGAACGATTGACCTGTTCAGCGTGTTCGTGAGCTGCCCTGACATCGAGCCGCCGGCAACGAAGATGCCGCCGCGGACCGTGTTGGTGCCTGCCAGCGTCTGAGAGCTGAATGTCGAGAAGGCCCGCCACCCGCAAAAGCGGTACTCGTTCGCGCCGCCCACAACGCCCTGCATGTCGAGGTAGAAGAAGAAACACGCGACGAAGTTCGGAACTGACGCGGGCGGCGTCACGCGCGGGAACTTCGGCAGCGAGATAACCTCGTAGGCATCGCCGTTCGCGAACGAGACAGCGACGGTTCCGGTCGACAGGTAAGATTGCGAGTACCCGTTCGACGGTGACGTCTGCGCGGTCTTGGCAACGTTCTCGTAGGCCATACACGCGTGCTTCGAGCCGTCAGTCTTGCGGATGATGCGAGTCCCCGATGACGTCGACAGGCACCCTGACGCAGACCACGACGTAGGTAGCGAAGAATCGGCGACCGTCCACGGGGCGTCGGTCGCGCCAGTCAGCGTCCCCGACCTGACGACGGTCGGAACGCCGACGATGACGAGACAATAGTTGGTCGCAGGCGTCAGCGCCGTTTGGTTGGCTGCCGTGATTCCAGACAGGTCGAGCGAGTAGCGCGTGGTGTCGCTGAGCCAGCGCACCGTCGTCGCCTGCTGGAGCACGCACCGGCCCATGCGACGCGCGAACTCGTCGCCGGTCAGCAGCGGGTGGGCGTCGTCCACGCCAGTGTTCTCGTCGCTTGCCCGGCCTGTCGAGTTGCTCTCGTCGATGCTCCACGTCGCCTGGGTCTGCCACTTGCGCGACGGGATCATCATCCGGACCCATTGCCCAAGGCCATCGGACGACGAGTACACCGTGCCGTCGGAAGGCGTGAGCGTTCCGCCGGCAACGTAGCGGTAGAAGTCGTCATGGGTCGCCACGTAGACCGTGTTGGCAACGGGCGCGACGAACGACGACGTCGACAGTGCGCGCATCGCGCTTACGTTGACTACCGAAAGGCTCACGGGAACCCCATGTCGTCGTCAGTGGCGGCGCCCGGCTCAAACTGCGACGGCACGCCGACCGCCACGTCAGGCTCGGGTCGCCGCCGTCGGTACGCCGCGATCTCCTGGTCGTATTCGAAGGCCGATTTCTCCATGCAGGAATCCGTGCAGCGATACAGGCGGTCAGCGCAGTAGCGCAGCTGCGACGGGAACAGCCGCCGCCGCCCACAAACAGAGCAGGCAGACAGCACCTCGCCGTTGACGAAGTCTGTCTGCCTGTTCAATTGGATCCTCCCTGTCGACTGGACTAGGTGGAGTCGGTCCCGACCTTGATGGCCGCTTTGCTGACCTGGCCTCCGAACACCTGACTGAGAACCAGGTTCCCCGGGGTGCTGAAGCAGGTATTACCGCCGGTCGAGATGATCCCGAGCGAGCAGAAGTTCACGAACCCAGTGGTGCTGGCGCTCGCGATAGCAGCGACGGTCGAAGCGGCCTTCTTGTTGACGAACGTGCAGTCCTCGATCCAGACGTTCGTGGGAGCGTTCGCCAGGTTGATTACGCCGTTCGACGTCGAGTTGACCGCCGTGTGAAACCGGCACCCGTACATGGTCAGTTTGTCTACAGCCGCCGTGGTCGTCAGGATGTCGGTCGGGTTGGTCGCGAAGGTCTCGGATACCACCTCGACGCCCAAGAGCGTGTACTTCGTCGCGCCGCTGGCAACCGTGATGCCCGTGGTCGTCAGCTGAGTGGCGCTGGTAGCCGGCTTGATTTCGACGGCATCGAGGCCACAGTCAGCCGCTGAGGCCGTCATGGCCGCGGTGACAACGGTGGCCGCCGTGCTCGAGAAGTTGAACACGCAGTTTCGGATCCAGCAGCCCGCGATGTTCTGCAAGAGTGCAGAGGCAGCCGCGGTCCAGTTGAACAGCGGGCGCTGCGAGCCGTACCCGAGGCCGATGATGTTGAGGCCGGTCGCGGACGTACCGGTCAGACCACTGATACTGGTGGACGCCGTGATGCTCTCGACGTGCCCCGGCAAGATGCAGATGGTGACGCCGACGCGGTTGTTGACCTTCGCCAGTCCGCCCGACGTGCCGAACAGCGCCGACAGCGGCCGATCGGGGGTGGAACCGTCGCCGGCCGGGAGGCCAGAGCGGTTACCCACCCAGAGGGTCGCGCCGCCGCCCCACGCCTGCGCCGCGTACGACGCCGGGGTGACGACCCACCCGAACGAGCTGACCCCGTTCGGGTAGTTGGTGACTTTGCCTGGTGCTCCCATGTTGGTCGCTCCTTACGTCGCGTTCGAGGCGTAGACGCAGCGGAAGTTCTCGGCGCCCCACATCGCGCGGAAGAAGCAGATGAAGATCGCCTGCATCGTCAACGCCACGTTGTCGCGCTCGAAGGTCGGCCGCTCCCGCCAATCCCAGTAGAACCCGTCGTCCGCGTCGGTCTGGACGTACCAGCGCGTGGTGTTGGTCAAGTAGTCGAAGGTCATCACCTTCGTGCCCGAGATGACCGACGGGTCGTTGTTCGCCGACCCCAGCGTCTTGGCCGACCTGGACAGCTTCTCGGCGAGCACGTCGAGGGCGCTCGGCACGATGAGCTGCTTCATCATGACCGGGGCCAGCATGCCGTCGCTACCGACGGTCGTACGCAGCGCCGTGCGGATGTCCTCGAGCGCCGCCTCGGAGAGAGCCGCCGGGGTCGCCAGCGTGTTCGTCACCGTCAGCCCATACGGCGTGACGTGCGACGCCGAGCAGAGCTCGACGTTGTCAGCGGTGACCGGATACGCCGAGTTGTGCGACCGGTCGAGGAACTGCGCGAAGAGGTACTCAGGGGTCTTCTTCGCGGCCCGCCCGAGCGCCTGAGCCGGCCTCTTGAGCTGCGAAATCTTGACGTCGGTAACCGCCTCGCGGCTGATTTCCATGGCGCCCGCGAAGGTGGCGACCTGGACGCGCTTCGGAGTACCGAGTGCGGTAGTCAGCACCTTCATCGGGCTGTTTTCGTTCTTCTGGGTCAGCTGCTGAGCGCCGGCCCAATCGCTGAACTCGCGAATCGGCTCGTCGACCTTGTTGACCTTCGCGATCTTGGAGAACTGCTCCGCGATGTCCTCCATCGAGCTGTTGAACCACTTGCGCTCGACAGGCTCGATCGCGGCGTACCATTTTGCGATGTTTTCCATGGATCAGGCTCCCAGGCTGGCCGACAGCGCCGGCTCGTCGAAGGTGCAGTTCGGGGCAACGATGATGGCGACGTTCGCGGCATCGACGTCGTTCGTCGCCGAGCCGATTTCGAAGTCCTGAAGTCGCCATGGCAGCGTCGCCGTGACGGCTTTGCCGGTCGCCGTGATGAAATGGCCGCTGAGGCCCGTGGTGGTCGACCCCGCCGACAGCGTCATCGCGAAGTTGAGGTTGATGTCGGTCAGCGTCAGCGCCGTAGAGCAAGACGCCGTGAACATCGTGTTCACCAGGTTGTCGACCAGGTAGATGTAGCTGGCGTTGTCTGGGGCGACTCCGCTCGACGTGTAGAGAGTCGCCGCGGGCAGATACTTCGCCTCGCGCCGAGTCCCGGCCGCGTCGGTGTACACGCACCCGTTCGAGCTTCCCTGCGTCGCCGTGGTTCCAGTGGTGGCCACGACGAAATCGCCACCGCCGTTGTCGACGACCGCGTCGTACAGGAAAATCGCCGTGGTGTTGTTGGTGAGCACCCGTCCACGGCGAAGGGTGACGCTTCCGCCTCCCTTGACGTAGATCGGGCGAAACCCCTTCAGTGCAGTGTTCGCCATGTCACTTTCCTCCGGTCAGTTCCGAGGAAACGACCGACTTGGCGTGAGCGCCGCTCGTCGCGTCCCCCGTGTACACCTGGACCCCGTAACGGGTCTGCTCAATCTGCTTGCGCTCGTTCGAGGCAAGGCCAGCGGCTTGCGCCTCGGTGATGCGCTCCTTCATGTGCTGCTCGCGATCCCAGTTCTCTTTCGTGGTGCGGATGCACACGAGATCGCCGTTGGTCAGCGTCGTATCGACCGGCTTGCCGTCGTCGGCACGCTTGGCGCCCTGCTTCACCTCGCCGGCCTTCGCCAGTTCCCACGCGGGAGCGGTGTAGTAGCCAGCTACGGGGCTGCCGATCTCTCGGTCTCGCAGGTAGCGCTCTACGAACTGGGGCGAGCGCGGGTCTTTCGACACCCACTGGTAGCGGAATCGCGGGTCCTGCCCGGAAAGCTCACCGGCTCTCGAACGGGCGTGGATCTCCATCCCATCGGGGACGTCGTTTCGGCCTGGAACAACGGGGCCTGCTGACATGAAGTGGCCTTCGCCCTGTTTTCACGCCACCGATCCGGGTCAGACCGTGACGGGATTCAGTTCGAGGCCACTTCACCGGCGATTGCCGAGAAGGGATTGCGCCTACCAGGAGAGTGGACTACGAAAGTGCCAATTTGTCAACGGAGAACGCGGTCAGGATGCGATTTCGCGATTTCCGAAGCAATTTCAAGCTCGGAGAAGCCTGCCTTTTTGGCAAAATACCGCTCCTCCTGGGTCAGTTCGACCCGCGGCTTACCTTCCGGAGCCGATGAGCCACCGGCAGGTCGAGAAGTCGGCGTCCCGGCGAGGACGGCAGCGTTCGAGCGCGAATAGGCAGCTGCGCCAGGGGCCTGGCCGCCCTTCAGCGTCGCGCGAACGTCCTCGAAGATCTGCCGCACGCGCTCGGGACCGGCGCGGAAGCCGCGCGCTTCGAGCTCCACGTTCTTCGCCGCGAGCAGCTGCATCGCCGCGGGGTGCGAGGCGACCTCGGGATACGCTGCGAAGTACGGCATCAGGGCCGGCGGGACCTGGTCTTGCGCCGGGGCCTGAACCTGCTGCTGCCGTGACAGGATCGGCTGCAAGGCGCGCATGGTGGCAGCAACCGAAGCCTCTCGGGTGAGTCGCTGGTACCCGCTGAAGTCCTTGCGGTCAATCGCCTCCTGCGCGCGCCGCTCCAATTCCTCGGGGTCGGGAAGCTGCGGCGCTGGCGCCTGGTACTGCGGCTGCGGCTGATACGCCGGGCGCTGCGCGAGCGCCTGGAGGTGCCCCGTCAGCTCGCCGATCTGGCGGTCGCGGGCAGCAAGACCCTCGTTGAGCCTCGATACGGTATCGGACACTTCCTTGAGCCGCGTGTCGTACTTCTCTTCGATGCGTTCACGGCGAGACTTCGGCTTCTCAAGGACGACCGGCTTCGGCGGCTCGGGCGCAGGTGGCGCAGCTTCCTCGGCTGGCTCCTTGTCGTCGGCTGCCCCGGCAAGCGCCTCGCGTGCCTCGGAATCGGTCGCGTTGTCGTCGGATGCAGAGCCTTCAAGCAGTGACATGTGTTGCTCCGTTGGTTGCGGTTGAGTCGGTCACGTAAATTTCGCCCTTGCGGATGATTCGGTGGCAAGTCTTTCCGTCCTCGGTGCGTCCGATGACCACGCACATGTCACCGGTTCGCGAGCGGGCGGCCTTGTCGACGTTCGCCATGACATCGCCAATGTTCATGATCAGCAGAGGCTCTTGAAGCCGCAAAGCCCCGCATGCGTCGCATATGTACCCGCTGCATCGATAATGCGACTTGTCGTCGCGGATCGTGCTCGGGCTGTGCCGCGACCACTCAGCATGAGCACAGTCCGGGTCATTGCCCGGCTTCATGATGTGATCCCACTCTTCCCATGCCCCGGCGAACTGGCCGTACAGAACCTCGTCGCCGATCTGCTGCCCGTTGTCGTACATGATATCGAGCGCCTTGAGCCCGGCGGCGATGATCCTGCCCTGGTGCGCTTGGTTCTGGGCGATGACCGGAATCTCAAGGCCACCGATGGTCGTGGTCACGGGCGGGTTCGGCCTGACCATGATTCGGTCTGCCTCGGGCAGTGCTGGGAGTTCGTCACGCTTGAGCATCATCGTCCTTTCGAGATGGGCGACGGGCGGGGTCCTTGAACGGCTCGTCTTCGAGAGCCGCGATAGCCAGCGGTGTCTTGAGCGAGCGCAAAATGTGGTCGAACGTGATGGACGAGCCGGCGCGAAGGCGGGCCTCTTCGAGGCGCCCGGCGACGGATAGCGACAGTACGAGCTCGCGGGCGCGCTCGCGCTCCCATTCCAGCCACTCGGTGAGCATCTGCACGCCTGACTGTCCGCGGATCTCGGCCATCTCGGCAGGCCCTAGCTCTAGCCATCGCGGTGTCACTGCGGCGCTCCAAGCATCGCCGGGTGCGGCATCTGCTGCGAGAGAAGCTGATTGAACAGCTGCGCCTGTTGCTGCTGCGCCTGGCCAGTCTTCTCGATATTCGCCGCCGTGTGGAAGCGGATGTGTCGTTCGAGCATGTCGCGTCCTTGCTTGTCGAGCACCTGGCCGGCGGGGCCTGCAAGCTCTCGCTGGTGGCCGGCGATGTGCTCCAGGTCGTTGTCAGACGGGTGGACGGGATGGTCCTGCCCGCGGAAGAATCCGGCGTTCTCCTCCCAGTAAGGCGCGGGGGGTGGCGGTGGAGGCGGCGGGGGGCTGGGAGGCGGAAGCAGCTTGACAAGCTTGTCGGCGCCGTGCGCGCGCAGCACGTCTTCAGTCACGGCGCGCATGAGAGCGTCCCGAATCTGCGGCGGCTGGCTCATCAGGTACGGGTTCTGCGATACGGCTTGGAACACAGCCATTGTCTCTTGCAGCCGCTGGTTCTTGCTGCGCGGGTCGGCAGCCGGCATGACGTGCGCGTTCGGCGTGAACATCGCCTTGCCGATCTGAATCGACATCGGGTCGCCTTCTGGGCCGACGATGTCCATGACCTCTTCGTCGGGAAGGAACACGCCCCAGATGCGCCAGATCTTGTCCAGCTCGTGCTTGAACGCCTCCTTGATGCGGCGGGCGAGCACGGTGATTTGCATCATCATCTGCTCTTGCAGAATCTCGGTCTCTTTCGCCGTGCGGTTCGCTCCGCTCGTCTGACCGCTCATCAGGTCTGACGACGCTACGAGCTTGTCGGCCGCTTCGATGAGCATCTGAGCGATACGCATCGTCGACGGGTCTGGTGGCGGGAACTCCGGGAAGTACATCCCGTCTCTGATGGCGCCCATCGGCGCATCGACCTCGATCAGTTCGCCGGGCTGGACGTTCACCGTCCCGCGCTGACCTTTCATCTGCGCCGAGATGAATCCCGGCATCGCGTTGCGCAGCGTGCCGCCGTCGATGTGCTGGTTGATGATCGTGTTGACGGCCTTGTTGATTCCGGCGATGAAGTCGCCGAAGCCGAGACCGTAGAAGCCCTCAGACGGAAACGCGCGGTAGTGCGTGAAGAAGCACAGCTCGCGCTTGCGCTGCGGCTTCGGAGCGATCGGCATCCCGCTCTCGTCGACCTGCATGCCAGGTGGCGGGGCAGGCGGAACCGGGGGCTGCTGCATCTCCGGCGGGAGCGGACGGCCGGTCGCGGCGGCAACCTGCTGCATCGTCTGGATGGCCTGCGCCTCTTTCACGAACGCTTCCAGCCTGGAGACGTGCGCCTCGTACGCCGCGGTCTCCTTCTGGAAACGTGCGAAGTCGTCCGGGTCGTCCTCTTCGCGAAGTACCATGCGAAGCAGCTGCCGCGACTGCTCGTCGACCGTGATGATGACCGGGTGAGCCTTGCCGTCGAACGCCGGGTTGACGTCTGGACGGTTCGGCATGCGCCAGATGCGGTGCTGCTCAAGCACCATCCGCGGCTTGTCTTCCGTCGTCGTCTCGTTCGTGGCCTTCGTCGAGCCGTCGATCTTCTCAAGCTGGCGCTTCAGAACCGACTCGTACTTCTCGCCGTCCGGCTCCTCGGGCTTCACCGCCAGCACGGACGGCTGGTAGTAGATGCCCTGGTCGCCGTACGTCTCGATGTCGTAGTACGTGAGATGCTGGACCATCGTGTAGCGCGGCACGTCTCGCAGCGACGGGTCTTGCGACCGCTGCCCGTACGCAACTACGAAGTCCTCGATCGGGATCCAGTCTGAACAGCTTCTGCCTTCGTGAGAGTTCCAGTAGGTACGGCGGAAGGCCGAGCCGTAGCAACACACCTGATGGAGCGTGTCGTCCATGCCCTGCGGCATCTCGGGCATCTTGTGGCGTAGGTAGCTGTTTGCGAACAGCTCCGTCACCGCCGCTCGCCCCACGTCCTGGAGATTCGTCGGCGACGAGTAGACGATCTTCCCGTTGGCCGGCCAGACCATGTCGTAAAGGCGACCCTGTACTTGAAGTAGCGGGTAGACCAGGATCGGCAAGTTCACGTTCGCGGCGTTGCGGAACGGGAAGGCCTTCGCCTTCATCACCGATGCATAGAGGCCCTGAAATTCAGCCAGGCGCCGCATTCGAGGCTCACGTGAGTCAACGTCCGCGTCGAAGTCGCGAATCGTGATGTCGACGATTCGCTTGCGCTCCTCTTCGGTCAGCGAGCCTACGAGGTTGACGTCTTCGGACGGCGTAGCCGGGCCTGTCGGCGGTCTCGGTTCTTGCTGTGCTAGCGCGACCTCGGCTGTTCCTTCGGGAGGTGGCTCGGCGGTCATGTCCTGGAATGCATCCATCAGTCACCGTATCCCGTCTGTTGAAAGTCCGATTCGACCTTGGCAGCCTCTCGCTTGCGCGCGAGCTCCAACCATCGCTCCACGTCCGCGTCGCCCTGTACCTGCTTCTGTCGCTTGTCGTTCAACGGCCAGTCCATCAGCACGAATCGGGCGGCGTCGAACGCGTGGTCGTCGCCGTTCGTGTCGACGTCCTCTGGATCGTGCGCGTCCGCCATGAGTTGAGGAATCGTGCTCGCCAGCTTTGGGCATCGGTCGCCGAAGATGAACAGCTTCGGCTTCCCCTTGGCGTCCAGCAGCAGGCGTTCCATGAACTGCTCGATGCTTGCCTTGCGGTCCTTGTTAGCCGGGTAGAGCCGCCAGCCCCACCACGCGATGCCGGATGCGGCAGTGGCCGCGACGTCGGCCGCGCTCGGGGCGTTCATGGCCTGACGGTCGATGAGCCCGTACATGTCACGCACGGTGTACTTGCGGTCCTTTGACCAGCGTTGCGCGTTCAGCTTTTCCATCATCTTCTCGCCGAACGTGCGGCCCGTGACGCCTGGCCGGTACAGTTCGTCGATGAAGTAGATGTTCCCGTCCGGGTCCTTGGCAGCCCACAGGGTGCACGCCGGAGCTGAGCTTCCCCAGTCCAGGCCGAACTTGATTGGCCAGCTTGCGGGGATCGAGAATGACGGGATAACGTGAATGTCGCGGCGCCAGACGTGAGCGAAGTACGCGCCGACAACAACGTCCCAGTCGCCTTCGAGGTACATCCGCCGAAGGTGGTCCGGCAGCTTCATCAGCGACGCTTCGTACGCGCCGTCCTCTGCCAGGTACTTGTTGTCGTAGAGCGTGGCCGGCACGAACGCCTTCGTAACCTCGCGCTTCGCCCCGTTCCGCAGCGTCACCGTCTCTTTGACGATCGTGTTGTGCGGCTTGCACCCTTGAATGAAGTAGGACTTGATCCACGCGGCATGCGGGCCGCCAGGATTTGCGGTCACGCGCACGAAAAGCAGCTGCCGCATCTCCGGGTCCTTGGAGCGAACCTGCATCGTAAGGAACAGGTAGACCGCCTCCGATGTCTCTTCGGCCTGGTCGATGCCGAGGCCGGTCAGCTCCTGTCCGTGATAGCCAAGGTGGTCATTCGGGCCGTCGAGGTGCGCGTTCTCAACGCGGTAGCCTGACGAGAACTCCCAGTAGTTTTTCTGCTGCGTCGGCCGGATGACCTTCGGGTCGATCGCCGGGTAAATCTCCTCTTGCCGCTGGAGAATGTCGGCGAGGTTCTTCAGGTTCTTCCGGAAGATGATGTACCTCCCGCGCTGTTTGCGCCCTGTTCGCAGCCACTTCTCGTGGCAGAGTTGGAGTTGGTAGATGCAGGCGATGACGAGAAAATCCGTCTTGCCCCCTCCCTTGGCGCCTCCGTAGCACAACTCGAATGCGGGGCACGAAAGCGCCACCGCCTGGCGTGGCTGTGCTTGCCAAATGACCTCGCGCCCATCGAGCGAGCGAAGGTCACCTGACACGATCGAACCCCTCCTTGCGCTTGAACAGCACGAGATGGT
>Ga0068857_100000663_pt1 | contig 25449 bp, 26 predicted proteins | sample KBSCornC72_FD_66591 | JGI IMG/M metagenome (GOLD analysis project Ga0068857, IMG submission 66591) | Corn rhizosphere microbial communities from Kellogg Biological Station, Michigan, USA - KBS Corn C7-2 | ecosystem: Host-associated > Plants > Roots > Rhizosphere > Soil ...
CATCAGCAGCTCGCGCCCGCGGAAGATCGCGCGAACGACCGGCGACGCAGCGAGGCTCATCTCGCGTGCCGCAACGAAGGTCACGTCCGCCGGAGCGGCCACGCGAGTCTGGTGCTGCTCGAGGACTTCGCATTCCGGGAGAAAACGATCGAGCAGTGTGGGCGCACCGCGGCGCTTGCGAACGTGGCCGTATCGCAGCCATTGCGTGGCGACGTAGCCAAGGCCCAACAGCGTCGCGGCGCCGACTCCTCCTCCGACGACACGCCATGCGCGGCGGGATGTCGTGCGCATCTCATCCTCCAATGCCGATGGTCACTCTCGAGACGCCGTGTTGCCAGCGTCGCTGCCCTTCATCGCGGGACGTCGAGCGGCCTCGGGCAGCCGGCCCGTTGCCACGTGCTCCATGACTCGGCGGAGCCTGGCCGCCACTTGGGCGGCGATCGGTCGCATCGCGTCGTTGCCGGTCAGCGCCAGCGCCGACTCGGGATCCATCGCAGCGACGACGGTCGCGTTAGGCGCAGTGGTGGCGTAGACGATGATGTTACACGGGAGCAGCAGCCCGATGTCCGGTTCTGCTTGCAGTGCCTGGTTGGCCAATGGCGGATTGCAGGCGCCGAGAATGGCGTATGGTGGCATCACGACGCCGAGCTTTTGCTGGAGCGTCCCGGCAACATCGATGTCACAAAGGATCCCGAAGCCCTCGGCGGCGAGCGCATCGCGGGTCTCGCGAAGGGCCGTCTCGAACGGGACGTCGAGCACGGTCCCGAATCCGTACGGCGTGCGTTGCTCGATCATCGGGGTAGCTCCCATATCAGAACGGGATTGCCAGGGCGAGCGTCAAGCCGTCGCGCCTCGGGCGAAGCGCGACATACCTCTGGATCGTTAGGCGTTCCCACTGCTCGACGCCCATGATCGCGCCGATCCCGGCACCCAGCACCGCACCGGTCATGAAGCCGCCGGCCACCACCTCACCGGGGGACAGGTCGTTCTCGCATGGCTCCGCGCCGCACTCATCGGAACGCGCATCGTACACGATGGCGCTGAGCAGACCGACGGCCAAACCGACGCCCGCTCCCAGCGCCAGTCCTTTGACCGCGCCGTCACCGTGGCTACGGCCGCGGCTCACTTCCGCGGTCGTGATCGCCGCGAGTGGGACCGGGATGGGCGTCCCTCGCGACGTCGTTAGGGTGACGGTGTCGCGTACGCGCGCGACGACGGTGCCCTCGAGCCGGCCGGCGACGACGCCGGATGCTTGCACGCGCACTCGGGCGCCGGGTTGGAGCTCCACGAGCTGCGCGTCGGCTCGGCGGATGGCCATCGCAGAGCACCACGCAATGGCGACGATGGTGTGCAGAGCGCGACACCGCATAATTCCCTCCAGACCACCAACCATCTTGGAAATGGACATTGGCTCGTCACCGTGGCAGCGGCCACCCCGTCGTTGGTACAGCCGGACCATCGCCGGGAGGCGGAGGCTCGACTCGTTTCCATCGCTCGGCACGAACGATGGTTCCCACGAGCGCTCCCACGCCCGCGCCGATCGCCGTGAACGCCGCAACGCCGGCGACATTGTCACTCGTTTCGCAATGTGTGCCGGAGCAGTCGCTGAATTCGATGTTGAACAACCCCAGCCCCAGGCCCACCCCAGCACCCCACTTCGCGCCCTTGCCTGCGCCTGCACCTCGCGTGCGCCCGCGATGGACGGCTGCGCTGGTAATCGATGCCAGCGGCACTACAATGGGCGCGGACCCTGGTCGCGCGACGCGGAGCGTGTCGCGGTCGCGAGCCAGAATCGTGCACTCGACCTCTCCTGTCAGTACGCCCGGTGCGCGAATTCTGACGTCCGCACCCGGCCGTAGCTCGGACAGCTGTCCAGCCGCGGCTGAGATGGGCACGACGAGCATGATGGCCGAGACGAGGAAGAACCAGACGCGGCGTACGCGTGGCCATCCGCTGATGAATCGCGCTGTCATCGTCATGAGTCCTCCGGGCGTTCGGTCGCGTCTCCGTCATCGGGGCTCAAGACGCGCTGCAGCCATAGTGCACCCGGTCCTTGGACATAGGTGTCGAGGGATGCCCGATTCGGTGTCCGATTCGCGCTGACACACCGATGCGAGCGTGGCGTGTGCAGCTCGTCCGACATCTGCCAGGCGAACGCCCGACAGAAACTCCCGTCGGCGTCCGCAAATTCGAGCTCGAGTGCCAGCCGGAGTGGCGGCATGGAGAAGATTTCGAATCAGCGCAGTGGGGATGTTGTGAGACGCGTGATGCGCGCGCGTAGGCGCGCGTTCGCGCTGTGGCTCACCGCGTGCCACACATGGCGCCCGGTGCAGTTGGCGCCGACACCCGGGTTCCAGGAGAAGGAGCGCGTGCGCGTCGTTCGCTCGAATGGAAGCAGAATCGAGCTCGCTTCGCCTTCGATCGTCGACGATAGCCTCGTCGGTCAGGGGCGGCGGCCGGACACGCGAGTGGCGATCCCGATGACCGAGGTCCGGCGCGTGGAAACCCGTCGGCTCAGTACGATGCGAACCGTGCTCCTGGTCGGCGGCGTGGCGGTCGCCGTGTATTTGGCCGTCCGCGCCTACGCCGTGAGTCACATGGAGCTCGATATCCCATTATCCCTCGACCGTGCCCCGTAGCGAGCGTGTCGTCGCCGGCTGTGCTTCGGCGCCGCTCGCCCCGGTTCGCCGATCAGCGGCCGGTTCGTAAGGCGTTAGGCACGCTCGACCGATACGCGATCTGACGTCGCCGAAACACGATCCAATTGTCCAGCACGCCCGGCGTGGTGAGCAGACAGTCGGTCGTTCGCCGCAACTGACGGGAGCTGCCGGTGAAAACCAGCTCGCCCGGCTCGTCGAGGACCCTTCCGGGCAGTGGGCATATCCCGGCCGCCAGGACAGCGCGCGCCGACGCCCCAAGGAGTCCGGCAATCTGCAGGTCGTCACCGACGAACTTCACCGCGGCCACCATGTACGTCGCGCGAATCATCGAGCCGTAGCGAGTCGAGAGGCTATCCAGCAGGCCGTCGGACGACGACGGGATTGCCTCGCCGAGATAGCCGCCGGGCCGCCGGGCCAACCGGGCCGAGAAGCTCGGGCGGCCGACGGCGGCACCTAACGCCACGGCATCGCCGAACTGGATGGTGTACGTAGCGGCTTCGCGCCCCGGCGAGACATGCGCGACGGTGGAATCCTCCTGATTGACCATGATCCAGTCGCCGACGAGCGCGGGGACGCGCACCGCCGAATCAGGCTCGATCGTCGGTTCGAGCGACACGACGGTCGTACACGCTCCCGCACTCACGAGACACGCACAGAGGGCACTGCGTACGGCTCGGGTAACGACAGATGCACGCGACATGCGACCTCCTCGAAATCATCGGCGGCGTCCGTGTGCCAAGCGGAATATGCGCCGCGCAAACTGTCGCGTCCGTCCGGCGACACCGAACGTGCGTCGTCGATTGTCCTACACCGCGAGTCAGGGGATCGAAGGGAACGGGTAATTCCCGTCTGACAGACTCGCCTCGCGATGGTCGCCATCATGGTGCCATCGGGGGCATTTCCCCCAGCGCCGGAGACCGTTCACGAGTCCGCCACGAGAGGAATCACGCACTGACGGAGGTTCATATGAGAAACACCCACTATGGCGGAGGGCCAGTTCCCGCGTGGCGCTCCGTCGTGCTGCTCGCCGTGCTCGGCCTAACGACAGCGTGCCGGAACGACGACCCGCTCCCGACCGGTCCGCGTGTGGCCACGCCTTCGGGTCCACTCGTCGCGATCGCGGGCGCGACCGTGACCGGCCTGCCCTTCGCGGGCGTCGCCATCAACGACGCGGGTCAGGTGGCGGGAACGCAGAACCCCGGGGAGGGCCCGGAAGGGGCACCACCACCGCGTGCAATGCTCTACACGCCGGGGGTCGGGGTGCAGGATCTCGGGACGCTCGGCGGCACGAGGAGCGAGGCCTATGCGCTTAACGAGCAGGGCCAGGTCGTCGGGTACAGCACGACCGCAGCGGGCGCTCGTCACGCGTTTCTTTGGACGCCCGGCATCGGCATGCAGGATCTCGGAGTGCTCGCTGGAGGCCTGGGGAGCGTGGCCCGCGGCATCAACGACCGCGGCGAGGTGGTCGGGCAGAGCACGCTGCCGATACCGGCGATTCCGCGCAATCCCGAGACGCACGCCTTCCTGTGGACGCCGGCGGGTGGCATGCGGGATCTCGGCGCGTTAGGCGGTGAGCTCACGTCAAGCGTCGCCTACGACATCAACAACGCCGGCCAGGTCGTGGGCCGGAGCTACTCGGCCGACCGGATCATCCCGCCTGACCCCGGGTCCGACCCGGAATTCTTTTCGCGCGCGTTCCTCTGGTCGCCTGGTCAGGGGATGAAGGACCTCGGCGCGCTCGAGAGCGGCTACGCCGTGGCCTACGCCATCAACGAGGCCGGACTGGTGGTCGGCAAGAGCTGGGTGTCGACGGTCCTGTCGGAGGAGTACGGCTACTCCGGCCGCCCCGTTCTGTGGGAGCCGGGCCAGGCAATCCGCAATCTTGGAGGACTATCGGATGGCCCGCACAATAGCGCCGCGTACGGCATCAACGAGGCGGGCCAGGTCGTGGGCACGAGCGATCTTGGCAGAGTCCCGGATGGTGTCCCGGTGCAGGCGTTCCTGTGGTCGGCCGCGGACGGCATGGAATCCCTCTTCCCCACGACTGGGCTCACAACGGCGCAGGACATCAATAACCATGAGCAGGTCGTAGGCGACCGGCGCATTGCCACGCTGCACCTCGTCCCGGGCAATGATCACCCTGCTGCACGCACGAGAGGCAGCGGGTTCTACTCGGTTCCCGGCCAGGGGAATCGGAAAGCGCACTTCACGTTCGACGCCAACTTCCCCGGCGGTGGGACCGTGCCTAACGGTTCCGTCAAGTTCTGGATCCCGGGCCTCGAGAAGAACTTCGAGAGCTCGTCCATCGAGTTCCTCGTGGTCTCCGGCAACCGGGCGCAGTTCTGGGGGACTGGCACGCTGAACGGGGTGCCGGCCCGTTTCCGGATCACGGCCATCGATGGAAACGCACACCACGACGGGGTCGCCGACGCCATCCGCCTCGAGCTCTGGGACGCGAGCGGGGCGACACCCCTCTACGACACGCAGCCCGGTGCGCCACAGGATGCGCCGGTCACCACGCCCATCGACGGCGGCAACATCCAGATCCGCCGAGGCTGAGGCGCGACGAAACCGAGCCTGACCGCCAGCCTAACGTCGCTGTCCTGGATGGCATCCCAGGACAGCGACGTCGATCATCCCAGTCGTTTTTGCGGGCGCTGAGTCGGGTCGAGCGACCCCCGGCCCGTAGGAAACTTCCTGACGACAGGTCGGCATACCCCCGATGGCTTCTGCACGGGACCGGCCTAACATGAAGGATGGATCAGGCATTTCCCTTGGCCGGAGGCAACCATGTCGCTACGCGATGCTTCCCGCCGGAGCTCCAGTGAACGACAACCGAGCCACGGCGGCCCCTTGAACTCGGCACTCCAGAGCGCCGCCCCGCTCGCGCTCGACGACGCGAGCACGAAGTTCGAGACCTTGAGCTTGCGCGAACGCTCGGTGCTGCAGCGTGTCGCCGAAGGATACAGCGTCGTCGAGATCGCTCGGCTCCTTGGCAACACGCCAAAGACTGTGGACACCTGCATGGCCCGCATCGCACGAAAACTCGGTTTCACATCCCGCACCGACTACGTGCGCTTCGCGTTGCAAGTCGGACTCATTGGCAACGCCAGCACTCAGCAAGGAGCTAAAACGACGGGATCGCGCTTATGACAGGACAGGTTTGGAGAAAGGGGCCAGAACAGCGTTCTGCCCCTCGCGTGACGATCCCAGACGCGCTCACGCTCACTCGCCTAATGAGCGTTCCGATCCTGTGGATCGTCGCTTTCGTGCGCGGTCCGTTCTGGCTTGGAATCGGACTCGCCGCGGCGGCGTTCACGGATGTATTGGATGGGCAAATCGCCCGCCGCTCGCATCGGACCACTGCACGCGGCAGTCAGCTCGATTCCATTGCCGATCACGTCCTGACAGCTTCGACGGTGCTTTGGCTCGTCTGGTTCCGGCCGGACTTTATTGCCGAGCGGCTTCCGTGGCTGGCCACGTGGGCCATCCTCGGAGTCACGGCGCTCGTGGTGAGCTGGGTGCGGTTCCGGAGGATCGGTGATCTCCACCTGTATTCCGCCAAGGTAGCCGGCCTGATGGGTTATCTCTTCGCGATCTGGCTCCTCCTGTTCGGAACGTACAACACCACACTGTTCTATGTGCTCATGGCGACCGTGTTCGTGGGCTCTGGCGAGTCGCTCCTGGTAGTCGCGACGCGCGAGACGGTCACCGCCCACGTTGGATCGATTTTCTTGTCGTCCCGCACCACGCCAGCCGGCACGCACAGCTCGACCCACCACAAGCAGTCGGATGGTTCCGGACAAGCGCCGGTCTGATCAGCCGAACAAGCGTTCCACGTCCTCACGGTGGCAAAGCTCCGTGCCGGGTTGCATCACGGCTGCTGCGCCAGCCGCAACGCCGAAACGCACCGCCTCGGCGAGTGGCCAGTCGCGCACGAGCGCGAGGACGATCCCCGCAACCATGCTGTCACCCGCTCCAACTCGGCTCCGCACTGGAACGATCGGCGCGATGATTCGGTGACAGTCCGTCGCAGTGACCACGAGCGCGCCTCCCGCACCGAGCGAAACCACGACCACCTCGCTCCATCCTCGCTCGACAATCGACGTGGCGGCCGCCTTGACATGCTCCTCGTCGGCGATCTTCACGCCCGCCAGCGCCGCGAGCTCGCGCAGGTTGGGCTTGACGAGATACACTCCGGAGGTGACGCCGCAGACGAGCGCCGACCCGCTCGTGTCGAGGACGAGTCGGCTCCCGCGTGCTTTGATGGTTCGCGCGACCTGCGCGAATCCATCCGGCGGAACTCCTGGCGGAAGGCTACCGCTGGCGACGACGAACTGTGGCGTCGGCTCCCACTGACCCAGGAGCTCGAGCGCGCTGTGCCACTCCTCGCAGGTCACCTGGGGCCCCGGCATACAAAACCGAAATTGTCGGCCGGAGCTTTCCTCGAGCACGGTAACGTTCTCGCGCGTCCATTGCTCCGAATGAACCGTGCGGTTTGCTACTCCATCGCGCTCGAGCAATTGATGCAGAAGCTCGCCCGTTGGTCCGCCGCTGAAGAACAGCGCCGTGGCGTCGCCTCCAAGACGGTGAATGACGCGCGCGACGTTGATGCCGCCGCCACCGGCATCGAATCGGGGCGCGCCGCAGCGCAACTTGCGGTCGGCGATCACTCGGTCCACCGCCGTACTCGCATCGATTGCGGGGTTTGGCGTAAACGTGACGACGGTGTTCATTGGACAGTGACGGGAGTGGATCTGACGGCTGGTCAGCGCCGCGAGACCACGACGCCGAGGTACAACGTTGTTGTTTCACCACTCCATGTCTGTCGGACGAGACACGTCCTCCGTGAGGAAGCGCCGGACACAAGCGCGCGTGTCGTCATGATCTCACGGCTGTGAAGCAATGGCTGGTTCATGAAGCGTTCGCGCCGAGTGCCACACACATAACACGGTCGGTGTCTCGGGACCCAACGTGGCGTCGTTAGGCGCTGCTGTCTGTCCGGCTGGAGACGACACAGCGTCGGATCTTTCCGGACGCCAAGTTGCCGGTTGGCGCTGGCCGAGCACCCGTCCGCCGGGTGAGTTCCGCGTTGGGCAACCGTCAGGTGGACGCGCGACGCGCGTCGGCGGAAGCCCGACTGAGTCCGAGTGACAAATCGGACAGACTCTCGCTAACGCCATCCTAGCTTCGTCGCAGGTGCGACGCGCGGCGTCGCGCGATCGCCACAGGCAGCCAGTGCCTTCACGATGCGAGAGGATCCGATGGTCACGCTCTCTGAACGATTGGCGATGATGACGGTTCAGCCCGGACTCTCGCGACGAGTCCACACGAACCCCATGCGGCGCGGTCCCGTCGTGCTCGCTACTGACGGGACGGCTCTCGGCGGCGCCGCTGTGGTTGCCGCGCAGCTGATCGCGGCGCGGCTGGACCTGCCGCTCGAGGTCGTTACGGTTCTCGAGCCGACCCCGATCTTCTCGGCGGCTCCTGACGTGGTGGTGGTCAGCGACCCGTCGATCGACGAGGCGCGTCGTCAGGCATGCGAGACCACGGTCACCGACTACATCTGCCGGTTCTCTGGTGGCGCTCCGCCGCCGGGGGTTCACGTCAGGTTCGGCGGCGTCGCGGCCGAAATCAGCCGCTTCGCCCAGGAGCGGTCGGCGACTATGGTCGTACTGGGGTCCGCGCCGCATCGACGGTTTCGCCACATGGCCTCGGGCGACCGCGCCGCGCAGGTACTTCATTCCGCGCGATGCCCGGTCTTGTCGGTACCACCGTCGTTTACCGAGTTGCCTCACACCGTCATCGCCGCGCTGGACTTCGCGCCCGCCAGCGTGCGGGCCGCACAAGCTGCGCTGCTCGTCGTTGCCGATGGCGGAACTGTGCTCTTGACACACGCGCTGGCCCCGCTGGTTCGCCCGGCAGCGCTGAGCACCCTCCTCGAGAACGATCCGAGCGCGGAAGTACACGCCCTGTTCGACCGGGTGCGGGAAGAGCTCGTCCCACTCGTTCCACCAAACGTCAAGCTCGAGACTCGGCTCATCACCGATGAACCTATCGAAGGCATCATCTCATCGGCGACGTACGCGGGCGCGGACCTGATCGCCGTCGGCACCCATGGCGGCAACTTCCTCTCGCGCTTCCTCCTCGGGAGCGTGGCAGAGAGCGTGGTTCACCAGGCGAAACAGGCGGTGCTGGCGTCGCCGCCGCCGAGTCCCGGCCAGGCGCTCGAGCTCTGGCGACGCGTCACCGGCGTGACGAGCTCCAGCCGCGAACAGGAGTGGGCAGCGGCGCTCGACGGGTTCACGCGGCGCAACGCGGGTCGGCCCGTGATGCTCGAGGCGGACGACCCGGAAACCGGCGCACACGTGACCAGCCACGGGTACGCGCTCATGGGTGTGACGTACGAGCCGAGCGCGCACCGCGTCGAGATCATGATGGGCGACGCCAGCCGCCCGTTGCAGCACGTGACGCGGTCGGTGGTGAACCCCGACGTGATCACGATGAGCGTGACACCGACGGGCGACGGCGAGACGCTGGACATCCGCCATGGGCGCGGCCACACCATCGCGGTCGTGACCGTCGTGACGCCGAGCGTGGCTGAAGCCTAACGACTCCGCGCCGGTCGCCATCATGCGCCTGTCCGCGCTTGCCGAGGCGTTCGAGCGGATGTCGGCAATGGGGTCACGGGTGCGCCGTGCGGAGGCGATCGCGGCGCTCCTTCAACAGGCCGGTGCCGGGGAACGAGCGGCGATCGTCTACCTGCTCCAGGCGCAGCTTCGGTCGGCCTACGAAGGGGTCGAGATGGATGAGCATCGAAGTGGCTCGCTAGGCGGCACCGAGTCCCCAGTGGGCGATGATGGTGCGAAGGTCCAGGTTGGGAGCGATGAGGCAAATGTGTCCGTGGCCCTCGAGGACCCGGAGGCTCGCGCGGGGAACTCGTTCCGCCATGTAGGACGCCTGCTCCAGCGACGGCACCAGATGATCGCGGTCGGCGGCGAGGAACAGCGTGGGCGGTTTCACGTCGCCGAGGCGCGAGCGCAGGTCATACTGCTGCAGGATGCGGAGCCGGCCGACGTAGCCATCGCGCGTGGTATAGCCGGTCTCGCGCAGGAATCGCTGAAGCTCCGCACGATGGGTGTACCGTGAATGCAGACGGAACGCGGTGAGGCGCCTGACGAGTCTCATCGCCCCCCACGGCATGAGGCCAAGTGCGGCGACGGCGAGCCGTAAGCGATATGCCGGCCGGAAGTACGGAAACGAGTTGAGCACGACGAGCGCGCGGACTAGCTCGGGGTGCGCAACCGCGAAGGTCATGGCAAGCGTCCCGCCGAACGACTCGCCCACCACGACCACCGGTTCGCCTGTCGGCGAGAGTTTCCGCACGACGGCGGCCAGGTCCTCGACCAGCGTGGCCATGTCGGGTGCGTCGTCGCGCAATGCGTAGGTCGCCACGTGGAACTCGCGGGCGAGCAGCGGGACCTGGCGGTAGAACAGTCGGCCCGTGCCATCGAGTCCGGGCACGAGGATGAGCGGCGGCCCGTTGCCTTCCACTTTCACGTTGGGGTCGTACGCGGGCTTCGGTGGCGTGTGCGCCGTCATAGGGCCGACCGCTGGAACGCGTGATAGTGGCGCTCGCCCCCGTGCCTAACGCCAAGCAGCGCTCGAGTGAGCGAGGACCGGGTGCTCAGCACGGCGAGGACGACGGTGGCGGCGAACGCGATCGGGAACAACACGAGGTACGCCTGGACCGGGTCGGGGAAACGCGGGATCAGGTAGAACGCCAGCGCAACAATGAGCGTCTGGTGCAGGATGTAGAATGGGTTCAGCACGTCTCGCGCCCGCTCGATGAATCGACTGCCTCCCCGGCCCAGCGAGCGCGCCGCGCCTAACAACGCCACGCACCAGGCCCAGCCCCCGAACGCGTACGTGCTCCACACGAGCACGTACTCCCCTGTGAAGGGCACCGGGAACCGCTTCGTGAACTCACCCGGCCACGCCCAGGCGAACATCCCTGCCGAGAATACGAGGGCGGCGCCGAGGGCGAGCTTCCACTGACGATCCACGTCGGTCATGAGCCGTGGCTCGCCGGCGAGCATGTAACCGTACACGAACATCGCGAGCAGTATGGTTCTGTTGGACCAGTCGGTGGTGATCGGTCGCGCGTGCGGGAAGAGCATCCACAGGCTGGCACGCAGGGCGACCATGGGGATGGCGAGCAGCAAAATCAGGCCCGGCCGGTCGCACACGGCGGCGACCCAGGACATCGTCCGCCGACCCGCGTTGCCGCGAAGCCACTGAAACAGTGGCAACGTGATGAGCGCCAGCAGGGCGAGAATGCCGAGGAACCAGAGGTGTGACCAGGCGAAGTTCCCCCGTGGGTAGAGGCCGTCGAAAAACCGCGGGTAGAACTCGACGAACGAGCCGTCGAACAGTCCGTGTTGCCGGCGGTCGAAATAGACCTGGGGCGGAACCACCAGGAGAATGCCGGCGGCCAATGGAACGATGAGACGCGTGACACGTTCGTCCAGGTATTCCGGCGCCGAACGCTTACCTAACGAGTACCACGCGCTCGCGCCGCCGAGGAGGACGAAGAGCGGCATGACCCACGGCGCGAAGAAGAGCACGAGCTCCCCGAGCCACTTGCTTGGCGCGGGGCTCTGCACGTGCCACACGTCCCAGGGGTTGAACGGCTGTGCGGCGTGGGCCGCGAAGACCGCAACGAGTGCGACCACGCGCAGCACCTCGATCTCGGGGCACCGTTGCGCGCGTGCGCTCAGTTGGCCGGTTTCACGCCTGTCATTGTCCACGAGGCCTCGGTGTTAGGCGCCATTGGCCCGCGCCGTCGCGCCCGTCGGTCGCGGCCCGCAGCGACAGGAACTCGGACACGTTTTCCGCCGTCAACACGCCCACGAGCTCGTCACCGCGGACCACCGGCATGGCCGTGCCCCGCATGCCGCTCAGTCGCTCGAAGGCCGCGTCGGCCCGTTCATTCACCGACGCGGTCGAGAAGTGGTGCTGCATTGCATCGCCAACGGTCGAGCTCGCGCCCGCCTGCGCGAGACCCTTCAACAGGTCGCGCCGCGTCAGCAGGCCCACGAGCCTGTCCCTGGCGGTGACCGGGAAATCCTGCTGGAACCCTTCGATCATGAGCTCAGCCGCCCTCTCGAGGGTGTCGGTCGGCGACAGCGTGCGGAAGTCCGTGATCATGACGCTCTCCACAGGCACGTGCTCGAGGAGGGCCGATGTCTGAACGGAGAGTGCCTCGCTCGTTCCCGCGATCCAGATGAAAACGGCGATGATGGCGAGCATCGGGCTCGCGAGCGCAAAGATACCAACGAGCGCGAAGATCAAGGCGAAAACCCGGCCCACGCGTGCCGCTTTCACCGTGGCTCTCGTGTAGTCGCGAGTGCGCATGACGAGGATGGCGCGCAGGGCGCGACCACCGTCCATCGGGAACGCTGGCAGCAGATTGAAGACCGCCAGCCAGACGTTGATCGCGATGAGCTGCGCCATGGCACTCGTTAGGGTTACCGCAGTCGCCGCCTTCTCGAGCTCTGGCCGGACGTCGGACACGCCGCCGACCACGAGCAACCCGTACAGCAGCGCGGCGAGCGCCACATTCACCGCCGGACCGGCGACAGTGATGAGCAACTCCTCGCGCGGCTCGCGGGGCATGCGCTCCAGTCGCGCGATTCCGCCGATCGGCAACAGCGTGATGTCGCGTGTGCGGATCCCGAACCGGCGCGCGGTGAGCGCGTGGGCACCTTCGTGGAGCACGACGATGACGAACACCGCGAGGGTCAGCGCGAGCGTGAACAGCACGGTACGCGCGTTCGCGCCGCGGCCAAATCCGTTCAGCGCGATCCAGGCGAACAGCAGTGGAAACGTCACGTGGATGTAGAGATCGACGCCGGCAATCCGTCCGACCCTCCACGACCATCGCCTGGTCGCGGACGTCGTGGATGCCGGTCGAGCATCCAGGCGTTTCTCGCTCGGTTGCGGACTCACGAGGCGAACATGGGGTCGATCACCTGCATCCGCAGTCAGACCTTCCCCGATGCAGGTGGCGTGGTTTCCTGACAGCGATGACTGCCCCGGCCGGTATCCTCGTCCGCACACGACTACCGCCGTAGCGCATCGCGTCGAGAACGCCGAGGTCGCCCGGCTGCTGGCGCGGCATCGCGCGGCCGGCTGAGTCGACGCAGCGCCTAACGAACATGCCACGTCACGCGCACCAGGACCCCAACATCCTTCGCCTCAACCGGCTCGGCATTGACACGTACCGTGAGCCGGTGATCTACATGACTGCCGACTGCCCCGTGTGCCGGTCGGAGGGATGGACCGCCGAGGCGCGCATCCAGCTGTCGTACAACGGGCGCTCGATCATCGCCACGCTCAACGTCGTTACCGGCTCGCTGCTGACGCCCGAGGAAGTGGACCTGTCGGAGATCGGGTGGCAGATGCTCGGTGCGCGTGACGGCGACCTCGTCTCGCTCGAGCATCCGCCACCGCTGGAGTCGCTGAGCCACATCCGCGCGAAGGTGTTCGGCCACCGACTGTCCGACTCGGCGATCAAGAGCGTTGTGAGCGACATTGTCGACGGGCGGTACTCGGCCATTGAGCTCGCGGCGTTCGTGACGGCATTCGCGGGCGGGCGACTCGACCTCGACGAGCTCGTGGCGCTGACGCGAGCGATGACGTCAACGGGGGAGAGGCTATACTGGGGTCATGCTCCCATCGTCGACAAGCATTGCGTCGGCGGGCTGCCCGGGAACCGGACGACGATGATCATCGTGCCGATCGTGGCCGCGTACGGCCTGACGATGCCGAAGACGTCATCGCGCGCGATCACGTCGCCGGCTGGAACCGCCGATACGATGGAGACCGTTGCGCCGGTAACCCTCGACGTATCGGCCATTCGGCGCGTGGTCGAGCGCGAAGGGGCCTGCATCGTGTGGGGTGGCGCCGTGCAGCTGAGCCCTGCCGACGACGTGATCATCAGCGTCGAGCGGCCGCTCGATCTCGACAGCCACGAACAGATGGTCGCGTCGATTCTGTCGAAGAAGCTGGCGGCCGGATCGACGCACGTGGTGCTCGACGTGCCGGTCGGTCCGTCGTCGAAGGTACGGTCCGTCGAGGCAGCGGACGCGCTCGAGCGCCTGCTTTGCGCCGTGGGAACGGCCATTGGGTTGCAAGTCCGCGTCGCGCGAACCGATGGCAGCCAACCGGTGGGCCGCGGCGTCGGGCCGGCGCTCGAAGCGCGGGACGTGCTGTCCGTTCTGCGCCGAGAGCCGACGGCGCCAGCAGATCTGCGCGACCGCGCGCTCTCGCTTGCCGGCGAAGTGATCGAGATGGGCGGAACGACGCCAATCCGTACCGGAAAGGCGCTTGCCGAGCGTCTGCTGGAGTCGGGGGCGGCTCTCGAGAAGTTCGAGGCGATCTGCCAGGCGCAAGGCGGCATGCGCGAGCCCGCGCGGGCCCGGCACATCCATGTCGTGGACGCGACACGGGCCGGCGTCGTTGCGGCGTTCGACAATCGACGGCTGGCGCGGATCGCGAAGCTGGCGGGTGCGCCGAGGGCACCGGCGGCGGGGCTCGAGCTGCATGCTCCGCTAGGGACAAAGCTCAGCCCGGGCGATCCCGTCCTCACGATTCACGCCGAAACGCCAGGAGAGCTCGACTACGCGCGCGCGTATCTGCGCGCGAACCCGCAGATCATCTCACTCGACGGCAGCGGGTGAGACCATGACTCCCGCCACTGCAGGGACGGCCGAACTCCACGCGTTCCCTGGCAACGAGGCCCTGGCCGGCGCAATCGCAGACGCGTTAGGCACGGTGGTCGTGCCGGTCGAGGTGAGCCGCTTTCCCGACGGCGAGGCGCGCGTGCGTGTCGGTGGTGATCGCTCGCGCCGACCGGCCGTTGTCGTGTGCTCACTCGAGCATGCCGACGAGAAGATCCTTCCACTGCTGTTTGCCGCCGGGGCCCTTCGCGCGCTCGGCGCGCCGCCCGTGGGCCTCGTGGCGCCGTATCTCGCCTACATGCGTCAGGACCGCGCGTTCCACGAAGGCGAGGCGGTGAGCGTGATGCATTTCGCTCGCGTGTTATCCGAGTCCGTCGACTGGCTCGTCACGGTCGAGCCACACCTGCATCGCATCGCGTCACTCGACGCGATCTACTCGATCCCGGCGTGTGCGGTCCACGTGAGCGACGCGATCGCGACATGGATCTCGGCGAACGTGGCGAACGCGGTCGTCATCGGGCCGGACGCCGAGAGCCGTCAGTGGGCTCGGTCGGTCGCGGAGACGGCAGGCGTTCCGTTCGAGATTCTCGAGAAGCGGCGCCTGTCCAGCGATCGAGTGGAGGTGACCGTTCCGCACATCGATCGATGGCGAGATCGGACGCCGGTCGTCGTGGATGATATGGTGTCCACGGGCCACACCATGCTGGAAACCGTTAGGCACTTGCGTGACGCCGGCGCCCCGGCGCCGGTGTGTGTGGCGGTTCACGCGCTCTTCGCGGGCGACTCCTACCCGGCGGTCCTTCGCGCGGGGGCCAAGCGGGTGGTCACGACGAATACGATCGCGCACGAGTCGAACACGATCGACGTGTCCGACCGTGTGGCGGCCGCGGTGGCGGCGCTCACGGACTGTCGTTAGTCGACCTCCCAGTCGACGACTCCCTTGAGCGCGTCGGGAACCTCTGCGTCCAGCGTGCGCGCCAGCTGCTCTCGCGCCAGGCGGCGCGGCGCGTGAAACACCAGCGCGACTTGCTCTTTGGCGAAGCTCTTGTTCTCCCCGAGCACGCGGCACCCTTCGCGCTCGAGGAGCGAACGATAGGCTTGCGCCGCAGTCGCAAGGGAGCCCGAGCCGAGGTGCTTCACGACGATGCGGCACGTGACGGTCGCGTCCAGCAGGGCAATGAGCACGAAACCGAAGATGGTGGCGAGCACGGCCAGATGTGCCAGCTGGAGTCCACACGCGAGACCGATCAGCGTCACGAGAATCAGCCGTCCCGTCATCGCCGCCGATCGCAGGTCGGTGCGAAATCGGATCAGCCCTCCGATCCCGAACACGACGAATCCGACGACCGTCCCGTACTTCAGCACCATCGTCCCGGTGATCGCGCCGATCGCGGCGTATAGGACGAACACCTTCTGCGCTTCGACCTCTTCCAGGGTGTCGACGCTCCGCCGGCTGGCCGGATGGTACGCGATGATGGCTCCGAGGGTCGACGCGAGCAGGAGCGCAAAAGCGGTGTGGAGGAGGAAGTCCACGTCGGTGAAGCCCGCCATCGCAGCACGCACGAGCGTCGCCTCCATTCACCAGGTTTCGTTAGGCGGCGTGCCCGAACCACTCCTGCGGCGTTTCCTTCTGCTGCCGAGCGGCCTTGAGGATCCACTGATCCTTCCCGTGGGCAGCATTCTACTGCCTTACGGGCAGTGGTCGCAGTCAGGCGATGTTGAGTTGTCGATCTGTGAGGCCGCCGACGCGTGTGTCGGGGTTTCCCTCACACACGTGCGTTCGTACTCTCACTTGTCGGACGAATTGCCAACGTGTTGCTCGGAATGCCCGACTGACGAGACGCCGTGGCGGGTGAATGCTTGCGCCATGAGCACACTCGACCTGATCCGAACGTTGCGCCGCGCACTCACCGGAGTGCGTGAAGCGTACGACGAGCGCGCCGTGACCGAGCTCGCGCGGGCGCTCATCTGTGAGCTGAACGAGAACCTCGGCGACCTAGGCATTGCTGAGGTCACCAAGCAACCAGCTCTAGCCGACGAGGCCTTCGTGGATCTCGACGAGACCCAATGCGGAGGCATGGCCGTCTGCTCTTGACGGTGCGCGTTAGGCAGGACGGAGACCATCTCATGAGCTACGTTCGTGCACCGGCCGATCGTCATCGGTACTGCCTACGTCGTGGTCCGGGGAAGACCCACGTACCGCAGAAAGTGCGCTGCTCACGATTTTCGCTGCGGCGACACTCCTCGTCAGCGAGCTGCTGCGCCGTATTCCGGTGCTCGGACGCGTCCTCGGAGGTGCAGCCCAACGGCCAGCTCGAGCGCGCTCCATACCAGCGCATAGGCCACGAGCAGCTTGACGATCGGATAGATGGAAGCCTCGTCCCAGTGGACGATCATGAAAGCCGGCCCGAGCATGCTCGCGAGCGCCCACCCGGCGGTCACCACGCGCAGCATCGCGTCCGACGCAACACTTCGCGCGATCGCCGCGAGCATGATGCCCCGCGAGACCATCCACAGCGTGATCAGCGCGCCGATGAGAGGGAGTGGGAAGAGCGGGTAGAGCAGCACGGCGGCGCCTAACACGATTCCAGTGACCGCCTCCGGCAGGAGTGGCCAGCTGGACGCCATGTGGCGTTGCAGGGCGCCGGACATCGCGGCGTCGAGAATTCCGGCGGCGACGGCGATCCCGGAAACGAGCATCAGCATCACGCCCACGGAGATGACGGGCCACGGAAGCGCTGCGACGCTCAGGACGAGGACGATGCAGGCGCGAACGATCAGCAGCTGCCAGACGCGGGAGAGGTCGTCGTTCGGTGAGGGGAAGCGCATGGGAGCCTCCTCAGTCGACTGCAGGTTCAACGACTCACGCACGCAAATCTCGCGGCGTTGGTGACCTCACAGTCGCTCTGCAAGCTCGAGAGGAGCGTCGCGGAGGCCCCGATTCTGTGTCGGATTTCACCCGACGTCGGCTCGGCAGCGGGCTGACAGACGTTGGTGCTGGCCTCGGGCATAGTGAGACGACAGCTAAGGGAGGCGAACATGTCCAACGCGTTAGCCATCCTCACGTCGGCCCTCGTGCTCGTCGCCACGAGCCAGCCGTCGAGCTCTCGCGCCCCCAGGCAAAGCGGTGACGTACAGATCCGCATCAACGGCCCGGTGACCATCGCGCGGGACGATACGGCCTCCGCGGTCCTGGTCCTCAACCATGACGCGACCATCGATGGCGTCGTTCGCGAAGGACTTGGCGTCGTGAACGGGACAGCTCGCGTGCGAGGGCGAGTCGACGGCGGCTTGGTTGTGGTGAACGGCCACCTCGACGTCGAGCCGGGCGCGGTCATCGGGCGCGACATCATGCTCTACCACAGCACGATCACGCGAGCGGACGACGCCATCATCAACGGCGTCGTCCGCGATCAGACTGGGTTCTCGGTGGGAGCGGGCGCGATCTGGCTCGTCTGGTTGAGCTTCACGATCGTCGTCGTGATGGCGGGCGTCCTCTTCGCCGAGATCGCGCCAGTCACGCTCGCGGAGTCCACGCAGCTACTCGTGAAACACAGCGGACAGGCAGCTTTGACGGCGCTCGTCGTGGTAGCGGCCGTTCCCGCGCTCGCGTTCGTGAGCCTCGCGACCGTGATCGGCATTCCGCTGGGCCTCGTCCTGATTCTCATCGTGATTCCAGCGCTTTCGTTCCTCGGATATCTCGTCACTGGCGTGGTCGTCGGCTGGGCAATCGCTGGATATCTGCCGACACTGCACGAGTCAGCGCACCGGCACGCGTCGATCGCGCTGGGGCTCATGACACTCCAGCTTGCCGTGACTATTCCAGTCGTCGGCGGTCTCATTGGGTTCATCGCGAGCGTGCTCGGTGTCGGCGCCCTCGTGGCGCACGGCTGGTCGCGGCGCAGCCGGGCAGGGCCGGCTCCGATCCCCGTCGCCGTGGGAGCCTAACGACATGTCCGCGGTTGCCACTCGGATCTCGCCGGGCGAACCGTCGCCCGTCGCGGCACCCTCCGCGCCTGGAGGCGTTCTCCCCGTATTCGAGGCCAGAGCGCTCACCAAGACGTATCACATGGGCGACGTCGAGGTCCCGGCGCTCCGCGCCGTCGATCTCGATCTGTACCCTGGTGAGCTCGTCGTCATTCTTGGCGCATCCGGGAGTGGGAAGTCCACACTGCTGAACATTCTCGGTGGACTCGACACGCCTACGAGCGGCCGCGTCCGGTTCCACGACCACGACCTCGCCGCAGCCGATTCGGCGGCGCTGACGACGTTTCGCCGCGAGCACGTGGGGTTTGTCTTTCAGTTCTACAACCTGATCCCGAGTCTCACCGCACGGGAGAACGTGCAGCTCGTGACCGACATCGCCGAGTCACCGATGCCGCCCGAGGACGCGCTCTCGCTCGTTGGGCTCGGCGAGCGACTCGATTTCTTCCCCGCTCAGCTTTCGGGGGGTGAGCAGCAGCGCGTGGCGATCGCGCGCGCGATCGCGAAACGGCCTGATGTTCTGCTCTGCGACGAGCCCACCGGCGCACTCGACTTCGAGACCGGCCGGCTGGTGCTCCAGGCGCTCGCGCAGGTGAACCGCGAGCTGGGTACGACGACGGTCGTGATCACGCATAACGCGGTGATCGCCGGGATGGCGGACCGCGTCATTCGCCTGTCGAGCGGCCGAATCGTCGAGGAACGGCGCAACGAACGGCCGGTCTCACCGGACGACCTCTCCTGGTGAGCTGCCATGACCGCGCTTCGCCGCAAGCTCGTTCGAGACCTCCGCCGCTCGTGGACGCAGGTGTTGTCCATCGCCGCGGTCGTGGGGTGTGGGGTGATGGCGGCGATGTCCATGCGCAGCACGCTCACGGCGGTCGCTCGCGCGCGCGATGTCTACTATAGCGAGTATCGGTTCGGCGATGTCTTCGCGTCGGTCAAGCGCGCCCCCGAGTCGCTCCGCGCCGGTATTGCGTCGATTGCCGGGGTCGGGACGGTCGAAACGCGTGTGACCATCACGGCAACGCTCGATGTGCCGGGCCTCGCGGAGCCGGCCACCGGGCAGATCGTCTCGGTACCGGCCATCCGGCGCCCGATGCCTAACGATCTCGTGATCCGCGCCGGCCGGTATCCGGCTGGGGAGAGCGAGGTGCTCGTGAGCGAGGCGTTCGCGCGGGCGAACGGGCTCGAGCCAGGCGATTCCATCGGCGCGGTGATCAACGGACGGTGGCGACGGCTCCAGCTCTCCGGGGTCGCGACGTCGCCGGAGTTCGTGTACGAGATGGGCTCCGGGGGGTTCATGGTGGACAACCGGCGCTTCGGCGTGCTCTGGATGTCGCGCGAGCCCCTCGAGCGCGCGGCGGGAATGGATGGTGCCTTCAACAACGTCACGCTGCTGCTCGCGCCGGGGGCAAACGAGCCGGAGGTCATCGCCGCCCTGGACCGCGTGCTCGCGCCGTACGGCAATGCCGGGGCCTACGGTCGCCGCGACCAGGTGTCGAATGCGGTTATCGTCGACGAGCTGCACCAGCTTCGCGCGATCGGCTTTGTCTTCCCGCTGTTCTTCGTCCTGACGGCGGCCTTTCTGCTGAACATCGTGCTGTCGCGCCTCATCGCGACGCAGCGCGACGAGATCGCGGCGCTCAAGGCGTTCGGGTACACCGACGCCGAGGTCGGCCGGCATTACCTCGGCTTCGCGACGGCGGCCATTGCCGTCGGCGCGGTGCTCGGCTTGTTAGGTGGAGCGTGGCTCGGGGCGCGGTATACGGCACTCTACGCACGCGTGTTCCGGTTCCCGACGCTGATTCACGAAAACGACTGGGCGGCGGCCGCGGTTGCCATCGCCGTGAGCGGCGGTGCGGCTCTCCTCGGTGCGTTGGGCGCCGTGCTGCGGGCCGTTCACGTGCCACCCGCGGAAGCGCTCCGTCCGGAGAGCCCTGGCAGGTACCGCCCGCTGGTGCTCGAGCGGCTCGGGCTCGGCGCCCACGTTCCGACATCTGCGCGAATGGTTTTGCGCACCCTCGAGCGTCGACCATGGCGTACGGCAGCATCCATCGTCGGGGTCGGACTGGCGGGGGCGTTGATGGTGGCCGGGCTGTCGCCGTGGGACGCCGTCAGGCGGCTCATGGAACTGCAGTTCGAGCGCATTCAGCGCGAGGATGTCACCGTCGCGTTCGTCGAGCCAAAACCGGCACGGGCGGCGCGCGAGTTGGGAAGCCTGCACGGGGTCATGGTGGTCGAGCCGTTCCGCTCCACGCCGGTGCGCCTTCGCCACGGCGCGCGATGGCGGAAGACGCAGCTGCTTGGCCTCGAGGGGACGGGCTTGCTGCGTGGCCTCTTTGACATGCAAGGGCATCGCCACGCCATTCCGCCGGGGGGCATGGTGCTGCCGGTCAGCATCGCCAACGCGTTAGGTGTGGAGGCCGGCGACACAATCGATGTCGAGCTGACGGAGCTAGGCAGCGTGAGTCGACCGGTGGCTGTCACGGCCACGTTGGACGAGATGATCGGCGCGTCGGCTTACGTCGAGCGTCGGGTGCTGAATGGTCTCCTTCGCGAGGGCGATGTGGCATCGGGGGCATATCTCGCCGTGGACGAATCGGCGCAGGCCCCCGTGTATGCGCGTCTCAAGCGACTGCCGGGCGTTGCCGGGACGTCGTCGCGAGCGGCGATGCTCGAAAACTTCCGAAAGACGATGGCCGAGAACATCAAGACGTCGGTCGGGATCATCGTGTTCGCCGCGTGTGTGATTGCCGCGGGCGTCATCTACAATCAAGCGCGCATCTCGCTCTCCGAGCGCGGACGTGAGCTCGCGAGCCTGCGCGTGCTCGGCTTCACCCGCGGCGAAGTACGGACGATGCTGTTCGGTGAGCAGGCGATCGTCACGGCCATTGGAATTCCGCTGAGCTATCTGATCGGCAGCCTTTGCGCCGCGTGGCTGATGAAGCTGTTTCAGGCGGAACGACATCGATTCCCGACCGTGGTGCACACGTCGACGTACGCGATCGCCACGGTCGTCGTGCTAGTCGCCGCGATCGGGGCAGGACTGGCCATCCGGCGGCGCCTCGACGGGCTCGATCTCGTCGCGGTGCTCAAGACGCGGGAGTGATCATGCGCATCACACGAAAGCACCTCATGTGGGCGGGCGGCGCAGTGCTCGCGAGCGTCGCCGGCTGGATGGCGCTGCGAGAGGCGCCGCTCGAAGTCGACATCGGAACCGTTAGGCGCGGGGCGTTGCAGGTGACGGTGGACGCCGAGGGCAAGACGAGGGTCCGCGACCGGTACGTGGTGACTGCTCCGGTCACCGGGCGGCTCGAGCGGATCGACATCCCGGAGGGTACGTCCGTGCGAGCCGGCGATGTGGTGGCGCGTATCGCACCGGTACCGCTCGACGCCCAGGCGGTACGCCAGGCGACGGCACGGGTCGCCGCCGCCCGGTCGCTCACGAGCGATGCCGAGACGCGCGTCCGCCAGGCGCGTGCGACGCTGGAACAGGAGCGGCGAGCGGCGGGCCGGGTAGATCGCCTCGTTCGGGCCGGTGCGCTCGCGGAGCGCGACCTCGAAGACGCGCAGTTGACGGTACGGCTTCGCGAGGAGGATCTGGCTGCCGCCGAAGCGCGCTCGCGTGCGGCCGTTGCCGACGTGGATCAGGCGCGCGCGGCGCTCGTCGCACTGGGTGGCGGCCAGCCCAATACGCGCGTGCTCGTGCGCGCTCCCGCGGACGGGTGCGTGCTGCGGGTGCCCGAGCGCAGTGAGCGGGTGGTAATCGTGGGGACGCCGATCCTCGAGGTCGGCGACGCGACCGTGCTCGAGCTCGTGGTCGATGTGCTCTCGGCCGACGCGTCCCGCATTCGGCCGGGCGCCCTCGCCGTGATCGACAGCTGGGGCGACGGCGAGAGCCTCACCGGCCGCGTTCACCGTGTGGAGCCGGCGGCGTTCACCCGGGTGTCGGCGTTAGGTGTCGAGGAACAACGCGTCAACGTGGTGATCGACCTGCCGCGCCTCCCGCCGGGTCTCAGCGACGGCTACCGTGTCGAAGCGCGCATCAGTGTTTGGGAGGGGCGGGACGTGACGATCGTCCCGATCAGCGCACTGTTTCGCCAGGAGCAGGACTGGGCGGTCTTCCTGGTTCGAGGCGGCCGCGCGGAGCTCGCGCGTGTGCAGATTGGGGAACGGAATGCGACCGGCGCGCAAGTGCTCGACGGCCTGCAAGCCGGCGACGACGTGGTGGTCTTCCCCTCGGATCAGCTCATGAGCGGCCGCCGGGTGGCGCGGGCACGTTAGGGAAGGCAGACGGCCGTGTCCCCGGTTATCCGACACACGGCCGCTCGGGAAGCTTGCTCCGTCCTGCGGCGGTAGCGGCTGGCCTTAGCCGGCGATCAACGCCACCGGGTCCGGGTCGGCGGCGCGCAGTGGTCGTCCCGTGCACCGGGCGCCTACGAGAACGTCCGAAGCTCGCGGGCGCGCGCCCGGAGGTGAAAGCCGACCGTCAGCTCGAGGCTGCCCCAGATGAACGAATAGGCGATCAGCACGCCGAGGATGTAGACGATGGTCGCGTCGCTCCACTCGGCGAGTAACATCGTCGGCACCAGGACGCTGACCAGCGCCCAGCCCGCCGTCAGTGATCGTATCGCACGGTCGGACGCCGACTGCCTAACGACGGCGACCAGCAGTGCTCCTCGAACGACGACCCAGACTGCGAAGAGGAGGGCCGTCGGCCCGAGGGAGACCAGCGGGTACAGCAGGACTGCCCCGCCGAGGCAGACGCCGACCAGCGCCTCGGGCAGAAGCGCCCAGCCGCCATGCGTGCGCACTTGTAGCGCGCCAGAGAGCACCGCGTCGAGAAGGGCGGCAATCACGACGGTCGTCGAAACGAGGATGACGATGGCCATGAGCGTCACGGGAGGCCAGGGCAGGGACGCAACGCTCAACGCCACGAGGATCCCCGCGCGAAGCACGAGCAGGCGCCACACCGAGGAGAGATCATCAACCGATGGTAGGATGCGCATGGTGTCCTCCTGTCAAGGCATGACGCTCGCGCCAATGAGCCGGCCGACGACGTATGTCAGCCCCGCGGCACCAAGGCCGAAGCCGAGCTGACGCAGACCCGATGTGACAACCGGTCGGCCGGTGAGGAGCGTGATGGCCGCGCCGAGGACAAACAGCGCGACGGCACTCAACCCGATACTCGCGAGTACCGCGCTCTGTCCGCCGGCCACCACGAAGGGCAGGACTGGGATTACCGCCCCAACGGCAAAGAGCAGAAACGACGTGGCCGCGGCGACCCACGCCGACCCGCCCAACTCCGCGGGATCGATCGCCAGCTCTTCTCGTGCAAGGGTTTCGAGCGCGCCCGCTGGCGAAGCGACGACACGCTCGGCCAGTACGCGTGCTTCATCGGCCGGCACGCCCTTCGTCTGGTAGATCAGCGCCAGCTCCTCCGCCTCCTCCGCCGGCGCGGTGGCCAGCTCCTCGCGTTCGATCTCCAGCTGGCGCTGGTACAGCTCCCGGGCGCTTTGGACGGAGAGCCACTCGCCTAACGCCATCGACCCGGCACCCGCAATGAGGCCGGCCAATCCTGTGATGAGGATCCCGCCCGACGAGAGCGAGGCACCGGCGACTCCCATGACGAGACTGAGGTTGGATACGAGACCATCGTTTGCGCCGAGTACGGCGGCGCGGAGCGCGTTTCCGCCGATGGCCCGGTGCCGTCCTTCGAGCGTCGCGAGCTCGCGTCCCTGCATGCCGTTCGGCGTAGCGTCGCGGATGGCGGCGAGAATTCGCCGATGCGACTGCTCCTGCGCGGGCAGCTCGGATGCTGCGCTCTCGGGCTGGTCGCCGTACGCGAGGGAGTCCGCGGACTCCGCGCCGATGAGGGTTGGCAGCACGAATCCGGGACCGAACCGACGGACGAGCCACCGCAGCGTCCGCGCGCGCCAGCTCGGCGTGCCCGCCGACGCCGCTTCCGGGCTTTGCAGCCGGTCAGTCCAGAACTGGGCATGCGCGCGTTCGGTCGCGGCGAGTCGGCGATACACGTCCGACAGCGTCGCTCGCGTTTCGGCAGCGGCGAGCGCGTCGTAGACTGCCGCGCTGTCGATCTCCCCCTGACGATTGCGGCGGTACCGTTTCAGGTCGACGTTCGGCGACGGCATCTACCGCTCCCGCCGCTCGCCTTCGTCGCTGCCTCGATCGAGCGTCGCGCTGCTCGCGGCCCGGATCTCGGTGTGCCGGATCTGACCGCCCAGGTTGGCCGCGTAGCCCATCGCACCAGCGCCGCCTAACGACAGAACCAGCGCGACTGGCGTGGCCCAGCGGGCGAGCGGCCGTTTGCGGAAGATGGCCAGAACGGCCAGCGAGAACAGTCCCACCAACCCCACGACGACCGTGGCAACCAGCGCAGCCTCCTCGTGGCGCTCGGTCAGAGCCTCCGAGAAGCCGGGCAGCTTCTCGACAAGCTCCTCGGCAGGCTCTCCGGTCAGAAACACGAGAACCGATGTGCCGGCGAGCAGCGCGAACAGCCAGAGCGCGATCCTTCCAAGCTCGTCACTGCGGCGCGCAACCGCGACGGCGAGCAGCAGGACGCCAAGCACCGTGCCGATGACGGGGACGTGATTGAGGAGGAGATGCAGATGAATCGAGCTCATAGGGCCTCCCACGCACGTGGCGGTGCAGCGAGCCAGGGTCCAGCGGGCGACGCCGTTGGACTGTGAGTCCACGATAGCGTGATCGCTGGAGGAGGTCTGTCGGGCAACGCGCGTTACGCCGTCGGAGAGAACCCCACGCTGCCGCCCATCGCCCCTGACAGCGCGGCGCTATCCGGCGAGGTACGCTCTCGGTGAGGTTACTGAGCACCGGAGGCAGGAACGATGACACGACGTTGGTGCGGAGCGATCATGATGGCGCTAACCGCCCATGTGGCCGAAGCACAGGCGTCGGATCCGTTCGCGTCCGCGGTGCGGGCGCTCGTCGCGCAGGGTGGCGAGACCGGCGACCGCCCGGTGGAGCAGGCAGCGGTGGCCCGTATCTATCCATCGTCGGACAGCCGCCCGCTTTGGAGTGGT
>Ga0068857_100000677_pt1 | contig 25282 bp, 34 predicted proteins | sample KBSCornC72_FD_66591 | JGI IMG/M metagenome (GOLD analysis project Ga0068857, IMG submission 66591) | Corn rhizosphere microbial communities from Kellogg Biological Station, Michigan, USA - KBS Corn C7-2 | ecosystem: Host-associated > Plants > Roots > Rhizosphere > Soil ...
TCCCAATCGTGGACGCCGCCGTAGAGACGGACCTTCGGATCACGCGCCTCGTACAGGGAGAAGGACGCGGCGAAGTCTCGGAGCTCCTGCATCATCTGTCGCTCGACCATGAGGCCCCAGACACAGGCCGCGGCGAGGAGGAGACCGACCAGGACGCCGTAGTCGTTCATCACGACGCCGCCTCCGCGATCAGTGCGCCGCAATCGGTGCAGCGTCCTTCCACGTCCACGCCGACCGTGTGCAGACAGTCCTTCACGGCGAGCGGATACGTCTTTCGACCCCCGGCGGGGGAGGGCTGCTCATGCCGTTGAGCGTTGGGCATAGCCCCGGCGCTTGCTGTATCACCCTCCCCCTTGGTCGCTACGCCTCGACTCGGCGACTTCGCCTCACGCCGTGGTCCTGCGGCCGGGGGTACACGATCGGAGGAGGGGTCCGCAGTCGTTCCCCGATGTCCCTGTTCGTCCGCTGCGGTTGTGGTCCCCTCCCCCGACGACTTGCGGGAGGCCGAGGAGCTGGTCTCGACCCGACCTCCCGCTTCGGCACCAGCGCTGCGCCCGCGTATCGGTGCCGACTGTTCGCCCGCCGCGGAAAGAGAGGGAACCCCGGCGGGCGTCTCCCGCGAAGGAGACTCAAGAGGATTGATCTCGCCTGTGATCGTGTCGACACGGACGACGACTCCGGAGCCGAGCGAGCGTGTCTCGGATGCGCCGAGATCAGCGAGTGAGTACGGCAGACGCAGCACGGGGACGATGAACCGCCGGGTCTGCCCTGCCACGACCTTGGAGCGCTGGTCGAGGAAGAGCTCGGCGGCGGGCCACTCGCTCCGGTGCGCCGTCTTCTGGAGCAGCTCGATCGTTCCCTGGAGCTCGGCGGCGGCGGTCCATCCCTTCGTCGACAGCCTCCATGAGCCGATCCCCGGGAGCTGTGGGAGCAGGACGCGAAGGTTCGTCGACGGCTCGCAAATCTGGTCGCCGTCGGCGTTGCACAGACACTCGTCCCCGGTGGTGAGCTCGGTGAGGCCGTCGCATCGGCGTTGGATCCCGCCGGCGGTCCAGGCCTCCATGTACGAGGTGAAGGCGTTCGGAGGGACGAGCACCTCGAGCGTGTCGGTCTCGGTCAGGAGTTCGTAGCCGCCCTCCCACTCGCCGACCACGCCGCCCCACAGCTTCGCCGCGGCGTTCAGCGAATCGAGATGCGCCGACGTCAGCCGCCAGTGTTCGAGACGCTTCGGCTCACCTTTGGAGCCCTTCTCCCCCATGCGGATACGGCCGATCTCGAGCAGCCTCGGCGCGACGCCCTGGATCGGCATCAGCGGCTCACCGTCCGCAACTCCCGGAGCCGAGCGAGCGCCGACGGGGCGATGCGGTCCCTACGCCGCACCAACTCCGGCTTGGATCGTTCGAGCGGGATCGCCGTCTGGCCCGGACTGCCGTCGGGATCTTGCGAGCAGCCAGCGCGGTGATGGATCACTCCGAGACTCAGCAGATCGATACCGTTGCACTCGGCGCAACGGGACCACTCGGTACGCTCACGGTAGCCCGGCATCAGGCCGACCTCAAATCGGTCAGGAGCTCGGCGGTCTCATGCGCGACCAACATGGCCCGCGAGACTCGGGCGATCGTCGTCAGGTGCCCGGTGCCGCACTCCTCGTGCCGTGAGCCTTCGAGTCCGAGAACGCCGCGAACGAGACGCCGGCACCAGCTGCAGCGGTACGTGACCGAGTCCGGCGTGTGGTCCCACTCGGCGAGGATGGGATCGCGGTTCATCGGCGAGCCCCAGCGAAGAACGACAGGATGAGGACGATGCCGATGACCCATGCGGCGATCCACCACCACATCACGCTGCACCTCCACAGATCTTGCAGAGGAAGGGTTCGAGTGGAGGGATCTCCCGGCGCTTAGCGTCAGCTTCGACGTAACGGCCGCAGAGGGTGACGCGCGAGCCGGGGAGGACGACGTGCCACAACGTTGCCCAGTGGACGTAGCTCACGCCGACACCGCCGCGAACGGTCGTGGGCGGGGGCGGGCATGAACGCCGGGAAGGAGTTCGCCTCGCACCCCCGCCACACGTTCAAAGTCGATGGTTGGAGTTACGCGGCTCGGAGTTTCGGAACGTACATTCCCGGCGAACATGCCCACATGTTGGTCCTAACTCCCACGGAATGCAAGGGGGTCGTCAAGAAACTTATCCCCAAGATGTGGTAACGATCGTTGACGAACGGCGGAACGCTCGTGCTCGGCACGATAGACCAATCGCAACGACATGCCACCTGCGCCGACTTGCAACTGCGGCGAATCCTAGGTATGTGATTCGAGGGGTTGTGCCGAAGGGTGCTTGTGCTTGGCGAACGCGCCCTTACGCTTGCCTGCGTGCGCCGGGAGAAGTCCGATCGTCACCCGTCTGAGCGAGCCTTCGTCTCATGGCTTCGGGCGGCTGCCACTCGTCGCGGTCTGACCCAGGCCGAGCTCGCGTGGTCGATGGGACTACGTACCCCCAATACGGTGCAGAACTGGTTCCAGGGTATTGCCACGCCCTCTTACGTCCACCTCGTCGCCCTCGTAACGGCGCTTGACGAACTCCCTCCTGAACTAGCTCGAGCGTGCCCTCGCGTAGTCGGAATACCGGAAGCGGAGACGGGTCGTAGCGAAGGCACTTCTGGCAGCGATCCTGATCCGGCGTCGAAGCCCAATCCGCCGCCTGTCCCAGGGAAGCCTCGGGCAGGCCACACCATGAGAAGCCGTCCTCGTCCTTGAGGTGCCACTGCGTCCCAGCCACGGAGCGGAAGCACCGCCGCTCCCCTACCCTTCCCGGCATCCTAGGTCGATTTCTACACCAACGCGGCTCTCCGTCGCTCTCAGAGCCCAGGAGGGGTACCCAGATGTGGGGAACGCGAAAGACGCCCGCCCCGACCGCCAGGGAGGAAGACAACGGTCGAGACGGGCGCCGGGGGCCGCGCAGGGCGCGACTACGTACTAACGGTGCCGTCGGTTCCCGAGCCGAGCGCGCCGGCCCGCTGCTTGCGGGCGATGTACCAGGTCACCGCCGCGGCGATCCAGGACAGCAGGATCGTGATCGCGCCGACGACCTCCGGCGTGAGCTTGGACAGGTCGAAGAACGCGCCGAGCACGATCAAGGCGGCGCCGACGATGGAGCCGATCGTGGCTTGGACGGCCTCGGATGGTCTGCTCACTCTTCCTCCTCTAGGACTGCAACATCCAGGAGCCGCCGTCGCCCAAGGCTGCGACCGTCGGCAAGCACTTCCACCGTGCAGAGATTCAGAATCCACAGGCCAAGTCGGAGCGCCCAGCGATGCCGCACCCGACCGGATACCTTGATCGTGAGCTGAGGGCTCACTGTGCCTTCCTCCCAACCGTGAAGGTGAACGCGAGCGTGTTGAACGCGATGGCGGCGACGAACCAGGCCAGCGCCGGCATGAGGATCTGCTCGTCGATGACCACGCCGACGAAGCCGAGCACGATACACGCCAAGGCAAGCAGTGCGGTGATGGACATGGAACCTCCTATCGGGTCAGGACCAGGAGCAGTCCAATCGGCGTCCCCTGACACAGACGCCGGGGACGGCAGGGCCGGGGAGCGAGCAGTGAAAGGGCGATCCCGGAGCCCTGGAGGAACTCTCGGCGGTTGAGGATCAGGTCCTCTAGCAGAACGGTGACGGACATCTGAGCTATGGCCCTCCACGGGCCGCGAGGGCTCCGAGGACCGCGAGTCCGACCGCGAGGATCGCGACGACCACGCCGATCGTCGCGTAGGTCGAGCTCTTGCTCTCCTTCTCCCCGGTGCGGGCCGAGGTGGCGCTGTTGACCTTCGCGTCGACCTTCCCGATCTCCGCGCGGAGCGACCGTTCGAGGTCCACGATGCTCCCCTTGTTCTCGTCCGCCCGCCGGCGCAGTTCCTCCCGCGCGAGGTTCGCCGCGCTCGCGATCGTCTCGATCTGCTTCTCCGTCGCGACGTCGGACTTCTCGACGGCCTCACGGAACGCCGCCGTCTGTTCCTTGACGGCCTCCTTCTGGGCGGTCAGGGCGGCGTCCACTGCGGCCTTCGTATCCGCCTTCTGCTCGAGGCGGAGAGCCTCGACCTGTTTGAACTGCTGCCGTACATGCTCGAACTGGGTGTCGCAGCTCCGCATGGCTTCCGCGATCAGGTCCCGCGTCTGGGTCTCGAGGGACCCGAGCTGCTCCTGGAGGCGCAGCTCTTTCTCGTCCGAGCGTTGCTTGAGCGAGTTCGTCACCTGCTCCTGCAGCTCCTTGAGCGCCGCGATCCGCTGCTCGACGAGGAGCTGTAGCGCTTCGACCTCGCGCCGGAGTGCCTCGGTCGTGAGCGTCGTCGGGTCCGGCACCGGGTAGCGGTTCCCGGAGTTGCCGCGAGCTAGGGCGGGAGGGTCGGGCTGCTCGTCCATCTACCCGGTCACGTGGAAGGATGCGTGCCAGGGTTCGCCGGAGACGCCGTAGTGCCACCCCTCGGCCTCGAGAGCCTTGCGGATGGCGCGTAGACGGAAAGCGCCCTGTCCCTGATCGACGTCGACGGCGAGTGCCTCGACGTGGAGCGACCCGTCCGGGTCGGCGTACCGGCCCGGCTGATCGCTGTTCTCCACGAGTGACTTCTGCAGCGCGTAGGACCGATACCCCTGGCCGGTGATGAGTATGTGGCGCACCTTGCCCTTGCGCTTGAGGCGCCGCGGCGTGATGCGGAGTTCGGCCGCTTTGAACGCACGGATCGCCGGACCTTGCAGCCGCACGAACCGCGAGGACGTCTGCACATAGGTCTGCAGGTTCGGCGGCGGCTCGACCCGTCCGGGATTGCGAACCGTGACGGTACCGTACTTCGTGACGAAATCACCGTTCTGGTAGTTGCTCATGCGGTCCCCCAATAGGCTCGCGCCGCTGCGATCTCCTCCGCGTTCGGCCATACCGCCGCGGTGAGTGGCATGGCCATGACCCCGGTTCCGCCGTGTCCGAAGCCGAGTGCGTGTCCGACCTCGTGTGTGATGACCCCTGTCAATGGCCCGAGGTTGCGACCGAGGACGGCATTGCGCCAGGTCGTGATGTCCACCTGGATGAAGCCACACTCGGGCGGTTCGTTGAACTGCGTCCACGCGCCGATCCCCGGCGGCACGTCAAAGACCTCGCACGTCACCCCCGGCTCCGGACAGCCGAGAGGGCCGGGGTGGAACACCAGCTCAAGTCCCACCGGAGCCCACCGCTGGAGGGCTCGGGTCCAGGCGGCGTTCCAGTACTTCCGCTTGCGAGTGGTGAACGACTCCTGGTCCCAGAAGTTGATCGTCGGCGCCGACGCGTAGTGAGGCTGGATGTAGTAGGCGCTCGGATACCAGTCGGGCACGGCGCCTCCTTGCAGTAAGAGCGTCACCCTCCGAAGAAGCCGCTCATGCCGAACGGATCGACGACAGTAGCTGCTGCCCCCCCGGCGTCGTTCTTGATCTCGACGCCGATGATCCCCCAGGCCACGGAGGTCGTCGTCCAGGTCGCGGTCGCCGTGGTCTCGAAGGCGTCGGTCCGGTACTGGGTCATCACGCCGATGTTCGGACCCGCCCCCGCCATGTCGTCGGCCTCGGTCCAGCTTGCCCGGGGAGTGTGGTTCTCGTTGGCGAAATGCCAGACGAACGCGAAGGGCCGGTTGTTGGCATCGGCTGCCGACGAGAGGGTGACGGTGGCGGTCCCCGATCCGCCCTGGCCGGTCGGCGTCTGGATGAACGCGGCGGCGATCCCCCCGGACAGGTCAACTCCGGTCGCTCCGACGAACGACGTGTAACAGCCGAGTTGGGTGTTCCCGCCGAAGTCCACCGTCGTCGCGCCGGTGGTCGAGCCGCTGGCGTTCGCTCCGAAGATGGTCATGCGGGAACTCGTACCGTCCCCGGAGGGGACGTGGGTGACAACCTGGGTCCAGGTAAGGCTATTCCCCGACATGGTTGGGAGGTCCGCCGCCGCTGTCGTTCGGCGGTTGTAGACGCAGGCGATGATGAGTCCGGAAGCCGGCGGAGCCCAGGACGTGTTGCTGTACGCGGCCAGGTCAGAGGCGTTGGCGATGTCCGGGTTCGCGGATGCGCCGAGGTTCGAGAATGTGATCGCCACTAGACGATCGACCCCCCTGGGGTGTCATGGCCGAAGGCGTTCCACTGCGCCCACGTCTTGTCCACGCCCGCACCGGGAGACCCGCCGCTCCAATGGAAGTAGGCCAGCGCTGTGTTCGGCGTGTGGTAGTGGTCGTCCTCGAACGTGTTGTCGCGGGTGTAGATCTGGTCGCTCGTCGTGTTTCCTCCTGCCCCCACCCGGTCAGTCGCCGAGGTCGTGAACGTGATGTCGTTGTCGTAGACGTGGACGCTGCGTGTTCCGGGGAAGCCCGAGATGTGCCCGGCGGTGTCGATGAGGTAGACGGCGCGCTTGAACCCGATGATCTGGTTCTTCGTGATGTCGATGGTCTGAGTAGAAGATGACGCGGTGCCCTGTCCGTCACAGGTCGAGACGAGGAGCTGGGGGTTGTTGAAGATGTCGTCCGAAGGGTCGCCCTCGCCGTTATGCGACAGCAGGTTGCGCTTGATCGTCGTGCCGCCGTAGCTGATCTCGTAGAAGACACCCCAGTTGCGGTTGTCCTCGATCACGTTCTCCTGGATGAGGATGTTGTAGTTGTTCCCGTCGAACCACACGCCGGACCCGTAGTTGTCATGGAACCAGCAGGACTGAACGGTGGTGTTGGGGCAGTTCGACCACTTCGTTCCCCCGGCGTCTGCGACGGGGCTGAACTGGAGGGTGTTGTTGTTCGAGACGCGGCAGTATTCGTAGGTGGTCCCAGATACCACCGCCGTCGTGCCGCCGCTGATCCCGTACCGTCCGTTCGAGTGGATGTAGCAGCGGCGGGCGATGCTGCTGGGTCCGTTCAGCACCAGACCCTTGACCCGGTTGTTGCGGATGATCGCGTCCTCGACCAGCCAGCTCCCCCCACCGGCCGCCGCGCCGTTGGTGTGCTGGATGGCGGCGCGGAAGTCCTCCGAGACCGCTGTCCCCTGGTGCTCGAATACACCACCCCGGATCTGGACACCGGCCACAGTCGCCTGAACTATCGCGGTGATCAGCGTGTCGTTGCCGGTGAGCACCGCCGAGTCGGTGGATGAACGGGTGTATCCGGAAGATGACTCGAGGTACCACTGCTGGCCGGTGAGAGGAGCGAGGGTGGCCGAGACGTTGTGCGTGCCCTTCGTGAACCAGAGTTTGCCGTTGGTCCCCGCCGTCGTAATCTTCCCGGCGATATTGTCGCCCGGGTTGACCGTGGTGAACGTCCCCGTCGGGATGGTGACGGCGTGGGGGATCGTTCCGTCCCGCACCGGTTGAGCACCTGCGGTTGGGCCGTAGCCCGAAGGGTTCGGGGGGCTTCCGGGGTCCGCGCCGCCTCGTCGGAGCCGAAGACTCACCGCTCTACCACTCGAAGCCGTAAACCGACACGTCGATCGAAATCGCCGCATCGGTGGTGACGTGAAGCTCAAAGTCGGCGGTCGTGACGTAGACGGGTGTCCCCGGCGTGAAGACGATGCCGGGCTTCGACGTGGTCGACGGCGCGGCGCTGAACGGGAGGATGAGCTGATCGGTCCCGGCGGTGTAGACCGTGTCACCGTTGGCCCCTGCCCATAGCAGAACGCGTCCGGCCGTGGTCCCGAACGACGAGATGACGATGGACGTGATCGCGATCTTCTTCCCCGCCGTGGGGTCCCATAGCACCGCGCCGGTCTGGGTCGAGGTGTAGGACGCCGACTTCGGCACCTGCATCCCCGGATCGATGGAGGTGACCAGCAGCCTGCCGTAGAGGTCGAAGAACGCGTTCGTCCGGTCATTCGCCGCGACCGGAGTGGGCATGGCTGCGATCGCTTTGCCGCCCACCTTCGTTGGCACCCCTGCGTCGACCGCGTCATGTGCAACGTCTAGCGTGCTTGCATCCAACACGACCTTCACACGCCGCTGGTCGTCGATACCGATCGCCGCCGACCGACCGTCCGTCACCGCCGAGGGGGTGGACTGGTAGAAACCCGCCACCGTGGTATCGGCCGTCGTCCCCGCGGTGAAAGCCGAGTTGTCCGTCGCCGACGAGCCCCCAGAGCCAGCAAACGACGTGACCTGGTTCCCAGCGCCGTCCACAATGGCAACGTTCAAGGCGTCGTTCGCGGCGAGGTTCCTGACCGTGGCATCTGATGTGCCGTCGGTGAGTTGGACCTTCTGGCCGGTCTGGTTCGAGGCGATCGCCACCGGGATGGAGTTCGCCATCGTCTGCTGGCCGCGGACCAGGGGGGAGGAGACGCCGTCGCCGCCGAGGTCTATCTTCACCTGCTGGTAGAAGACACTGCCGACGTCATCGGCGGCGATGTCCTTCCCAGAGCCTGGGGTGATCGGTACGTTGTCGCTGATGGGTACCACCTCCTCCTAAGCGAGCTGCACGGCCCAGAGCGTTGAGTTGGTCTTGACGACACACGCCGCTGCCGCCTGACCCGACCATTGCAACTGGAGATTGCCCGCGCTACCCGCATTGGACATAACGCCTTCGAGAATGATGTGGTTGGTTACCGTGTCTGTGGTTGACACGTTCCACGTCGCTGATGGAGATGTGGTAGCCGAGATGTCTTTGCCGTTCCACGTGCCACCAGCCTCTGAAATACCAAGCGCAGAGATGCTCCCACTGGGGAAGGTCAACCGCAGTTTGAAGTCTGTCGTCGCAGCGGACACGACCAAGAGATTGAACTTGAATTGCCAAATCTCATTCGTGGCGAGCGCCAACAAGAGGCTGTCATCGTTCTGCAACACCCCCGTTGCGTCGGATTCATCGGAAAGCTTGCGAACGATGAGGTGCCGACCCATCGACCGCAAGATGTCACGGATAGCATTCAGCTCCGATGACTCGACACCCTCCTGGAAGGCCCACGTCTTCGGTTCAGTGAATGTAGGCGTTACTGGCATCTGCTATCTCCCCAAAATGAAGTTGTCGTCCAGCCGGAACGCCGGATCGTCGAGTCGGGCGTAGTTCTCCACGGCGGTCGGCGAGACACGGAGCGAGACGACCCATGTGTCCTGGCCGAACTCATGCGCGACACCCTCGAGCGCCGAGACCTGCGCGATGTCGGTCTCTGACTCCACGACCTTGACGAGGTCGCCGAGCTCCCTGCCGAGTACGCGGTCCCAATGCCGGTGCTGCATCGCGTTGTCAACGAGCCCCTCGATACGACGCTCCGGTTCGTGGTAGCGGTCGATGTACTGCTGGGCCAGGTCGAGGACTTGAGCGTCGTCAGACAGGGGGAGGCCGGTCTCGACCTTGGAGCGCGTGTTGTACCGCTGGTAGGACGAGGTGTCCTGGACGACCTGCTCCGCCCCGCCCTCCCTGGCCAAACTCACGTAGTTGAGGATCAGCGACTTATCGAAGACGGGCGTGAGGTTCCGGTAGCTCATCCCCGACCCGTCATCGGCCCACGTCCGCGTGGAGAAGTCCGGCTGTCCCGTCGACCCTCGCTCGGTGAAGACGAACAGGCCGGCGCGGTCGACGAAGAAGCGGCCCTGCTCCACCTTGGCCATCTGCTGGATGTGCTCCAGGACGTTGGCGTTCTCCAAGGTCACCGCCGCCACTGTGGAGACGCCGGTCTCGATCAGCATCTCGGTCGGCGCGAACCCCGCCGCGAGTAGCACGGCCTCCACACGTTCGCCGGTCTGTTGCTGGGGGAAGTCCCCGGAGACCTTCGCGCCGTCGTTCGCCAGGAGCTCGAACCCGTCGACGATCTGGATCGTGACGATGTTGTCGCCCTCGGCGGGGAACGTGACCGGCCAGGCCTCCACGAAGCCCTGGAAGACGGGGTAGGTGACCAGGTCCCACGTCGCCCGGATCCGTATACGCCGAAGCGGAAGGATGTCGGGGTAGTACGGGGAGGACACGTTGAACGGCGTGAACCTGCCGTCTCTGTTGTCCAGGACGAGATGACCCGTGCCGGCTTCGGCGGTGCGCTCGAGCTCGCGCTGTCCGCCGCGGTCGGTCGCTCCGGAGCGGACCCACTCAGTGATGTCCTCGTCCCAGGAGATCGCCGAGACGCGGTCCAACGTGTTGCCGCTGTCGAGCAGGGACTTCGTCGGGTGGTCAAGGACGAAGCCGAACTCGATCAGGTCATCTCGGTCCAGCTCCACTCGCAAGCCGGGGATGAATCCTTGAACTGGCGGCGCGGCAGGTTGACTGCCGAACAGGGTCAGCAGGCCCATCTAGTTCAGCCCTGTGCCGGCGTTGCGGTTGCCGAGCTTGTTCAGTTCATCGCGGATCTTCTTGGCAAGCGAGGTGTCAGTTCCTACCCATCCGTTGACGTTGATCGTCACGCCGGTCCCCGCGGGGGAGATCGTTTCTCCGGCGTGGATCACCGCCAGCCCACTCCTTGCCACGAACCCGCCCGACGCGGCCTGGGGTACGGCATTGCCAACACCAGGTCGGCCGGTCTGGGAGGTCACATTCGCTGCGGCCCCGCCTGCGGCGAACAGGTCGTGCAGAAAACCGATCGCGTCCTGAATCCACCCGATCAGCGTCTGGATCTTGTCGATGACCCACTGGATCGGCGTGAGGATGGCACGGAACGCCGTTACGGCCGCGTCGCGGACCACGTCCCAGATCGGGCGCAGCTTGTCCAGGACGAAGTCCACGATCCGGGCGAGGAAGTTCACGACCGGTTCCACGACCTTGTCCCTGATGAACCCGACGAAGTCCAGGAACTTGTCGATGACGAACCCAACCGCCGTCACGACGAGGGCGAGCTGCGCCAGGATCACGGTGGCGAACAGCACGATTGCGGCGCCGATCACGATGAGCACCGGCTTGATCCGCTCCAGCGCTGGGATGATCCTGTCCTGGATCGTGTGCCACGCCGTCTCAAAGAGCGGGATCAGTACATCACCGATAACCGCCGCGAAAGGCTTCACGGCGTCCCATGCGTTCATCACTGCGCCGCTGAGTGCCTTCCACGCCGGTTCCCAGTTCTGCTGGATGAACTCCACCACGGCGACGAGCGCCGGGATGATGATGTCCCCGAGTTGGATCATCAGCACCTGGAGTTCGGCGAGCGCTTGACGGAACTGGAACCCCGGTCCCTCGGCGGTGGTCTTGAACGCTTCCCCGAGCGAGCCCGTCGACTCGTTTACCCGCTGGAAGATGCCATTGACCCGTTCCGCTTCCTGACTCGTCAGTCCCAGGAGTCCAGTTAGGGAGCGGATATTAGGAACGATCGTTCGCAATGTGTTGAGGTAGTCCGCTTGCGTCGTGGTGTTGCCCTTGACTGCGGTGTCGAGCAAGCGGATCGTGGCGATGAGTCCATCCTGTTGCAAACTGTCCAACAACTCTTGCGCGTTCAGCCCAACACTTTCCATGGCAGAACTCGCTGCGACTGTTGGCGCTACAAGTGCCTGGAACAGGCCTCTCATAGCCGTGACGCCCTCGTTGACATCCAGGCCGATGTTCGAGAGCGAGGCGAGGGACGCGGCAACGGAATCGAAACCGATTCCCGCCGCCGAGGCGATCGGGAGGATACGACCGATGGCTGTGCCGAACTCGTCCGTATCCGCCGAACCTTCACGGACGGCCGCGACGAGGATATCCGTCACGTTAGCCGCCTTGAGCCCCGAGCCGGCGTAGGCGTTCAGGACGTTGGCCGTGAGCTTGGCGACGTCGGCGGTCTCCCCCAGACCAGCCGCCGAAGCCTTCGCCGATGCCTCGAGCACCGGCATGATCTGGTTGGCCTTCAGGCCGGCGCTAGCGAGGAAGAACAGCGCGTCGGCGAGCTCCTTGGGGGCTTGCGCCGTCTTGCCGGCGAGGTCGAGGACCTCGTCCTTCCACTTGGAGACCTGTTCGGCGCTGGCATTGGAGACCGCGGCGATCTTGACGAAAGCGTCGTTGTAGTCCAGCGCCATCTTGGTCGCCACGACGCCGACGCCGATGATGGCGGTGCTGGCGAGCTTCAGACCCCTGGACAGACTCCGCGTATTCGTGACGACGTCGACGGTAAGTCAAAGGGTGCTAATCGTCGGCACCCTGACCACCCCCAGTCAGCCACTCAAGAGCGGCTCGCAGTCTCTCGGGGCTGTCGCCAAGGTTCCCGATGCCAAGGTTGCATGCGTTACACAACAGGCCCCGGATCTCCCCGGTTTCGTGATCGTGGTCGACTACGAGGACCCGACCCTCTGGCTCTTGTCCGCAAATGCCGCAGCGACCTTTCTGCCGCTCGGCAAGCATCATGTATTGCTCGACCGTTAGACCGAAGTTCTCTCGCAGCCGCCGCTCATGCATATAGCGTTGGCTGGAGGCCCGCGCACGCTCGAGATGCTCCTCACGCCATACTCGAGCGCGCTCACGTAGTTCCTCTCGGTGACTCAGGCGATATGACAGTTCGCGTGCCTGCACATCCGGATGCGTACGCCTCAGTCGCGTATTCTCTCGGCGACAATCTGGGCAACGCCGAGTCCCTGAAGCATCACGAACCACCCTAGTGTGACCCTTAGGACACGCGCCCTCTTTGAGTTGCCCTTTCGCCGCCATTCGCACCCCCTGCCCAAGTCTCGAGATACAGCCTCAGTTCTTCGGCGCTCTGCGGCTTAGGCTTCGGCCGCAACCAGGGCGGCAGGAAGCTCTCGGGCTTGAGCTTGTTCTTCCTGCCGAGCAGCTTCACGACGTAGTAGGACAATGCCGAGAACCCGACGTCGATCCGCTCGTGGACGAGAAGAGGGCCGTAGACCTGTTCGTAAGCGATCCAGTCGGTCAGTTCGGCAGCAGAGAGGGTTTCGAGTTCTCCGACGGTTCGCCCGAGAGCGAGGGCAACCCGGAAGAGGGCTGATCGTCTCGGGCTTTTGCGAAAGCCGCCATCGCATCCTCAAGTTCCTGCGACGTGAGCCCGTTTTGTTTGGCCGCCTCCGTGAGTAACGGCGCCAGCGTGGCGAATGTCTGATCGAGGAGCAGCTCCATGTCGTCATCGCCCAGAAGCCGGTCGCCGTTCTCATCGGCCATCGCTGCCAGTAGCACGCGCATCGACGCCACTTCTGGCTTCGGGTCATCCTCGATGAGCGCAAGCTGCTCACGCACCGAGAGCTTGCGGATGTAGACGTCCCGACCCCATGCGGGGACGTGCTTGCTCGTAAGCTCGCCCTTGACCGCCGCACGAAGCGTCTCTCGGAAGTCGGTCACGACGGCGTCACCGTTGAGACGGTGTCCAAGTAATGCTGAATCACATCGGCTCCTCTCGATTCGTAGAACCACAAACCCTTGTTGCACGTTGGGCACACGGCGCCGCGGACCGCTCCGGTCACGTGATCATGGTCGATCTGTGTAGCCGGATGCTCGTAACACAACGCGCAGAGACCGTCGGACGCCTCGAATAGTTCGGTGCGCTCCTTCGGCGTGATTCGGTATTTCGCCCAGAGCGCACCAGCGAATACACGATCTGGGTGCTTCTCCCGATACCGCCGCTGACGCCTCGCGGCCTGCGCGCGCGTTCGTTCAGGATCCCGCTTTCGGACATAGTCTCGCTCGTATGCCCGCGCATAGGCTTGGCGCTCAGCCCTCGTCCTCGGACACCATTCAGCAATCGGACGGGCCGAATCATGCACCCCTGTACAGCCGGGGTAACCGCAATCAGGAATGTGTGCTGGCATAGCCTCACTCTATGATGGGGTGACCGTTGAAACACCCGGCGTAATGATCTTGAACGTGATATGGCTCTCCATCCCGGCATCATCTGTCGCCTCGATCTCCCATTGGCTCGTGACTACGGGGAAGCGATACGCCGAGGCCCAGTTCGGATGCTGGAGTTCGTAGTACCGGATGGCAACCGCGACGGAGTCGTAGTCCGATTTCATGTTCGTGTGCGTCGTGATCGTGGGATCCCACAAGACGGTGAGCGTGATCTCGTTCCCCTCCTGCCGTCCGGGGAGGAAGTCGGACCATGCGTCACCATGCGCCGAGACGTCGATCAGAGCACGTGCCGAGCCGACCGCAGTCACCGTGCCGATCTGCGTGACGGTGTTGTACGTACCCGTCGCCACACCCAACGCCGCGTTCTGCTTGAGGAACCCCTGGAAACCAGCTTGTTTCGTCAAGCTATCTCACCCCCTCTAAGCGACGAAGACCGCGGCCGTGACCGACGTGGTGAACGAGTTCGTCACGACGACCGTGCCGTTGGACTGGAGATACCTTCGGATCGGCGTGAGACGGATGAACCGCTCCGTAGCATTCGAGACCACGACCGTTACGTCCGGGTTGTACGAGGTCGCTCCTGCCGCGTTCGACAGGCTCAGCGTGTCGTCGATCACAACCGAATCCGGTGAGCCGCCGGCGTTCTTCACGTGCAGGATGTGCGTCTTGTCGTAGTCCGCCGCCGCCGGCGTGAACGTGTCGCTCGCCGCCACCCCTGTATAGGTCGGGACCACCCCTGCCTCCGTGATGGTCTGGACGGTGTACGTAGCCATCTGCCCTCCTTATGCTTCGACCGCTGCCTTGATGACGGCGGCGATTGCCGATACAACATCGTCGACGGATTCGTCCGCCGCTTCTTGCATGTAGTGCTGACCTGGCATGTAGCGCGTCCCGTATTCAGGGAAGCGGGCGTAGGCGGTCGTCGGTCCTACATGGGCGGTGTCCCCCTCCACCTCGACGCGGATGCTCGATGCGGTCGCTCCCGTGTCTCGGGGTGCTCGAGCGATGGCCCTACGTCCAACCACCTCGGCCCCAGCTCTAGAGGCGAAAGGAGCCGCCACCTCCGTCCTTGCCCTGACCGCGAGCAGGGCGGCATTGGTCTGAGCGATACCCCTGATCCTCATGCGGCGCCTTTCGTCGTATGCTCACAGCAGGGAGGCGATACAGATGCGCTTGATCTTCGCTCCGGTCCTGTGGTTCGGAAGGGTCCTGCTCTGGTTCATCCTGTTGCCGGTGGGGATCTGGCGATCCGTCCACCACGGGCGCCGCAAGAGTGAACGGCGGATCATCGCCGAGCTCAGCAAGTCGGCGCCGCCCCAAGCCGCACCTATGAGGATCCGAGGCATCCCCTCGGATACCTTGCCACCCGCTCCCTAACCGACCGCCGCCAACCCGGGGAGGGATTGCCTCTCACTCTCGGTGATGAACAACGCCGTCGGGAAGCCCACGGTCTCGACCGGGATCCCCCCCTGGGAGAACGCCGTTCCCCTCTCGTCCCCCGTGTACGCGCGCTTGACCATCTCGATGCAGATCGACTTGATCGTCTTGAAGTCCTCCGAGGTCTCGGCGAACCCGTGGGTATAGGTGATCGTCGCGGCTTTCGTCCATGCCTTGCCGTCCGTCCGCTGAACCACGCCATCGGCGTTGAACGTGAACGCCGTGAACGAGACGGCATCGACGATGATCGTGCAAGCCGTCACCGGCGTTTCCGGTAGATAGATCACCCCACCGAATGCTCGAGGGTAGGGATTACGCCATCCGAACGTCGCGTCGTATTCCGGCTGGACGACGAGGACGTCACCGATGACCTGGGACAGGGTTTGACCGGACTCCCCCCGGATCATCGCCGACGCAGACGTGAGAAGCTGCTGAAGTCGAGCGAGATCCGAGGGGATCGCCATGCCGGTCCACTCGCAGAACTCGGTAGCGGTGGCGAACGGTCCAGGCATCAGGCCCTCAGGGCCTCGACCAGATCACCCTTGGTCATCGTCGAATATCCCTCAACGCCGCGCTGTTTCGCCAGCGCTTTGAGTTGGGCAACCGTACGGTCTTCGTACTTACCACTACCCGTGTCTTCCTCTTCCTCATCCCCTTTGGTCTGTTCGGGTTCCTCGACAGGCTCCGCAGTGGGTGCGTCATCCCACACCCACTCCGCGACGTCGCCGCGCCACTCGTAGTGGCCTTGCCTCGCCATCAGAGCACCGCCGCACCGACAGTCAGGCCAGTCACCTGGCTATAGGTGACCGCGATAGAGCGGGGATAGACGCCCGTGGGCAGCGGGTACACCGTGGTCCCCGAGATGAACGCCGGCTGCGCTACCCCGTCGATCGTGATGATCGTGGAGTTGGCGCCCACGGTGGCAACGAGTACCGGGGTGCCTGGGGACTGCCACCCTCCGGCGCTCGTGCCGGTTCCCGCGACGGTGTCCCCACCACCGGATGCCGCGGCCATCGTCATCGCGCCACCCTTCGCTGCAACTGTGATCGCTGCCATCGTTCCTCCTTCCGGGAGGGGGGCCGAAGCCCCCCCTAGCCCGAATCGTCCTTACGTGATCCGGATGCCCGACAAACCCACCGGACGCAGCAGGTGGGTGGCGAAGTAGCCGAAGATGTTGAGCTCGATGTTCGCTGGCCCTTGCTTCTCCTCGAAACGGAAGGTAAGCAGCGGGGATTCCCACACCCACACATCCGCGTCGTTCCAGATGAGGATCTGCGAGTCACCCGCGGCGACCCCGGTGTTCGCCCATGCCGGCTGGAACCTGAGCGAGTCCACCTGATACCCACCGGTCGCCGTGTTGCCGAGACCGGGGGCGTTGGTGTTCTCCGACCAGGGGAACAGCGGACGCTGGGTTGTGTCCACCGCCGTCGCCAGGAGCACCGTGGCCGCCTGACCCATCGTGGCTGTGGTCGGGAACAGGAACCGCTGGAACGGGTACTTCGCCAGCCGCTCTCGGATGTGCTTGACGAGCGTCTGGTTGTCCGTGCCCTTTGCCGTGGTGGACGCCATCGCCCCGGAGGGGACGTTGTCCGTGGTGATCGTGCCGCCGGCTCCCGAGGTGCCGTTGAGAAGCGTGTAGAGCTTCGTCTCGGTCTGGCGGGCGTAGGACTCCCGCATCGTGTTGAACGCGATCTGGTCGATCGCCGGGTTGGACGAGTCCACCAGTTCGCGGGTCACGACCATGCGTCCCGAGATGCCCTGCGGCGTCACGGTCCGAAGGCCGAGTGCGATCGACCCGTCCGAGGGGTTCGTTCCTTCGACGTGGTCCGCGGATGCGGTCGTCGAGGAGGTGAACGTCGGGACGGTGAACGGCGTGGCGTCCGAGAGCGTCCCTCGAGAAGCCCCGTCGATCATCGGGCGACCCCTGTTGAGCTCGTTCACATACAGATCCGGTCGGTAGCCGGGAGGGATGATCTGCGAAGCCGAGGTGGTGGTCTGCGGCGCGAACCGCAGATATCCACTCACGACCTCGGCCATGTCCTCGGACTGCAACCGGAACTTCCGGATCCGTTCCTGCGCTTCGTCACCGGCCGGCGTGCCCTTGTCGTTGATCGCCTTCCAAGCGTCCTTGACCAACGAGTGATGCCCACTGCCGTCGAACCGATAGACCGGAGGTTCGGTCAGCGTCGTGAACCGCGCCGAGCGGACCTTCTCCGGTCCCCCCTGAGGGTCGCCGATGTTCTCCAGCGCCGACTTGAAGCCCGCCGTGATCGACTCGCCGATGGACTGACCGAGCTTCTCTGTTGCGGCTTGCTGTGACTCGGCGAGCTTGTCGGCGAGCGTCCGCACGTAACTCTCGAACTGAGCGCCTCCCTCCTCGTCCGAGGTCACCTTCTCTTCCTGCTCCATTCGAACTCCTTCCCGTGGCGGCGTGGCCGCCTGTCGTGCTGCTGCCACGCGGTCAACCCGCGCATCGTCGAAAGCCGGGAACCCCGTGAGGGCCACGCCGACCAGCCGTGCCTTCCTAACCAGTCGCACCGACTCGTCTGAGGGGTCCGGCTCCCAGCCGTCGCCTTCCTCGAAGTCGACCTCGATCGAGAAACCGTCCAGCACACCGTCCTCTGCAAGCGAGAGCGCACGGTCCCCTTCTGAACCCCGAGCGATCTTGAAGGTGCCGTGTAACCCGGCGTTCCCCGGATCGAGACGCGTGGCTACACCGACCGCTTCGTGTCGGTCGTGTGACAGATTGGCTTTCACCCGCCGAACCGCGGACCACCGCAGGGAGCCCGGCGAGAACTTCCACTTGGCGAACCCCGACCGGGCCACCTTGTTCCACGGGACCATGAGGCCGGTGATCGTCCGCTTCTCGACGTCCGCCTGGAACGTCGCCGCGATCTCTTCAGCGGTTGCATCATCGAAGGTGATCGACTGTTCCTCGGTCATCTGACCTCCTCTGGAACACGCTGTCCGTTCTGTGGCGGAAGAGAGACCGGCCTCATCGCCGACCGCTGTGCCGGCGTGAGAGACGGGCGATTCTCCAACTCCCGGATCTCCTCTTCGGTGTACGCGCCGACCGGCTTGCCGATCTGGTAAGCCTCCATCCGAGCCTTCGTGTCACCCCGAAGGAAGCCGTCGAGGTTCACCCTGGCCTCATAGCCTCGAGGCAGGATGTCTCGCATGGAAAGCCTCTGTTCGATCGCGCTCATGTATGGGGCGAAGGTGAAGTCGACGAGGTCGAGTCGGCGTTGTTCCGCGTTCTGATAAGTACGCGACGTAGTGCTGACTCCAAGGTCTTCGGGGTCGACGCCGGCAGCCCGAGCAATCTCAAGGACGGCGTGCTGTCGCTGCTCTGAGAGCTGGATCTGCTCGGCGTTGAACTGGATGGACTTGAGGTCCCACGCGGCTCCGACATAGCCTGTCACCCTCCTCGAGCGGGCCTGCTCGAACTTGTCCAGCAGGTTGGTGATCGCCGCATCGTCTTCCCTGGGCCGCATCCCTTCCTTCGGCGTGAAGTACCCGAGAGGCAGCGGCGTGGTCGAGTAGCCGGCGGCAGTCTGGTCCAGCGTGAGACACGTCCTGATGGCCCTAGCGGCGTGAACTAGGAGTGCCGGGTTCGGGGAGTCGAACCGGATCATGTTCTCTTCGGCGACGGGAAGGCCATCGACGTAGATCCTGGTCGGACCGACGACCGCAGCGTTGTTCAGCGTCGGCAGGTCAACCCCGGCGACATGGACCCGCTGGGGTCCGATGTGCTCGGCGAAGGTCGGGTACCCGTGGAACCCTCTCTCGAGAACCCTCCACCAGGACATCCCCTCGAACAGCAGATCCTCATACGTTTGGGCGAACGTGACGACGTTGGGGATATCCGGGTCGATCTGGGCCAACAAGCTCGTCGGCTCCACGATCTTGCGTTCCTTGTCCCGGATATGGATCGGCAGGCGAGCAAGTGTTCCCGCGATCAGGTTCCTGGACCGCAGGACCGCCGGCACCTGGAGGGCTTCCCTTCGGGAGATCCTCGGCGCGACCGAGCCTCCGAACGTCATCCCTCCGATGATTTCGGCAGGGACAGAGATCTCGAACTTTGCATCGGGTTCGGGGGAGTCCAAGGAGAACCAATCACGCCAACTCATCCGATCCCCTCCGACGGAAGGCCGATATACGGCTCCGGCTCGTACTCGGTGACGCCGTGAACGGCCATGACGAGCGCGATCAGCCCCCGCGCCCTGTCGGAGACCTCGTACCGCTCGCCGGCCTCGTTCGTCTTCATCGTCGCCGAGAGCGCGTGAGCCCTGAGCACCGGGTCGCCGTCGTGCATCAGCAGACCTCCCCGGAGCATCCGGTTGAACGTCCCCGTAGCCGCCGAGAGCGCCGCAACCGACTGCGGAGCCTCAACGATCGAGAGCCCTTCGTCGGCCAGCAGTTCACGGGAACGGATGAACCCGACCCCCGGCGCGTGGATCTCGGCGTCGTACTCCTGGCACAGTTCCAGGATGCGGTCCTCGGTCTTGACATAGATCGAGCGGTTCTCCTCGGCATCGAGGACTTCCACCTTGCAGGCCACCCGTCCTTCCGGCCGAGGGGCGACGATGGCGATCGCGGCGTTGTGCCCGACCGACGGGACCAGTACGACCTGCTCCCCCGGCTCGATGCGACCGATGTCCACTCGTAGCGGGTCCCAGTCCTTTGCCTGGATCACGGGCTCCTCACCCGCAGTCCAGATACCGCAGGCGAAGCGCAGCCAGCGGCCCGGCGTCATGCCCTTCGAGTCGTGCCGCCGCTTGAGCTCGGCGAGAGTCTGCCCCTTGGCCGGGTTCGCCCGCTTCACGTGTGTCAGGTTCTCGGGATCGTCCTCTGGGTCGAGCGCCCATTCGTGATAAACGTCCGACCCGTCCTGGACCCTGAGATGTCGGCCCTTCTTCACGCCGCCTGCCTCGCGGAAGCCTTCCCGGATTTGCCCTAGGAACGCCAGCTCATCAGAGCCGGCCGTACTGATCGTGACCATGCGCCCGTGCCTTGCACCCAAACCGTCGGCGAGGACGCCATAGAGCTGTCCGTCGGGATGACGATGAAGTTCATCGACGAGGGCCAACGTGGGGATGATCCCGTCAACGGCGCCTGCTTCTGCAGGTAAAACCTTGATGAGTCCTCGGGTCTCCACACAACGGATCTCCTTGTAGCCGGGGCGCACCTCATAGGTGAACCCTGCCAGGTGGTAGACGTCCTTGCGCCGGCCGTCCTTCTCCCCGGAGCGCCGGATCATCTTCTCGGCCTGCCGATACATGACGCCGGCCTGTTCCCGAGTTGAGGCGAGGATCGGGACCTCAGCGTCCTCCACTTCGGTCACGTGATGGATCGCCAGCGTGGCAAGGGTGGTCGTCTTGTAGTTCTTCTTGGGGATCACCACGACCAGTTCTCGGGCTGGTCCGGCGTGGTCCTTGAGGATCTGCCTCTGGAAAGGCTCCAGGGTGAGCGGCACCATGCCCTCAAGCCGGATATGCCGGGCGAAACGGCCGAAATTGGCGAGGTTCACGGCGAAAATCTCTTGCGCAGCCCGGCCATAGGTCTCCTGCATGATCGTGGGGAAAAATCACGTTTGAGTTTCTGAATCGCAACGCCGAGTCTCGCGCCGTTCCGCCGATTGCAACTGCGATGTTCACGCCGAACCTCTGGCCCCCCACCCAGGGCTACTGCTTGGACGTGCCCTGCTTCCCAGGGATCCCCATACCTAGGCCCACCACCGCACACCATGCAGATCTCGGGTGTGTTGGCCAGCATCCATGCACGCCGAGCCTTGTGGTCCCTACTCGAGCGGGGGTCTCCCTTGGTGGGGTGCCTACCGTGTGCCCTGCACCCCACCACGCCGCAGATACAGCGCCGTCTCATGCCGCCGGCACCGCCGGGTCGATGACGATCTCGTTGTAACTGGAGCCTGGGAAAGTCTGAATCGCTCCTGATGCGAAGGTCACCTTGGTCTCTACGACGAAAGCGCCATGGTTCGCCGTCTGTGCTGCGCTGGGGGTGATGGAGATCAGGCCATTTGGAGCATCGAGCACCGTGCCCGCAGTAGAGAAGGCGAACACGCCGGTCACCGAGCGCATCACTTTGCAAAGAACGGCCGTTGCGCCGGTGATATCAGCGTTGAGGTCAAGGGTCATGGGGAACGAATCCCCTGCCTTGCATCTCATCTGCTCGCCGCTGTGGCTGTAGTGTCCACGGCTTTCGCCTCCTGAGTCGTATCCCTGCTGGCCCCTACGCCGACCGTCTCGAGCACCTTGGCCTCCGAAGTGGAGTCTCGATCCGCTGCATACGCCGAGGTGTCTGTGGCTAGGGCGTATTCGACCGGCGTACCGGGTGTCCCGATGACTGCCCCGAGGATCGTGACCGCCTGGCCTTGCCACAGAACCGATCCGGCTGTGATCGGAACAGACGTCGCTATGCCGACCGTTCGACCGGTCCATACCACCGAACCCGCCGACACCGGGACCGTGATGTTCTGGGTGACCGCTTGACCCGCCCAGACCACGGAGCCGGCGGAGACCGGGACCACTGTGGCGATGGCGATGTTGACGGTTTGACCCGCCCATACCACCGACGCCGCGGTAACGGGGACCGTCAGATTGACGTTGACGGTCTGCCCAGACCAGGTCACAGAGCCAGCGGTGATGGGAACGACCGTGGCTATGGTGACCGTCACCGTTTGGCCGGTCCACACCACACTTGCGGCAGTGATGGGGACCGTACGGTTCGCCGTGACGGTCTGACCCGTCCATGTGACCGAGCCCGCCGTTATCGGAACGACGAGGGTCGGGGTGATCGTCTGTCCCGACCATGTCACCTGCGCCGAGGTGATCGGGACGGTGATGCTTACGCTTACTGCCTGGCCGGACCAGGTGACGGCTCCGGGGGCGATCGTGACGACGGTGCCGGCCGACTCCTGGAAGGCGTTGTTCTGGAATGCGTCGAGTTGGAAGGCGTTCGCCACGCCTCAGGCCTCTAAGTTGCCGTGCCGGTGAAGAGGCCGTTTACCTGGTCGGCGTCGAAGGTGATCGTGTTGCCGTTCGTGATTGTCGTGTCCCCGCCGACGTCGATGTAGCAGATCAAGGGATCGGCCGGGGTGGTGGGGGTATCGTTCCAGATCACGCAGTAGCGGAACGGTCCGATCGAGCCACCCGACGCCGTCCAGGAGAAGTCGGCCACGACGAAGTTGATCGGCTCCGTCTCATCCGGGATGGAGCATGTGAGCGTGATCCCGCCGGCCGTGTAGCCGTTCGCCGTGCCGAGCTCGTTCGTCGCGTCGGCCTTGACCTCGTTCGTCGCGGCGTTCGGCGTGTAGGTCGATGTGTGGAGTGTGGCCTTGATGGTGTGAGAGAGCCAGTCCGTCATCCCGGCATCGCCAGCCGAACCGCCGCCGAGGAAGTTGACAGCTGCCTTGTCGTACATGATCGCGGTTGCCATCTAGCCTCCTAGCCGGTCAGCTTGCATTCCGTCACTTCGATCGTCCAGACCGGGGTGCCGGTGGCGATGGTGTCGATGGAGAGCCCGACGTATGTTCCCGCCAACGCCGAGTTGTCGAACGTGGCTGGGATATTGCTCAGGGAAGAGTTCCCGAATCCAACGGCGTCTGCCGCCCGCTTGCCAGCGATCGAGTAGTTGAACACGACCTGTCCCGAAGCGCCGACGTTGCGAACGTGACACATGAACATGAACAGCCCACTGTCCACGGCGGCGGTCTGAGCGGCCGATGTGATGGTGGCACGCGTGGTGTCGGCGGTGGTTTGGGCGGCACCTTGCTTGAGCCTGAAGACGGCAGCGCCCGTGCCAGCGGCGGTCTTGCTGATCCACAGGTACCAGCGGAACAACATCCCGGCCTTGAACCCTGGCGAGGGAACCTGCAAGCCTGAGTTGGTGATGTACGTCTCGCCGCCCGAGGGCAACGTCTGGGTGGCTGTCGAGTCGTTCCCCGACAGGAAGGTGCCGCGCAACCCACCGGTGTCATCCAGGAAGATGGGACGCTTCGTCGTCGAGTCGACGAACAGGCGTGACTTACCCGCCGCCGGTGTGGTCGGCACAGACTGGTTATCGAATAGCGCTGTTCCCACTTAGGCCGTCCTTCCTGAGATGACGGTTTCGGAGATCTCGTTGAAGTTGGCAAGGTAAAGCTCAGCGTCGCCTTCGATGAATCCCTCGATCTCGCCCGTCAGTCCGAGTTCGTCTACCTCCGTGTAGTCATGGCCGGCCGGGATGCGGAACGGGGCTCGAGGTGAGCGTGGATTACCCAACACGTTGTAGACCTTGTCGTCTTTCCAGCCGAACACGGTTATCTCGGCCGTTCCTTGGAGGGCAATCTCGCCGGTCACGGCGACCTCATACAAGTGGATCGCAAAGTCTCCGTCGACCAGCGTCAGATCGCCGAGTGTTGAGTTCGTCGGCCAGACGTGAGCGGCGTTCCAGTTCGAGGGGCGTACCAGCGTCGCATCCCCGCCGTCGGCGACCGCTGAGACGAACGGGTGTTTGACGTCGGGCATCTACACCTCCGCGAAAGGGCCAAAGCGAAGCGCCGCCCCACCCGTGAGACGGCGCTTCGGAGGTTCTCGGCCGGTGGACCGAGGGAGGCGGCGGGCGGCCCGAGGGCAAAACGTCCCCCCGCCTCGCCGAAAATACGTGATTTGAGCCTGAGTTACAAGCGTGTGATTCGAACTTTTGGTGCCCGCTCCTGAAGGTACGCCACGATCCTGGCCGCCAAGTCCGAGTCTCCCTGGGGATGCTCCACGCGAGCATTGCATGAGCGACAGAGCAATCCGCGGACGTGCCCGTCAGTGTGGTCGTGGTCGACCTGAAGGTCAGCGTCCTCCCGGCAGATAGCACAGCGGCCCTTCTGGTCCCTGAACATGGCTCGGTATTCCGCAGGTTGAAGGCCATATCTAGCCCGGACGTGCTCCTCATACTTGGGTGCTCGGGCAGCTGTTGGCTCGAACTCGTCCAGCTCGGGGCGATGGGCCGGATTCCGACCACCGATGATGCTCACCAGTTGAGCCTAGCCTCGGCCACTGACACTCATCGCTGGGTCGCCGCTCGGCGCTTCTCCAGGAACCTCGCCAGAACCTCCGGATCGGAGCGGAACAGGCCGCGATGGAGCACGTCGCCGGCGAGCTCTAGCCGCTCGAGCGCCTCGCCGACCAGGGTCGTGGCCTCCCGGGCCGTATCCCGGAGCTGGCGCTGGGTCGGCGCGAACACGGCGGACTCCACGGGCTTGAGGTCTGAGAACCCTGTCCCCCGGCCGTTGGATCCGGTCCGGCCTGGGTACGCGCCGCCGTCCACGGCCTGTTCCCAGACGTGGCGTATCTCCACGACCAGATCGAGGATGCGGAGGATGTCCTTGTCCATCCGCGCCGGGTTCAGTCGGTCCCTCACGCGCAGCCCGCCCAGCCCGCCGAGCTGTTCCACGTTCCGAGCGAGATCGCCATCCGCACCGAGACAACGGCCTGAGACAGCACGTTCGTTGCCGCGTCCTTCACGCCGATCCGCGCACCCCATGTCCGCCAGCGGTCATGCCAGCGAGACGTGATGTGTTGATACGTTCCGACGTGTCCGTCCCCTCCGTACGTATCCTGGAAATCGTCGCCGCTCTCACAGCGAGCGACCGCTATGGCCGTGCGCGGCGACCCCGGCGCGTCGAACAGGTGCGCGATGCACCACACGAGCTCCTGCCGCTGCCCCACGTGGGTCCACGGGTGCCGTTCAGCACACCTTGCCACTCTCGGTCTATCCTCCAGTCGCCGGTCATCTGCTGATGCTGCCGGCGGCCCGATCGCTATCCCTGCCAAGGTCACGGCGATCGCGGCCGTCTTGAGTGCTCGTTTCACGTTGACCTCCCGGTGTCGTTGCCGCGCTCCCGGCGCGGTCGGCTATCGGGGCGAGTTGTCCTCGGCGGTCACCTCCTTCTCCTTGGCGAGGGCGGCGCGGGCCACATCCATTCCCCAATGCCAGTCATGCGTCGCCGCTATCTTCTCCAGCGCCGCCGTCAGCCGCTCGACCTCGGCCTCTAACTCAGTGAACTGCCGCTCCTGCTCGTCGATGTTGACCTCGCCGTTGCGGAAGTAGTCGGTCAGCCTGGTCAGCCGCTCGACCTC